>Ga0207693_10002275_pt1 | contig 16705 bp, 14 predicted proteins | sample LARL81metaG_FD_184347 | JGI IMG/M metagenome (GOLD analysis project Ga0207693, IMG submission 184347) | Corn, switchgrass and miscanthus rhizosphere microbial communities from Kellogg Biological Station, Michigan, USA - LAR L8-1 metaG... | ecosystem: Host-associated > Plants > Roots >...
AAAGCTTCGGCTTGTGTGAGCGAACATTCGGGCAAGCTGTGGCCGTCCCCTTTCCACCGCATGCCTTGCATTTGTGCTTGCCCTGCTCGATCTCGAGTTCAAAGATGATCTTTCGTGCTATCGGGCGGGCCATGGCGCGAAGAACATTGCTGTCGTGAGCGTTAACCTGGATTCCGTGCCGTGCATGTCCGCGTTCGATAATCTCGCAGTAGGTCTCACTATTGTCCTGTTTGTGTATTTGGGCGTTTGTCCGGCAGGTCGGGGTCAACTCGCCCCAAAGCTTGCCCGACCTCGATTGGGGCGATCGTGAAAGCGCAGGTGTTTGTCACAGTCCTAGCCAACTCAATGCCGAAGGAATGGCCGGACTAGACAGCGCTCTCCGGATGGGCATTTGGATCACGGCTCGTGCCTGATTGACCTCGAGCTGACACGTCGGGCGTGTTCGCCCCCTGTGCCTGCGTGACGCCTTCGGTTGACGGGGACAATTCGGCATCCGCCCGGCTTTGCTGCCAAAGCTTGAGCGCGACTGGAAGCGGATCGATGTTGAGCCTGCGCCACCATGCGGCCTCGTCACCCGAGCGATGAAGCTCGCGGTGATGGGCCCGGCAAACCGGGACGGTGAACTCGTCGCTTACTCGACGTCCGAGTGCACGCGGTTGGGCAAAGGTGAGGTGATGCGGATCTGACGGCACGCGGCCGCACACTAGGCACGGCTGGCGCAGCACGTACTTACGGTGGTCTTTATCACGCAGGCGAACTGGTTTGCCCAACGCACCCACTGCACTTCTGCGAGACCGCTTCGCGACGGCAGGCGCAGCCTTTTGGCTGCTGACAGAATCAGCCCGGACGGCAGACTTCACGCTTTGGTCCGGGACGGCATGAGGGGGATAGGCAGCTGTCTCGCCGGGGACCAGACCACCAGACGCTCCTGCAGAGCTCGCACACGGCTCGCCAGGATCCCCGCTCTCACTAATTCTACTGAGCCTCGCTTGAAACCGCTCCTCGACAATTTTGGCGTCTGCGGCTGTCAGCGTGTTCTTGGCAGGGAGATTCCGATGCGCCCAGGCAGCCGCCTGATCCTCGGAGTCTATGCGCGCCATTTGCTGAATAAGGCTTTCGCGAAGGCTTGCGGATAGCTGTTCTCCGAGGACGGTCTTTGCTGAAGGGTTTGGAAACTTCCCACCACCAGCCGTCGCCCGTGGCGCTGCCGCAGGTTGTGGTTGCCCATTCGATTGCTTGCGATGATCCGGTGGCCGTGGCAACTCCACTGCGGGATTGGAGTCGGCGCCGAGATCGGGCGCATCGAGATCGTCCTCTCCAGCAATGCCCACGAGCGTGAAAAGCGCATACCGCCGCGCATAGGTGAGGGCGGCTCCCATGCGCTGCGCCGAGGAGACGTCGGAGATCGGGCACACCGGCCACTCTGAGGAGATCCATTCCCCGGAAGAATGCGCAAGGATGGTGGTCAGGCGAAGGAGGCCGGCCTCTTTATCGATTTCCGTCGACTGGATAGTCGCGATCTCATGCCGGCCAAGGCTCTTGCGGACAATATCCAGACCGCTCGACAGCGGGGCATAGCGGAAGGTGCGGTCGGCTTCCCTGGGGAAGGGGGACCGGATGACAGCAACGAGCGATTTCTCTGGATTCGTCAGCTCCGACTGGGCTTTGGCGAGCGCGCCGGAAATGTTGCCGATCGCATCACTGGAGCGGTGCATGGGTGGCCCCCTCCGTGCTCAGGACATCAAGGCTCACCGCGCCTGCTTTTGAGCGTTTGGCCCGGACCCCGTGCCCGATCGCCTCCTTGGCGTCCTCCGGCATGAGCCCTTTGAGCTCCGCCTTGGCATTCTCATGCTCCAGGTAAGCCTCTCGGGTGCGGCAAAACACGTTTGAGAATTCCGCCCAGGCATTGGACGAACTCATGTCGACGAGCCGCGCCGCCTCGATGCGGGCTCGTGGTGGTTCGATCCCGAAGAGGCGAGGGGGCTCGCCGCTCTCCACGCAACGCCAGAATTTCTTTTCCGCGGTCAACAAAAGGTGCTGGTAGAGGGGGTCGGCCGATATCTTGATCTCGACCCACTTGCCGCCGCCGGTAATCACCGAGAGCGCTGCCAGTCTGCAATTGATCACCCACATGTTGTGTTGCAGCTGCGCCACATGCTTCTCGGCCGCGGCTTCTTCCGAAAACGACCACGGCAGCATGAATTTGGCCTCGAACACCGCCCCGCTGCCGGCGACGATGCCGTCGAGGGTTGCTCCCATCCACCGGAGCACCGGATGCCGCAGTCGATGCTGGACGCATTCGACCGTTTGCTCGGTGTTGCGCTCGTACCAATGCCGGTTGAGGGCTTCAGTCACGAGCCCGAGCTGGACGATGAGGTTGCCGGAGAGGTCCTCCGGCTCCGCTTCCCCCCGTTTCTCGCGCCACAGCCGCACCAGGGCGGTTTCATCGTTGCCCATGATGATCTTGGCGTCGGAGCCGCCGATGAAGCCCCGCCGACCGATGGGCTGGCGAAATCCCAATTGAACGGCTGTCATCTACATCTCCCACCGTTTGCTCATCATCTATGTATATTAAATAGCTTAAGTCGATTGATTATCAATCAAATGACGGTAGTTGTCAATAGCGATCGAATCGGGAAAATTTCGTCCCTATGATTCGACCGGCACAGATTCGGGCTGCGCGCGCCCTATTGGGGTGGCGACAGGAGGACCTATCAAAGGCCTCGGGAGTTGGGACGGCTACAATCTACCGCATTGAAAAAAGTGAGGATTCTATCACGGGTTATGCTTCAACATTAGTCAGGATACAGGCAGCCTTGGAGCAAGCTGGAATCGAATTTATCGAGAATGACGAAATCGGCGGATACGGGCTTCGGTTTTCGAAAAAGAAGAGGCGATAGCAGAGGACGTGCGCTCCTTCCGCGTACTGTGGCACGGTAGCGGACCGGTAACGGAGATATGTTCCTCGATGTCCGAGCTTGCTTTCCGCGTCGATCGAGTTCGCCGGCAATTGTGGCCACATGCTCGGCCGATTGGTGGTGCATGCGGCATTCATGCCTAGATTGCGTCCGTCTTGTCTCCGAGCGCCAGCCGATACGTTTTTCCGTGACGCATGCAGCTGCGCCCTCAATGCTCGCCGCCATTGTTGATACGGACGACTGGTCGCATTTCTCGACCGGGCGGAACATCATCACCGCTGGGTAGCTGAGCCGACCAGGAGCTGGACATGCCGCTTCTCGTCTGTGAGCCGGCGATAGCTGAGACCATGCATGTGCTAGCGGCCGCACCGGGGCGGCGCAGCGTAAGAAGTTTATTGCGGCATAGTCATCAGTTCAAGCACGTGACCATTCGGGTCCTTGAAATAAACGCCTCGGCCGCAATTCCAGTCATTGAGCTTGCCGTCTTCGAGGCTCCAAGGAGCGCTGCCATATGAAAGCCGGGCCTTTTTGATGCGCTCGAAGATAGCGTCGAACTCGGCGTCGCTCACGTGGAAGGCATAGTGGTGACTGTCAAACGAGGCGTCCTCGTCGAACAGAAGCGTCAACGTCTCGTTTACACGGACCGGCGCGAAGTGGCCGCTTTGTTGCTCATCGAAATCCAGACCGAAAGTGTCTGCGAAAAAGTGGGCGGCGGCCACCTTGTCGCGCGCCGGCACGATGGTGTGGTTGAGGATGATTGTCATTCGACTCCTCGCTGTCGGTCGATTGGGCCCCTAGGTGAATAACCCAGATTCAGCCACGGCAACAATCGAGAGTTCCTTAGCCGTTTCGCGGCCCGTTCATTTTCGGGGGCACATCGCCATCGTTGCAGGCGGAATGAGTGCGTTTCTCCATCGCTATTTATGATAATGTTTATCGATGATCGCCTTCACGCAAGTGACGGCAATTAGATCAACCCCTTTAAGTCGACCAATCAAAGCGCCATGCTCGAAAGGGAGCCCATGTCGGAGAATACTGAAGCGAATGATCGGCACGCAACCCCGACGGCAGTGAGAAGCACACGCTGAGGAACATCCGCGAGACGCGGGAGTTCTGCGTCAACGTCGTCACCACGTCGGTGTGGAAGGAGATGGTGGATTCCGCCAACGGCTTTCCGGAGGACGAAAGCGAATTCGACAAGACCGGGCTGACGGAGATGCCGGCCGTGAAGATCAAACCGCCGCGCGTCGCCCAGAATCCCGATTCATCTGGAGTGCAAGCTCAACCAGGTGATCGAGCTCGGCCCCAACCGCCACCGGTCATAGGCGAGGTCGTCTACTTCCACGTGGACCCGGCCTGCATGACCAACGGCTACATCGACATGAGGAAGCTCGCTCCGATCGGGCGCCTCAGCGGCTTCCAATACGTCACGCTCGGCAATATTCTTGATCGCAAATTCGACGATGGCCAGCCGCGATAACTGTCGCGGTCAATTTGCGGGGTAGCCCGGATGGAGAAAAGCGAGAAATCGACTTGGCCGCGCCCTGCTGCGGTGGACTGCAGACGATCTCGCACGGGAAGCGTCTTTAGGGCGGAACACGATTCTTCGTGCCGAAATGGCTGGAGGACCAGACTTCCCTTACAGTTGCGAAGGGCCTTGAAACAATTCGGGCAGGTATTTCGGTTGGAAGAAAGCGGGTGCGCGGCTTTGGCTCCCGATGTTTCGGAGACTTGAGGCCGAGGCTTGCGCCAAAGCCGGCGACCTTGAAGCCGGACTACACGCAATCGAAGAGGCGCTTGCTGTTTCCAAGGAAACCGGGGGGAACTTGGGTGCCCACCGCTGAAATCTGCCATGCCCGCGTCGGGCATCTGACCCATACGGCGGCACACCGTCAATGATCGCGGCGGCCTCGGCGCCTAGCGCTGCTTGTGGCGGTGATCCGACCGCATCCTAACATGCGGTGTTCCGCCTGGGCGCATGCGATCTATCTTCGGCGCCTCCGCCGACGGCTCGGGTGGGACCGGCGTCGACACGTATGTCTACAATGCCACCTCGGATTCGACGGTCGCCATCCATGATACAATCACCAATTTCGGGGCCGGATCGGACATCATTAATACTTCGGCGATTGCCGGGATAACGCTGTTGCAGGGCCTGATCACCGGGTCCACTTCGATAAGTGCACACAGCATTGCGTGGATCCAGAGCGGGTCCGATACGCTGGTCTACGCGAATGCAACCGCAGTCGCTGAAGCTCAGGGTTCAGCAGACATGGAGATCGTTCTGACGGGCGTCACCGCCTCGACGCTCACTAACGGCGATTTCACGCACGCCCCGGCGGGCGTATCCGGCGAGGCCATCAACCTAGCGCTGACGGATCCGTCGGGCGGCGAGGGCACTCCAGTCACAGTGACGATCACCGGAGCCCCATCGGACTGGAGCCTGAATGCAGGGACGAACCTGGGCAACGGCACCTGGACCGTGCAGACGAGCGATCCGGCCGCACTGACCATCACGCCTGCCGCCACTTTCACCGGGGCGATGCTGCTCGGAGTGACGGAGAGCTGGACCAATCCGGACGGCAGCACGGCAAGCGCATTCATCATGGACAATGTGGAGGCCTATGCGCTGGGTGCGCCGATCTTCGCCGTGTCGAGCAACGACACGCTGACCGGCACGGGCGGCAACGATCTCTTTGTCTTCGCGCAGCCAATCGGGCGCGACGACATCTACAATTTCAACCCAGCATCCGACAAAATCGATCTGATCAGCTTTGCCCACGCGAGCAGCTTTGGCGACATCCAGGCTAATTTGGCCGATGATGCCAGCGGCAACGCCGTGATTACGCTCGGCGGTGGCGAGTCGATCACCTTGCATGCCTGCAGCCGGCCCAACTGAGCGCGAGCGGTGTGCTCACGATCAGCGATGGAGCCCACACGGCCCACCTTCAATTCGATGGAAGCTATCAACTGGAGAATTTCAAGTTCGCCGATGATGGAAGCACCCAGCACGGCACGATTGTGTACGATCCACCGGTCGTTGCGGCACCCTCACCGCCTTCGGTATCGCCGAGCGAGAGCACGGCGGCGCACAGCGGCGCCTTCGGCACTCCTGGGAGTGATGCATTTGTTTTCAATCACGACTTTGGTCGCGACATCATCAGCCAATCGGCGTCGGGACATGAGAACGTCCACTCTGATCAGTCGATTGTCCACGAGATTTCCGACATACTCACTCATGCCGGCCAAAGTTCTCCTGAACCTTCCGTAGCCGATCACGGCTCCACGGCAGCCGCCGAGCTAAAGGAGAAAGTGATGGCGCATTTCATTGATTCACAACACATTCATAACATGTGATGTGATCTTCCGGATGGTGTTGTAAGCGACCACGTTTCAGTAAGTCTAAAACCGCAAGAGCGCAGGCGCTCGGCGTCGAGGGGGCAGGGGTCATCGGACAGCCCGGGCTCGGGCTGTCGAATTCATCACCTGCGCTGCACCTTCATGATATGATACAATCTCAGATGTCAGCGCTTAGATCCATCACGTTTGCCTATCGTGCCCGCGAAGACCGAGTGCTCGCCGCCGTCAATCTCGGTCAAGCAGAGGCATGGTCATGCTGGCTTACCCGGCGCCTGTCGCTCGCAGTACTCGAACGCGCGGCGCATTTTTTGGCAACCACCTCTCCCCTGGCGCAGCGCGCTGCCCCAGACCAGCGCCACGAGGTTGCCGCCTTCGAGCGCGACGCCGCACTCGCCACGACCGCGCAGGCGCTATCGGCAACCCCGACCGATGCGCTTAGCCCGAGTGCAGCTTCTGCCGAGCTCGCCGATCGGCTGACGATCACTCAGCAGGGCCAAGACTTTCGCTTCGAACTGACGGGCGATCGCGGCGGCGGAGCGATGGGCATGGTTCTGCGCCCCGAGCTTCAGCGCATTCTGCGCATGCTGGAGGGCGAAGTGATCAAGGCCAGCTGGATGAACGTAATCGCTGCCTCGGCGCCCGTCGCGCAGGAAGGCGCGCGCAAACCGGCCCGCCACTGATCGCTAGGTTGCGGCGAGAGCCGTCGCACCACTACCGTGCGCCGGCACCCGAACAATGCAGGGCTTTCGCCCCGACGGATGCTGGATTGGGGCTCGTCGCTTTACCGGGTTGACCGTTAAACCGCGAGCTTCAACTCCTTGGCCGCGCGAAACGCAACTTTCCTGCTTGCTTTGATCTTGATCGCTTCGCCGGTTCCTGGATTGCGCCCCATGCGAGCTGCGCGCTTCCGGACCTGCAAGATGCCAAGGCCCGCAATACGGATTCGTTCGCCCCTCTTGAGGTGCTTAGTGATAAGGCCGACGAGATCGCCGAGGAGGGCTTCACCCGCCCGTTTCGTTAATTGATGCTCCTCGGCCAAGGCTGCCGCAAGATGCTTGAGCGTGACCGGACGACTGGTGTTGGTCGCAGCGGTGGTTTTAGTAGCTTTTGCCATGGACTGCCCTCCGAAATGCGCAAATTGCACCCCGCAAGTAAGATATGATTCGCAGCAAGAATAAAAGGGGTTGATGAGGGTTGATGATGATTTTGGCCCGCTTTGGCCACAAGGCCGGCGTTCCAGCCAATTCGAGCTGGAGCCTGACCTAAAGGGGCCATCACGCCCTGGCAGCTCGCATTGTGAAAACGCTCTGAGCCCAAGGTTTTGACGCCGAAAGCGGGTCCTCTCCGAAGGCGGGAGAGGGCCACCCCTTACCACCCATCCCGCCACCAACTGAGCTGGCCATCAATGCGATCTGTAGCGCGAGGGCTTCCCCTGAGCGCGGGCATTTCATCCGCCGCAATCCTCTTACGGTAAGGATTCATTAACGAGTTGGAATCCATGCTCGCGATGTGAGGAGGCATGGCACTCGTGGAGATGTACCATGTCTGACAAGATCATCACGCTCAACGATCACATGAAAGGACACGCGGAACGCAGCAGGGATCAGGAGTCAACCCCGATCAATGCCAGATTGCAATGGGTGGCAGACCTCGTCTGTGCCATCCTGGATGCGAAGAACATCAAGCGGTCATCATCCCCGGTGAATAGACCGCCGGGCACCTGACCGCCGATTATAGATGTGGCAAGGGCCGCCGCGATCGGCGGCCTCTTTTTTGTGCTTGGGGCCGCCGCCAAAGACCTGACGGTGCAGGTTGCAGCGCTGCGCTGTTCTTCGCCTTCCACTTTGTAGGGGCCGGTTTCAAACCGGCCCCACAGTTGCGTCGGCACCGCTCGCGATTTGCGCTGGCTTGCGGCCGACGTGTAAGTTCGCGGCCCTTTTGCCGGAAGCGCCGCATGGCCCGCGACCAGATCGACATGACGCCGATTGCGAGCCGCGACGAGCTCGTCGCCTGGTTCGAAGCGGGGTGCAAGCCGAAATCCGCGTTCCGCATCGGCACCGAGCACGAGAAATTCCCCTTCACGCTCGACGGCAACCGTCCCGTTCCCTACGAGGGCCGCCGCGGCATCCGCGCGTTGCTCGAAGGCATGCAGCATCTCCTCGGCTGGGAGCCGATTATCGAGAACGGCAACATCATCGGGATGTTCGACGTGACCGGCGGCGGGGCGATCTCGCTCGAGCCCGGCGGCCAGTTCGAGCTCTCCGGCGCGCCGGTCGAGGACGTGCATCAGACCTGCTCGGAGCTGATGGCGCATCTCGCGCAAGTCAAGCAGATCGCCGCCCCGCTCGGCATCGGCTTTCTAGGCCTCGGCATGACCCCCAATTGGAGCCGTGCCGAGATCCCTGTCATGCCCAAGGGCCGCTACCGCATCATGACCGCCTACATGCCCAAGGTCGGCGGCCACGGCCTCGACATGATGTACCGGACCTGCACGGTGCAGACCAATCTAGACTTTGCGAGCGAGGCCGACATGGTCAAGAAGATGCGCGTCGGCCTCGCGCTTCAGCCGGTCGCGACCGCGATCTTCGCCAACTCGCCGTTCACGCAGGGCGCGCCCAACGGATTTCTGTCCTTTCGCTCGGAGATCTGGCGCGACACCGATCCCGACCGCACCGGCATGCTGCCCTGGGCCTTCGAGCCGGGCATGGGGTTCGAGCGTTACGTCGACTACGCGCTCGATGTGCCGATGTATTTCGTCAAGCGCGGCGAGATATACATCGATGTGGCGGGGCAATCCTTCCGCGACCTCATGCAAGGGCGCCTCGCGGCGCTCCCAGGCGAGCACGCGACCATCTCCGACTGGGCCAACCACGTGTCCACCATTTTCCCCGAGGTTCGCCTCAAGCGGTACCTGGAAATGCGCGGCGCCGATGGCGGACCGTGGCGGCGGCTTCCCGCATTGCCGGCCTATTGGGTCGGCCTCCTCTACGACGACACTGCGCTCGATGCCGCCTGGGACCTGGTGAAGGGCTGGAGTGCGCAGGCACGCCAAGCCTTGCGCGATGACGTGCCGAAGCAGGGCTTCGCCTGCCGCATTGCAGGACGGAGCGCGCTCGATCTCGCCAAGGCAACCCTGGCGCTCGCGGAGGATGGGCTCGCGCGCCGTCGCCGGCTCGATCGCGGCGGCCGCGACGAGCGGCGCTATCTCGCGCCGATTAAAGAGTATGTCACGGCCGGCTTCACCCCCGCGGAGGAGCTCCTCGGCAAATACGCCAACGACTGGCATGGCAGCGTCGCCCCCGTATTCCAGGAATACGCGTATTGAGGATGATGATGGTATTATGATACCGCAGAGATTATCCTCATCCCGGTGAAAAAACCAGTATTTTCGTGCAAATGCCTGAATTGTATGGCCTTTGTAAAAACCCGTCCCGGCAGGGTCCGGACCGGAAGTGGGTGGTTTGCAGGCTGTCTTGAATGTGCCTTGTTCATGCGCGATTGCATGAGGGAGGGACTGCAATGAGGGGGTGGGGGATGAATTTGCGCACAACGGGCGCGTTTGCGGCGCTGCTCGTCGGCATGGTGGGCTCGGGCGAGCTCGCATGGGCACAATATTATCCGCCGCCACCGGCGTCGCAGGCCTATCCTGCCCCTTCGCGATCTGCTCCTGGCATCGATTACGACGACGGCCCGTTCTACGACCCATCGATGGTGCAGGCGAGGCCGCTTCCGCCACCGCCCGGCGGTGGCGGGGCGCAGGCTGCGGATCCGGTGCCGCCCGCGAATATGCGCTACGGGCGCGCAGCCCCGGTCGACCCGGACAACGAGATCGAATTGCTGCCGCCACCCCCGGATTACTTCCATCGCGACCGGCCGCAGGACTATGACCTGTCGTCGCAACCCGGCACGCGGATTGTGCGGCCCAACCCTGCCGTTCCCGCAACGGGTGTGCCCGGTGCCCTCCCGTCCGAGCAGGACGGAGTGCGGCCGCCCATGGTCATTGGGCCCGCCCAGGCGGATGCACCCCCGGCCGCGGCCCCAGGCATAAGGCCCGATGCGCGCTTCGCCGCGCTCCCGCCCGAGGAGCAGCCGGAGACCGGGCCGCGCAAGGAATTGCCGCCTCAGTTCCGGCGCACGCTGGTCGACTACAAGACCAAGGAGCCGCCCGGCACGCTCATCGTCGACACCCAGAACACATACCTCTACCTCGTGCTCGAGAAGGGCAAGGCCATGCGCTACGGCATCGGTGTCGGACGCGAGGGCTTCACCTGGGCCGGCAGAGAACGCGTGTCACGCATGGCGGAATGGCCGGATTGGCATCCGCCGGAGGAAATGATCGAGCGCCAGCCATACCTGCCGCGGTTCATGGCCGGAGGACCCGGCAGCCCACTGGGCGCGCGCGCGCTTTATCTCGGCAGCACCGTCTACCGCATCCACGGCACGAATCAGCCCTCCACCATCGGCACGTTCGTGTCCTCCGGATGCATTCGGCTGACCAACGAGGACGTGTCCGATCTCTACACCCGAGTGAAGGTGGGCACGCGTGTCGTGGTGCTGCCGGGCAAGGCTCCGCCCGCGTCCACCGCGATGCAGCTGGGCGCGCCAGTGCCGCCTCCCTCCGCGGCGGCCAATGCAGCCGCTCCTCCCGCCGCAGTAAGACCGGGTGCTGCGATCACCGGAGCGCCGCTCGGGCCTCCGCCGATGGGGCGCTGAACGGAGCTTTTGTAGGGGAGACGCACTCGTCGCCCCGATGAAGGCGAGGCAAAACTGCCTCGCCCCTACGATTGCAACACCCGCACGGGCTTGCCGTCCAGGAATGCCCGGATGTCGTCGACCACGCCGGCGAAATACGCGCGATAGTTCTGGATTGCCACGTAGCCGAGATGCGGCGTGAGCACGACATTGTCGAGCTTGCGAAAGGGGTGGTCGGTCGGCAGCGGCTCGACGTCAAAGACATCGAGCCCGGCACCCGCAATCTTCTTCTCGCGCAACACCGCCAGCAAGGCCGCCTCGTCGATGATGGGACCCCTCGAGGTATTGATGATGTAGGCCGACGGCTGCATCAGGCGCAGCTCATTGGCGCCAATGAGCCCGCGCGTGCGTCCTGACAAGACGAGATGGATGGTGATGAAATCCGAGCGGCGGAAAAGCTCGTCCTTGCTCGCGTACTCCGCCCCCGCTTCGCTGCATTTCTCCGGTGTGAGATTCTGGCTCCACGCCAGCACCTTCATTCCGAACGCCTGCGCAATGTGGGCAGTGCGGGTGCCGAGCTTGCCCAGCCCGAGAACCCCGAGTGTCAATCCTTCGAGGTCAAGCCCGATGGTGCTCTGCCAGGGCACGCCGGCCTTCATGCGCGCATTCTCGTAACCGATGCGCCGGCTGAGCTCCAGCATCAGGCCAATGGCAATGCCGCTCGTCGGACTGCCGACTGCCGGCGTGCTGCACACCACGATGCCGCGCTCCCGCGCGGCCGCAACATCGATGGAAGCATTGCGCGCGCCGGTCGTGATCAGGAGCTTGAGAGCGGGGAGCTTTTCGATCACCGCACGGGGAAAGCCCGTGCGCTCCCGCATGGCGCAGATGATCTCAAAGTCCTGCAGCGCCGCGATGACCTTGTCCTGGGCTCCGAGATGCGCGTTGAAAACCTTGATGTCGAGGTCGCTTGCGACCTTCGACCAGTCGCCCAGCTGCAGCGCGACATCCTGATAATCGTCCAGGATGGCGCAGGAACGCCGTGCCATTGCTGAGCGGGTATCAGCGCTTCACGCGCACCCGAACGAGCTCCGGGACGGGGCGGAAATGCTTTGCATGCCACTTGGGGCCGGGTCCGCGCATGTAATGCTGCTCCGGCCGGTAGGGGTCGAACAAAGTCCGCATGAGGTCGTGAACGAGATTGCCGAAGTCGGCAAACACGCCCGGCGCCTTGTCGCGGGTGGCCCCCGCCCCGTTCTTTGTCCCCATGACCCCCTCCGACGATGATCTATCCGGTTCCGACTGTTGCCGCTGCGATTGGCGCAGGCGGCGCCCTGTTGCATCGCCATCATCGGACCAAATTTGTTAAAAGAAAGTACGAATTCGCCTGCGATTTCAATTTGTCGGCGACCGTGACCAAAAAGCTACGGGTTGGGTTAACGCTCTGCTGCGCGGATGCCACACCGGCAGGTTCCCGCGCCCTTGTTATGGGGTGCGAGCACGGCTACATCAGCCGCGAATTCCCCAAACCAGCGAGGCTGCGCTTACCCGGCGAGTTCCGCTGGAATTGATCCACAGGCGGGGCGCCAAGCACCGGCCGGCTCCCTCTCCCTGCGCTTGGCGCGGGGAGAGGGAGCAGACCGAGTTGCCGCGTTGCTGACCGCAAATCACCGGAACGCGCTTTAGCTGCACAAAGGCTTGGCGGCGCTCCTAAAGAACGAGGGCAGGGCGGTCTCATGGCCCGTCAATTCATCTATCACATGCAAGACCTGTCCAAGGTCTATCCGGGCAACCGGAAGGTCCTGGAGAACGTCAATCTGTCATTTTATCCCGACGCCAAGATCGGAGTGCTGGGCGTCAACGGCTCCGGCAAATCCACGCTTCTGCGCATCATGGCGGGCATCGACAAGGATTTCAGCGGCGAGGCATGGGTCGCCGACGGCGCGACCGTCGGCTACCTCCACCAGGAGCCGGTGCTCGATACAACCAAGAGCGTGCGCGCCAACGTGACCGAGGGCGTCGCCCCGCAGCAGGCCATTCTCGATCGCTATAACGAGCTCGCCATGAACTACTCGGACGAGACCGCGGACGAGATGACGCAGCTGCAGGACGAGATCGAGGCCAAGGGCCTGTGGGATCTCGACGCCAAGGTCGATCAGGCGATGGACGCGCTGCGCTGTCCTCCCGACGATGCCGATGTCTCGAGCTTGTCCGGAGGCGAGCGCCGGCGGGTTGCTCTGTGCCGATTGCTCCTGGAGAGGCCCGACCTGCTGCTCCTCGACGAGCCGACCAACCACCTCGATGCCGAATCGGTCAACTGGCTGGAAGGCCATCTGCGCAACTATCCCGGCGCCATCCTCATCGTGACCCACGACCGGTATTTCCTCGACAATGTCACGGGCTGGATCCTGGAGCTCGACCGCGGCCGCGGCATTCCCTACGAGGGCAACTATTCAGCCTGGCTCATACAGAAGCAGAAGCGCCTGCAGCAGGAAGGCCGCGAAGAAGAGGCGCGGCAGCGCACGCTTGCCCGCGAGCAGGAATGGATCGCCGCCTCCCCGCGTGCCCGCCAAGCCAAGTCCAAAGCGAGATACCAGCGCTACGACGAGCTGTTGAAGAAGGCCGCGGAAAAATCGGCGCAGACCGCGCAGATCATCATCCCGGTCGCGGAGCGGCTAGGCCAGAACGTGATCGATTTCACGCATCTGCGGAAGGGCTACGGGGACAATCTGCTCATCGACGACCTCTCCTTCAAGCTCCCGGCCGGCGGCATTGTTGGCGTGATCGGCCCCAACGGCGCCGGCAAGACCACCCTCTTCCGGATGATCACCGGACCGGAGAAGCCGGATGCCGGGACGATTGCGATCGGCGAGTCCGTGCATCTCGGCTATGTCGATCAGTCCCGCGATTCGCTCGAGGCTGCTCACAATGTCTGGGAGGAGATCTCGGGCGGTAACGACATCATCCTTCTCGGCAAGCGCGAGATGAATTCACGCGCCTACTGCTCCAACTTCAACTTCAAGGGAGCCGATCAGCAGAAGAAGGTCGGCCAGCTTTCCGGTGGCGAGCGCAATCGCGTGCATCTCGCCAAGATGCTCAAGTCCGGCGCCAATCTGCTGCTCCTCGACGAGCCCACCAACGACCTCGACGTGGATACGCTGCGCGCGCTGGAAGAGGCGCTGGAGGATTTTGCCGGTTGCGCCGTCATCATCAGCCACGATCGCTGGTTTCTCGACCGCATTGCAACTCATATCCTGGCCTTCGAAGGCGACAGCCATGTCGAGTGGTTCGAAGGCAATTTCCAGGACTACGAGCGCGACAAGATGCGCCGCCTCGGAACGGATTCAGCGATCCCGCACCGGATAAAGTACAAGAAGTTCAGCCGTTAGCCCGCTCGGACTGGCGGGTCGATGAGTTGTTGGGCCTTCATCCATTCGGCGCGTGGTCAAGCCGGGAGGAAAGATCATCGTCGTGGATTATGCGCTGCCGCGCTCTTGGCATCCCCCCATCGCTACATTTGACGTCCGCTGCTTGCCAGACACGGAGCATTCGCTCTCGATTTAGCGCGCGACGAAATCGCCAAAATGGTTGCCGCGTGTTGGAGCCAGCTGCCTTCGCAAGACAACGTTCTTCGGCGGCCTCTACCAGAAAGTGGTGATCACACGCTGAATTAAGGCCATGAGCCGCCACACAGGTGTCGCGCCCCACTGGTTGACCGGTATCCGGCCTTCGCAGCCGGATTGTGCTGCTGTGCGCTGTCGAAGTAGTTGGGCCGGCATGCAAAGCGCAGCCAACTGCCCGGATTGCGCAGTAATCCGGGCTACGCCTCTTCCGTTGGAGCGGCGACGGACGCATATAGGGGCGGGTTTGAAACCCGCCCTACGCACCAACCAGTCCGGGATATCCGGCAATCCGCGCCGCGGCAGCGCTACCGCCTTTCCTTCACCCGCACCTTGGTGGCGATCGGTCCGGTATCGCCGATATCCTCGTTGTAATGCACGTCGTCGCCGCGGGAGAGACGGTCGAAATCTCCGGAGAGGACCGAGTTGCGGTGGAAATACAAGAGCCCTCCTTCTTTGGTCAGGAGATATCCAAAATCCTGGTCCAGGTTCACCTCGGCGATCTGGCCTAGCGACTGGCTTTCGGCGTCGTGCGCCGGCGCCCTTTCCCGGTCGACCCTTTGCTCCTTGATGTCCAGGAGTCGGCGCTCGGCGATCCGGAATGCCTCGTTGATGGCCTTGTGCAAGTCGGGACGCTGGTACTTGCGCAGCAGGTGGTCGGGCTCGTGACTGACGACGAGATCGCCGTGGCCGGGAACCCCCATCTCAATATGCACAACCGGCGGAATGGCCCCGGTGAGATCCTTGTTGCGCTGATCGATCCGCACCCGGCACGAGGTCAGCCGGTCATAGCGTCGCTCCAGCTCGGAGACCCGGGCGCGAATTTCCTCCTCTACGGCTGGCGAGCTTTCGAGGTTGTGAAACGCGATTTCAAGCGGAACCTGCAACATTGCATCTCCATAGGTTTGGCGCTTTTCATGCGTTTGTTAACGCTGGATCATGCCGAGTCGTTGCCCTAAGGGGGTCTGGGCATTCGACATATTCGCGGAGGGAAAGGCAGGAAGAATGGCTCTTTTGCGCGGTTCTGCACGTATGGGCTTGGGCTTGCTCATCGCCTTCGGAATACTCACCTCGGCCAAGGCAGCCGATCCCGTTTTTCAACGCTGGCTGCAGGGTCTGTGGCCGGATGCCCAGGCGCTCGGGGTCTCGCGCCGGACCTTCGAGGCGGCGACGCAGAGCGTCGAGCCGGATCTCCTGCTTCCCGACCTCGATCTTCCCGGCAGGGAGGGCACCCCGCCCCGCGGGCAGGCGGAATTCGTGCAGACCCCCGCCGATTACATCAAGGAGCGCAACATCGCCCACCTGGCGGAACAGGCGCAGAAGCTTGCAGCAGAGCACAACCGCACGCTCGCTGCCATTGAGCAGAAGCTCGGGGTGCCTGGAAATGTGCTGCTCGCGATCTGGGGACGCGAGACGGCCTTCGGAACCTACAAGCTGCCGAAGAATGCCATCACCGTGCTGGCGACCCAGGCCTATTACGGGCGCCGCAAGGACATGTTCCGGCAGGAGCTGCTCTATGCCTTCAAGATGCTGGACGAGGGCCACGTAAAGCTCGCGGCCATGCGCAGCTCCTGGGGAGGAGCGATGGGGCTGACCCAATTCCTGCCGTCCGAGTTTTACAAATACGCGGTCGATTTCGACGGCGATGGGAAGAAGGACATCTGGCATTCCATTCCCGATGCGCTGGCGTCAGCGGCGCAGCAGCTCGTGGGCAAAGGCTGGCAGCGGGGCACGCACTGGGCTTACGAAGTGCGTGCGCCGCAAGCTATCGATTGCACGATCGCTGTGCCGGAGGTCACGCGCCCACTCGGCGAATGGCTCAAGCAAGGCTTCGTGCTCGCCTACGGCCGCAAGCCAAGCCCGGCCGACCTTGCGGAGCCGGCCTCGCTGCTCCTCCCCGAGGGGACTTATGGGCCGGCGTTTCTCACCCTCAAGAACTATTACGTGATCAAGGAGTATAACTTTTCCGATCTCTATGTCTTGTTTGTCGGGCATCTGAGCGATCGGATTACCGACCCGCGTCCATTCGAGACACCGTGGAGCAAGAATGCGCAACTCAAGACCACGGATGTTGAACTGATGCAGAAACGGTTGACCGCGCTTGGTCTCTACAAG
>Ga0207693_10002276_pt1 | contig 16695 bp, 15 predicted proteins | sample LARL81metaG_FD_184347 | JGI IMG/M metagenome (GOLD analysis project Ga0207693, IMG submission 184347) | Corn, switchgrass and miscanthus rhizosphere microbial communities from Kellogg Biological Station, Michigan, USA - LAR L8-1 metaG... | ecosystem: Host-associated > Plants > Roots >...
GGGTCAGCCAGCCCCGGGCCGGCCAGCGCCGGGCCGGCCAGCACCGGGCCGGCCGGTAACGGGACCGCCGTGGTCAGCCGGCTGTCCGGGACCAGCAACGCGGCCCCGGGCGGCCGGGTGCTGACCGTCAGCCAGCCGGGCGCGCCCCGGCTGGCCAAGATCGCCACTGACCACACCCGGGTAGCCAGCACCGCGCAGCAGAAACAGGGCACCAAGAAGGCCAAGCCCGGGCCGGCCAAGACCACCCAGCCGCAGACCGCCGGCCACACGATCGCGGCCACCGCGATCCGTGGTGGCGTGGTTATCCAGGCCACCGGGCCACTGGCGCAAGGACTGGATGTCGAGCAGACCACGGGGACCGGGCTGCCCACCGCGGCCTGCGGCAGCCCGGGCACCGACTTCTGGTTCGCCGGGCCCGGCCAGCACACCGCCGGGCGTATCCGGCTGTACCTGATGAACATGAGCGGCCAGCCGGCCGACGTGGCCGTGGACATCTTCACCGACGCCGGGCCGCTGCAGGACACCACAGACACCGGGATCACCGTGCCGCCGCACAGCATGATCGTCCAGTCGCTGGGCCCCGCGCTGCGGAACTCCCGGTCGGTGTCGCTGCACGTGCAGACGAGCATCGGCCAGGTCGTGGCGGCGGTCCAGGAGGCCACCGGCAACGGTGCGGGCGCCTGGCTGCCCCCCGCGCAGGCACCCGCCACCCGGCTGCTGGTGCCCGGCCTGCCGTCCACCGCGGGCACCCGTCAGCTGTTCATCGCGGTGCCCGGGGTGAAGGACGCGAATGTCCAGGTGACGGCCGTGACCTCGCGGGGTACCTACGTCCCCACCGGGGCCGGCCGCATCGACCTGCCGGGTGGCTCAGTCGCGCAGATCTCGCTGCCGTCGCTGTCCGGGATACCGGCCGCGCTCAAGCTGACGTCCAATGCCCCGATCACCGCGGACGTGATGATCCCGGGCGGCGGGGGCGGCTCACCCGGGTCGTTCACGGCCGCCGCGCCCGCCCTCGAGGAGCAGGGCGTGGTCGCGGACAATCTCAGCGGCGCGGGCCGGGCGTCCGCGCTCGTGCTGTCTGCCCCGCACAAAGCGGCCAAGGTCAACGTCATGGAGGTGACCGGGGGCAAGCCGGCGCGGCAGCACGCTCAGGTGGTGCCGGTCGCCGCGGGGAAGAGCGTGCTGGTCGCGCTGCGCCCGGTGCCCGGGGCGCCGCGCGGCACGCCGTTCGCCGTGGTGATCACCCCGCTGGCTGGCTCCGGACCGGTGTACGCCGGCCGGGTCATCACCGGCGCGGGCACGGGCGGTGCGCTGCAGGCGATGCTGCCGGTGGCCAGCGGGCTCGTCACCGTGCCGCTGCCCCGCGTGCACGGCGCCGCCATCGGCGCGGCCGGCTGAGTTACTCGTCGCCGCCGTAACCAGGATCGACATCCTCTGGCTCCACGCCGAGCAGCTGGGCGAACTCTTCCACCAGGACCTCGAAAATGAGCTCACCAAGCTCTTCCTCGGTGTCCGCGCGCGCGGCCAGCGGCCGCCGGTACACCACGATGCGCGGCGGCCGGGCCGGCTGGCCACCCGCGCCGGCCGGTGTGCCCGTGTCCAGCCGGGCCAGCGGCACGGCGTCGCCGGCCACGCCCGGCGGGCTGGCCCGCGGGATCTCCTCCACCGCGAACTCGACCCCGGACACCTGGGTTCCCCAGCGCGGCTCCAGCCGGGCCACGGCCTCCAGGATCAGCTCGTCGAACCGCTCCGACCGGCTCCGGTGCAGCGGCACCCCGGGCGGGGCGAGCACGCCCCGCAGCCCGCGGCCGTGCCGGTCCCGCCGCCTGATCCGGGCACTACGCCCCGTGCCGCCCCCGTCACCGGTCCGCATAGTTGCCGAGCGTACCGCCCGGCCCGGCAGAGGGTCAGCTGCCGCGCCCGCGACCTGGCCCCGGACGGTCGCCAGCGAGACACGATCGCGCCGTGTGCCCCGGGTGGTGGCGTTACCGCCCGCGGGTCGGTACGGTCAGCCGTTGTGAGCGATGCACGCGACCCCCTCCCCAGCCGGTCGCCGCAGCACGCCACCCGGGCCTGTCCCAGCCGCCCCAGGGCGCCCCGGTGACCCCCCGCCGCTGCTCCCGGCCGGCCTGCAAGCAGCCGGCGGTATACACGCTGACCTACGTGTACCGCGACTCCACGGCGGTGCTCGGCCCGCTCGCCGCGTACGTGGAGCCGCACTGCTACGACCTGTGCACGGCGCACGCCGACCGGCTGACCGCCCCCCGCGGCTGGGAATTCGTCCGGCTGCCGGCCGATCCCGCCGAACCCGAGACCGACGATCTTGAGGCGCTGGCCAACGCCGTCCGGGAGGCAGGCCTGCCCCGGGCCGGCGAGCCGGTCGGCCAGGGCATCGAGGTGGGCCGGCGGGGGCATCTGCGGGTGCTGCGCTCGGCCCCGGATGGCCGGGACGCGCCCTAGGCGTGTCCCGGCCCTGGCCAGCCGCTCCGCTCCCGGCCGGTAGGCTCGGTGTCCGCGAAGGGCCGGTCCAGCGCCAGTGCACCGGACCGGCATGGACCCAATGCTCACCGCATCCCGGGAGATCCCGTGAAGATTGACGACTGGCTGCTCGACATTCTCGCCTGCCCCAAGTGCCATGCGCCGCTGCGCGCCGATGCGGAAGCCAGCGAGCTGGTCTGCACCAATGACGAGTGCGGTCTCGCCTACCCGGTGCGCGACGACATACCGGTGCTGCTGGTGGATGAGGCGCGCCACCCGGGGGACCCCGGATGACGATGACCGCCCAGGAGCGCCTGGATGACCTGGTCCTGCTGGAGGCCACGGACACCGGCGGGATGCTCCGGGCGGTAGCGTCGGCGGCCGCGCAGGTCCGCATGGCCGTGCGGGCCACCGCCGAGACTGACCTGCGGTCGGCCCTGTCGGCGGGCCGGCCACGGGCGATCGTGGTCACCGGCATGGGTGGGTCGGGGGAGGCCGGTGAGGTGCTCGCCGCGGTGTGCGGGCCCGGCTCTGCCTCGCCGGTCGTCACCCTGCATGATTATCAGCTGCCCGGCTGGGTCGGTGCCGCTGACATGGTCATCGCGGTGTCTTCGTCCGGCGCCACCGAGGAGACGCTGGCCGCGGCGGCCGAGGCGGTGCGCCGCGGCTGCCCGCTGGCCTGCGTGGGCGGCGCGGACTCGCCGCTGGCCACGCTGGCCGAGCAGGCCAGTGCCCCGTTCGTCCCGGTCGAGCCCGCCGGGATGCTGCGGGCCAGCCTCTGGGGTCTGTCCGTGCCGCTGCTGATGATCGCCGGGCTGCTCGGGGTGGCCGACATCCCGGTCGAGGGGTTCGAGCTGGCGGCCAGCAACCTGGAGCGGATCTCCTACCTGTGCCGGCCGGACAGCGAGTCCTTCGTCAACCCGGCCAAGACCCTGGCCCTGGAGCTGGCTGGCACGCTCCCGATGATCTGGGGCAGCTCACCGCTGGCCGGGGTGGCCGCCAGCCGGTTCGCCTGCCAGCTCAGCGAGAACGCCAAGTACCCGGCGGTGCCCGGGGTGCTGCCGGAAGCCAACCACAACCAGGTGGTCGCGTTCGACGGCCCGTTTGTGCCCTGGCCGTCCGGTGGCCCCGGGGCGGTGGACCCGGAGGCCCGGCCCGCGGTTCCGCTGCGCCTGGTCATCCTGCGGGACAGCCAGGAGCATCCCCAGGTGGCGCGCAGGCGGGAGGCGTCGGTGGAACTCGCCGGGCAGCGCGGGATCGAGGTGAGCGAGCTGGCCGCGGAAGGGGAGCAGCCGCTGGAGCGGCTGGCCAGCCTGGTTCAGCTCACCGACTACGCCACGGTCTATCTGGGCATCGCGAGCGGCATCGACCCGGGCCCAGTCGCGGTCATCGGCGACTTGAAAGACAGGATCGCAGAGCAGCGTTGGTGAGGGGTTATCGGTACTGAAGGCAGCCCGCTGCCGGACCAGGCGGGCCAGGCCAGGCCAGCGGGCCCGGCGGAGCAGGCGGAAAAGGCCGGCCCGGGCAGCTCGCAAGGGCTGCGTGCGGTGCTGGCCGCACTGGGTGCGAACCTGGGCATCGCGGTGACCAAGCTGGCCGCGTTCGTGATCACCGGCTCGGCCTCCATGCTCGCCGAGTCGGTGCATTCCCTGGCCGACAGCGGTAACCAGGCCCTGCTGCTGCTGGGCCGCAGCCGGGCGCGCCGCGCGCAGACCGAGGAGCATCCGTTCGGCTTTGGCCGGGAACGTTACTTCTACGCGTTCGTCGTCGCGGTCGTGCTGTTCACGGTGGGTGCGCTGTTCTCGCTGTACGAGGGCGTCCACAAGATCATCAGCCCGGAGGAGATCCGCCAGCCGGCGGTGGCGTTCGCCGTCCTGGGCATCGCGATGGTCCTGGAAAGCTTCTCGCTGCGCACCGCGGTGCGTGAGTCGAACGAGGTGCGGGGGCAGATCGGCTGGACCGCGTTCATCCGCCGGGCCAAGGCCCCGGAGCTGCCCGCCATCCTGCTGGAGGACCTGGCCGCGCTGACCGGGCTGGTCTTTGCCACGGCCGGGGTGGCGCTGGCCACGATCACCGGGAACGGGAAGTGGGACGGCGCCGGGTCGCTGGCCATCGGCGTGCTGCTCGGCGTCGTGGCCGCGGTGCTGGCGGTGGAGATGAAGAGCCTGCTGATCGGCGAGTCGGCCAGCGCGGAAGTCGAGCGGGCCATCGTGACCGCGCTGGAGAACGGCCCCGAGGTGCGGCGGGTCATCCACCTGCGGACCCTGCACATAGGCCCGGAGAGCCTGCTGGTCGCGGCCAAGATCGCGATCAGCGGGGCGGACAGCGCGGCGCTGGTCGCGGCGGGTATCGACGCCGCCGAGCGCCGGGTGCGCACGGCCGTCCCGATCGCCGAGACGATCTACCTGGAACCAGACATCTACGACGCGGCCCGGGCCGACGCCACCGACCCGGCCATCCGCGCCGTGCGCCGCCGCCGGAACCAGGCCTAGCCCCGGCGGACGTCCCCCGGAGCCGTCCGCTGGCCCATGCTCAGCAGCCGCAAGGCCCGCTCCTTCTCGAACTCCAGCGCCCGGCCGGGCGGCGCCGGGATGCGCCCGATCCGCCGGCCGAGCTCCGCCACCTGGGCCCGCACTCCCGGCTCGGCCAGCACCCTTATCCCGAACGCCAGTGCGGCCGGGCTGATATCCAGCCGCCGCTCGATATCCAGGCCGAGCGCGACGGCGGCGAGATCCTCGGTGCCGAACTGCCGGTGTGCTGGGCCACGGCCCGCCCTGGACACCGCCGGACGGCGGCCCGGCGCACTCTCCCGGACCGGGGGGAGCAGGCCGAGCAGCTCCCGGTAGCGAAGCATCCGGGGCGAGGTACCGAGCCGCTGGGCGGCCGCCGCGATCCGCATGACTTAGAATCTAACATTCTTTTGTCAAAAACAGCGGTTAAGGGCTGCGATCACACCCCGTTCTGCCCTACCGTCGAGATGCGCTGTCCCCACCTGATCCAGCTGAGGAGTGTCATGCCCACGGAGCCCGTCCCGTTCAAGGTCGCCGATCTTTCGCTCGCTGACTTCGGCCGGAAAGAGATCAGGCTCGCCGAGCACGAGATGCCCGGACTGATGGCCGTCCGCGCCGAGTACGCCGAAGCGCAGCCGCTGCGCGGGGCGCGCATCACCGGGTCACTGCACATGACCATCCAGACCGCGGTGCTCATCGAGACCCTGGTGGCACTGGGTGCCCAGGTTCGCTGGGCCAGCTGCAACATCTTCTCCACCCAGGACCACGCCGCGGCCGCGGTGGCGGTCGGCCCGGACGGCACCCCGGACGACCCGCGGGGCATCCCGGTGTTCGCCTGGAAGGGCGAGACCCTGGAGGAGTACTGGTGGTGCACGAACCAGGCGCTGACCTGGCCAGAGAAGGGGGCAGGGGAGGTGGGCGGGGGGCCCAACATGATCCTGGATGACGGCGGCGACGCCACGATGCTGGTGCACAAGGGCGCCGAATACGAGGGTGCCGGCGCGGTTCCCTCACCCGCCGAGGACGACGCCGAGGAGTGGCAGGTCGTGCTCGGCCTGCTCCGCCGGTCGCTGGACACCAGCAAGGACCGGTGGACGCTGATAGCAGAGGGCATCCGTGGGGTGACCGAGGAGACCACCACCGGCGTGCACCGGCTGTACGAGATGGCCCGGGCCGGCACGCTCGCCTTCCCGGCCATCAACGTCAACGACTCGGTGACCAAGTCCAAGTTCGACAACAAGTACGGCTGCCGTCACTCGCTCATCGACGGCATCAACCGGGCCACCGACGTGCTGATCGGCGGCAAGGTCTGCGTGGTCTGCGGCTACGGCGATGTGGGCAAGGGCTGCGCGGAGTCGCTGCGCGGCCAGGGCGCCCGGGTCATCGTCACCGAGGTGGACCCGATCTGCGCGCTGCAGGCGGCCATGGACGGCTATCAGGTGGCCCGGCTGGAGGACGTGCTCACCACGGCCGACATCTTCGTCACCGCCACCGGCAACCGGGATGTCATCACCGCCGAGCAGATGACCCTGATGAAGCACCAGGCGATCGTGGGCAACATCGGCCATTTCGACAACGAGATCGACATGGCCGGGCTGGCCCGTGTCCCTGGCATCCGGCGGCTGCCCATCAAGCCGCAGGTGGACGAGTGGCAGTTCACCGACGGTCACGCGATCATCATCCTGTCCGAGGGCCGGCTGCTGAACCTGGGCAACGCCACCGGGCACCCCAGCTTCGTGATGTCCAACTCGTTCACCAACCAGGTGATCGCCCAGGTGGAGCTGTTCACGAAGGCGGATGAGTATCCGGTCGGCGTGCACACGCTGCCCAAGCACCTGGACGAGAAGGTGGCCCGGCTGCACCTGGATGCGCTGGGCGTGCGGCTCACCGAGCTGACCAAGGAGCAGGCTGACTACATCGGCGTCCCGGTGGAGGGTCCGTACAAGCCGGACCACTACCGGTACTGACGCCGCCGCCGTCCTGATGACCGAGCAGCGGCCGGGCCCGGCGTCCGATGTCGCGGACGCCGGGCTGGCCAGCACCGGCCAGGCCCGGATCGGCTGGGCCGAGCGGTCCATGCCCGTGCTGCGCGGCATCGCCGGGCGGTTCGCCGCCGAGCAGCCGCTGGCCGGGCTGACCGTGGCCGCCTGCCTGCACGTGACCGCGGAGACCGCGGTCCTGGTCCGCGCCTGGCAGGCGGGCGGGGCCCGGGTGTTCCTGGCCGCCTCGAACCCGCTGTCCACCCAGGACGACATCGCCGCCGCGCTCGATGCCTGCGGCGCGGCCGTGGTGTACGCCCGGGCCGGGGCCGACCTGCGGACGTACCAGGATCACATCCAGCACGCCCTGGACGCCGGGCCGGACCTGGTGGTCGACGACGGCGGTGACCTCATCGAGGCGCTGCACGCGCAGCGGCCGGACCTGCTGGGCAAGGTGGCCGGCGGCTGCGAGTCCACGCCGGCCGGGGTGATCCGGCTGCACCGGATGGCCCGCGAGGGCACCCTCGCCTTCCCGGCGGTGGCCGCGGACGCTACCGGAACCCGGCTGATGCTGGAGGCCACGCACGGCACCGGCCAGTCCACCATCGACGGCATCGTGCGGGCCACGAACATCCTGCTGGCCGGCCGGACCGTGGTGGTAGCCGGTTACGGCTGGTGCGGCCGGGGCATCGCGCAGCGGGCCCGCGGGCTCGGCGCGCAGGTGATCGTGACCGAGGTTGACCCGGTCCGCGCGCTGGACGCGATGATGCAGGGCTACCGGGTACTGCCGATGGCCGACGCGGCGCCGCTGGGCGAGCTGTTCATCACCGCGACCGGCTCCCGGGACGTGATCACGGCCGGCCACATGGCCGTCATGCGGGATGGTGCGATCCTGGCCAACGCAGGCCATTTCGACGTGGAAGTGGACGTGCGCGGGCTGGCTGGCCTGGCGGCCGGCGTGGAGCACGATGTCCGGCCCTACACCGACGAGTACCTGCTGGCCGACGGGCGCCGGCTGCTGCTGCTGGCCGAGGGCCGGATCGTCAACCTGGTCGCCGCGGAGGGCAATCCGGCCAGCGTCATGGACGTGTCGTTCGCCGGGCAGGCTCTGGTGCTGGCCTGGCTGGCCCGCGAGCACGCCACGCTGCTGCCGGGCGTGCACCGGGTGCCGGCCGCCATCGATGACGAGATCGCCCGGCTGGCGCTGGCCGCCACCGGCGCCTCGATCGACACTCTCACCCCAGCGCAGCAGGAGTACCTCAGCTCCTGGCAGCAGACCTGACCGGCGCCGCGTTCGCTGGTGCGGTCTTCCGGCCCGCACCGGTCAGCAATCCGCACCGCTGCTGGATGGGTCCGGGGGTCAGGGATCGGCGGAGCGGGCCGCTGGCTCGGGTGCCGGTGGCTCCGCTGGCTGGCTCTGGTTGTCGTGGCGGGCCAGCACGATCAGGGACAGGCCACCACCCACCAGGATCAGCCAGAAACTGATCAGCCGGTAGGCGATCGCGGCGGCGAGCGCCGCCGAGGCGTTCATCCCAGCTGCGGTCAGCGCCGCGGTCAGCGCGATCTCGACCAGGGCGAAGCCGCCCGGGGACAGCCCGGAGCTGCCCACCGCGGCGCCCGCCCCGTAGGCCAGCAGCAGGCCGTGCCAGGGCACCGGATGGCCGGTGGCCAGGATCGAACAGGCCAGGCAAGCGCAGTCGGCCAGCCAGTTCAGCAGGGCCAGCAGGAATACCCCGGCGTATTGCGGCCAGGGCAGCCGGATGCTGGCCACCCGGTCCAGGAACTCCTCCAGCGCGCCCGGGTCCATCCACGACCGGCCGAACCGCCGGTGCAGCGGGCGGAGCAGCCGGGCGGCCACCCGGATGATCCAGACCCGGGCCGGCGGGTAGCGCAGCGCCAGCAGCACGGTGACCCCCGGGACCAGGAACACCGCGGCGCCCAGCAGGCCGGCCGCGGTGGCGGCCGGCTGCCCGCCGACCAGCGCCCCGACCAGCAGGACCAGCGCCAGGGCGGCCGAGGACACGATGGCCGACAGGGCGAGCGCCCAGGAGGTGATGGCCGAGCCGAGGTTGCGGCCGCGCAGCTGACGGTAGGAGTAGATCGCGGCCAGCTGGGCGCCGGCGAACGGGACGGCCATGGACAGCGCGTTGCCCGCATAGGTGATCGCCATCACCGAGCGGAGTGTGGCCTGGTCGCCGTTGGCCCGCAGCAGAATGGTCCGCTTGATCCCGAACGAGGTGAGCGACACCGCCTCGGCGGCCAGCGCGGCCAGCACCCACCACCAGTTCAAGTGCGCGAGAGTGCGCAGCGACTGGGCCAGGATGTGCTCGTTGGTGACGATGATGGCGACCAGGCCGCCGGCCGCGACCAGAATGACGGCCAGCTGCCGCCAGCGGGATCTGGTCATCCGCGGGCTCATCGGGCTGTACCGGTCATCTGGCCGGGTCCCTCACCGGGGCGGGAGGTATCCGCCGGGCCGGCGCGCGGGCACCGTGGGCGGCGGTCCACCGGGTTGCTGGGCGCTGGGCTGGTCAGCGGCGACCTGCTCAGCACGGGCGGCCGCATCGCCAGCCGGCCTAGCGGCGGCCGGCTCAGCGGTGGCCAGGCCGGCGGCAGCCGGGCCAGCGGCGGCCCGGCTGGTGGCCGGACCGGCGGGCGCCTGGGCCACCAGCCGGGCCTGCGCCCGGGTACGCCGCTCGGCCAGCACCGCGCACAGGTAATCGGGTGGCGTGGTGCCAGCCGGCGGGGCCGGGCTGACCTGCGCGGCCACCGCGGCCGCGATCCGCTGGCCATGCTCGGCCCGGGCGGCCGGGGTGAAGTCGTAGTAGCGGCCCAGATACTGGCGGGCGGTCTCGGCGGTCGCATCCGACAGCGCGGACAGTTCGAGGCTGGCCGCCCATCCGGCCAGGGCCGGGGGCAGCAGCGGCGCCTGTGCCGCCCCGCCCCGCTGCTGGGGCAGCCGCTCAGTGATCACGAACGTGCCGGCGAAGATATCCCCCAGGCGCTTGCCGCCCGCCGACAGCAGCGAGCTGACCAGGGCCAGGAAGCCCAGCGTCAGCCAGATTTCCAGCACCGCGGCCAGGGCCCGCATCAGCGCCTGGCGGAACCGTTCCGGGCCACCGTCGTCGCTGACCACGCGCAGGCCCATGGCCAGCTTGCCCAGCGACCGGCCGCGGCTCAGCGTCTCGAAGATGGTCGGGTAACCGACGATGATCCCCGCAGTGACGGTCAGCGAGATGGCCGCGACCGCCGCGGGGTCGAGGCCGCCGCCCGCCCCGGCCGCGATGGCCACCCCGGCCAGCCCGACGAGCAGCACCAGCTGCACGGTGACGTCGATGGCCAGCGCCACCGCGCGGCTGGGGAAGCGGGCGCACGGCACGTCGATAACGACGGCCTCGCCAGTGATCACCTCGGCCACACGAGCTCCAAGTACTGGTCGGCTGGCTCGTGATCACGGTACCGTGCCCCGCTCCGCGCCGGAACAACTGCCATGGCCAGGAAACCGGGGCCCAGTAGTCTCCTGTGGTGGACGTCGACGCGTACGTGGCCGCGCACCAGGCCGACTGGGCCCGGCTGGACGAACTCGTCCGGCGCCGCCGACGGCTGACCGGGGGCGAAGTGGATGAGCTGGTCCGGCTGTACCAGCGGACCACGACACACCTGTCCGCGCTGCGCTCGGCCGGCCATGACCCGGCGCTCACCGCTCGGCTGGCTGGCCGGGTCGCGCACGCCCGCAGCGCGGTGACCGGCTCGCACGCACCCGCCTGGGCCACCGTGGCCCGGTTCGCCACCGTGTCCTTCCCGGCGATGGCCTACCGCGCGCGGTGGTGGTGGGCAGCCACCGCCGGCGGCTCGCTGCTGGTGGCGGTCCTGCTGGGCTGGTGGGTGGCCCGCTCGCCGGGGGTGCAGGCGGCCCTGCTGCCCCGGGCGGCCGTCCGCGACCTGGTGAACCACGAGTTCCGGCACTACTACTCGCAGTACGCGGCCACCTCGTTCGCGGCCAAGGTGTGGACCAACAACGTGTGGGTGGCGGCCGAGGCGCTGATCTTCGGTGTGCTGCTCGGCCTGCCCACGCTGCTGGTGCTGTTCGAGAACGCCGCCAACGGCGGGGTGGAAGCCGGCCTGATGTTCGCGCATGGCAAGGGCGGGCTGTTCGCCACGCTGATCCTGCCGCACGGCATGCTCGAGCTCAGCGCGGTATTCCTGGCCGCCGCGACCGGGCTGCGGCTGGGCTGGTGCATCATCGATCCCGGCCCGCGGCCCCGTGGCCGGGCGCTGGCCGAGGAGGGGCGCTCGTCACTGACGATCGCGCTCGGGCTGATCGTCGTGCTCCTGGTCTCCGGGGTGATCGAGGCGTTCGTGACGCCCTCGCCGCTGCCGGCCTGGGCCCGGATCGGGATCGGCGTACTGGCCGAGGCGGCGTTCCTGGCCTACGTGATCGTGCTCGGCGGGCGCGCCGTCGCGGCGGGCCGCAGCCCGGACATGGAGCACGTACCGGACGTGGCGCCGGTGGCGGCCTAACGCGGGGCACGCCTTGGACCGCTGGCCGCCGGCCGCGGTCAGAGCCGCCCGCTGGCCTTGAGCGCCAGGTAGGCGTCGGCCAGGGCGGCGGGCAGCTGGTCCGGCGGGGCATCCACCACCTGCACGCCCTGGCGCCGCAGCAGCGAAGTGATCCGCTGCCGCTCGGCCTGCGCGCTCTCGGCCGCGGCGGCCGTGTACACGCTGGCCACGTCGCAGCGGGCGGCGGCCAGCCGGGCGAGCGCCGGATCGGCCACCGCCGCGATCATGATCATGTTCCGGGACACCAGCGGGCCCAGCCGGGGCAGCAGCCCTTCCTCGATCGCCGCCGGGTTCAGGTCGGTCAGCAGCACCACCAGGCAGCGCCGCCGGGCGACGGTGAGCACGGCGCTGGCCAGGGCCGCGGCGTCGGTTTCGGTCAGCTCGGCGTCCAGCGGCGCCAGGGCATCGGTGAACGCGGCCAGCACCGAGGACCGCGGGGCACCCAGCACCCGGGCGCGCAGCCGGCGGCCGAACGCGATCAGGTCGATCCGGTCGCCGGCCCGGGACGCCAGCGCGGCCAGCAGCAGCGTGGCGTCCATCGACGCGTCCAGCCGCGGGATGCCGCCGACCCGCCCGGCCGACGTCCGGCCGGTATCCAGGACGACCAGGATCCGCCGGTCGCGCTCGGGCCGCCAGGTCCGGACCATCACGTCACCCTTGCGCGCCGCGGCCCGCCAGTCGATGGACCGGACGTCGTCACCGATCACGTACTCGCGGAGCGCGTCGAACTCGGTACCCGGGCCACGCAGCAGCGAGCGGTGCTGCCCGTCGAGCTGGCGCAGCTGGGCGAGCTTCTCGCTGAGGTGCCGCCGGCTGCCGAACGGTGGCAGTACCCGCACGGCCCACCTGGCTGGGTGCCGGCCCTGGCGGGCGGCCAGCCCGAGCGGCCCGGCCGAGCGGACAAAGACCGCAGCGGACACCTTGTCGCCGCGCCGGTCGGGGATCAGGGTGCTGGTCACCGTGGCCCGGGCCCCGGCCGGCACGGCCAGCCGGAACTGCCCCGGCCCGGCGTGCGCGCTGGGCTGCCAGGCGGGCCGCACCGTGCCGCGCAGCGGACGGGGGCCCGGGTTGCGCACGGTGACCTCGGCGGTAGCCGGCTCGCCGAGCAGCACCCGGGTGTCGCCGGACCGGCTGACTTCCAGCCGCCGGACGCTGGCGGCCAGGGCCAGATCGGCCAGGATCGCCGCGAGCAGCAGGCCGTTGACGGCCAGCAGGGCGGGCAGCGTCCGGATGCCGAGCACGACCAGGGCGCCGATGAGCGCGGCCAGCCCGGCCCGGCCGGTCAGTGCCATCTGCCGGTCACCGGGGGACCGGCACGGAGGCGAGCACGGCCTCCAGCACACCGTCCGGCGAGGCGCCCTCGAGTTCCGCTTCCGGGCGCAGCCCGATCCGGTGCCGCAGGGTGGGCCGGGCCAGCGCCTTCACGTCGTCCGGGGTCACGTAGTCGCGGCCCGCCAGCCAGGCCCAGGCCCGGCTGGTGGCCTGCAGGGCGGTCGCCCCCCGGGGGGACACGCCGAGCCGGAGTGAGGGTGACTGGCGGGTGGCCCGGCACAGGTCCACGATGTAGCCGGCCACCTCGGTGGCCACCCGTACCTGGCGTACCGCGGCCGAGGCGGCAGCCAGTTCGGCCGGGCCGGCCACCGGCCTGATCCCGGTGGCCGCCAGGTTCCCCGGATCGAAGCCGGCCGCGTGCCGGGCCAGGATGCCTATTTCCTCGTCCCGGCCGGGCAGCCCGACCGTCAGCTTGACCAGGAACCGGTCCAGCTGGGCCTCGGGCAACGGGTAGGTGCCCTCGTATTCGATGGGGTTCTGGGTGGCCGCCACCAGGAATGGCTCAGGCAGCGGCCGCGGGCTGCCCTCGACCGAGACCTGGCGCTCCTCCATCGCCTCCAGCAGCGCGGCCTGCGTCTTCGGCGGCGTCCGGTTGATCTCGTCGGCGAGCAGCAGATTGGTGAATACCGGCCCCTCGCGGAACTGGAACAGCGCGGTCTTCGCGTCGTAGATCAGCGAGCCGGTCACATCGCCGGGCATCAGGTCGGGAGTGAACTGGACCCGGGTGCCGCGCAGCGACAGGGCGGCCGCCAGCGACCGCACCAGCAGCGTCTTGGCCACCCCGGGCATGCCTTCGAGCAGCACATGCCCCCGGCACAGCAGGCAGATCACCAGGCCGGTCAGCACCTGATCCTGGCCGATGATGGCCTTGCCCACTTCGGCGCGGACCGCCTCCAGCGCGTCCCGCGCGTCCGGCGGGGCCAGGCCGGCCGCGGGTGGGTAGTCGGCAGTCACGGCGTGCGTACCTCTTCCTCAAGGGCGTCGATGTCCCGGCCCAGGGCGACCAGCGCCGCGTCGTCGCGCGGGGCCGGCCCGAACAAGACTGCCTCAACTGCGCTGGCTTCGCGGCCAGTCAGCGCGGCCACGGCCGCGGACACCGTGGCCGGATCGGCCGCACCGGGCAGGGCCAGCCGGGCGGTGATCCGGTGCCGGGCGGCCGTGCGGAGCACCTCGGCCGCCCGGTCGCGGGCGTGCCGGGACTGGTAGAGCCGCCCGTGGCCTTCCACGGTCTCGGACGCCCGGACCACGACCGGGAGCGGCTCGCGGACCAGGGGGCCGAGCCGCCGCATCCGCCACAGCGCGGCCAGCCCGGCCGCAATCAGCAGCTGCCCAGCCACCAGGTAGCCGGGCAGCGGGATCTCCTGGAGGAGTGATTCCGCCCCGCCCGGGGCGGCCGCCGCGGCCAGGCTGGGCACCAGCCAGACGATCCGCGGGCGGCCCTGCAGCAGGTTCAGGGCCAGGGCTGCGTCACCCCGCTTGGCCAGGCTGCCGTTGCTCAGCGGTGCCCCGGTGCCCAGCAGGGTGACCGACCGGTCCCCGGCCGGGTAACGGATCAGCGAGGGGTGCCCGTGTACCCGGTAGCACTGCGCGGCCCGGCCGGTGGGGTCCTGCATGAGGACACCGCCCATGAGGGCGTCCCCGGCGGCGGCCGCCGCGGGCAGCGAGCAGCCCGGGCTGGCCGGCTGGACTTCGGCCGCACCCGCCACCCGGGCGGGCGGGCCAGGCTGCGGACTGCGGGCCAGCGCGCTGAGCGCCGCGCTGTCCGGTTCGACCACCACCAGGCTGGCTGGCCCGCGGACCAGCGCGGCGAGCTGGCGGGCGGTGAGCAGATACGGGCTGGTGATGACCAGGGTCGCGGGACTACCGCGGGTCGCGTCCTGGGCCGCGGCGGCCGTGGATACCCGGGTGACCTGCTGGCCGCGCTGGCCGAGGAGGTCTGCCAGGGCCCTGGTGCCCTGCGCCTTGGGATTGCCTGGGTCCAGGTAGCCCGCGGTAGCCGGGGCTGGCCTGAGCAGGGCGATGAGGACGCCGGCCAGCAGGATCAGCACCACCACCGCGACCGGGCCCAGCCAGCGGCGTGCCTCCCCAGGGCGCGACCTGGGGCCGGGCCCGCGGCCGGCCGCCGTCCCCGGGCCGGCCAGCACGGCGGCTGGCCCGGTCATGCCGGGTCACCCGCGGCCGTACTGGCCGGCCCGGGAGCGGCGGGCCCGCTGCGGGCCGCCGCCGTGCGGCTGGCCGCGATGATCCGCTGGTCCAGGTCCTGGACGAGCGCGTATCCCGCCGCGGTGCCGGGCCGCTCGCCGTAACAGATGTCGTCGAACAGCCGGGCGCCCTGGCGCAGCGCGCTGGCGTCGGCGGGCAGCGCCTGCGCGGCCTCGGCCGCGATCTCGGCCGCGGTCCAGCCGAGCCGGGGGCTGAGCACGCCCCGTTCTTCGAGCTCGCGGGCGATCGCCCGGACGCATTCCAGGATGGCCGCCGCGTAGTCACCGGCCGCGGCCAGCCGCCCGGCCCGCCGCCGGTGGTCGGCTGCGCTGAGCGCCTGACTGCCCGCCAGCTGTGGCTCAGCTGCGCGGTGCGCCCGGGCCAGCGGGCCCACCCGGTTCAGCACCACGGCGGCGGCCAGTGCCGCGAGCGCGGCCAGGGCGACCACCGCCCACCAGCCGCCCGGGAACGAGCTGCCCGCCTTGAACAGCTGATCCAGCACCTTGTCGGCCAGGGCCAGGATCCGCTGGGTCAGGGACGGGTGCGGATGGAAGATCGCCTTGGCCAGTTCATCCCGGGCGAGCCGCTGACCAGCCACGCGGCTGACCGGCGGGCTGGCTGTGGCCCGCGCCAGGCCCGCGGGCCATGTCAGGGCGGCCACAGCCGCGGTCACCACGGCGGTGGGGCTCCCGCGGCGGTGGGCGGCGCACCCGGCGCGGGCAGGCCGCCCGCTGGCGCCGGGCCGTCCGCGGGCGGGCGCCACACGGAGGCGAAGTCGCCCGGGCCGGCCTGCCCGCTGCCCGCGGCGGTACGCAGCGCGAGGTCCAGGCCTTCCTTGCGCATCCGCAGGTCCACGTAGAGCAGCACGGTGACCCCCGCGGTGATCGGCCGGGTCACGGTGCCAGCCGCGATCGCGCCGACCACCGCGATGATCGTCCCCGCGCTGAACCCGCCACCCGAGGACACCAGCGAACCGATGAAGGTGAACGGGAGCTGCAGGATGGCCCCGGCGATCACGACGATGAGCCCGGCCAGCAGCAGGATGCCGAAGATCCGCCAGAAGCTCCGCCGGACCAGCCGCCAGGACCGGGCCAGGGCACGGCGGGCGCCTGCCTCCTCGAGCACCACTACCGGGGTGACCAGGCTCAGCATCGTGGAGAACCAGATGCCGAGGACCACGGCCGCGGGGACCCCGGGCAGGCCGACCGCCACGTAGACCGCGGCTGGCGCGCTGGCCGCGGACGCGGCCAGCATGATCAGCGCCACGATGGCCGCCGGGCCGAGGCTGATCAGCAGCACCAGCAGCGTGGCCAGCAGCAGGCTGGGCAGCCGCGGCGCCGCGGCCCGCCAGGCCTGGCCGGCGGTGATCTGCTGGCCCGCTACCCCGCGGGCGATGATGGGTGCGAGCAGCCCGGCCAGGATGGCCTGCACAATGATCGTCAGCAGCAGCGCGACGGCCAGCGCGGGCAGCACGGCCGCGGCCAGCTGGCCGATCAGGTGCTCGGCCTGCCGGGTGGTCATCTGCTGGCCCGGCTGGGGCAGGTTGACGCCGCCCGCCAGGTTGAGCAGGGTCAGCGACAGAGTGGTCGAGACGATCGCGCTGATCGTGATGATCACGGCTGAGATGCCGAGGA
>Ga0207693_10002277_pt1 | contig 16692 bp, 28 predicted proteins | sample LARL81metaG_FD_184347 | JGI IMG/M metagenome (GOLD analysis project Ga0207693, IMG submission 184347) | Corn, switchgrass and miscanthus rhizosphere microbial communities from Kellogg Biological Station, Michigan, USA - LAR L8-1 metaG... | ecosystem: Host-associated > Plants > Roots >...
ACGTGGCGTTCAACGAATTCCGCCGCCACGGCGCTGAAGAGATTGCTGCCATGGTCACCTTCCCGCTTGGCGGACTGCTTGTCGGCTGCCGGGTCATATCCTTCGGCAACCCTGTCCAACGCCTCTTGCGCCAGCCTGTGAGCCGAAGCCAACGAGGGGAAGCCATCGAGCGTGAGCTTGCGTGCCTGCCCCTGGAAGCGGTAGCGCACCGCCCAAGACTTTCGCCCGCTTGACTGAATGACGAGATACAGCCCCGGCTTGCCGCCGTCCGGTATCTCGATGCGCTTGCGGGGATTTGGTCTTGCCTGCTCGACCTTGCGAGCCGTGAGCTTCCGGGCCATAGCTATCTCCGGGTAACAGTGGGGTAACAAATGTGGGCCGTTAGGGCTCGTTACCCCGCGATATGCAACATGCCTAACTTGAGCAAGGGAATTAGAGGGGTTTGGCCGCGGTTGACCACATGATTCGTTAGGGCTTGTGGTGCCGTGAGCACCTAACTTCGAATCTGGGGGTTGCACGTTCGAGCCGTGCCGGGCGCACCAATGTCCTCTGAAGCCTGACGGGCGGGCCAATTAAGAATGGCCGCCGCCGCTGACGCGCCGACGGCCATGTCTATTTCCTTATACTTGGGACTCACTTGCTCCGCGTAAGGAGCTGTTATTTCGGGCAACCAAGCGTCGACCTTGAAATGAAATTCCCCGAAGGCGCGATCACATTTGGTGGTCGCCTGCGTGGCCTTGCCCTTCATGCTCTTGGCCGTCTGCTTGAGATCGGCCTGCGCATACAAAGTAGCAGTCTTCATATCTTTGGCGACGCCCTTTGCCCGGACCGGCTGACAGGTTCCAGCCTGGACCGGCTCGGCAAAGCTAAAGGCCACGGCAAGACTGGCAACGATCGCGGCTGTCAGGATTGTCTCGTATCTCATGCCCTACCTCACTCCCATTCAATTGATTTCGACGTATGTCCGAGTGAACGCCGTCCGGCACCAGAGCCGTTAGCAGTGCCGACGCGCTCGCCACAACAGATCTTCAGAGCTCTATGCAATTGCCAGCGCTATGGGCAGACATATTTCCAGCGGCCGAAGATACCTTGCTTCCAATAGCAGTAGGGGTTGGTCGGCGGGGCCCAAGTGACCGCATAGGCCGGCACGCTGACCACGTTGTAAGTCACCCAAACGCACTGATCGGCTCCGCACAGCCAATCGGCCTTCGCCGGCTGGCCGACAAAGAGAAGCGCGGCGAATAAAGATGACGCTGCCAAGATAGTTTTGATCATATAAAATCTCCCCAACGCTAGAGGCCATCGCGCCCGGCGGGATTTAACCCGGTCTTCGCCTCAGAATCCATGCGACTCCAAGGATGGCGTCCACCCCCCGCGAACGCCGTCGTAGTTGCGCCCCTTACCTTCCAACTTCAATGACTTAAGCCGCTTGGCAGTGATCAGTTCGTGAGTGACTATTGAAAAGAAGAGTCTTGAAGACCGAGTATCATCTTAAACGCGAGGCGAAGCGGAGAGCCGCTCGTGCGCTCGCCAAGACCAAGGAGCGCCTAGGCCTCGGCGAGCCGCGGCCGCCTAGGGGGATCGTGCCCGATCCACTGGCCGCCACGACCCTGCCGAGGCGCACGAAGCTGCCGCCGACCTCAGACCGTATTCCCGGCAGTGCACCTTCGCGCGATCTGCTTCACGCCCACAGATGGAAACAGGGCCTCCAGGAAACAGAGGCGACGACACAGGAGATGCGACGAAAGGCGAGGCAGATTGCGCCGGCCTATAACAAGGGGGCGCTGCAATACCTGCCCGGGGGCCAGAAAGACGAGTGGCCCACATGAGATGAACAAATAACCGCCCCTCAAAAAAAGGAGGCCCTTGGAAACCGAAAGCCTGTTACTTAGCTAATATGGGGACTTCGGGGGAGGAACCAAAAGTAGAACTGTCTGGTTTTAAGGGGTTGGGGGAAAGCATCGGAGTCTGCCGCGATGGCCCTCACCTCAGAACAACATGCAGAAATCGCCGCAAGCTACGCGAAGGCGGCCTCAGACCTTTTCATCTCCCCGGAGCAAAGAGACGTGTTTGCCAGGAAGGCGGAGTTCTTCCGTCTGATGGCAAAGCTCGCGGCCAAGAAAAGCGCCTCTGCCCAAACGGCAGACCCTCCCGCGCCCAAGCAGCCGCCGGAGACCATTCCTTCGGGCGACGCCCTTCCCAAAGCCGTCGAGGAATTCCTTGAGCGCAGCGGCTCGACCGAGTCCAGTCCGCCGACCCCGGCTCACGTCATGGCGCTGATGCACCTCGCCTTGAGGTGGCGGCTGTTCCGGCTCGAGACAGAGACCTTCGGGCGCGGCCGAGCCAAGCATTAGAATTTCAAACGCCTAAAGCAGCGGGCATTGAGAAGAGTCCAAATGAAGAAGCCCGGTCTGCGGGGGTGCAGGCCGGGCTTCTCCTACGCAACACGATCTTAAACCGGGACAATTGGCGCTCGCTGAACGGGGGGCCTTTAACGATCGCGCCAGACCCAGCTCCTCAAACGTCCGATCCAGGATCAAGTTCCAAGGTCGCTTTAAGGCGCTGAGACTTGCGCACAGGATTCCGCGCCGCCTGCCCCAGCGGCGGCGCCGAACACCTGGCCGTGGTCTCCCCCGCCTATTTCAGAGGCGGAAGCGGTTGAGCGACAACAGCTTGATTGAGATGGAAGAAGCAGCCTCCCAGCGGCATCAAAGCCACCGAGAGGACCGCCAGGACGGCGATCATACGCATTACATGTTCCTTGCTACGCAAACTTGAGCTCCTAGAAGAGCATGTTTCCGGCCGCCATTGGTGGCGAAATTGCAACAGCATCCAACGACCTGCGGGTCGTGGCGATAAAAACAGCTTTGTTCACCATTGGTTAACCGTCTCGCGCTGCTATCGGCGTTGTGTCAGAAAACTGCTTTCTTCAGTCGCTTTGTGCGCTTCTCGGCGCCGCAATCCTCGTCTGCGCCACACATCTCTTTCTGCTCGCCACCTCGGACTGGGATTCGGCTACATTAGCCATCGAGCCGCCTCCGCCCGTGGCGGCGACGATCTCGATCGATGTGGCGCCCGCCCCGATTGCCGAGCAGCCGCCTCTACCGAGTGCGTCTCCACAGTTCACCACCCCCATGGAAGAGCAGCCGCAAGTCGCCACAGAAGAGCAGCCTCAAATCACCGCCGAAGCACGCCTGGGCGACCAAACGCCCCTAGCCTCGGCAAGCGCCAGGCTTTCCATCGAACCGGCAATCAAGGACGAGACCGCTCCGCTCGAGGTGACATCGCCCGCACCCGAGGTAGCGTCGGCTGCGCCTGAAGCGACTTTGCCTGCGCCTGAGCTGGCGTCGCCTGCCCCGAGTGAAATAGCCGCGGATGGCGCGGCACGCGCCGTCGAGGATAACGCGGAAAGCGCCTTTTCAGAAGGCAATGCCCTCGCCCCAGTCGACGAAAGTGCGATCGCGCAGACCAGCCAGCAGACGCCGCAAGAGACCGAGGAAGTACAGGCTCAGCAACCGGAGCCGGTGAGCGGCGCGGTCGAACAGACAGCACCAATTGAGATTGCCGCCGCCGAGCCCAAGTCCGAGCAGCCAAGTCCGCTCGTGCCCCGGCCTGAACGGGCGCCGAGAGCCCAGTTGAAAAAGGCACCCCCGAAACTCGCCGCGAAGGAAAAGCCAGCGCCAACACTTGCCGCGAAACCCTCCCCACGCCAGACGGAGCGCTCCCAAGTCACGCCGCGCGAGAAACCGATGGGGCTTGCTCCAGCCGACAAGCCTTCGATCTCGCGTACGCAGGGGCAGCCAAAGAAGCCAGATGCTGGAAGCTACAGCTCAAAGATCTGGTCGGCGCTTGCCCGCAAGAAGCCGAATGCCGGCCAGCGCGGGAGCACGACGGTAAGATTCGCCATTGGACCTGGAGGCGCGCTCCGCTTCGTACGCGTCAGCCAATCGAGCGGCAATGCGCGGCTCGATGAGTTCGCCCTCGCGACCGTACGCAACGCAGCGCCCTTCCCGCCCCCGCCGATTCTCAAGGATGGGGCAGACGCCTACACCATCCGCATCGATTTCCGCTAGAAACGGCGAGTCGTTCCGAACTCGACCCTCAGAGCAATATCCTGAACGCATTGACGATTCGCGAGCGCTAGCTTTTGGATGCTATGATCGATGTTGGCTTTACGAGAGAATATCCGACGGGAGGAGCGCCTATGGCGCAGGACAACTTTGCAAACCAAGGACAGCAATTCGCAGCCAAGGCGGCGGACTTCTCCCGCGCCGTCCTGAAGATCGTTTCCGAGGACGTGCGGACGTGGGACGTGTTCCGGTGGCTCGTAATCGTACTCCTCGCCTTGAACCTCCTGCTCCTCCTCTCGCTGGGAGGCATCAAATCTGAAATCGCCGCATTGAAGCAGGATCGCAGCGCCGCCGCCGAGGAGGTCGCCCGGGCCACCAAGGAGATTGCCGACACGCGGGCCACCCTGACACAGGCCATCAGCGACATGCGGTCGGCCCTGCAAAGCGACATCGCCAAGGTCAACACCAAGATTGATACGCGGATGCAGCAGGCGGCACCGAAACCTAGCCCGCCTCCACCCACAACGCCAAAGCCGGGCAAGACCAGACCTCAATGAGGTGCATCTTGCTTGTCGCGCGCCAGAGGTTCACGCTCCTTTCTATCTGGATTGCCGACTCTTTCTGAAGGCCGAATATAGACATAGACGACGCGCTCGTCTGCCTCCTGCAGCGCTTCAGTGACGTCGCGGATGGCATCCTCGATCATGTCTGTCGTGGAATCACGGCGGAAGGAAAGAGTGAGTGCCACCAGAATCGCGCCGGGCCCAAGATGCAGAGTCGCCACCTCGTCGAGGCTGGTGATGCAGCCAATCCGGGCTAGGGCCTTCTGCAATCGCTCCATAACGATTGGCGCGACAGCCTCGCCGGCGATCAGGCTGCGCGTCTCGTTGGCGAGCACAAAGGCGACGCTCGCGAGCAAGAGACCAATGGCGATCGATGCTATGCCGTCCGCCCAGGTAACTTGAAAGAACGTGGCTGCGACCACGCCAATCGCGGCCGTGCCGATGTCGATCAGCGCCGCGGAATCCTCAAGCAACACCGAGAACAATGCTGGGTCCTTCGATGCCTTGATGAAGTCCCAGAGGCGGGTGGGCCGTCCGCGCACGACACGACGGTATTCCCGATAGGCGATGCGGAACGACGTGCCCTCGAATGTCGCGCCAATTGCCAACACCCTCAGGCTGATCCAGGGCGAAACCACCGGCTCAGGTACGAGGATTTGGCGCACGCCTTCATAGACCGAAAGCACTCCGCCAAGCAGGAACACCATCAGGGCGACAATGAACGACCAGAAATAGGTTTCCATGCCATGGCCGAGAGGATGTCTCGCATCAGGCGGACGCTCGCCGCGCTTCTGCCCGATGAGAAGCAAGATCTGGTCGCCGGTATCCACCAGCGAATGAATCGCTTCGGTGTACATGGCGGTCGATCCGGAAATCCAGGAGGCGACAAATTTCGCGATCGCGATGGCGAGATTGCCCGCAAGCGCCACCAGGATCACAAATGTCGAGCCTGTGACCATGGAGGGTCCTTCGCTTGGCCGCCGCGCTATCGCTTCGGACCGCCGAAGGGTACAGACCCCTCGATTGGGTCGAGAGCCTTGTCAATAGAGCATGGCAGCGGCTAGAAGGGCGAGGTCCGGCGCGCGCTTCTTGCACGGCCTCCGGTCAAGCTCCACATTCGATCCTGTTGGGGGATCGTCTAACGGTAGGACAGCGGACTCTGACTCCGCCAGTCTTGGTTCGAATCCAAGTCCCCCAGCCAATTGGCATTCAAGCACTTTTCTTGGACCTCTACTCAGAACAGCAAGCCTAGTTGGGAGCCCGTTTGGGAGAGTTTGTTCTCGCTTCGAGCTTCTGTATTGCCGCTTCGGCCAATGCCGGATCGCGGTGCAAATAGTGGCTATCAAGGATGGATCGCACGTCTCGCAACGAGTGTCCGGTGATCGATGCGATCTGCGCTTCGGTGCATTCGGCCAGGGCTAGGCGCGTCACAGACGTTCCGCGAAGATCGCTAAACGTCACGCCAATAATGCCCGCGTTCTTACAAGCCTTCCGCCACGACGATCGGAAGCCATCCGGAGTCCAGGGCTTGTCGTCGCTGTTCACCAAAATCAACGGGCTACGCTTAGGTGTAGAGTCCAGCGCCGCCTTTAGCGGGCGTCCGACAGGGATTAATACCCGGGCGCCGGTCTTGGACTGACGTAACGCGATGTTGGTTCCGTCGTAGGCCGACCAGGCAAGCCGAAGAAGATCGCCCTGTCTTTGTCCGGTCCAAAGCGCAAGTGTTAGGGGCAGGTGAAGGTGGCGCGGGGCCTTCTCGACAAAAGCGAGCTCATCATCAAGCGTCCAAATCTTATCGCGCCGCGAGCCGCGATAAAGGCGCCCTCCCCGCTCGCACGGATTGGCGTCCAACCAGCCATAGTCGAGTCCAACCGCTAGGATGCGCGCTAGTACGGCCCATGCGTAGTCAGCCTGCCGCTTGGACTTGATGGCGAGACGGTTTCGCCATTCCCTGAACACGCGCCGACACTCTCTCTTTGATTCAGAAAGAGCAGCGAGGGGAAGATCGCCGAACTCAGGTTCGATCTTTTTGTCAATGATCTCTCTGTAGTCCTCGCGGGTCCGCTCAGCGAGCCGTCGGAACTCATCCGTCTGCTGAAACTTGACGAGCACGTTAAGGAGTAAGCCCTCGACTGGCGCCCTTAGGCTCGCCACCGCACGGTTGTAGCTCGCGACAAACTCTGGATCTCCGGCCTCGCCGTCAAGACGCGGCCCGCCCTTCCAGGCGTACCAATAAGTGACGCGGGTGCCGTCCTTGAGCGTTTTGTTGACGGAGTTTATGCCGCGGAGTCTAACGCGCACGTTTGCGGTTCCACTCCTCGAAGGCGGTGACAGTGGATTCAGCGTCCGCGCGCGGAGGAATCTCGATCTTGATGCCGCAACCGGAGTCGATAGCGGCCTGCAACGTTTTGGCCGCGTAGGTAGCCAGTTGGCTAAGACGCTTTTTGGGGGTCGTAGGTTTTGGGCCTTAGCGCCCTGAGTTGATTCTGGACTATGCGAGTCACTCCTCTAACAAAATACTGGCCGCTCAACCCTGGCGGGGGTGGGGGGCCTTCCTTTTTTGGCCACCCGGCGGCTTGAAGCAGGCGAATCAATGCCCTGCACTGTTTGAATCATAGAACAAAATAAAAGGGCGGCCAGAATGTCACCCTGTGGAGATCGGGGAGATCGTGCGCATAAGCTGGTGGATGCAGTGTGCACGAAAACCGCTAAACCATTGCGGGTCTTTGAAAACCAGCCAAGCTTTCGCTATCCAGCACTTTTTGTGAAAGCAGGCCCTCCATAGCCTCACATCCCAGCGCCCTGCTCGAGGCAACGGTTAACCGGCTCGAAATGAGTTGAGCACGATAACATCTTTATGAGGACCTCAACGATCATAGCGTTGGCAGGATGCTTGTTACTGCTGTCAGGCTGTTGCCGCCCTTGGTTTTCTTCCGCAAACGATCCGCCTTCGTCACCGCCCCAGCAGTACGGGCAAGCATACGATCCGCCGCCTGCGAACTCTTATGATCCAGCGCCATACTCGTCGGGACAATCACAGGGCCAATACGCCCCGCGAACGAACGGTTATGGAACCGCTTCACCGTCAATGCCGGTGCCGAGAGCAAACCAGAACTACCAATACTAGAAGAGCACAGCCCTTTGGCCGTCAGTGAACTCGACGCCAGCACGTCCTGACACGCCGGACTCGCAATTTCATTGGTCTCTGCTAAATCGGTTGCATGTCTCTGGAGTTCATCGAGCCGCAACTCGCAACGTCAGTTGATCACCCTACTCCACGCGCAGGGTGGATCCATGAAGTCAAGCATGACGGATACCGAACGCTCCTCATCACCGAGCGGCGCAAAGCACGCGCGTTCACCCGCAACGGCTTCGATTGGACCGAGCGTTACTCCAGCATAGCAAACGCAGCAGCTAAGCTTGACTGCCGCTCTGCCATTATCGACGGCGAAATGATCGTTCAGAATGAGCGTGGCCTCTCGGACTTTGAGGCGCTCAAATCAGCAATTCGTTGGCAGCCTCATCGCCTAATCCTGTGCTCTTTTGATCTGCTGCGTTTGAACGGCAAGGATCGCGGAGCGAAGGGCGAAGCTGAAAAAGCTTATTCCGAGTGAACCCCCGTTTCTGTTCAGCGAAGAGTTCACCGGAGACGCCGAGGCATTCTTCCGAGCCTGCGCAGATCACCAGCTCGAAGGGATCGTTTCCAAACTTGCCTCCTCAAAATGCCGAAGCGGACGCAGCAAAACTTGGCTTAAGACCAAATGCTTCACTGAAGGCTCGTTTGTCATCATCGGCACGGCGCGTGATCGCAAGACAAAAGCTCCTCTGGCGTTGCTGGTTCGGGCTGGTGCGCAGGGCTTGGCATACGCGGGCTCAGCCTTCATCGCTCTTTCCGGTACCGAAAGAGATGAACTAGGTGCCCGCCTACGAACGAGTAGGCTTGAACGCTGCCCAATTCCTAAACTGCGATTTCCTGATGCTCAGTGGGTGAAACCGCAGTTCATGGCCCGCGTGCGTCATCTCTCGGGAACGAGCTACCTCCGACACGCAACCGTGAGAGCTATTGCCTAAGACGGAGGACGGCATCAATAGCCTGCCACGCCTCCTCATCGAACTTCACGCGCTTGCCACCATTCGTCTGGACATGAACGGCTGAACCACTCTATTGCCCGAACCACACCGTAAGCCGAGATGGCGATCACCCCTAGAAGGACGAAGGTCAATCCTAGAACGATTGAGAAAATGTCCGCGCGTAGGAATTCAAGCAGTTCGAGCCGGATCACCGCCGCGCCTATGAAAGCAAGCCCAGTTGCTACGATGGTTGCGGCAATTCCCAAGCCCACGCGATGAAAACTCCGCCGTCGGCGGAATGCACTGCCGTAGGTACTCAGAACCCGCCTCTGAGGTGTCCATTGATCCATATTCGCGTCCCGGCGCGATGAGTGACGTTCTGCTATTTTTCACCTGTCACCTTTCTGAAAACTTGAGGGCGATGGTTAACGGCGTTAGCCACTTCGCTATGTCTGATTCGCTACGTCGGCTCTCGCGTTCGTGGTCGCCCTACTCGATCCGATCAATTGGCCACCTAGCGGCGGCGTTGGGGTGGACTAGACCATCGCTTCTGACCGGCGTCAGCCGCGACAGAGGTGTAGGATGCGTGCCTCGTCGACGCCTTCGACGACGAGCCCACCGATCACAGTGCGTGGGACGGCAGTATCGCCGAACCGCCTGAGCATAATCGCTTGGACTTGAGCGGAAGTCGCGTCGAGGATGCTGTATCTAATGTGATTGCGCGCAAGGATGCCCCTGACTTGTCGGCAATAGGGACACCACCATGCATTGTACATGGTGACGCTCTTGCTGCAGCTGGCCTCGGCCGAAGACGGAGCAGCCGAGAGCAGCGCGACCACTGCCGCTGCGACAATGAGATGGCAAAATACCTTCATGGCACGGCTTTGTGTGGGCAGCCCCCATGCACAAGGCCCCCCTGGCAAGGAGCGGAGGAGCCTTGTGCGTATCTCTCTGCAGCAGTCTCAGCTTAACCAGGATGCTTCTTTGAATAATAGGCCTGCGCCTTGGCGAGATTTTCCGTGGGGTTCTTCATGAACTCAGCCATGGCCTCTTGGCTTCCAAAGCAATAGGTTTTGCCTTGGATTTGTGAATTGATGGAACAGTCGGTCGGTGTGTCTTTACCGGCGGCGAGACTCGCCGCGCACATGTTACCGAACTCGCCGTTTACAGCCAGAGCCGCCGTAGCCATACCAAGCAAGAACGCGACCGCAACGACGGACTTGAGATACGCTTTAACCATGGTTTCCTCCTAGGGGGTTTGGGGACTTCGGGAGTTCCCATCCTAGTATTCTAGCACCATTAGGCGTTTTCTCTGTGACATGGGTCACTGACGCGCTGCTACGCACACCAACCCGGAACTTCACCTTGTGAGCATTGTTGAAGGAAGGGGTTTTTCCTCACCGATCTGCGGCCTCAGGACGAGCCTCCTGGAGCCGTTTCTTTTTGACGATAAAGGTGCGCGGAGGCTAATCCTCAGAAAGGCAAGCAAAACATTCAGGATGGGTGGTGCTCTGGAGTAGGCCGCGCCCGCCGACTTCTCGCCCAGAAGGGCGAGCCCCCTTCGGCGCTAGATAACAGCGAATCAGATATAAGTGGTTTTAGCCGATCCCGGCATGGGTCGGTCCCACAGACGACTAGCCCCGACTAATCTCCCTCGTCGGGGCTTTCTTTTGGAAATAACTGAACTCCCAAACGTTGAGGTGTTCGGCGCGGTTCTCTTGCCGGGCTTCTTTTAAGACCTCACATGAAGTACGTCGAAAAACATTTTTCATTGCGCATCTATCGGAGAGACGGCACTTCGAAGCTGCTTCTCGGCGTCACCGGCATTCCTCCCAAGGTCGGTTCGATTAAGACAATCAAAGTGGCCAAGGATGAAACTTTGAAGGTGATGGTGGTGGACCATCCTCGCCGTGATGAACCAGCCGAGGCCATAGAGGTATGAATACGTCCTCACCATAGATGAGGCCCGACCCATCGCGAGTAGCGTCGTGAAGCTGCCGAACTACCTAGCGGCTAATCCTGATTGAGCCACCCCTGGCCGCTGGCTCAGTAGTAGTGCCACCGGACGCAAGCACCTCCATGCCATCGCACACATCGGCGATAATGCCGACGGGTGTGCCGGATGGTGGTCCTAGCCACACAGACACCACCAACTCGCGTCCTACCCGGCCCGCATGCTAAGCGCACTTGGGTGGTCATACCCTCGGGCTGGTGAAGCGGCACGAGTGTCAACGCGTGCGCTGATGTTGTGACGGTTAAGGCGAAAGCAGCAACGGCGATTAAACGGATCATGTTGTTTCTCCCGACCAGCCAAGAACTGAGAGGCCGTCAAACGTCCGGTTACCCCCTTTGTTTCAAACAATCACCAGCCGGCGGACATTTAGTTTTGTGGGTTGCGATGGAGTAGGTGCCGCGCTTGCTGAGCCAGTTATCGCTCAATTTCTCAACGCAGAAACCTTGCTGGATTTTCTAAACAAGGGTTCTGTCAAAGATGGAGCCAAAATCTCCAGCGAAGTTGCTCCCTTCTCCGGCCCTTCATGGCGCAATGCATGGCAAGTGTGGTGGCATTCGGAATACGGGTTAACGCGCTTTCACGCCTACCTGCCGCCAGACAAACCGAAGAGTGAACAATTCAAGGTAGGGCTGAGCCTTCGAGACTGGCAGTTGAAGCTCACTGACATTTGTCTTCCCGAACACCTGCGGGTACAGTTGGCGCAAGAGCTTGTACGACGAAAGAATGAAGTGGATTAGCGGGTGTGCCAAAGCCGGAGGATGCGCTGCTTCTTTTGCGCCGAAAACGAAACGCTGCGAATCGTCTTATAGTTCTCAGCGGCCCCGGATTAGGGCCGATACACAATCCTGACCCCGGACTAGGGTCATTCATCTGAGCCCCGCCAGCTAGCACGGGGCTTTTCTTTTGGAAATAAACGAACTCGCAAATGTTGATGTCCTCGGCGCGGTTTACTTGCAGTTCCGCGCTAGCGTCCTCCCAAAGGCGCGGAAGCCCGGCCTGGGCCAGGCCGCCCGGCTTCTTCTAAAAACCTCGAATAGGCACGTGGATGCTCAAGGAGATTTTAAGAGATGCGAAAAACGATAATTGCTCTTGCGGGGACTACCGCACTGCTGTGCGGCTCACTGGTCTGGGCAGCTCACGCCAATTCGCCAACGAGCAGTGGGGCCTCGTTCCCACATAATTCTCCGATCGAGAGGATTGGTTGTACGCAGTCTGGAGATAATTGTCCTTATGGCTATCGCATAGAACGCCATGGCGGGAAGGGCTGGTCTTGCAAGCCTTGCTGGGACCAAAAGCAAGGATCGAGACACCGAGACGACGATGATGAGTATTACGAGCCGAGGCGCTACCGGCAATATGGCGAGGAATATTACGGGCCCAGACGCTATAGAGACTACGACGACGGCTATTATGAGCCGAGGCGTTACCGTGAGTATTGAGGAGTTGCGTGGAGGGAGCGCTGCGTATCGGCTATAGGGGTAACTGCGATCCGGCTTCGGTCGCCCACAGACACTAGCTGCGGCTAATCTCCCTCGTCGGCGCTTCTTGACGGGGGGTCAGGCCATAACGCGCAAAGGGGTGTTTTCCCGTCCCTATCGACAGTTATTGATTCGTTTGTCTGACAGGCGACCAACATCTCCATCGCAAAATCTAGGGGCTAGGACCGAGACCACCCGTCCAAGCCCTATCGCGTTCTAGTTCGCTTCATTTCCATGAGCGGTCCATGACATTGCGGGCAGTCTTTCAAATCGGTTTGCATTACGCTCACAGAATGCCTGGCTTTGACCCTGAACTTAGCGTTGAGGTGTATGGCAACCGCATTATCGTCACGCTGCCTGGCACCAGTTATTCGGTGACCTACGTCAAGCCTAGGGCCCAGCTGTGGTTAGCCGCCACGGACATGGTGCACGAGGACGATCCCCGCATTGCCATGACCTCCGCTGAATTTCTTGCCAAAGCATGGAAGGTCGCCAATGACAGGGCGAGAGATTTGGGTTGGATTGTGTAAGTCGGCGTCGGTTGGTCAGCAAGCTCTAGAAGCCCCGGCCAGGGGCTTAGATCCGACCGGGGCTGGCTACTGCCGCAGAGGATAAGCCGCTGCCGCAGGGAATAAAGCTGGCTACTTGAGGGGCGGTGCTGGCTGTGTGACCACGGCCGCCTGGTGGTGCCAGAAACAGCCTCCAAGACCGATGGCCGCTGCCATGGTGATGGCGAAAGCCATAAAAATGCGCATTGTGTTTCCCTCGTTTTGCTGAGCACTGATCCCAACGACTAACTTCTCTTTCCGTTGCAGTGAACACCAAACAAACTGGTGCTGTTGCAACGCAGCCACACCCTCATTCGAAGACTCTCACTACGATGGGCCTGGGCTTCGAGGGAGCTGGCAATCATGGAATCGATAAAGAATTTGCATGCCTTCGTTGAGCAACACGAAACCGTCGTGGCCTTCCTCGTACCGATACTTGCGCTGCTCGCAACGTTCTTCCTAATCGCGCTTGTGTGTGGATAGCAGCAGGGCGGTCCGCAGAACGCAGCGCCCGGCTTCTCGTTCGGAACACCGCAACTTAGAGCGAGTTTGCGGGGCAGCCAGGGTTAGGTCTGACGCCCTGGTTAGGCTTCGGCTTGGTTTTCCTCCCAAAGGAAAGAGCAAACCCGGCGCCGCGAGAGCCCCGGTTCGCACACGGCTGGGGCTTCTTGTATCCGCGCTGATGCGCTAACATCCCTATTGGATGGAACCCGCAAGGCCATCCCCCTCATGTTGACAGGAAGCCTCGGTTGGAACTCATCCTGGATTCGTACCCGGCCGGGGCTTCTCTTTTCGCCGACGACGCACCTCTTCCTGCCCCGCATAAGCTCCGTTTTTCCTTTGAACCTTACGCACATCACAAATAACTCCGCTAAGTCGCGTGAACCAAAGAACAAATCTTTGGCACATTCCAAGGAGATCATGAGCGAGACGCTCGCATACCGCCGCGGGAGCGATGGCGTCATATAAGGAGATGCTCGCGCTCGGTCGCGATCCGGCAAGGGTCCGCGCGGCGGCTCGTCGGCTCCTGGCAAGCGCAGAGGACTGGACGCAGTGGGAGCGCGACTTTCTGGAGGGACTTGTAGCTGAATATGGCATTGATGCCCTGACATCACGTCAGCGCAAAAAACTCGCTGAGCTGCGCGAGGGTGCAGAATACGTCTCTACCATTGAAGGATTCGATGTCGCCTCACTGATCGAGAAATGTTGGCTTGGACGTTTGGATCTCGACTACGAGGACGATGTCGCCTTCATCGAACAGGAGAGAGGATCGACTTCGATCAAACGGCGCCATGTCGAACGCCTCTTACGGTGTTGCCGAAAGCTAGGTGCAAACGGTCCCTAATCGTTCCCTACCACATGCGCAATGTTAGCGCACATGAGAAAGCCGCGCACCACGCACACACAGCAGGCGGACATTAGCGCGATTCAATAGTAAGGAGGCGCAGATGGCCAACCAAGCAGTACGTGTTCCTGAGCCTTCCGTCGAAAGCTCAAGCGTCAGGTGTCCACTGGGGTGCGATTACGGCGGGCGCTCTTGGCGCCGTTGGCATCACTTTTGTCCTAATAAGCTTAGGACCGGCTAAACGCGCGAGCACATCATCAGGGTAATCAAGGGATCCGTCCGGCAGAATGTCCGAATTGTGTTGAGTGAGTGGATTCCTTGAAGCCCGGTTGGAGCCGGGCTTCTTCTTTATGGAACATCGCACTTGCAATAGGGTTGGCCAGTAAGCCGGGACAGGATCAGTTCCCCCTCCATCCTGGTTAGGCTCGGCGTCAACCCACACCCCCCGTGCAAGGCGTCGGGCCGCTCACTCCTGGCGAGCCGGGCTTCTTGTTTGGGAACCAATCCACCCGCCGCAGCTTTGTAGAGGGCGCGGCATCCCACACACCCCGTGCTTGCCGCGTGCTTTTCCAATCTCTCGAAGCCCGGTCTCGTTACCCCGCCGGGCTTCTTCTTTTGGGCTGGTTGAGCTAATCTCCCCTTAGCCTTGGTCTGCCCCAACGCAGGCCGAGGCTTCTTGTTGAAGGCGGGAGGGCATGGTTGAACTGCTCACGGCTGTTATCGTCGGCGCCATCGCCGGATGGCTTGCTCGTCAATTGGTGCCGGGAACCCGACTCGATTTACTCGGTGACACATTTGTAGGAATCGCGGGCGCGTTAATCGGCTCGCTACTTTTCCCGCGGTTACATCTGCATATTGGAGGCGGGGTCACTGCGTCGATTATCGCCGTAATTCCTGCTGCAATCGGAGGAGCGGTGATCTTCCTAGTGATCGCACGACTAATAGGACGCGCGAGACAGGGATGAACAGTTTGGAACATCGCAACCTAGAATGAGTTTTGATGCGCAGCCAGGGCTAGGGTCTGACGCCCTGGTTAGGCCCGACGCCTCCCCTTTGGCAGACGAAAACGCCGGGCCGGAAGCCTCGGTCAGCCTCGCAAAGACCTGACTGGGGCTTCTTGTTTTGGAACAACCACGATCAGCTTGGGTTGGCCAAGGTTAGCGACTCCTGTGTTTGTGAACAGACGCGGGATGGCGCGGAAGCCTCGGTTAGCGCCGCAACGTCTAGCCGGGGCTTCTTGCTTATGAGGCTTGAGACCCCGCCAAGTACGCGTTACCCCGCCGGGCTTCTTCTTTTTTCAACATCACGGACATAAGGACCGTTGAGGGTTCAGCCAATAATCCTGGCCCGGCGTGCCGGACGCTGGGCTGGTTGGCGGGAGCCCCGGTCGGCATTAGCCAAAATGTGCCGGGGCTTCTGAGTTTTGTTCCCCAAGGAGGTCTCCACAAATGAAACATGCTGCTACAGCTTTGGCAGTCGCAATGCTCGTTCTGGCCGGAACACCCGTCAAAGCCGAAAACCCTGCTGAGCCGGGGGCTCCGGGTTCGGATAAGACACTTGGCGTGACGCCTAACGATGCAAAGTCTGCACAGACGCCGCCGGCTACCACCAAAAACACTGGTGCATTAAATCCCGATACGCCCGATCCCACTAAAAACACCCCCGGGGCGGAGCCGAAGAACTGATCTACGATTAGGCGCTTCTTGTGCCCGCGCAGAGGCGCTAACATCGCCGCGGGATGGTACCCGCAAGGCCATCCGTCACAGAGAAGTCTCGGTCGGCGCTCGGCAGGCCTGGGCTTCTCCTTTTGGCCTGATGAGCTAATATCACCCTCGGGATAGTTCGACCCCGAGCTGTCCCTCTGCATCGACGGAAGCCTCGGCCGGACCTTCTCGGGTCGCACAACCGGCTGGGGCTTCTTCCTTAAGAGGCCTGCGGCTTAGCCAAGTAGGCGTCGATCGTTGGGGTAATGTCCCGCATCCTCCGCTCTAGCCCGAGATCGTTCAGAAGGCGGCGGAGGGCATTCGTGGCCGTGGTGAACTCGGTGACGTTCAGAGCCTCACCGGCCGCAGCCTTGGCTTCTGTTTGCTCACACCAGACGGCAAGCGTGGTGGCTCGGCGTGCTATGATGCTTTGTGCCTCAGACGGATCGCCGCCGAGATCGCTGACCAGTTGAGCGAGGATGTCTCGATAACGACGTGCTAGAACAGAGCGGCCATGCACGCCTTCTAAGAACAGGTCTTTGCGGTTCGAGACGCGGGAGCGAGCCGTCGGCCTTCGGCTTTGGAGCGGTTAGCATTGGGCGGGCTCAATTTTCGGGCATTTGTTACCTCGTAGTTACCTAAAGGCGCTGAGATTGGCTAAAAACGCCTTAGTTCCTGCGGTTTTCTGGCGCTAAGGAGCGTTGATCGTCTGTCAGAAGACATTTGGTTTGTGCCTGAGAAAAAGGCGTCGAGATTCGCTGGACCATGCCGAGCCTAGCCAGCCGGTTCTGAGAGGCGCTGTGGACACGACTGCAGACCAGCAAACCGGAGGCTCGTCTCGGTGTTCCATAAGCACGGAATAAGGTCTCAAGAAGCACATGATGGAGACTGCCATGAATG
>Ga0207693_10002278_pt1 | contig 16686 bp, 18 predicted proteins | sample LARL81metaG_FD_184347 | JGI IMG/M metagenome (GOLD analysis project Ga0207693, IMG submission 184347) | Corn, switchgrass and miscanthus rhizosphere microbial communities from Kellogg Biological Station, Michigan, USA - LAR L8-1 metaG... | ecosystem: Host-associated > Plants > Roots >...
AGCGCTGAAGGCGGCAATGTTCTGCAGCTCGCCGTCAGCGGTGTTCGGGTTGGCCGTGCGCCCCCAGGCGAAGTCCGGTTCCGGGATCCGGCGCGGCTCGTCCGGCTCCTCGTGGATCCATTCGTCGGTACGCACTATCCCAGCGTAGGTCGCGCGCGGGCACTACCGTCGCGTCATGGCGTCGCACTACACCGAGGTCACGGTCGGAGAACGGACGGTGCGCGTCAGCCACCCCGACCGCGTGTACTTCAGCACCCGCGGCGAGACCAAGCTCGATCTCGTCAACTACTACCTGGCTGTGGGCGACGGCATCGTGCGGGCTCTGCGCGAGCGGCCGTGCATGCTGCATCGCTACCCGGACGGCGTGGACGGCGAAAAGATCTACCAGAAGCGGTTGCCCAAGGGCGCACCTCCGTGGGTGCAGACCGCGGAGGTGAAGTTCCCGTCCGGCCGGTCAGCTGCCGAGCTGTGCGTGACCGAGCTCGCTAGCGTGGTCTGGGCGGTACAGATGTCCACCGTGGAGTTCCACCCGTGGCACTCCCGCCGGGCCGACACCGAGCATCCCGATGAGCTGCGGATCGACCTCGACCCGCAGCCCGGAGCCGGCCTCGAGGAGGCCAAGCAGGTCGCGGCGATCGTTCACGAGACGCTGGACGAGCTGGGTGCGGTCGGTTGGCCCAAGACGTCGGGATCGCGCGGCATCCACGTTTACGTGCGCATCGAGCCACGATTCGGGTTCCGCGAGGTCCGACGAGCTGCGCTCGCCTTCGCCCGCGAGATAGAACGTCGGGCCCCGGAACTGGTCACCACTGCCTGGTGGAAGGAGGAGCGCACCCGGGCGATCTTCGTCGACTACAACCAGAACGCCCGCGACCGGACGATCGCGAGCGCCTATTCAGTGCGGGGCAAGCCGTGGGGACCGGTATCAGCGCCGGTGACCTGGTCAGAGCTACCCGACGTGGAGACCGAGGATTTCACCATCGCCACGATGCCCGAGCGTTTCGCCCGCTATGGCGATCTGCACGACGGCATCGACGAGGCGGTGTGGTCGATCGAACCGCTGCTGGACTGGGCCGATCGAGATGAGCGGGACCGCGGCCTCGGCGATGCTCCGTATCCGCCGAACTTCCCGAAGCAGGAAGGCGAGCCGCCGCGCGTTCAACCCTCTCGGATGAACCCGGCCAATTGGGCCGATGATGTGGGCCGGCCTAGCGAGGTCGAACCGCAGGATCTCGGCTGATCGCATCGTTGAAGATCTCGATCAGTATGCATTTTTCGTGGTCCTGACAACGGAATATGCATATCGATGGCCTAGTCACCCGGAAGGCGGTCCAGGAACGGCCGCTGTCCCTCCACTATCCGCAGCCGCGCCTCGTCCAGCGGAAACCAGGCGACCCGATCGACCTCAGGAATTGTCTGAACCCGGCCCGAGCCGCGTGGCCATTCCAGCTCGAAGGTGCCGGGGACGATGGCGGCCGGGTCGAGATCAGCCTCAACCGCCCACGCGGTAATCAGCTTGCCGCTCGGCTGCCGGATCTCCCCGAGCGGGATCAGCGCTCCATCGGGGGCGGGCAGGCCGAGCTCCTCCAGGAACTCCCGACGCGCGGCGGCGAGCGGCGTCTCGTCCGCGTCATATTCGCCCTTGGGGATCGACCAGGCGCCCGCGTCACGGCGGGCCCAGAACGGGCCGCCGGGATGGGCGAGGAGCACTTCGAGCGCCGCTCGCCGCCGGAACAGCAGGAGACCGGCGCTGCGCTTAACGGCCATGCGATCCGAATAGCCGAGACACATTGTGGTATGGCGGCGACTGCCGGTACTCCATTACCTGACCTTAGAACGTTGGCCGGGAGGCCAGCGCGCACTAACCTTCGGGCGGTCCGAGCCAATACGCTTTCGGCGGCTCGGTCGGCCGTGGGATCTTTTGGGCGTGCAGACCGTATTCGAGGCGGCCGGCGGTGCTCCGGGCTTGCTTCGCCTGGCGGGCGCCTGGCATGCGCGGGTCATGGACGACGAGGTGGTCAGCCACGCGTTCAGTCACGGGTTTCGTCCAGACCACACCGAGCGGCTGGCGGCGTACTGGGGCGAGGCGTTGGGCGGTCCGGCGAGCTACTCGGCCTCCTTTGGTGACGAGACGGCCGTCGTGCGGATACACAGCGGCAACGGTCCACACGAGGAGATGGACCGCCGCGCGGTCGCGTGTTTTGATCAGGCACTCGTCGACGTTGGCCTAGCCGGTGATGATCGGCTGCGGGAGCTGCTGCACGACTATTTCGCCTGGGCGACCAGGACCGCGATGTCTCGGTATCACCGGTCGGCGGATGACGTCCCGGACGGCCTGCGGATCCCGCACTGGTCTTGGGACGGACTCATCCGGGAGTCGCGTCCGGCCGAAAAGTGAACTCCTGCGCGGCCGGCCAGGTCACGCCACTGGCCATTCCGCTAGCAGATGGATGCCATGCACGTCGGCCGCGCGCTCGGTGAACAACTGCATGGCGGTCACGACGGACGGCCGGTCCGCCGCCTCGATGGTGGTCAGGATTTGCCGCAGATCGAGGCGGCGCCGGTCCATGACTCGGCGGACCAGCTGTTCGCCCTTCCGCGTCACCTGCAAGAGCACCTCCCGGCGGCTCTCCGGATTGGGAATGCGGCGGATCAGGCCCTCGACCTCCAGCAGATCGCCCAGTCTCGTCACCGACGAGGCACTGGTACCGAGTTTGCGGGCCAGCTGACTGGCTTTGAGGGTGCCGGCATCCCGCAGCAGGACGAGGGCACGGAATTGCGTAAGTGTTATCCGCGGATCGAGCTCGGATATCGAGAGCACCGCCAGTCCGACCCACGCGCGCGACGCGGCCACCAAAGTTTCGAGCTGCTCGTCGGTGATCGAGTCGTCATCGAGATTTGTGATCACGTCTGATCCTTCCCGCGCGTGCGACGCAGCGTAGCTGAGCCGATCTAGTCAGTAGCTTCGCACTTCAGAAGTTTTTCATTGTAGAAAACTCCCGAACTGGAACATACTGAAGAACGGGAGCAGCGTCGCTCTGCAACCAAGCGCCGGCGGCGCAGGCCCCCTTTGGGTGGAGGCGTGCGGATGGGCGTTGCTGCCGTCAGTGGCCGTTGGCCACGGGCTGCTGGATTGCACCGCTCACTCGACCCCTTTTGGGCCAGGGGCCCTAGCCGAACGGTTCTCTGGTTCGGTCCCGACCGCACATCGACATCTGGCGTGAGTGATCGAGCGACCGCGCCCGACTTGGACGCGGCTCAAATGTCCGGAAGAAGGGTGGATTCACATGTCTGAGACGCGGGTGCCTTCCTCCCAGGCGGAGATGAGAGACACTGAAGTAGCGGTTAGCCCCCCCGCCGCAGCGCCGGATATCGCTATCGGCGATCCAGGTCCGCTCGGACTGGCGGGTTTCGCCATGACGACATTCGTGTTGAGTATTTTCAACACGAACATACTGTCGCCCAAGTACGAGGCAACGGTATTTGGGTTGGCATTGTTCTATGGCGGTGGCGCGCAACTTCTTGCTGGAATGTGGGAATTCCGTAAGGGAAACACGTTCGGCGCGCTGGCCTTCAGCTCGTTCGGCGCGTTCTGGCTCGCTTTTTGGTTCTACGCGGCCCGCATCGCCCCGACGTTGCCGACGGCTGACGCACACAAGGCAACGGGAATCTTCCTGCTTGCCTGGGCGATCTTCACCGCTTACATGACTATCGCCAGCCTGCGAACGACCGGCGCGATCGCCGCGGTGTTCGTGGCCTTGACGGTTACCTTCGTATTGCTATGCATCGGCGCGTTTGCTGACTCGACGGGGTGGACGAAGGCGGGGGGTTGGGCCGGCCTCGTGACCGCCGCGGTGGCCTGGTACGCGTCATTCGCCGGTGTCACGAATTCAACGTTCAAGCGCACCGTGCTCCCCACCTGGCCGCTTTCATCGGTGGCAATGTCTCCTCGCCGGTAGGGAAGGAGGGCACGGATGAGTCCGGATACCGAACTGTCTGCGCTACTTCACGAGACTCGGCGTTTTCCACCATCGCCGGCATTCTCGGATGCGGCCAACGCCCAGCCTGAAATCTATGACCACGCCGCGAAAGACCGGCTCGGATTCTGGGCGGAACAGGCCGGTTACCTCACTTGGGACCGGCCCTGGGAAGCGGAGCTGAACTGGAATCCTCCGTTCGCACAATGGTTCGTGGGTGGTCAGCTCAACGCCTCGGTGAACTGCGTGGATCGTCATGTCGCGGCTGGTATCGGTGACCGGGTCGCCTTCCACTGGGTTGGTGAACCGGAGGGCGATACCCGCGACATTACCTATCGCGAGCTCAAGGACATGGTCTGCCGCACGGCCAATGCGCTGACCGAGCTCGGTCTGGTCAAAGGGGATCGAGTCGCAATTTACATGCCGATGATTCCCGAGACGATCGTGGCGATGCTCGCCTGTGCGAGGCTCGGCGCTCCCCACACCGTGGTGTTCGGCGGGTTTTCCGCCGAGGCGCTCCGCAGCCGGATCATCGACTGCGACGCTCGAATGGTCATCACCGCCGACGGCGGCTATCGGCGCGGTGTCGCGTCACCTCTCAAGCCGGCCGTTGACGAGGCGATCTCGGGTCTGTCGGGCGTGCGGCACGTGCTGGTCGTTCGCCGCACGGGCCAGGACATCGGCTGGGTCGAGAAACGTGATGTGTGGTGGCATGACCTTGTCGACCGGCAGAGCAGCGAACACGCGGCCGAGCCGCACGACAGCGAGCACCCCCTCTACGTCATGTACACCTCAGGCACGACCGCGCGGCCTAAAGGCATCCTGCACACCACCGGCGGATATCTGACCCATGTCGCGGCGACGCACCGGCTGATCTTCGACATCAAACCGGAGCGCGACATCTTCTGGACTGCCGCCGACATCGGGTGGGTCACCGGGCACAGCTACATCGTCTACGGACCGCTCGCCAATGGCACCACGTCGATCATGTACGAGGGCACGCCGGATGCGGGCGGAAAGGACCGGTGGTGGCGGATCGTCGAGGAGAACCAGGTGACGATCCTCTACACCGCTCCTACCACTATTCGTACCTTCATGAAATGGGGGGAGAAGTTTCCGGGCGCGCATGACCTCAGCTCGCTCCGACTCCTCGGTTCGGTCGGTGAGCCGATCAATCCCGAGGCATGGATGTGGTACCGCAAATACATCGGCGGGGAACGGTGCCCGATTGTCGACACCTGGTGGCAAACCGAGACAGGCGGCATCATGATCACGCCGCTGCCTGGCATTACCGCGACCAAGCCCGGGGCGGCGATGACGCCATTCCCGGGCATCTCGGCGGAGGTAGTCGATAGCTCCGGCCGCCCGGTGCCGAATGGCGGCGGCGGATTCCTCACCTTGACCGAACCCTGGCCGGGAATGCTGCGAGGCATCTGGGGTGATGACGAGCGTTACCGGCAGACGTATTGGTCGCGTTTTGACGGCCAGTATTTTGCCGGCGACGGAGCCAAGAAGGACGATGACGGCGACATCTGGCTGCTCGGTCGCGTCGATGACGTCATGAACATCTCGGGTCACCGGATCTCGACCACCGAGGTCGAATCCGCACTGGTCTCGCATCCGGCCGTTGCCGAAGCGGCCGTGGTCGGGGCGACCGACCCTACGACCGGCCAGGCCATCGTCGCGTTCGTGACCGTGAAGGGCTCGGTTGCCGACGATGCTGAGGCGGGGGAGAAGTTGATCTCTGCTCTCCGCGAACACGTCGCCCAGCAGATTGGCAAGATCGCGAGGCCGCGGCAGATTCTGCTGACGCCGGACTTACCCAAGACCCGTTCCGGCAAGATCATGCGGCGACTCCTGCGCGACGTGGCCGAGCACCGTGAACTCGGAGACGTCACAACGTTGGCGGATCCGACCGTCGTCAACATGATTGACGAAAAGCTGAGGAGTGCTGCGGATACGGAAGAAACCTGACCTTCGGTTCAGCCAACCGCCTGCGGGGAGCCGTCGCCTGCACACCGTGGGGCGATGAGGAAGTCCATCGACGCCGGCCGACGTGGCCGGTCGCTCAGGGTAGGCTCCCGGCATGCGACGGCGGCCCACTGACGCGCGCAAGCTGCCTATGGCCGGGGTTGGCGATGGTTAAGACCCTCCGTCGCTGGCGTCGTCGGCTCGTGCGCGCCTATGAGTTGCGGTGTGCACGCGAGGATGCGCATGTTCGCAATCTGGTCGTGCCTCATGGGGTGTGGGCGTGTCACGCCTGTCCGCACGTCAGCCTGAACCTGGTGTCATTCAAGAACCACCTCGCTGACGTGCACGCCTGACCGCGCGCCCGATCACTTCACTGCTGAGCGGTTGCGACGAGTTCGCCGGCCGCGAGGGCCTGCTGCCCGGTAGCGAAGCCGACGACGGCAGCATGAGTAGTCGCGTCCAGACCGAGACTCGGCGCGGAAACAGCGACAACTCTGATGTGGTAGTGGTGCGTCCGATCGCCCGCCGGTGGGCAGGGCCCGGTGTAACCGAAGGCGCCGCTGTCGTTCTCGCCGCTCACTGACCCCGCTGGCAACATCGCGCCGGTGGGAAGCGAGGTCGTTCCGGCCGGGATGTCCCAGGCAACCCAGTGCCAGAATCCACTGCCGGTCGGCGCATCGGAATCGAACATCGTCACCACGAGGCTCTGTGTCCCCGCGGGCGCTCCCTGCCACGACAGCTGCGGCGATACCCCGGCACTGGTGCAGCCCCAGAACTGCTGCGGAATTGGTTTGCCCGCCCGGAGGTCCGTGCTCGTCACGGTCATCTTCGGCAAGCCGCTCGGGAGTCCGCTACGGACCTTGTGATAGCCAAATTGCCGGCTCGCCGCGAGGGCGGCCACGGTCGATCCCAGCAGCGCGATGACAGCCAGCAAAACGAGAACTGTGCTGCGGCGGGTGACACGTCGCATGGCGCCTCCACAAGCCTCGAATTGCGACAAAATGTCGCAGGCCCCTCCATCGTGTCACCGATCACGGAGGCCAGGAAGCTCCTTATCCGCTGGCTAAGTGCGGTTACCCGCCTCCGACTGCCTCCGTCTCGGGCTGCGACGGACTCTCGATCCGGGTCTCGATGCGTGCCCCCACCTGCACGGTCCGCCCCACCGTGCAGAGCCGATCGTGCGACTTGGCGACCATGTCGGGCAGTACTTCGCGCGCGCTGAGGCCGCCCTCGGTATCGGGGAAGGAGATGCGAAACCGCTCCAGGATGTCGGTAAGACGGTTGCCTAGCTCGTCACGCACCTTTTCCGCCTCGACAATCACTTCGAACGCCTCCGGCTCGGCTCGGCGAGATGTCAACGCATCGACGTCCATCGCCGTGCATCCGCCGAGTGCCGCGAGGAGCAGTTCGACCGGCGTGAAGTCACTGCCCCCGGCGCTGACCGTGACAACCGAGGCACCGCGGCCGTTGGTGGCTAGGAAGCGTCCTGGTGCGATGCGCTCGACGGTTACGCGGCGCGCGGAGTCAGTTCCCATAGGTCACACCTTGCCACGGGCGTGCGCATCGGCCCATCACGTGCGAGCGCAGGTGACCGGCGCCGTGACGGAGGAGTAGGCATGGGATATGGCCAGAACGACCTGGACGGCACCGCCCCGCTGGTTGCGGTTCTTCAACAAGATCAATGTCGGCATGCAGAAGCTCGGCCTCCCGCTAGGCCCGACGCAGGTGCTGACGCTGCGCGGTCGGAAATCCGGGGCGCCGCGCACCACTCCGGTCACTCCTATCACGGTCGATGGGCACCGCTACGTGATCGGTGGCTTCGCGAAGGGCGACTGGGTCGCGAACGCTCGGGCGAATGGGGAGGCCGTGCTGCGACATGGCCGCCGCACGGAGAACGTCCGGCTGGTTGAACTGCCCGAATCCGAACGCGGCCCGATCATGCGGGCGTTCCCGACCGAGGTGCCGCGCGGAGTGTTCTTCTTTCTCAACACCGGTGTCGTCGATGGGCCAACGCCGGACGCGTTCGAGAAGGGTGCTGGGAAGGTCGCCGTCTTCCGGATCGAGCCACGCTGACCACCTCGAGATCCAGCGAGCGGCCGCCCGTGCCCGGCCGGGTCCGCGCATCAAGCGGGATGTGCGCTAGCCGGCTTCCGGGTATGTCGTCTGAGCGACCGAGCCAGCATGGTCGACCGTGAACACGTCGTAACGGCCAGGACGGTATGTCACGCCCGCGACGGACGGAACCTTGTGCTGCAGGCTCCGTGCGGTCCACGACCTGGCGTGACCAGACACCTGCCACAACATGCCGGTGGCGTCGAGGGCAAACAGGTGGAACTTCCCGTTGAGGTCGACGGTTGCGTTCAGCTGAGCTCGGAACGGGCGGTTGACGATCTGCGTCCACGCCGTCCAGTGCCCGTTGACGTAGGACCTCTGATAAAGGGTTTGGTTCACGCCGACGGCGAATATGTCGAAGCGCCCGTTGGCATAGGTGACGGCAGGCGTACCGAGAACCGCGCCACCGAGGGATTGGGCGGACCAGTGGTCGTCGCTGCCCGAGATCTGCCATAGCGCGCCCAGCCAATCCGTGCCGAAGACGTGGAAGTTCCCGGCCGGGTCGCGTACGACGGATTCGCCACCGGCGAGTGGCACGGTACTGATTTGCTTCCACGCGCTCCAGCCGCTGGTCGTGGATGAGCGGTGATAGGTCGTTCCGTCAATCCCGAGGGCGAAGACGTCATATCGACCGTTCGCGTAGCTGACGGCCGGCACGCCGATCATGACCGGGCCGTGCTTTTCCTCGGTCCACCCGGCCGTACCGCGCCAAACGTGCCGCAGGGTGCCGTCGGGACCGCGGGTGAAGACGTGGTATGCGCCCTGTGCGTCGTAGACGGCTCCGCCTGAGGCCTGCGGCGTACCGGTGAAGACGTCGCGGTAGTAGCGCGTCATCATCTGCGACGCCGACAGGCCCTGGGTGGCGCACGCCTCGGTGCCCCACTGACTGAGCGTCGTCCCGTCGACGGCCACACCGCAGCCCTCGCCCACGGCGTTGAGATCCGCTCGGAAGTTCGCGGGGAAGATCGCTCCGCCCTGCAGGGCGAGCACCGGCCAGGTGGCGTTTACAGCCGCATCGGTGGCCGTCGTGGTATTTCCGGGGATGTAGCGCTGGAATTGCGTGTCGTCGGTGACGTCGAAGCAATTGTCTGGGCTGTCGAGGTACCCGCCGAAGTGGTTGACCCAGTACCAGCCGCGAGTCTTGACGGCCAGCGCTCCCGCCTGCAACGACGCCGGAAGCCACCAGGGCGCCCATTCGCTGGGCACGACGTTACGCACATAGTCCCGGAACGGGACGGTGACGATCCCGATCGGAATCGAGCCCCGGCCGGCCTGGGTGTGCACCGCGTATAGCAGGACGCGGATCGTGGCCGGCGGCGCGGTGTCCGAGTAGTACCCGGTGCAGGACGGTCCGGACGACGACTTGACCACGTGCACGGTGCTGTCGCTCGGCAAGGTGGGAGCTGTGGGGGCTGCTCCGCTCCAGTACCGAACGGCCCCGACATAGTCGCTCTGTAGCGGGTGGATGGCGACCGGTACGCCATCCTGCTGCGCATCGATCATTTGGCCGTTGCCGATGTAGACCCCGACGTGGCCGGGTGACGGCCCCACCGCACCGGTGAAGAACACCAGATCGCCTGGGAGCAGCTGCGCCCTCGACACCGGGACACCCCCGTAGGCGCTCGCATTCTTGTACTGCGTTGTCGAATAGTGCGGCAGCAGGATGCCGGTCGCCTGATACACCGCGTAGAGGGCCAGGCCAGAGCAGTCGAAACCGACCGTGGTGCCGGTGCACGCCGGGTCATGGCCGATCGTCGGGCCGTAGATGTCTCCGCCCGCGAAGCAATAGGGGAGGCCGAGCTGGGCCTGTGCAGCAGCCACAATGGCGTTGCTTTGACTCGTAGCGGCCGGCGCCGCCCCCGGGACTGCTGCCGATCCCCGGTCGGCTGGGAGGCTGATGAGCGAAATGGCGGCCATGACGACCACTGAGAGGACCAACGCCAACACCGCGCGGGCCGTCCAAAACCGGCCCGGCGGACTGTAGCTCGCGGCAAACCTCCGAATGGCGCGGCCCCCATCGCCGGGCACGCCGAATTCGGCGTGCCTCCCCAAGTTAGCTACCAGAGTGGTGGTACGGCAATCGATGTGAACAGCCTGTCATCTCGCATTACCGATCTGTATGCATGATCCGTGGCCATGGCAACGGATCATGCATACCTTCAGCGGGTACGGCGAGACCGAACCACTAGGGGTGAAAGTAGCCGGTGGTGATGTCGTGAATGACGCCGTCAATGGGGCCCCCGCTTACGACGATCGTGCCTTGCCAGGGGGTGCCGAGGGCGAATATCAGCGCGATGCTCAGACCTATGACCAGCGTGAGTCCGCCGATGATCAGCGCGCTGCGAAAGCCGGCGCGCATGGTGAGTACGCCGGCGTTGGCTATCAAGGCGGCCCCGCTCACCGCCAGGGTGATCACATATAGGCTGGGCAGTTGTCTGGATGCCGCGGCGAGGCGCGCACGGCGGTCGGCGGTGAGCGCATCCATTGAGGCCAGGAGTTCGGTGCTGGTGGGCGTGCCGATCGCCGGCCTGGCCGCTTGCGCCCGCACGGCCTTCTCCAGGTCAGCGACGGCGCTCGCAGTCGCTGCATCGTTCCCTCGGGCGGCACTCGAACCACGCCATTCGTAGGTCCGCGTCGCAGAGAGGTAGCGCACCAGCGCGGCGTGGATCGGCTCGGCATCGACGCCGGGAGAGGTCGCCGCCCAGGCCAGGCGCGACGCGTTCCCGGCTTCGCTACTCACGATCGATTCGGCTGAGGAAAGGTATCCGGCCTCATTGGCGAGCGTTAACGCCGCCAGGATCGCAAACGCCGCCCCCAGGGGAGACATCAACGGTGAACAGATCGCATGCGCGGCGTCGCGTTGCCGCTCCGGAATCACCGCCCGGGCTGTGTACCGGCTGACTATCGCCACCAGCCCCGCGATCGCAAGGCAGCCCACGATCAGCAGTCCGACTGACTGGGACGTCAACCACACCATTTGCGTGGACCTTACGCCAAGCCGGCTCCGCTACTTGGTACCGCAGCCCCGGGCCTACGACGACGACTCCGATAGCCGTCGCCCGGGATCCGCCGCCGCGTATTGATCTACCTCAAGACCGGATGAAGTCCAGTAGGTCGGCGTTGATCGTGTCGGCCTGCGTGGTTGGCATGCCGTGCGGGAAGCCGTGGTAAGTCTTCAGCGTCCCGTTCGGGAGGAGTTTCGCGGACAGTGGTCCGGAGTCCGCGTAGGGCACGATCTGATCGTCATCACCGTGCATCACCAGTGCCGGCACCGAGATCTTCTTCAGATCCTCGGTGAAGTCGGTCTGGGAGAAGGCGACGATGCCGTCGTAGTGGGCCTTGGCGCCGCCCATCATGCCTTGGCGCCACCAGTTCTGGATGATCGGTTCGGACGCTTCCACGCCGGGCCGGTTGAATCCGTAGAACGGCCCGGACGCCAGCGAGTGGTAGAACACCGAACGGTTAGCGGCTACCTGTGCCTGAAAGTCGTCGAACACGCTCTTCGGCAGACCACCGGGGTTCGCGTCGGTCTGCACCATGAGGGGTGGCACCGAGCTGATGAGGACGGCTTTCGCGACGCGGCTCTCGCCGTGGCGAGCGATGTAGTGCACGACCTCGCCACCACCCGTCGAGTGACCGACGTGAACCGCATCATGCAGGTCGAGATGCGCTGTCACCGCGGCCAGGTCATCGGCGTAATGGTCCATATCGTGACCATCGCCGGTCTGCGCCGAGCGGCCGTGTCCACGTCGGTCGTGGGCGATCACCCGGTAGCCGTGCCCGAGAAAGAACAGCATCTGCGTATCCCAGTCATCGGACGACAGCGGCCAACCATGGCTGAACACGATCGGCTGACCCGAGCCCCAGTCCTTGTAGAAGATCTCCGTGCCGTCGGTGGTCGTGATCGAGCCCATACCTGCCTCCCATGGCCGTTACGTGACGCGGCACCGCGCGAAGAAACGAGCCTATCCAGCCCCATCGCCTACAGCTACGCCGAAGTCTCGCCTTCGGACACGCTCGGTGCCTCCGGTACAAGATCCTCGGTCGCGATCTTGGACCTATCGCCCGATAACGATTACTCAAAGATCATCTCGCCCCTCGTGATCAAGGGCGTCAAGTGCGGAACAGCGCGCTGTACGCGTTGATGGCGGGCTGGCCACCGAGGTGGGCGTACAGCACGGTGGAGTCTTTGCTGATGTCGCCCGCGCGGATGAGATCGATGAGGGCGGCCATGGACTTCCCCTCGTAGACGGGGTCCAGAATGATGCCCTCCAGCCGGCCGGTCAGCCGCATGGCGTCCAGGGTCGAGGCCACGGGGATGCCGTACGCCTCACCGGCCCAGCCCTGGAGCACATTGATCTCGTCGTCGCGGAGGTCACGGTCGAGGCCGATCAGTCCAGCAGTGTTCCGGGCGATCTTCTCCACCTGGGCGCGCGTCTCGGCGATCTTTGCGGACGCGTCGATACCGAGCACGCGGCGCGGCCGATCCTGTCCGGCAAACCCGGCGATCATGCCGGCATGGGTGCTGCCGGTCACGGTGCACACGATGATCGTGTCGAAGTAGACGCCAAGCTGCTGCTCCTGCTGATGTACCTCGTCGGCCCAGTTCGCGAACCCCAACCCACCTAAGCGATGATCGGATGCGCCGGCCGGGATCGGATACGGGATACCCCCGGAGGCACGGACCTCTTCCAGGGCGTTCTCCCAGCTCTCCTTGAATCCGATGCCGAACCCGGCCGCGACCAACTCGACCTGCGCGCCCATGATTCGCGACAGCAGAATGTTGCCAACTCGGTCATACACCGCGTCCGGCCAGTCCACCCAGCTCTCTTGGATCAGTCGCGCCTTGAGGCCCAGCTTCGCCGCCACGGCCGCTACTTGGCGAGTGTGGTTGGACTGAATCCCGCCGATCGACACCAACGTGTCTGCGCCCTGAGCGAGCGCGTCCGGCACAAGGTACTCCAGCTTTCGAGTCTTGTTCCCGCCGTAGGCCAGACCGCTGTTGCAGTCCTCGCGCTTGGCCCAGATCCGTGGGCCGCCAAGGTAATCGCTGAGCCGGTCCAGCGGATGCACCGGGCTCGGGCCGAACAGCAGTGGGTAACGGGGAAAGTCCGCAATTGACATGGCGTGACCATCGTCGGGTCGGCCGGCGACGTCAACCCATCAGGTCGGTCGCCGTAACTCACGCTTCGCTGGGTCGGATCACCCCTGATTCGTAGGCAAACACGACGGCTTGTACGCGGTCGCGCAGCCCCAGTTTCGCAAGCACATGCGCAACATGCGTCTTTACCGTCGCCTCACTGACCACGAATTCCTTCGCGAGCTCGGCGTTCGACAGGCCACGCGCCATGAGGACGAGGACTTCTCGCTCGCGCGCTGTCAGCTGCTCGAGTTCTCGAGGAGCAGGCCGGGCGGCGTTGGGTGGGCGGCGCACATACTCCTCGATCATGCGACGAGTTACTGAGGGCGCCAGCAGCGCTTCGCCCGACACGACTGCGTGGATCCCGGTCACCAGTTGTTCCGGCGGAACGTCCTTCAGCAGGAACCCACTCGCTCCGGCGCGCAGCGACTCGTATACGTACTCGTCCATGTCGAAGGTCGTCAGCATCAAGATCTTCGACGGGCATTGACCCTCGACGAGGCGTCGCGTCGCCTCGATCCCGTCCAGGCCGGGCATGCGCACGTCCATCAACACGATGTCAGGGAGCAGCCGCCGCGCGGCGGCTACCGCTTGGTAACCGTCCTCCGCCTCGCCCACGACCTCGAGATCGGTTTCCGCGTCGAGAATCAGCCGGAAGCCGGCGCGCACAAGCGCCTGATCGTCGGCGATGAGCACGCCCAGGCTCATTGGCTGACTTCGTCGGGCACGTCGACCTGCCGCCCGGTCACGTTTGCACCGGAAGGCGGGCCCGCAACCGGAAGCCGCCCTCAGTTCGAGGCCCGACGTCGAGGTCTCCTCCATAGATCGAGACCCGTTCGCGCATTCCGAGCAGACCGTGTCCACCGTTGCCGCGACCGTTCGCTCCACGACCGTCGTCGACGACCTCGACTTCGACCTGCCCGGTGGCGTAGCGCACCCGTACCTCGGCACGCTCCGCCGACGCATGCTTGATCGTGTTGGTCAACCCCTCCTGAACGAGCCGGTACGCAGTGAGGTCGATGCCTGCCGGCAGGCGGACCGGCTCGCCTTCGATCCGCAAGTCAACCTGGAGCCCCGTCTCCTGCGCATGCGCGACCAGCGTTCGCATGTCGGCCAGGCCCGGTTGCGGGGCCCGCGCCGCCGCCTCGTGATCGTCCGTGCGCAACACTCCGACCAGGCGACGCATCTCGGCAAGCGCCTCCCGACCGGTCTGCTCGACAGTGAGCAATGCGTGGCGCTCTTTCTCCTGCTCGGCCGCCAGCAGCCGGCGAACCGCGGACGACTGCACGGTCATCACGCTGACGCTGTGCGCGACCACATCGTGAAGCTCCCGCGCGATGCGGGCCCGTTCCTCAGCGATTGCTCGCCGCGCGTCTTGTTCACGCGTCTGCTCCAACCACGTCGCCCGTTGCTCGGCGGCCTCCGCATGCGCTGCCCGTGCCCGTAAAACGAAACCCGCCAGCCACGCGACCGTGAACAGCCCCGGCAGCGCATAGTCACCCGCCGCGTGGTCGGGATTGTTGACGACGACAATCGTGATAGCGGCGAGCACGACCGCCAAGCCAAGGCAAGCGCGCCTTCCGTCGGGCAGGTTGCCGAGCAGGAATGCCGCGACCATTCCGGCGATATAGACGGTAATCGGGAACACGACCAACCGACCGTCGACGAACGACAATCCTGCGGCAATCAACCAAACGCTTGCCGGGGCAGCTAGCGGGAAACGGCGTCGGCAGAGCAGCGGCAGCACCACGACTGCAACAGCCGGAACGGCGAACCACAACGGGGACGTCGGCGCGTTGTCCGCGTCTTCGCTGAACAATACGATGAGCGCGCTTGCGATTGCTCCGAGGACGATTAACGCATCGAAGCCGTAATTGCGGATGAGGAAGCGCACGCGTTCCACGAGATGACCTTACGGTAGGCCGGTCCGGCGGACGTCATCCTTCCGGACGATTCCAAAATCACCCTGGCGGATGGCAGCAAATAGCGCTCAATGCTGACGATTTCGCCGCTCCGAATTCCTACCGTCATCCCCATGGCGGAAATCAAGCACGAGATCCATCGCACACCACGAGGTAGTCAGGAGCTTGACATGAGCAGCTCAGCAGTCAGGCTGCAAGCCTCCCGTCGTAACCTCATCATGATCGCTGTGCTGATTTGCGTGCTCGCCGTCGCCGCGTACCTGGCGACTCATGGATGGAGCGATGTGGCGCGGCAACTTTCCCACGCGTTCGGCCATCTGCCCAGGCCGCTCCAAGCCCTCTTCGGCGGGTCCCGGTTCGCCCATCTGCTCGCAGCGGCCCAGTGACACCGGAACCTGTGGGCCGAGACCGTGCGCCACGTTCCGGCGCGGTTCATCCCAGGCGGGCGATACGGTGGTTGCACGGGCTGCCAATATAGAAGCGCGCAGCTTACCCATTCCGATTGGCTGTGGCACTCGACGAGGAGGCGTTATGGCGTTTTGCCCGGTAGATGTGATGATTGTCGGGTTTCCTGGCAACAAGTTCAGCGGCCGCATCGCCCCGGCGCTGATGGAGCTGGTCGACAACTCCACGATCCGGATCATCGACCTCTTGTTCGTCAGCAAGGACACTGACGGTGTGGTCACCACCATCAAGGCGGCTGACGTTGATGCGGAGACCGGGCCGGGCTACCTGGGGATCAACGTCGTGCAGCCCGGCGCGCTGGGCCCGGAGGACGCCGAGGAGCTGCGCGAGGACTTGGCGCCCAACAGTTCCGCGATGCTTATCGCGTTCGAGAACATCTGGGCGAGAAAGCTGATCGAGGCCGCTCGGGACGCGGATGCGGTGGTGATGGACCACGTCCGTATTCCCTCGGACGTGGTCGAGGCCGTCGTCACGGCGGCCTAGCAAACAGAGAAGCTAAGAGAATAGGAGCGCAGATATGGGATTGCTACGCATGGCCGCACGCACCGCCGTTGTCGCGGGTACCGCCACCGCCGTTTCCGGACGCGTCGCCCGCCGGCAGGCCTCAAGGTACGACCAAAAGGCTCAAGAGCAGGAGGCGCAGGCCGAGCCAGCCGCGCCGGCAGCCGTGGCCGCCGCACCAGCCGAGCCGGAGGATGACGACATGGCGAAGCTTCAGCAGTTGGCGCAACTGCACAGCCAGGGAGTGCTATCCGATGAGGAGTTCGCAGCAGCGAAGGCCAAGATCTTAGGGATCTGAAGAAGGCTGCACCCAAGGCTCCGTGCCGTGGCAGAGACCTACTCGCGGCTGGCCGAGGTGTACGACGAGATCGTGGTGGACCCTTGCCACGAACGCTGGGCCGCCTACCTTGACGACCAGTGGCGTGGCGACCCGGACGCTGTGCGCACGGTCTTGGATCTCTGCTGCGGAACAGGCCTGATGACCGTTGCTCTCAGTCGGCTCGGTTATCAGGTAATCGGCGTCGACGCCTCTTTACCGATGCTGGCCCGGGCCCGCCAGCGCGTGGGCCCGGATACGGTTCTGCTCCAGCAAACGCTT
>Ga0207693_10002281_pt1 | contig 16680 bp, 17 predicted proteins | sample LARL81metaG_FD_184347 | JGI IMG/M metagenome (GOLD analysis project Ga0207693, IMG submission 184347) | Corn, switchgrass and miscanthus rhizosphere microbial communities from Kellogg Biological Station, Michigan, USA - LAR L8-1 metaG... | ecosystem: Host-associated > Plants > Roots >...
CACCGCCTGGTTCATCTGGCTGCCGGAGTTGGGCTGAACGTTGGCAAAGGCCGCGCCGAACAATTTCTTGGCGCGCTCGATCGCCAGCGTCTCGGCGACGTCGACCCATTCGCAGCCGCCATAGTAGCGCGCGCCCGGATAGCCCTCGGCGTATTTATTGGTCATCACCGAGCCCTGCGCTTCCAGCACGGCCCGGCTGACGATGTTCTCCGAAGCGATCAGCTCGATCTCATGCCGCTGCCGGCCCAGTTCGCCCTGGATCGCCGCTGCGATCTCCGGATCGGCCTGGGCGAGCGAGGCGGTAAAAAAGGAATCGGGTGCTGAAGCGGTCTTTGCGTCAGTCTTGGCGCTGGTTGAAGCGGTCATTGCGAATATCCCCACCGCCGCAACCTGTTAGGCGGCTGCGGTCGGCCTCAATGTGGCGGTTCGGAAGCAGATGCCTGCCGAATAGCACATTGCTCGGCGGCGGCCAAGCGGTTGCGGTATCCGACTGATTTTTATGCAAGATATGGTGGATATCCCGGTCGCCGGCGATGGGAACCGGGCCGATTCCAAGACGGTGGCTGGCGCGGGATGCCTGGCCCTTGCCTCCCGGCCTCGAAGACGGGCCGCCTGAAAAGCAATGTGCCCCGCTCCGCGCGAGGCACATCATTATTTCAATTATCTGAGACAAGCGATGACGTGAGGCTTGCGCCCTACAGCCCCGTATAGCCCGCCTTCACGGGATCATTGCTGCCGTCGAGCTCGCGCAGATAAGTGAGCCCGCAAACCGTCAGCCGATGCATGTCCCTCTCGCCGCCTTCGAATAGCGTGTTCAGATAATCCGTCACCTTGATACGCGCTTCCGCGCTGGCCGCAGCGGAGCGGTTCATCAGGAGATCGTAGGTCTGCATGATGCGGTCGATGGCAGCTTCCATGGCTTCCTCTGGATTGGCGTCAAACAATTGCGACTTCGAACGGCCTACGCGGCCTCGAACTTGGCGATCGCCATGTTGGCGAGCCTGATCTTGTTGGATTCACCGCGGTGATAGATGCGCACGATGATCTCCAGGAGCCGGTCATTGGTGACGAAATCGTCGGGGATCACGCCGCAGCGACGAAGATAGTTGGCGGCGATGGCATAGGCATCGCCGACCACTCCAACATTCATCACCTGCACCCCGCGTTCGACCAGCATGGTCCAACATCCTCCGTTCCCCGGGATAAGCGCGGGGACGGGAACAAGTTCCATACCGGCGACGCGATTTTCGCAGTCGCGAAAAACAAAAACGCACCGGCCGAAACCGGCCGATGCGTCAGGGGAAATCTTTGAGTGATGGCTTGCCGGTCTTCTGGGATCGCCGGCTTGACCTCACTCGGATCGAAATCTCAGAGCCGATACAGGATCTGGTCGGTCCAGAACCGCTCGAGGCGGTGCAGCGACTTGTTGAGCGTCGCGAACTCTTCGTTCGAGATGCCACCGACCTGCTCCACCGTCTTGACGTGCTTCTGATACAGCGCGTCGACGATGCGGCGGACTTCCTGGCCCTGAGGGGTCAGACGGATGCGGACCGAACGGCGGTCGACACGCGAACGCTGATGATCGAGGAAGCCGAGTTCGACGAGCTTCTTCAAATTGTAGGAGACGTTGGAGCCGAGGTAATAGCCGCGCGTGCGCAGCTCGCCCGCGGTCAATTCCTTGTCGCCGATGTTATAGAGCAAGAGAGCCTGCACCGAATTGATGTCGGAGCGGCCACGGCGATCGAACTCGTCCTTGATGACGTCAAGCAGGCGGCGATGCAGCCGCTCGACCAACGTCAACGCTTCCAGATAGAGCGGCTGAACCGGCTGGCCGGGAGCGCGCTCAGCGGTTTCCACCGCCGTCGCAACGGCTTTCATCATGACACTTCCCCTGTTGTCGCTTTTGTCGACTTATTCGACGAAACTTTTGTCTCGTCTGATAGCTTCAACTTAAGGGGCGCTTTTGAAGATCCGCTTAAATAAGAGAATAAAGAGAGAATGAATTTAAGACAGTGAATCCTGCATTAACCCCTTGAACAAAGGGCTTTTCTCAACTTTCCATTGACGCTGCTGAACCCCTTGTTCACGCTTCGTCTGCGGCCCTGTCGCATTTAATAACAGGCCATCCGAAATTGGAAATATTCGCGTAACGGGTGTGTCCGGATGAAGGTTGGCGCAGCAACCTTTCGCTAAGCGTAACTACCCACCCCCACAAAATACCCGAGCCTATGGCGGGCGTTCACGAGCCGCCATCCAAGCCAGCGCCAGATAGGCTGCGAGCATGAGCGCCTCGCCGCCCACAACGAACAGGCTACCGCCGTAGATCCCCGGAAACATCAGCTCGATGACCGCCATCGAGACCACGGTTGTCAGCCACACCACCGCACCCCAGGGCGTGGCAAGCCACAACCCGACGGCTGCGACGAGTTCGATCACGGCGAAATAGACGGTCGCGGCCTGCCAAGCGGTGGGCTGGTTCTCGAACGCCTCTTCCTCGCCGCCGACAAAGCCTGTCACCTGAGCCCAGTGATAAAGGCCCTTGAGGATCGAGACCACGGCCATGATGCGCAGGAAGAGCACGAGCCGCCGCGTCCAGACATTCTCGTCGGGTTCAATTCGTTCGGACGACATCGCCGTCGATATGATGCCGTCGCGCGGCGTGGTTTCAGACATGCGGTTGGTTCATAGCCGGCAGGGGACGTCCTGAAGCACGGCTTGAGCAGCCAGCGTCGTCCTTCTTGGCCCTGCGGCCGGGCAAAATCAATCCTTAGTCCCCTGCAAAAGTCCTCTGCAGACCTTCACGGGCATTGGAGCCTTGCGGCAGGTCAAGTGACGCCGTGATGCCGAAGTGCTAGAACTGGAAAAATTCAAACCGGCGGTTCAGGAAAGGCACCCCTCATGGCGATCAAATTCGGCCGTCCGATCGAAATGCGCGATGTTCCGCGGCAACAGGCCACCGCCAGCCCTGCCCTCGATCTGACCGCCCGCCCCCGCCGCAACCGCAAGGCGGAATGGGCGCGACGCCTGGTTCGGGAGAACGTGCTCACGACGGACGACCTGATCTGGCCGCTCTTCGTCGTGGAAGGACATAACAAGCGCGCGAGCGTGGCCTCGATGCCCGGTGTCGATCGGCTGACTGTCGACCAGATTGTGCGCGAGGCCGAGCGCGCGGTGAAACTGAACATCCCTTGCATCGCCCTGTTCCCCTATACCGAACCGTCCCTGCGCGACGAGGACGGCTCGGAAGCGATCAATCCGGAAAATCTGGTCTGCCAGTCGGTGCGGGCGATCAAGAAGGAGTTTCCCGAGCTCGGCGTGCTCTGCGACGTCGCGCTCGATCCCTATACGAGCCACGGTCACGACGGACTCCTCGAAGGTTGCACGATCCTCAACGACGAAACCGTCGCGGTCTTGGTGCGGCAGGCGCTGGTGCAGGCGGAAGCGGGCTGCGACATCATTGCACCCTCGGACATGATGGACGGCCGCGTCGGCGCGATCCGCGAAGCGCTCGACCGCGCGGGTTTCCTTGACGTTCAGATCATGGCCTATGCGGCTAAATATGCCTCCGCCTTCTATGGCCCGTTCCGCGACGCCGTCGGATCGGCCAAGACGCTCACTGGCGACAAGCGCACCTATCAGATGGACAGCGCCAATTCGGACGAGGCCTTGCGCGAGGTCGAGCTTGACATCGCCGAAGGCGCCGACATGGTGATGGTCAAGCCCGGCATGCCCTATCTCGACGTGCTGCGCCGGGTCAAAGACACGTTCGGCATGCCGACCTTCGCCTATCAGGTGTCAGGCGAATACGCGATGATCGCCGCCGCCGCCAGCAATGGCTGGATTGATGGCGACCGGGCGATGATGGAAAGCCTGCTCGCATTCAAGCGCGCTGGCGCCGATGGCGTCCTGACCTACTTTGCACCGCAGGCCGCCGAAAGGCTGCGGACTCAGAGCTGAGCCAAGGCGGAAATCCTCCCGACACGGAATCGCCCGAATATTGCCGTTCGCTCAGTTTGCAAGGCCTTGCAAGCGGCCGGCAGGTTCCCATGTGACCGACAAGACCTGGAGGTCTTGTTGGACGGGTCTTCGAGGACGGATCTTGGAGGACTGATCATGTCGTATACCGGTTCGGGCGGCACAGACGGTGGATGGCGCGATGGCGGCAGCCCGGATGTACGCCCTCACGCGTTCGATCCTTATTTGCAGCCGGACCTGTTTCGCGGCGTTCTGACGCGACGCGTGATTGCTTTCCTCATCGACCTCATCGTGCTGTCGATCCCGATCGTCCTGGCGGTGCTGTTCATCGCGGTGTTCGGCCTTGTCACGCTGGGCCTTGGGTGGGCGCTGTTCTGGCTGGTCTCGCCGGCCTCCGTGATCTGGGCCCTGGTCTATTACGGCTCCTCGCTTGGCGGCCCGCATTCGGCCACGATCGGCATGCGGGTCATGGACCTTGAAATGCGCACTTGGTACGGCGCACCAAGCTATTTCCTGCTCGGCGCCATGCATGCCGTGCTGTTCTGGATCTCGGTTTCGGTGCTGTCGCCGCTCGTGCTGTTAATTGGATTTTTCAACGGACGCCGTAGACTGCTGCACGACGTGGTGCTCGGAACCGTCGTCGTTAACACTTCCGTACGTTCCGCGGTGGGGCAACCGGCGCGAACATACTAGTCGATTGACCGTTTGCATCCGGGGCGCGATGCTATTGCCCCGCTCGCGTCCCCCCGGAGTTCGAAGAAGTCCTTGACCCAGCACTCGCGTGACACTCCGCAGTTCTACCTGACGGCGCCCTCGCCCTGCCCCTATCTGCCGGGCCGGCACGAGCGCAAGGTGTTTACGCATCTGGTCGGCGACAAGGCCGGCGACCTTAACGACCTCCTCACCCATGGCGGCTTCCGGCGGAGCCAGTCGATCGCCTATCGTCCGGCCTGCGACCAATGCCGGGCCTGCGTGTCCGTGCGCGTGGTCGCCAATGAGTTTCGGCCGTCGCGCAATTTCCGCAAGGTTCTGGCCCGCAACGCCGACATCATCGGCGAACAGCGCAGCGCGGTGCCGACCTCGGAGCAATATTCGATCTTCCGCGGCTATCTCGACGCGCGGCATCGCCATGGCGGCATGGCCGACATGACCGTGCTCGATTACGCGATGATGGTTGAGGACAGCCATGTCGAAACCCGCATCATCGAATACCGCAGGCGCGGCATCGACAGCGGCATCAGTGGCCGCGGCGAGGAACTGCTGGCGGTCGCATTGACGGACGTGCTCAGTGACGGGCTGTCGATGGTCTATTCGTTCTTCGACCCGTCCGAGGTCGGCCGCTCGCTCGGCACCTTCATGATCCTCGACCATATCGCGCGCGCCAGACGGCAGGGCCTGCCTTACGTCTATCTCGGCTATTGGATCGAGGGCTCCAAGAAGATGGACTACAAGGGCCGCTTCCTGCCGCAGCAGCGGCTGGCTCCCTCCGGCTGGCTTCGCATCGATGCTTTCGGCGACGTCGCCTCCGAGCCGCAGGATTGAGAGAGACGAGTGGCGAATAGCCAATAGCGAATGGGGATTTGGGCGAGCCATTCGCTATTCGCCCTCTCTCACCCCATCACAAAATCCCACACCAGCTTCGCGTTCAGCACGATGATCAGCGCGGCCGTAAGCGCGGCGAGCGCGGTGAGCCAACGCGGCGCGACGAATGGGCCCATCTTGGCACGGCTGGCCGTGAACATCACGAGCGGCACCACGGCGAACGGCAGTTGCAGACTGAGAATCACCTGGCTCAGGATCAGGAGCTGCCCGGTCGCCCTCTCGCCGGCCCAGATGGTCACGACCACCGCCGGAACGATCGCGATCAGCCGCGTCACCAGCCGCCTGAGCCATGGCGCGATGCGAAAGTTGAGAAAACCCTCCATCACGATCTGCCCGGACAGCGTCGCGGTGATGGTCGAGTTCAGCCCACAGCAGAGCAGCGCGACTGCGAACAGCGTCGGCGCCAGCGTCGAGCCGAGCAGCGGCGACAGGAACGAATGCGCCTGGTCGAGTTCGGCGACGTCGGTCTTGCCTGCGTGGTGGAACGTCGCGGCGGCGAGGATCAGGATCGACGCGTTGATGACAAAGGCGAAGCACAGCGCGAGCGTGGAATCGATCGTAGCGAGCGTGATCGCCTCGCGCTTTTCGGCCTGTGAAGGGCCGTAGCCGCGGGTCTGCACCAGCCCGGAATGCAGGTAAAGATTGTGCGGCATCACCGTCGCGCCGAGAATACCGAGCGCCAGATACAGCATCTCGCGGTTGGCGAAGAGGTCGGTATGCGGCACGAAGCCGCGGATCACCGCGCCCCAGTCGGGATCGGCGAGCGCGATCTGCACCGCAAAGCAGGAGGCGATCACGCCCAGCATCGCCACCACGAAGGCTTCGATGTAGCGGAAACCGAAGGCCTGCAGCGCCAGGATCAGAAACACGTCGAGCGCTGTGATGATGACGCCGATCGCAAGCGGAATCTGGAACAGCAGGTTGAGACCGATCGCCGTGCCGATCACCTCTGCAAGGTCGGTCGCGGTGATGGCGATTTCGGCAGACAGCCACAGCGGTAAGGACGTCCAACGCGGATAGGAATCGCGGCAGGCCTGGGCAAGGTCGCGGCCTGCCCCGACGCCCAGCCGCGTGCAGAGCGACTGCAGCACGATCGCCATCAAGTTGGAGAGCAGCGCAACCGTGAGCAGCGCGTAGCCGAATTTGGAACCTCCGGCGAGCGAGGTCGCCCAGTTTCCGGGGTCCATGTAGCCGACCGCCACGAGATAGCCGGGCCCGAGAAATGCGAGCAGCTTGCGCCAGAATGAGCCTCGTCCAGCCGTCCGCACCGTGGCGAACATGTCGGCCAGTGAGGGCTCGCCACGCTCCCTGCGCCACCCCGGGGCAGCGAGCACCGCCGCCGAGGGTATCTTGGCGGCGGATTTCGGGCGTAGACTCGATGATCGGGCGTCCATTGCGTCAGGATGACTGATTTCGGTTTTTATTGCAACTCATTTGCAACTGCATCTAGCAGAGGATTTACGGGAACCTTTATCCGCCCACCGTCGATTAACCGAAAATTATCCATAGTCCCGCCCTGATGGCGCGCGGCGTTCCCTTGCCGGACTCGCCGCCACGGTCCGCGTGACGCGGCGAATGCGACCGGCCCTCGACGGCCTGGACGCCATTTTCGGGATGATGAAGTGTCTCCAGCACAATTGGGTCTCAGGCCGGTTTCCGCGACGTCCCTGTCCTGCAAGATCTGTGACGGCCCGGCGGACCTCTATGGCGTCGTCGACATGCATCGCCCCTGTGAAATTCCGAACGGCTGCCGGCCCCCTCTGTCAGGCGTACCGATCTACTATCGGCGCTGCGCGACCTGCGGCTTCCTGTTTACAGACGCGTTCGACGACTGGGGCGTGGATCAGTTCAAAACGCACATCTACAACGACGGTTACATCGCCTTCGACCCGGACTATCAGGTCGCGCGGCCAAGCGGGAATGCCGGCGTGGTCGCGGGCCTCTGGGACGCTCACAAGACCAACATGCGCGTGCTCGATTTCGGCGGCGGCAATGACGTATTTTGCGCGGCGCTGCGCGCCAGCGGCTTTTCGGAAGCCATCACCTACGACCCGATGGTGCCCGAACATGCGGGTCGACCGGACGGCAAGTTCGATCTCGTGACGTGCTTCGAGACGCTGGAGCATCTGCCCGACCCACTCGACGGCATCGCCAAGATCGCTGAATGCGTCGCCGAGCCTGGCGCGGTGTTCTATTCGACGCTGACGCAGCCCGACGACTTCCACAACCACGGCGTGTCCTGGTGGTATGTCGGGCCTCGTAACGGTCACATCTCGATCTTCACCAAACAGGCGCTCGCGAGGGCCTGGGGCCGTCACGGCTTCCAAACGGTGGCGCTCAATCCGGGGACACACCTCGCCTTCCGGACACTGCCCAAGAGCTGGGGCCTGACGCATCTACAGAGCTAAGGCGTTCACGCAGGCCGTGGGACGCTCTACTGCTTCCGGTCTGCAATGAAACTCTTCAATGTTTCCGATCGGAAAGCGGGTGGGTTTTGTCCCTGCGCGATCGGATCATGGCGCGAGATCCGCAATTCGAGGAATTTCGCCATGTTCGCTGCCGCCAGTCCTAGCCTGCCCCCGACCTTCAACCGGCTTGCCTGGTCCAATCTCGCCGCGCAATCCGCTGAACAGGTCGCGCTGGCCGCAGCCCCCATCGTCGCGGTGCTGCTGCTCGGTGTCGGCGAAGGCCAGACCGGGCTGCTGCAGACCGCGCTGACCCTGCCGTTCATCCTGTTCGCAATTCCGGCCGGGCTGCTGACCGACCGCATCTCGCGCCGCATGCTCATGGCGGGTTCGGAAGCGCTCCGCGCCGCGGCGCTGTTTGCGATCCTCGCCACGATCGCGCTCGGTTGGCTCACACTGCCACTGCTCTCCTTGCTGGGATTCATCGCTGTGTGCGGCACGGTCGCTTATAGCGTCGCCGCACCTGCGCTGGTTCCTTCACTGGTCACGCCCGATCTCTTGCCCGCGGCGAATGCGCGAATCGAACTCGCCCGGACCGTCGCTTTCGCCTCCGGTCCCGCGCTCGGCGGCATGCTGGTCGGCTGGATCGGCGCTGCGCCGGCCTTCGGATTTGCGGCGGCGCTGTCTGTCGTCGCAGTGGTGCTGCTCGGCGGAATCTACGAGCCCGCCCGCGAGATCACGCCGCGGCGCCATCCGCTGCACGAGATCAAGGAAGGCGCGGCCTTCGTCTTCCACCATGCGCTGCTGCGACCGGTTTTCATCACCCAATTCATCTTCAACACGGGCTCGTTCCTGATGCTTGCCGTGTTCGTGCCCTATGCCGTGCGGCGGCTCGGCCTGTCGGCGACCGGCGTTGGCACGACGCTTGCGATGTATGGTGTCGGCATGGTGGTCGGCGCGCTGCTTGCCACGCGGGTCATGAAGCGGCTTGCCTTCGGCACCGTCATCGGGCTCGGACCGGTCACGGGCTTCGTGGCCGCCGCGGTGATGGCTGTGACGACCTTCGTCCCGGCCGCGTCGCTCGCGGGACTGAGCTTCTTCCTGCTCGGCGTCGGGCCAATCCTCTGGGTGATCTCGACCACCACCTTGCGGCAATCGGTCACGCCGCCACGTCTGCTCGGCCGGGTGTCGGCAATCAACATCCTGAGCTACGGCGCGCGGCCACTCGGTTCGGCGCTGGGCGCCATTGTCGGCGGCTTCTACAGCGCGGAAGCCTGCCTCTATCTTGCGGTGGCGATCTTTGGGGCGCAGGCGCTGGTGATCACCATGTCGCCCGCCGTGTCACTTTCGCGTCAGCCGGAAATGATCGGCGAATGTTCCGCCGCCGGTGCATGATATCGGGATCGTCATCCCATCATTGCAGGCGGTCTTATCATGAGGCGTAGCATTCTATCTTTCGTATCGTTGTTGTTTATCCTTGCGAGCACGGCGGCGCAGGCCGAGCCGCAATGGATGACCCTGCCGCCAACGCCGAGCCTGCCAAGCTCGACACAAAGCGGATATGCGGAGGTCAATGGCGTCAAGATCTGGTATGCCGTGTTCGGAAAAGGGCAGCCCGTCATTCTGCTTCACGGCGGTCTCGCCAATTCCAACTATTGGGGCAATCTGGTCCCGGCATTGTCCGGCGAGTATCAGGTCATCGTGATGGACAGCCGTGGCCATGGCCGCAGCACCCGCAATAGCGAGCAGATCGGCTACGACCTGATGGCATCAGATGTGCTGGCGCTGATGGATTTCCTGAAGGTCGAGAAGGCCGCTCTCGTTGGCTGGAGCGACGGCGCGATCATCGGCCTCGACATCGCCATCCACCATCCGGAACGGCTGACAAAACTGTTCGCCTTCGCCGCAAACTCCGATCCGGATGCCGTTGCGGACATTTCACACAGCCAAGTATTCGACGCATACATGGATCGGGCGAAGGCCGAGTATCAAGGTCTCTCAGTGACGCCAACCGACTATGAGGCGTTCATGGCGCAAGTGATCAAGATGTGGGAGACGCAGCCGCATTTCTCCGCCGACGATCTCCATGGCATCCGCACGCCCACCTGGATCGTCGACGGCGACCATGACGAAGCGATCAAGCGCACCAACACGCTCTACATGGCCGACCAGATCCCGGGCGGCGGCCTTCTGATCCAGCCGAGGGTCAGCCACTTCTCATTCATGCAGGATGCGGCGCAGTTCAACGCAGACGTGCTGCACTTCCTGAAACAGACGCCTTAAGTCTTGAGGTAGCGTTCGTAGCCGCCGGCGATCGCCTCGTCGGCGGCGACGTCCGGATCGAGCGTGTAGAGGTCCTGCGCGCGCCCAACGCCGCGCAGCGCATAGCGGCCGGTCGAGACCAGATAGCGCCGGCCCGTCGCATCCAGCCCGGCGCGGAACTCAGACGACGCCAGGAATTCGCGATCGATCGAGTTGCACATCGAGGCGATGCGGCTGACCTCGTTCACCGACGGCCCCACGACCGTGAAATCGAGCCGGTCCTCGCTGCCGATATTGCCGTAGAAGACCTCGCCGACATGCAGGCCGACATAGGCCGTCGTGACCGGCCGGCCCTCCTCCGAGCGGCGGGCGTTGAGCTCGTTCATGTTAAGGCGAAAGCGATGCTCGGCGCGCAACGCGGCGCGCCGGACCGCGATCATGTCGTCGCCGGTGAACATCGCGAGCACGCCGTCGCCGATCAGTTTCAGCACGTCGCCGCCGGCCTCGTGGATGGCATCGATCGAGGCCTGCGCATAATCGTTGAGGAACGGGATGATCTCGTCGGGCCCGATGCCTTCCGCAATCTTGGTCGAACCGCGCAGATCGGAAAACCATAGGGCCGCGGTGATGCGCTCGGTCACGCCGCGCGAGATGCGGCCGCGCAGCACCTGCTCCGACGCGTCGCGGCCGAGATAGACACGACCCAAGGTGCGGGCAATGTCCACCTGCTGGGCCGACTTGATCGCAAGCCCGAGCAACGGCACCAGGTCGCGCAGCGCCACGAGTTCCCCCTCGGTGAAACCGTCGTCGCGCCGGGTCGCCCAATAGGAATAGAAGCAATCCATCTGACCGAGCGTGCCCGCCTCGCCAAAGCGGTGCACGAAGGCCAGAAAATGCCGGTGTCCTTTCTCGGCCAGTTCGCCGATCATGGAAAAATCGAGCGAAGCTCTGTCGGCAAGATCGATGATGAGCTCGTCATGGCCGTTCTCGAGCATGTGGTGGAACGCAGACCGGCGCCAGTTCTTGGCGGCGTCCCCTTCGTTGCTCGACATGTATTCGAACGTGTCGCTCTCGTTGGTCTCCCGATCGTTCCAGCGGAAGCCGCGCCCCTCATAGATCGGATGCAGCGTGTCGATGAAGACGAGCCCGCGCGATATCGACAGGCCGCCGTCGCGGCAGCGCTCGCAGAAGCCGCGGATCAGGTCAGGTTCGGGAAGCCCGGTGAGACCCTGACTGACCAGCCAGTTCATCAGGTCCAGGCGGGACGAAAGTTCCATACCCCATTATGACGCGCATTGACGAAAGCGTGAAGCCCTCTGCGAGCCGACGAATATTGCGCTTCCCTTCCTGTCCCGCTTCCCGCAAAACGACGCCATGGACAACCAAACCGGCCCAAGCGAGCAGTCAAGGCAGCAGCCCAGGAGTTTCTGGAGCTGGGCGACCACGCCACCGCAATCCTATGCGGTCTATCTGGTCTGCCTGATCCTGGTCTTTGTGCTGTCGTTCTATGTGGGCACGCTGAAGCCGAAGAAAGCGGACGGTCTCGGCCCGCCGCTCTCCTTGGCGCCACCGCGATAGAACATCACGCGGCCATTACCGCGCCGGCTATTGCGGGCAGCGCTCCACCTCGACCGTCACATGGCTCAATCCCTTCAAGTCGCGCAAACGCGCTTTGTAGATCGCGGGCAGCGCCGGCTCATGCGACACCAGCGAGATCACGGCCGCGCAATGGCCTGGGCCGACCTGCCAGAGGTGCAGGTCGGTGACGCGATCGTCGCCGGCCTCGAGCCGCGCGCGGATTGTCTTCTCCAGCCTCTTGTCGAAACTGACATCGAGCAGCACCGCGCCAGCGTCGCGGATCAGTCCGTAGGCCCAGCTTGCGATCACAAGGCTGCCGACAATGCCGACCGCCGGATCGGCCCACACCCATCCGGACACCATCGCGACCGCAAGCGCTGCGATCGCGAGCACCGAGGTGGCCGCATCCGCCAGCACGTGGACATACGCGGCGCGCAGATTGTTGTCGTGATGGTGGTGGTGATGACCGTGCTCGTGGTGATCATGGTGATGGTGATGCGCGTGACCATGTCCGTGGTGATGATCATGGCTGTCGCGCAGCATCCAGGCACTGGCGAGATTGACGCAAAGGCCCAGCGCGGCGACCGCGATCGCTTCGCCATAGGAAATCGGAACCGGGTGGATCAGCCGGAGCACGCTCTCATAAGCAATCTGCACGGCAATCATCCCCAGGATGATCGCACTGGAAAACGCCGCGAGATCGCCGAACTTGCCGGTCCCGAAAGCGAAGCGCGCGTTACGGGCCTGCCTGCGCGCAAACAGATAGGCCGCGCCGGCAATGCCGAGCGCTGCGGCATGGGTTGCCATATGCCAGCCGTCCGCCAACAATGCCATCGAGCCGAACAGAGAGCCGGCTGCGATTTCACCCACCATCATGACAAAGGTCAGCGCGACGACGAACCAGGTGCGGCGCTCGTTGCGCTCATGCGCATCGCCCAGGAAGACGTGCTCGTGTGTCCACTGATCGAGGGAATGGGTATGCATCGGTCGTTCTCCGCGAGAGCATTGTGGAATACCGCAGGACGCGTGCGTAGCCCGAAACGTCGGCGCCAGCACGTCCGCGCGATCTAGACCCTCTCAAAATTGAATACTATCACGATGGCGTGCCTCGTTCCCGGCCGGTCGCACGATCCAACCACGTTGACAGCCCACCCCGCTTTGGATGTAATGGGCTCATGGGGATATTGCGATCTCCCCACGAGGCGACATGCCTAAGTATCGCGTCCCGTTGATATTGCGAGGACGCAGCTATGTCTTCTTACACCACGATCTCCCCTGAAAAATTGTCACGGCTGATCGGCACGGCCAATACCCCTGCCCTGATCGATGTGCGCACCGACGAGGATTTCGCCGCCGACCCGCGGCTCGTTCCCGGCGCGTCGAGGCGCAAGCCCGAGGATGCCGCGCATTGGGGCGCGGATTATCTGGGGCAATCGGCCGTGGTCATCTGCCTGCGCGGGCAGAAGCTCGCCCAGGGCACGGCCGCGTGGCTCAGACACGCCAATGTGGCGGCCGAAACGCTGGAAGGCGGCTTCGAAGGCTGGAAAGCCGCCAAGCTTCCCCTCGTGCCGACTGCGAAACTGCCGGCACGTGACCAGCAGGGCCGCACCGTCTGGGTCACCCGCGCACGGCCGAAGATCGACCGCATCGCCTGCCCGTGGCTGATCCGGCGCTTCGTCGATCCCCACGCGGTGTTTCTGTTCGTCGCACCGTCCGAAGTGCCGGCGGTCGGCGAGCATTTCAACGCCGCGCCGTTCGACATTGAGAACACCTTCTGGAGCCACCGCGGCCAGCTCTGCACCTTCGATGTCATGATCGAGGAATTCGGCCTGGATACGCCACCCTTGCTGCGGCTTGCGACCATGGTGCGGGCGGCCGACACCTCGCGGCTTGATCTCTGTCCGGAAGCGCCGGGCCTGCTTGCGGCGTCGCTCGGCCTGTCGCGCATGTATGACGACGACCTCAAACAGCTCGAGGCCGGCATCGCGCTCTACGACGCCTTCTACCGCTGGTGCCGAGACGCGACCGGTGAAACTCATAACTGGCCGACCAACAAGGTGAAACCGTAATGGACGCGAGTGCGCGTACGCAAGCCGACGCCGGTCACGGCGTCGGCTTCAACGAGGCATTCCGGGTCTGGCTGCGGGTCGCCGTGCTGAGCTTCGGCGGCCCGGCCGGACAGATCGCGGTGATGCACCGCATCCTGGTCGATGAAAAGCGCTGGGTGTCCGAGAGCCGTTTCCTGCATGCGCTCAACTATTGCATGCTGCTGCCCGGCCCCGAGGCGCAGCAGCTCGCGACCTATATCGGCTGGCTGATGCATCGTACCGCCGGTGGCCTCATGGCCGGTGGCCTGTTCGTGCTGCCAGGCATCATCGCCATCATGGGCCTGAGCTACATTTATGCGGCGTATGGCAGTGTCTGGTACGTCGAGGCGCTGTTCTTCGGGCTGAAGGCGGCGGTGCTTGCGATCGTGCTGCAGGCCTTGGTGCGCGTCGGCAAGCGCGCCCTGCGCAACAATATCATGCTGTCGCTTGCCGCGGTCGCTTTCATCGCGATCTTCTTTTTCGCGGTGCCCTTCCCGATCATCATCATCGCGGCCGGGGTGATCGGCTATCTCGGCGCGAGAAGCGGCCGGCCGGAATTCGCGGCCGCCGGACACGGCGGCCCGGGGCAATCCGGCGGCAGCGAAAGCGCGCTCGGCGAAGAGGTGCCGGAGCACGCAAGGCCCAACGGCGCGCGCTCTTTCCGCGTCGGCCTGTGCTGGCTTTCGCTGTGGCTGGCGCCTGTTGCGGCGCTGTTGATTGCACTCGGCCCGGCCAGCACATTCAGCCAGATCGCGCTGTTCTTCAGCAAGATGGCGCTGGTGACGTTCGGCGGCGCCTATGCGGTGCTGGCCTATGTCGCGCAGCAGGCGGTCGAGCATTATCACTGGCTTCGGCCGCGCGAGATGCTGGACGGCCTGGGCATGGCCGAGACGACGCCGGGCCCCCTGATCATGGTGCTGCAGTTCGTCGGCTTCATGGCCGCCTATCGCGATCCCGCCGGCTTGCCGCCAATGCTGGCGGCGACCTTCGGCGGCCTGCTCGCGACGTGGGTGACGTTCACCCCCTGCTTCCTCTGGATCTTCGTCGGCGCGCCCTACATCGAGAAGCTGCGCGGCAACAAGGGACTGGCCGGCGCATTGACCGCGATCACCGCGGCCGTCGTCGGCGTAATCCTCAATTTGTCGATCTGGTTTGCGCTGCACACGCTGTTCCGGGAAACGACGCCGATCCATTCGTTCGGGCTGTCGTTCGATAGCCCGGTTTTTTCCAGCGTGGACATTGCGGCGCTGGTGCTCTCCATCGCGGCTGCGATCGCGATCTTCCGGTTCGATCTGAACATGCTGACCGTGCTCGGCGGCACCTGTGTCGCCGGCATCGCGCTCAGGCTGGCCGGATTGGTCTGACAAACCGTTACACCATCTCCGCCGGCGCGAGCCTGCAGGCGTCGCCGTTGGATTCGACCTGCAGCGTCGCGTGATGAATGCTGAAGCGGTGCGACAGACCCTCGCATACGCGGTGCAGGAAGGCATCGTCATGGCCGCTCGGACGCACGAGATGCGCGGTCAGCGCGGTCTCGTTGGTGCTCATCGCCCAGACATGGAGGTCATGCACCTCCACGACGCCGTCCAGCGCGGCGAGATAGTCCCTGACCTGCGGCAGATCGATGCCCCTCGGCACGCCGTCCATTGCGAGATTGAGACTGTCGCGCGCAAGCTCCCATCCGCTGAACAGCACGACGACCGCGATGCACAGGCTGATCGCAGGATCGAGCCACAACCATCCCGTCATCATGATCAGCACGGCCGCGACGACCACGCCGAGCGAGACGCCGGCATCGGCCGCCATGTGCAGATAGGCGCCGCGCACATTGAGATCGCCGTGCCGGCCGCGCGCGAACATCAGCGCGGTGCCGCCATTGATGAGAATGCCGAGCGCCGCGACCCATATCACGGTCGCGCCCGCGACCGGCGCCGGCTCGCGAAAGCGATTGATGGCTTCGACCGCGATGCCGCCGACCGCGATCAGCAGCAGGCCGGCGTTGAACAGTGCCGCCAGGATCGACGCGCGCCGATAGCCATAGGTATGGGTTTCCGTCGGCCGCTTGCCGGCAAGCCACGCGCCGCACCAGGCCAGCAGCAGCGCGATCACGTCCGAGAAATTGTGAACGGCGTCGGATATCAGCGCCAGCGAATTGGCGGCGAAGCCGAAGCCCAGTTCAGCCACGACGAAGGCCGCGTTCAGCGACGCGCCGATCGCGAACGCTGCATCGAAACGATCGGGCGCGTGGCTGTGCCCGGCATGGCCGTGCGCGTGGGCATGCGCCTGTCCATGATCGTGCGCGTGGTCGTGGTCGTGGTCGTGATGATGGTGGTGCGCCATTTCAGGTCATGACCGTCTCGTGCGCGAACAAGGATTCAACGCGACGGTTATAGCTCCTGCATAACCGAATACTATTACAGCCAATGGCGCGATGGACTCGCGCCATTGGCTCATGCATTACTCCAGCGGCCGATTGAACTTGTTCGACTTCGGCAGGCCATGGGCGAGCCGGCCCGCATCGGCACGGTTGCCGCGCCAATCGGCAAGCTCCTTCAAGCTCATGCCTTGGTCGCGCCCGGCGGAATCCTTCCAGGCGAGACCATCCGCGGAATTGAACGTCGTGATGTCGGAGAGCTTGGCGCTGCTATACTTCTGCAGCCGCACGCCGCGGCCCCGCGCCATCTCCGGCACCTGATCGAGCGGGAAGACCACCATCTTGTGGTTGGAGCCGATGACGGCGACCTGGTCGCCATTGACCGTCGTGATCGCGC
>Ga0207693_10002282_pt1 | contig 16678 bp, 16 predicted proteins | sample LARL81metaG_FD_184347 | JGI IMG/M metagenome (GOLD analysis project Ga0207693, IMG submission 184347) | Corn, switchgrass and miscanthus rhizosphere microbial communities from Kellogg Biological Station, Michigan, USA - LAR L8-1 metaG... | ecosystem: Host-associated > Plants > Roots >...
TTTCTCGTCCACGAAGCCCAGCCTAACGCCTTTGCGACTCCAGGCGGAAATGTGTACGTAGTGGACTCCCTTCTCTACTTTGTGAAGAACACTGAGCAACTCAGCCGCATTACCCTCATCCTTTCAAGTTTTTTCTTGTCCACGAAGCCCAGCCTAACGCCTTTGCGACTCCAGGCGGAAATGTGTACGTAGTGGAACGGGCTGGACCGGGAGCTTCCTCGGGACCTGATCATGCAAGGCTATGTGCTGCCCACGGTGCGTGCAATGTTGGCCCTGAAAAGTGGTAACGGGAAACGCGCCTTGGAGCTACTGAAGGCCGCTTCGGAGTACGAGGTGGCGCAGCCTCCTGCGTTTTCACTCTCAACACCCCTATACCCGACCTATGTGCGTGGTCAGGCTTACCTGAGATCGGGACAAGCGAATCCGGCAGCCGCCGAATTCCAGAAAATCATTGACCATCGCGGTCTGGTAGGAAACTACCCCCTCGGTGCCCTGGCCAATCTTCAGCTCGGGCGGGCCTACGCGCTAGCTGGTGATATCACGAAAGCTCGTGCTGCCTATCTGGAATTCCTCGATCTGTGGAAGGATGCCGACCCTGACATCCCCATCCTGAAGCAAGCCAAGGCGGAGTATACGAAGTTGCTGTGAATCTGAGTGGGATCTTCTCAGTCATCTCTTCCAACGCAGTACTGCTCGGCGATAAACTTGTGCTTCTTGATGTTCAGCTGCTTGATTTTCGAGTCCAGCGTCGAGCGGGGAATTCCCAGTTTCACTGCCGCACCTTCTGGGCCCGCAACTTTCCCTTTACTTTCCGCTAAGGCAGCTTCAATAATTTCTTTTTCCTGATTCTTGAGCGCATCTGGCAAAGGACCTGCCAATTCGTGCCGGGGTGGTTGCACGAGTGCCAGCCAGGCCGCTTCGATCCAAAACGTATCGCCGCCGCACGAGATCACTGATCTTTCAACAATGTTTTGCAACTCGCGGATATTTCCCGGCCATGGATACGACTGGCACAGTTCCAACGTATTGTTGTCGATCTTGCAGATTTGCTTTCCGGTTTTTTCCGCGTAGCGTTTTACGAAATACTCCACCAAGATCGGAATATCCTCCTTCCGTTTTCGGAGGGGAGGCACCTCAATCGGGAAAACGTTGAGCCGGTAGAATAGATCGGCCCGAAACGTCCCTCCGGCAATAGCGGCGGTTAAATCGCGGTTGGTTGCGGCTATGACGCGAACGTCGGTGGGAAGAACTCGGTTACCTCCCAGTCGTTCGAACTGCCGCTCCTGGAGTACTCGCAGCAATGCAATCTGGGTCTCTGCGGGAAGATCGCCCACCTCGTCTAGAAAAATCGTGCCGGAATGTGCCAGCTCAAAGCGGCCCTGGTGCCGCTGCACCGCCCCAGTGAAGGCGCCTTTCTCATGGCCAAACAGCTCCGACGCGATCAAGGAGGAAGGAATCGACGCGCAGTTTACGCTAATAAACGCCTGGCCCGAACGTTGTGAATGCTTGTGTATGGCGCGAGCAATCAATTCTTTTCCGGTGCCGGTTTCGCCCGTGATCAGCACCGTGGAATCGGTGGGGGCCACTTTCACAATGCCGGAGAGCACGGTTTGCAGGGCCGGTGACGCGCCCACAATGTCCTCAAACATGAATGCCTGATCGATTTGCTCTCTCAGCGCAAGGTTTTCGTCACGCATCCTCTCCTCGGCCTGCTTGCGATCCTCGATATCTGTCCCAGTGGCATACCAGCGAATAATGTGCCCCTGGTCGTCGCGAAGAGGATTGTAGCGGACAAGAAACCAGCGATAGTTACCGTCTTTCCCAAGCGCTCGTTGCTCAAGTTCAAAAGGCTTACCGCGCGCGAGCGCCTCATGGCGCTCCTCGCGCAGCCTTTCCACATCGTCGGGGTGGAAGACCCGTGGGCGATGGTGTTCTCTCTGCAAGTCTTCCAAAGTGAGGCCGGTGTAATCGAGCACTGTCTGATTTGCATAAAGGGATGTCCCATCCGGGCGCAGCACGTAAATATAACTGGCGATGGCATCGGTCATCCGCCGAAGCTCTGTTTCCTCCGCCTTTATTTGCTCAAACGCAATGTGCACTGTTCTGCTTGAATTTGTCTGTGTGTAACATCGCTTCAAAGCTTCCTCCAAGACGTGCAGCTTCTAGGGCAAGAACCTGTATCCGGCGCAATGTACCGTACGAAAGTGCTTGGGATGGCCGGGTTCTGATTCTAGTTTTTTTCGTAATTTCAAAATGTGGTTATCGACGGTCCTTGTACACGGATAGTTCTCGTATCCCCACACTTCATTGAGTAGCTCATCCCGTGAGATCACTCTCCGCGGGTTTTTGATCAAATACGCGAGAAGTTTGAATTCTTTACTTGTGAGAGTAACCGGCCGACCGTTGCGATGAATTTCCATCGTCGAGAAGCATCCTCTGACTGCGCCAAATTCAAACGTGTTTGTGGCGTTGGAATTCGTCAGCCAGGCCTTCGCGGCGTCCAGCGGTAAGCAGTCATTCCTTGTGTCGGTGAGGTCAGTAACAGATTTGTTCGGCTTCAGCTTTTTCTGCGCCTCCTCATCTTCAACAGCTGATTTTGGAACAAGCACGATCACCGGGAAGAAACGCGACAGTTTACGAAAGTTCACTGGAATGCCAGAAGCTGGCACGAAAGACAGCTTTTCATCGAGGAAGCGAATCGCGTTTGCGTTGGGCTCCAGGTTGGGCTGCGCAAAAGGAGAAATTGCGGACTTGATTGCTGTTGTCATAGAAATTCCTGTTTATTACCTTCATTGCCCGGCGTTACCCGAACGGACCACTCACTGGGCACCAAATTCGAATTCTCCGATGGGCCTCCTTTCGTGGAGAGCGCTTAACCAACTGAAACCGTTCGGGACCGCCGCCTGACAGGTTTACCGCGCATGATTCCCGCAAGCTGGGCACGCGCCCGTGAGAGCTGCGCTTTCACTGTACCTTGGGAGACACCCAAGACATGCGCAGCTTCCTTCGTCGTCAAACCGTCGATATCGCGCAACTGAAATGCTCTACGAAGCTTTGGTGAAAGCCGTTGAGCACCCTCGACCAGCCGGTTTCGTAATTCCACAGTGGAGCAGACTTCTTCCGGACTTGGCTTCGAGTCGGCTAACCTTTCCGAGAATGTGAGACCCTCTTCCCCCTGCTCCTGGTCAAGCGAAAAGTAGCCACTGCGACGGCGTAGTTGCATCAATGCAGCGTTGGTGACGATTGTCATCAACCAGGTTGAAAGCTGCGCTTGTCCTCTGAACTGTCCTAAATGAATGTAAGCGGAAAGGAGAGCATCTTGAACGGCATCTTCCGCGTCTGGTACGTTCCCCAAGAACCGCAAAGCCCTCTTGTAAAACATAGGCAGGTATCGGGACACAACGCAGTCCAGTTCCTGAAAACGGTCGCCAAAGACGCCGCGGCAAACTGTTTGCTCTCCTTCTATGAACGTTGTTATCGCCGACATAATAGGATCCTCTCGGAGCAACCTCGGGTCTCTAAGACCCCGCCAGAAAGTGGAATCGATGCTGGCGCCTTTGCCCACGAACAAAATTCCATGACCTTTCCCGTTGGGCGTACCGAATCGGCGAAAGCATTCTCCAGCGGGACACCGAAAGATGCGGCGGTCAGGCCACCAAGAAACATGCGATGCTCCATCATTTCTCCACGAGTTTTGCGCTAGATGCCCTTGATCTCGCCGCCATCCATACGTACGGCAGCTCCGGTCATCCACTTCGCCGCGGGCGATACGATATAACCAATGAGGTCGGCAACTTCTTCCGGTTTTCCGAAGCGCGTGATCCCAGTCTGCTCTGGAAACTTCTGGATCGCCTCTTCCACCGTCACGTTGTGCGCGGGCGCCCAGTTTTCGAAGAAAGCCCGTCGGCGTCCAGTCATCACCGCTCCAGGCGAGACGCTGTTGACCTGTACGCCGTCTTTAATTCCTTGCTCCGCAAATGCCTTCGCGAGTGCATTGATAGCAGCATTGATCGCTGCGACTGCGGCAAACCCGGGTTTGGGTTCGAACGCTGCGGCTCCCGACATTAGCACCACAGATCCGTTTGCAGTCTTCAAAGCATCCCAAGCTCGCATTGTCAGACGGCGCGCACCATGGAATTTAAGCGCTATACCGTCATCCCACTGCGCGTCCGTCGTCTCAAACAAGTCAATCTGCGGAACTGCGCCCGCGATGTTGAGCAGCGCATCGATTCTGCCAAAACGCTCGAGCGTACCTTTGACGATGATCTCTGACGACTGTGGTTGGCGCAGGTCAAGAGCGTAAATACTTGCTTCCGCACCGCGGCACCTAATTTCGGCGGCCGTCTTTTCCAAGTTGTCCTTATTCCTTGCAACAAGAACAATCACTGAAAAGTCGCGTGCAAGTCGGAGCGCCGTAGCTAGCCCTATTCCTTGACTTGCACCAGTGACGATTGCGACAGTTTTGATAGCGGGCATATCTCGCCTCTTCATCGAAAACTAAATCGCTTCGGCAAAACCCTGCCGCGAGAGGGTTTCACTCGCCGCCTCTAAGATGACGTTGATCACGAGATCTGGTTCCGTGTACATGGGGCTATGGTCTACGTGGTGTGATTGAATGCGCGCGTTCATGCGCTCGGCCATGAAATGCTGAGTCTTCGGATTGATCATGCGATCTTCCTCTGCGATCAGGAACCACGCGGGTTTCGTTTTCCATGCCGGAACTGGCGCCGGCTCTTGAATGCACTGAACCCCGATTGGCCGTTGCACAGCAGTAGCAATATTCGTTTGATCGAGAGAAGCCTTGTGTGCGACTGCGCGCTGAAACCCATCGTCCGGCATCCATATAAAGCCATCCGAGTCGGGAGCCAACTTCGGCTGCTCAGGATGCGGTGTGTCGCGATAAAACACCTTCGCGACGGTCTCGCCCTCATCCGGCGCGAGCGCCGCGATATATACCAGGGATTTGACTCGCTCTTCTCGCACAGCAGCGATCACTGCGCCCGAGTAGGCGTGTCCGACCAGTACCACCGGGCCGCTGGTCCGTTCCAGTGCACGGCGTAAAGCAGCTGCGTCGTCACTCAAGGACGTCATCGGGATGGGTGCGCAGATCACCCTAAGACCGCGCTGTTGCAAAGGCGGAATGACGTTACGCCAACATGAGCCGTCGGCCCACGCCCCATGTACGAAAATGATTGCAGAGTTCGGAGGAAACCCACGCATCTTAGAAGCGCGCGGCGAACTTGCGGTATTTTGTGCGGTGTCTTGCGCCCGCGCAGATTTCGTGACAGCGCCGTCGACCGCACTCAAAGACGAAGTTGTGACCCCGGCAAGAAAATTACGACGTTCCATATCCTTCCTCCTCGTTTTAGTTATCTTTCGCGGCAAATGAGCGGACCACAAGCACTCCCTCACGCCATGTTGAGGAAACGTTTCATCGCTTCGGCGATTTCGACACCGTGAGTCTCTATCGCGAAGTGACCGGTATCGAGGAACTCGACCTCGGCATTCGGCAGGTCTTTTCGAAATGCCTCTGCTCCCGCGGGAATGAAAAAAGGATCATTCTTGGCCCAGATCGCAAGCAGGGGCGGCTTCGATTTTCGGAAGTATTCCTGGAATTTCGGATAAAGCTTGACGTTCGACGCGTAATCCAAGAACAAATCGAGCTGAATCTCTTTGTTTCCTGGCCGTTCGAGCAGAGCCGTATCCAGGGTGTATGACTCAGGCGGAACAGCCTCCGGATTCGCTACGCCGTAGGTGTACTGCCAACGCGTTCCACCCGCCGTCAAAATACTTTGGCGAAGTATGTCCCGGTTTTCTAACGTAGGTTCAGCCCAGTATTTTCGGATCGGTCCCCAAGCCTCACCGAGGCCTTCTTCATATGCGTTCCCATTCTGCGAAACAATCGCAGTAACCCGCTCGGGATGGGCCATTGCCAAGCGGAAACCAGTAGGCGCGCCATAGTCGAATACGTAGATTGCATAATGGTCGATCTTGAGTGCCTGGGTGAAAGCATCGACCGTGGACGCCAATCGATCGAACGAGTAGGAATAGTTTCGCTCACGCGGCACGTCGGTGAATCCGAAACCTGGAAGATCGGGCGCGATCACTCGATATTGATCAGCCAGGCGTGGAATGAGTTCGCGGAACATGAAAGATGATGTTGGGAATCCGTGCAGTAAGAGGATCGCCGGTGCGTTTACATCGCCTGCCGCGCGGTAGAAAACCTGCACGCCATCAGCTTCAACTTTGTGAATGGATGTAGGAGGTATGTTCATTCGAGGATGCTCCTGACGTTGCACTACGTGTGTTGTGGCTGTACGTGACATCAGATTGGTCATAAAGGCCTCACTTCTTTTAGTCTTTAGGGCAGGTTGAATACCAAAGAGGGGCGGCTCATTCGGAGAGCAGACCGTCAAGACAAATCATTCTGGCGCTTGACGTTGCGAGGAACGAACTCTGCAAAATCTCAAATCGTATGTGCTGGATCGTCTGACGGATATTCGCCGCTGACGGATTTGCGTCGGATCAACTGACGATGGCGGGCTTCGCTACAAGTGCGGGACACTCAGTCGCTGGCTGAGCTGATGTTGCGTTTTTCTATGACTGCCATAGGCCGATGAATACGAAGCTTCTTCATCCTGTAAAGCAATGATGTTCGCTTCATTCCTAAACGCACCGCTGCGCCACTGATTACCCAGTTGCTCGCTTCCAGAGCGCGAAGGATGTGATCACGCTCTACTTCCGCAAGACCGTTCATAGGGACATTGCATTCCTTGTTGGACTTGAAGGGTTCCAATTCGGATGTTGGCGCGCGCAATATCGATTGTGGCGAGAGAATTACCGAGCGTTCGATAAAGTTCTGCAATTCGCGGATGTTTCCGGGCCATGCGTATCGCAGCAATGCATCCATCGTATCTGGAGGGACTACGTCGATTCGTTTGTTCATGCGCTGAGAGGAGAGGATCGTGAAGTGCCGCACTAATAGTGGAATATCCCCCGTACGTTGTCGAAGGGCCGGGACATAGATGGGAAATACTTTCAGACGATAGTAAAGATCTTCGCGAAATGTCCCTTGTTTAATCATGGTGGGCAAATCCCGATGGGTGGCCGCGATTAGGCGGACGTTAACCTTATGAGTCCGGTTGCTGCCGAGCCTTTCAAATTCCTGCTCTTGTAGAACGCGGAGCAACTTCGCTTGAAGTTCGAGAGGTATATCGCCGACCTCGTCGAGAAAAAGCGTGCCCTTGTCGGCGAGTTCGAAGCGCCCAGCTTTTTGGGCGATAGCACCGGTAAATGCTCCTTTTTCGTGGCCGAAGAGCTCACTCTCGAGAAGTCCAAGTGGAATTGCAGCACAGTTCAATTTCACAAATGCTTTTTCGCTGCGGCTGCTCAGCTTATGTATCGCACGCGCAACAAGTTCTTTGCCGGTTCCGGTCTCTCCTTGGATTAAGACGCTCGAGTCTGTCGGCGCCACTACAGACACCATTCTCAAAGCGGTCTTCAACGCCGGGCTCTCTCCGACGATTTCTCCTAACTCGGCGCGAATTTCCTCCTCCAGATAGCGTCTTCGCCTTGTTTCCTTGTCTCTGTCCTTGATCGCCGCCTCGTAGTCCAACGCATTTTCGACGGCGATGGCTACTTGAAGGGACACCTGTGCGAGGAACTGGACATCCTCTTTCTCGAATCCACTTTCCGACCGCTTAAGGGCACACAACACACCCAAAACCCCGCTTCTGCCGATTAACGGAAGATCACAACCCGATTTCAAGCCTTCCGCCTCGATCCGTGTGAAGAAGAGTCGGCCCACGTCATTACCGAAACTTTCGGGATCGTCGCGCATGTCTTCCAAGCTGTTAAAGTGCTGGCTCTTGCCAGTCCTATAAGCCTTCCCACAAATCGAACCATGAATCGGTATGATCGCACCATCGCGAATTGATCCTTGCGACTCCGGGTTATAGAGGACGGTTAGCCGCAATTCCCGACTGTCTTCATCCGGTAGAAGCAAAGAGCAAAAATCGGCTCGCGTGACTCTCAGCATGTTCGTAGAGAGTACGTCCACCAAACCACGAAGGTTGAGCTTGGACGTCATGCTGTTTGTGATTTCGAGAAGCAAGCGAAGTCTGTCGCGTTCACGTCGCAAGGCCTCTTCGTTCATGTGCCGCTCAATCGCGATCCCAGTGATGTGGCTGGCTTCCTCGATCAACTGCAGGTCATTTGCACCGGGACTACGTGGCTCAAGATAATTGATCGAAAAAGTACCGAGGGCCTTGCCTTCGCTTGTGAACAGTGGGCGAGACCAAACGGAGCGAATTCCGTAAGGCAGCAGGCGGTCACGATAGTTCTCCCAGAGTGGGTCAGTCAGGATGTCCGTCACGTACACGGACTCTCTTCGATAAATCGCTGTGCCGCAGGACGCCCCTTTCGGGCAAACTGCCATGGTCCCTACACGATCGCAAAACCCAGAAAGACTGGGCGCAGCTGCACAGTGAAGCTCCTTTCCGTCTTCATCTGGCAACCAGATCGTACAAAACATGCCTTCTGCCTGCGACTCAACCAACTGCGCAATGTTCGTTAAAACCTCAGACAGAGGCGAGCCAGCAAAAATCAGTTTTTGCAGGTTGAGGACGGACGTGGTTAAAAACAGCCCCGAATCGTGCCCAGGTCGGTCGTACCGCCATAGGGCTCTTGCGGCAGATTCCATTGCTCTCATAGCATCCCCCACCTTTGTGGCACGCTACGTGCCTCAGGCAAAGTCGGCCCCGATTGCGAGTAGCCTCACTGCTGCTCGGCCCAAGGCCGTGATCGTCCCTGCGATCAAAAAACTTACTTTCACTTTGATGCCTCGTTAGCGAGCTTCTTAGTCGCGACTCTTTCTGTTCTAGCCATACGATGCGCTGCAGCGCATTCCGTCACACATTATTCATCATTCATCCAGCTGTCCCGCTCGTATCGCGTCGCCCCGATTTTGTCTTTCTTGTGAACGTCTAATCCGATGTAATCCAGTGGGATTTTCGTCGAATCGCCGTCAAAAACCCAGGACATACCGAACAGAACCGAACCCAATGCCCAGCAGGATCAGGGGCACCACCTTCAGTTTGAAACTTTGCAGTAGGAGGAGCGACAAGATCACCCCGCTGAAAGAGATCACATTGAGTTGCTTGAGACCTGCAACTCCTGATGGAAAGATCACCGCTTTCCCTAGAAATAACGTTAGATCTAAGATCGCGCCGACCACGACAGCGGTGATCAGTTCCAGGACGCCTCGGATCATAGGGTTGTCTTGGGTTTCTTCCACCAGCGGCGCACCCGCAAATACGAAGAAAAAGCACGGCAGAAACGTATAGAAGGTCGTTGCCAGCAGACCCAAGGTTCCCATCCACAATGAGCCGTGGAAGTGGTTATACCCGGCCAGGAAGCCGACAAAGGCTACTACGATGATCAAAGGGCCTGGAGTTGTCTCGGCGAGTGCGAAGCCGTCCATCATTTGGAATCTGGTCAGCCAATGAAATTTCAACACCGCGACCTGGGCTACGTAGGGAATTACCGTATATGAGCCGCCAATAGTCACGAAGGCGGTCTTGGTAAAGAACAGCGAGAGGTCTCGCCAAAAATGGAAGTTCCCAACAAAGAGGTAAAACAGCGGCAACGGCAGCAGCCAGAGAAACAGGACAACCGCAGCCAACTTCATCGTCGGCCACAAGAGAGGGATGGGTTTCGTCGCGGCCGAACTCTGGCGAATGTAATAGCTGTCTTCGTCCTCTTCGGCACTTGCTTTGCCGGGGCTGTGGAGAAGGCCAGGCCGCACCGCCGCCAGGGCGATTCCCAGGGCAATGGCACAGAGCATTACTATGAGCAGCGAGGCCTGAAAGAAGAACATCGCTGCAAACGTAGCCCCTGCAACGACGCCTTGAATCGGTCCGCGCACGGCCTTTCTGGCAACTCTCTGCAGGGCCACGATCACCAGAGCGATGACAACGGGTTTTAAGCCATTGAACATAGCGGCAATCCAAGGCAGGCTACCGAACCTGACATAGACCACACTGAGTGCTAGCAGAATAAACATGGAAGGCAGCACAAAAAGTGTTCCGGCAACAATGCCACCCCGCTTGCCATGCAGCTTCCACCCGACATAGATCGCAAGCTGCTGTGCTTCAGGTCCGGGAAGGATCATGCAATGACTCAGCGCATGGAGGAAACTTCGGTTGCTGATCCACCGCCTCTTCTCGACCAGCTCGTCGTGCATGATGGCGATGTGAGCGGCAGTACCGCCGAAGCTGATCCACCCCAGCTTGCACCAGAAACGTAGCGCTGCCTTAAAGGAAGGTCGCTGCGGCGTATCTTTCATCCCGCGGCATCCCAGGTCCGGAGAACGGGACGGCAGCGAAAGAGTTTTCATAAATTCTGTAACCTTCATGACATTATAACATCATAATGAAGTAAGAACGAGGCGCTCCAAGTTCGCTCTGGACGCTTCGGCGCGTTCGACAACGATCAAGAAATAGAGAGGCTTTTTGAATATGGACCAACTTACTCAGTCAATGGAACGGGAAGGCAGCAGCCGTTCTGTGCTCTTAAGCAGAGGTCTTGCATTCTTGGCAAGACCTTCGGTAGCTCGTTGGGCTCCTATTCCGCTACGGCTGATTGTTGGCTACGGCTTCATGGAGCATGGCTTCGCGAAACTGGCCAGGGGGCCTGAAGCCTTCGCCGCCATACTGCATACGATGGGCGTGCCGGCGCCTCATCTCATGGCATGGCTCACGATTCTGACCGAACTCATCGGCGGTCTCGCCGTCCTGCTCGGAGCTTTGGTGCCACTTGTAAGTCTGCCGATGGGTGCGGTTCTCTTCGTAGCGATGCTAACTGTCCATCTCCCTTATGGGTTCAGCTCGATCAAGCTGCTGAGTGTGACGGCCGGCCGGGCCGGCCGGGCTCAGTTCGGGCCGCCGGGGTACGAGCTTGATCTGCTCTATCTTGCGTGCCTTGCGGCGCTCGTACTTGGTGGTCCTGGGCCGATGGCAATCGACAATTATCTCAGGAAGATTTGGAAGCCGCGTTCATAGACCGCACAGGTTATGACCTGAGGTCGAGCGATGACGTGCGTGGGTAGAAATCGAATATTCGTATGCACTGAGCCCAGCCGCTGAGCAGCACGAGGCCGGGAGAAACGGCTCATGGAAAACAAAACACCAAAGCGGATACTCATTGTGGGGGGCGGTTTTGCCGGCCTCACGGTGGCCATGGAATTGGAGAGCAAGCTTGCCCGTGATCCTTCGGTCGAAATCACACTCATCAATCGCGAGAACTTTTTTTTGTTCACGCCAATGCTTCACGAAGTCGCGGCCAGCGATCTGGATCTCACGACAATTGTGAATCCTGTCCGCAAAATGCTGCGCCGTGTGAATTTCTTGGCTGGGGAAGTGGACCAGATTGATCTCGAACAGAAGAGGGTCATTGTTTCCCATGGTTACGATCATCATTCCCACACCCTCGAATTTGACTTTCTGGTTTTCGGTTTGGGGTCGATCACGAACACCTATGGGCTTCCCGGAGTACAGGAACATGCGCTGACTATGAAGTCGTTGAGTGATGCTATGCAGGTGCGAAACCATCTGATCGCTCACCTTGAGGAGGCGGACAGTGATTGCTGCGAAAAGATAAAGTCGTTGTTGACGTTTGTTGTCGCAGGCGGAGGGTTTGCCGGCGTTGAGACGGTCGCCGCTATCAACGATTTCGTCCGTCGAGCACTGCGCTCGTACTCCCATCTATCCGAAGACATGGTGCGAGTCATGCTTATCCATTCCGGACCAGTTATCCTGCCGGAGTTGGAGGAGAGCCTGGGTGTTTACGCTCAGAAAATCCTCGCAGGGCGCAAGATCGAGATTCACCTCAAGACAAAGATCGAAAGCTTTTCGGGCGGAGCGGTCCGATTGACCGACGGAACGATGATTCTTACCAACACGCTAGTTTGGACGGCGGGAACTTCCCCGAATCCTCTGCTCGAAACGATTCCGTGCGCGAAGGAAGGCGGCCGCCTGCTGGTAACGGAGTTTCTTGAACTCCAAGGTTGGCCCGGTGTCTGGGCTCTGGGTGATTGTTCGGCCGTCCCGGATCGGTTGACGGGTAAGTTTCATCCGCCGACTGCGCAGCACGCGCTGCGCCAGGGCAAGGTCGCGGCCCATAATGTTATCGCGGCCATTCGGGGAACGGAGAAGAAGCGGTTCGATTTCACGACCATCGCGCAACTCGCGACCATCGGCCGGAGGACCGGTGTAGCCAACATCCTCGGCATTAACTTTTCGGGATTTTTCGCTTGGTGGCTTTGGCGGACGATCTACCTCAGCAAGCTCCCACGGTTCGAAAAGAAACTCCGCGTGGCCCTGGACTGGACGCTTGACCTGGTCTTTTCGAAGGACTTGGTTCAGTTTCTGGACATCCGTGCGCCCATGGTTTCGCGACCAAAGGCGCATCCGTCGCAGAAATCCAAGACCGTGCAGCCCGTGCCTGAGCCGGTTACCCTCAGGCACGGACTCTAAACTGGGCTTGAATGATGACTCAGGGTATTCGATTGTGCACGAGTAAACAGCGCGAAGGGCGATGCATTCGACTCGTTTACTGGATGGCGCTGGTCTCGGGAACATGTCCTCTAGGGAACATGTCAATCAATGAGGAATCTTTCGGACAAGGCGAGTGACGAATTGGACGAGATCTCCCCGGTAGTGCAGTGTTTCGTAGTCGACTGGACGGCTGCCCGTCGAGTAAGAAGTTCGTTCAATGCGAAAAATCGGGCTCCGCGGTTTCACTTTTAGCGCCTTGGCGACCTCGTTCTCAGCGGCCGTTGCGTCCAATTTGTACTCCGCCTCGATCAACGGAATATCGTACTTGCGTTCAAGGAGCGAAAAGATGGGCTCGACCTTCAGATTGTTGGTGATGATTTTCTTGCCGATTTCCAAGGGTAGGTAGGTCTCGTCGAAGGATAGGGGAACGCCGTCAGCCAGGCGCACGCGACGAATTCTGACGACGCGCTCGCCTCTTGTCAGCGCAAGCTGTCGTGCCACGGTCGTGTTGGCAGCAACAATTTCCTTACCGATCACGCGGGCCGTTGGCCTGCGGCCAAGTGCGTGCATATCTTCTACAAATCCGCTCAGCTCTTTAATATCCTGGGTGATCTTTGGCGGGGCGACGAATGTGCCCCTGCCACGACGAATCTCGACAAGACCGCGGGTCACAAGATTCTGAATAGCCCGACGGACGGTGATGCGACTGACCCCGAATCGCGCAATGAGGCTGTCTTCGGTCGGCAGCTGGTCGCCGACCTTCAGGTCTCCATCGGAAATCTCGCCAGCGAGGACTGTTTCGACACGTGCATAGAGAAGAGAGTCATGCGCCGCTGACATGACGACATTATAACGTCGTATGGATTCACCTGAACCCATCCTGCGCGCATAGCGTCTGAGAGCCGGGCAATTCGGAAGCTAAAGGCAATGTGAACTAACAGCGAGAAACTCGCTTGTAGTCAACCACCGCCGGGTAGCGGGAATCGCTACCTCTCATCGGTCATGGCAGGCCTTGGCGTTCAAGCCGCCAACGGGGCAACGAGGACAGAGTTGCGGCGTGTCACTTCAATCGCCTTGCGCTGTATTGAAACCGGCCTTTTGGTTGCTGCAACCGGCTAAATCACAGCGAGGTTGGCCCGATTGGAATGCGCGTCCAGCCCAAGATCCCGGCGTTCCAGAATGATCGAGTCTCATTTCTGCCGCATTCGCACATCGATCCTAACTGGCTATCCGGTGTCGAAGCGTGAGAGTAGGACCACAAGCCTAAAGTTCTATGAACGGAGTAGCAGACCACGTTCTCAGCGCAACCGGATCGCTCCCGGGAACAGTGTGCCCTTTGCGAGCCAGGGTATCGGTGAACAATCTGCCAAAGCCGGGGCTGGCACCGGTGATGAGAACCACTTGCTTGAAATTCATAGTCATCCCCTTGTGGTGATATCTGAAGCCAGCTTGAAAAGACAGTTTGACGCTGGAAGCACGGAAGTTGGAGTCAGTGTTGGCTCGCACACTCGATCCAGCGAGCGCGAGGCAGCAAAAACACACCCGGCGGCTATCGCGTTGCGAGTGCTACCGAGGTTGCATCGGAGTCCAGTCGCAGGAAAATCGGAGTATTTACCGGCAGTTCGACGTTTGAACCTTTAGTGATAAATGCATTGCAAAGTCTCTTTGCGGCGCCAAAGTATCCGAACCCAATGGCCGTGCCCGCAGATGCCTGCGCTGCGCCGGCACCAAGCAAGCCGAAGCCTTTCCGGCCTTCGCCGGAGCGAGACCATGCTGTCTTCTGGGTAGTCATGTCCGCCAGCCCTCTCGATGGGCCTACGAGTGAAGCGGGAGCGAGAAGCCGAGCGAAAGTCGAAGTGGTACCTTTGATTTCGCCCTCCTTACCGATGTCCAAACCTTCCGAACGCTCCGCTTGAATGCCTCCAACAGTTGAATGGATATCTCTCGTCGTGCCGTCCGGCATCTGAACTGAGTGGAATGCAAACACGATGCTGCCATTCCTCTTCATCCACCCTGCGTAGGAAACTTTTTGGACTGTCCCTGTGATTCTGGTCCCGGCGGGATAAAGCAGTTGATGATCCGCCTGGAAGTACGGCTGCGAAACCACGGCCTCGACTTGCGTGCCCGCCTTGGACGAACCTGAGTTAACTGGGGTCAAGAGGTGAAGGTGGAGATAGTCGCTCGCTTGCAGTGTCACCGTATTAGGCTGAACCGCCGCGAGTATCGAGACCGGTTCAAGCAGGGCCACGTCAAAGACGGTTCCTTGATCGATGAATTCCGGGTGATAGGGCAAGCTGGTTACAACGGCTTCACCCAATCGCTGCAGCTTATTCGGGCCTCCCAGCGGGGCCATAGCGGTCTTGAGTTTCTCGCGGAATCCAGGACGCCGCGACTTAGGAAGATATTGCGAATTCGCCACACTACCAAGGCCGGCACCAGAATCGCTGTGAATCGGCACCGTCGTTCCATCGGAAAGAACCAATTGATCGAACGTCACGTGCGCCGTCTTAGGAGGGGTAAAGTCCCCAGCCAGGAGCCTTCCGGCACGCTTGCGCATCGGAGTCGTGGCGATTGAGGAAACATGTCCCTTGATCGTGCAGCCTGCGGGAAGCGCGAGATCTTCACCGGCGTAGACCGGCTCAAGCAACTTGGCCGTAACGGGCTGCCCTACGGCTTTGAGACGCACTCCTTTGTCTAGCGCAGCGCGGAAATCATTGCCGCGCACCAAGACTAAGGTTTCCTTTTCAAACGCCGTCTCTTGCGCCCACACTGGCATGGCCATTTGGCCGAAGACTGAATGAAAGAGCAAAATCAATACAAGTCTGCGTTTCATGCTGGACACGTTACGATTCTTCATGGACATCTTCGTTGTTCTCCTTGGCTGCAGTCACGCTCACGCGTATTCGCTCAGCTGCAATTTGGCGCATGAAGGATAGATGCGATAAACTTGGGACTTATGGGTGCCATCCGTCCCAAAAACATGACCGACCATCCAGTATTTGAACGCCGCATGGACCCGCTGTCTGAAGTCTTTGGATCGTTAGGAATTCAGGACGCGATCTATACGCGTCTGGAGGCGACCGCGCCGTGGGGTTTTCACTACCCGGAGGATAGAGATCCGCGGATACGCTTCGGGTTAACGGTTCGCGGATCGGCGCTTCTGAAATTCCAGAACCAGCGGCAAGCTATTCCGCTCTCCGCCGGCGATGTTTTCATTTCCATTCTCAGCGATGAGCCTTTTACGTTGGTGGATCATCCGCGTTCCCGCGTCGCCGACTACCGCGAATTAAGAAAATTGGAAGTGGACAGTGTGATTCATTACGGAGGAGGCGGCGCACCCACAACTTTGGTGAACGGGTCGTTTGGCATGAATGCCTTCGATGCCCCGCTCATTTCTGCGATTCTGCCTCGTTATCTGCACCTGCGGCTCGACCAACATCGAAGCCACGCCTTCCAATCCGTGCTGGACCTTCTGGCGGCGGAAACGGCTCAGCCCGGTATGGCTTCCTCGCGCTTGATCAGCTGTCTTTATGAATCGCTATTTGTCTACGCCATTCGAGCTTACGCAAGCAGCTCCGAGGCTCCGCCGAAAGGGTGGTTGGCGGCGATGTCCGACAAGCATCTCGGCAAAGTTATACAGGCAATGCATGCGGGTTTTGACAAGACCTGGTCGGTTGAGTCACTCGCCCGTGAAGCACGCATGTCGAGGTCTGCCTTTGCCTTAAAATTTAAGACCGTTTTGGGCCGGACGCCGCTCGAATACCTCACCCGCTGGCGGATGTACAAAGCAGGCGCGATGATTCGCTCGAACAATATGTCCTTCTCTGAGGTGGCGTCAGCCATTGGGTACGGATCGGAGAGTTCTTTCAGTCGCGTATTTAGGCGAGAGATGAGCGTAGCTCCCAGGGAATATCGACGCAAGTGCGCACTCCTGCAACGTCCATAGGAGAATGATTTGCGGGTGAGCATTTCTGTTCTCGCGGCTTCCACTCCGCGAAAGAAGTGAAAACGGTAGGTCCTGCCACGGGTGGTGGACTTTGGATTTTGGCAGATGCGTTCGCTGGTGACCGATGTTTCTCGTTCGATTCTGATCGCAAACCGAGGGCAGCATTCTTGCTTCTCCG
>Ga0207693_10002283_pt1 | contig 16675 bp, 15 predicted proteins | sample LARL81metaG_FD_184347 | JGI IMG/M metagenome (GOLD analysis project Ga0207693, IMG submission 184347) | Corn, switchgrass and miscanthus rhizosphere microbial communities from Kellogg Biological Station, Michigan, USA - LAR L8-1 metaG... | ecosystem: Host-associated > Plants > Roots >...
TGGCGGGCTACATGCGCGCCATCGGCGTGCGCGCCAGGATCAGCATGCTGCAATACCCGGCCTTCCGCGACAAGAACCATGCCGGCGTGACGCCGATCTCGTTCGGCGACTGGGGATCGTATTCGATCAACGACGCCTCGGCAATTCTCGGCAACTTTTTCCGCGGCTCGGCCGACGACTTTTCCGGCGACAAGGAGCTCGCGGAATGGGTGAAGGAGGGCGACACCAGCACCGACAAGGAAAAACGGCTCGCCGCCTACCGCAAGGCGATCTCGCGCATCATGGAACAAATGTACATGCTGCCGACGAACTCCTACAGCATCTACTACGCCTACACGAGCGATCTCAATTTCAGGTCCTTCAAGGACGAAATCCCGCGCTACTACCTCTACAGTTGGAAATGACGGCTCTGCATTGCTCGCCTATTGCGCCAAGCGAACGATCGTCGCGGCTCTGGTGGCGCTGACCGTCTCGATCATCAGCTTCGCGCTGCTGCATCTCTCCGGCGATCTTGCCCAGTCGCTGGCGGGACCGTCGGCGACAGCCGCAGACGTCGAACAGGTGCGCAAGGCCTACGGGCTAGACCGGCCGATCGCCGTGCAGTACGCGGAATGGTTCGCCCGCGCCATGCGCGGCGATTTCGGCCAATCCTTCTTTCTGAAGGTGCCGGTCGGCGAGCTCATAGCGGACCGGCTTCCGGTCACGCTGACCTTGGGCATCTGCGCGCTCGCCTTCGCGCTCGCGCTTTCGCTGCCGCTCGGCGTGGCGGCGGCGGTGAGGCCCAATTCCTGGCTCGACCGCCTTGCGCTCGGCCTCTCTGTGCTGGGCCAGGCGCTGCCCAGCTTCTGGTTCGCGCTGATCCTGATCATCGTGTTCGGCCTCAAGCTGCGCTGGCTGCCGGTTTCCGGCAGCGGCACCTGGCAGCATTTCGTCCTGCCCGCCATCGCGCTCGGCTACTACGCCGCACCCGCCTTCATGCGGCTCACCCGCGCCGGCATGCTCGAAGTGCTGGCCTCCGATTACATCCGCACCGCGCGCGCCAAGGGCCTGCGCACCATGAGCGTGCTGTTCAAGCATGCGCTGCGCAACGCCATCATTCCCGTCGTGGCGGTGGCGGCGGTGCAGTTCGGCTTCATGCTTGGCGGGTCGATCGTGATCGAAAGCGTGTTCTCGCTGTACGGGGTGGGGTATCTGGGCTGGGAGGCGATCAGCCGCGCCGATTTCCCCGTCGTGCAGGCGATCGTGCTCGTTCTCGCGTGCATCTACGTTCTTTTGACCCTGCTCGCCGACGTGCTCAACGCCGTGCTCGACCCGCGCATCCGGGTGTGTTGAAGGAGCCCCCGGTGACGATCGACACTTTCGTGCGCGTTGCCGAGGTCCTGCCGCCGAGGCGCGGCGCGGCGCTGCGTGCGCGCATCTTCGGGCACACCACCATCCTGATCGGCGCGACCGTCATCCTTGCCGTCCTTGCCGCGGCGCTCGCCGCGCCGTGGCTCGCGCCACATGATCCGTTTGCCCAGGATCTGTCCCAGCGCCTGATCCCGCCGCTCTGGGACGCGCGCGGCAGCTGGACCCATGTGCTGGGCACCGACCAGCTCGGCCGCGATTATCTCAGCCGTCTCATCTACGGCGCGCGCATCTCGCTCCTGGTCGGCGCCAGCGCGGCGGCGATGTCGGCCGTGATCGGGACCACGCTCGGCGTGCTCGGCGGCTATTTCGGCGGCGGCATCGACCTCGTCGTCACCTTCATCATCACGACCCGGCTTGCGCTCCCGGTCATTCTGGTGGCGCTCGCGGTCGCGGCCTTCATTGGCAGCTCGCTCGAGATCGTCATCGCGGTGCTCGGCCTCCTCTTGTGGGACCGCTTCGCCGTGGTGACCCGCAGCGCCACCATGCAGGTACGCGCGCTCGACTACATCGCCGCGGCGCGGGCGATCGGCTCTTCCACGGCGCGCATCATTCTCGTCGAGATCCTGCCCAACATCGCCAACGTGCTGCTCGTCGTCGCCACGCTCGAAATGGCACAGGCGATCTTGCTGGAAGCGACGCTCTCCTTCCTCGGCCTCGGCATCCCGCCGCCGGCACCCTCGTGGGGCCTCATGGTCGCCGAGGGCAAGGAGTACATGTTCTTCAGCCCGTGGGTGATCACCATCCCCGGCGCCGCGCTCTTCCTGCTGGTTCTGGCGATCAACCTGTTCGGCGATGGCCTGCGCGACATCACCGCGCCGGAGAGCCGCGCATGAGCGCTCTGCTCGAAGTCGCGCATCTTGACGTGCGTATCCCGCTCGCGGCGGGCTTGTTGCATCCCGTGCGCGACGTGAGCTTCTCGGTGGGGCGCGGCGACGTGCTGTGCATTGTCGGCGAATCCGGGTGCGGCAAGTCGCTGACCTCGCTCGCGCTCATGAACCTGCTGCCGGCGCGCGCGCGGCGCTCGGCGCAGACGCTCGCCTTCGACGGCATCAATCTGTTGCGGCTGAGCGAGCGCGCCATGTCGGATCTGCGCGGCAACGCCATGGCGATGATCTTTCAGGAGCCGATGACCTCGCTCAATCCGTGCTACACGGTCGGCGCGCAGCTGACCGAGGCGCTGCGTCGGCATCGTCGCGTCGGCGCCCGCGCGGCGCGCGATCGGGCCCTTAAGCTGCTCGAGAAGGTCGGCATCACCGCTGCCGCCGAGCGGCTCGGCCAATATCCCCATCAGCTTTCGGGCGGCCTGCGTCAGCGCGTGATGATTGCCATGGCGTTGATGTGCGGCCCCAAGCTCCTGATTGCCGACGAGCCCACCACCGCGCTTGACGTAACCATCCAAGCGCAGATCCTGCACCTTCTGGCATCGCTGCGGCGCGAGCTCGATATGGCGATAATCCTCATCACTCACGATCTCGGCATCGTTGCCCGGGTGGCGACCCACGCAGCGGTCATGTATGCGGGTGAGATCGTCGAGACCGGCAGCGCGCGCGAAGTGTTCGCGCAACCGACACACCCTTATACGCAGGGGCTCTTGCGCTGCATCCCGGTGCCCGGAAAGGTCAAGCGCCGCGCGCGGCTCGGCTCCATCCCCGGCCTGGTGCCAAGCCTGATCGGCGACGTGGACGGCTGCGCCTTCCGCAATCGCTGTCCGCACGCCTTCGAGGACTGCGCTGTTGCCCCCGTCGCGCTCGCCGAGCTCTCCCCCGGCCGCGCCTACCGCTGTCTGCTGCCGCCGGCCAAATGCGCGGCGAATGCGCTGGCGACCGCGTCATGAAGAGTCCGCCGCTTGCCGAGCTGCGCGATGTCGAGCGCCATTTCCGCGTCGGCGACGGGCTCTTGCGCGCCGCGCGCGATCTGCGCGCGGTCGATCGCGTCTCGCTCGCGATCACAAGCGGCGAGGTCCTGGGCATCGTCGGCGAATCCGGTTGCGGCAAGTCGACGCTTGCCCGCATGCTGCTCGGCCTGCTGCCGCCTTCGGCCGGCGAAATTCTCATCGATGGCCGGACGATCGGCAGCCTGGGTGCACGCGCGCTCGCGCGCCGCGTGCAGCCGGTGTTCCAGGACCCGTACTCATCGCTCAATCCACGCCGGCGCATCGGCGCCATCATCGCCGCGCCGCTGATCGTGCACCGCATCGGCGGCGCCAAGGAACGCCGCGCCGAGGTCGAGCGGCTCATGCATCTCGTCGGATTGCCGCAACGGCTCCGCGACGCCTACCCCGGCGAGCTCTCGGGCGGGCAGCGCCAGCGCGTCGCCATCGCGCGCGCGCTGGTGATGCGCCCGGCAATGGTAATCGGAGACGAGCCGACCTCCGCGCTCGATGTGTCCGTGCAGTCGCAGATCCTCAACCTGCTGGTGGACCTGCAGCAGGAATTCGGCCTGACCTACATTCTGATCAGCCACAATCTCGCGGTGGTCGAGCACATTGCCACGCGCGTGGCCGTCATGTATCTCGGCCGCATTGTCGAGGAGAACGAGACCGAGGCGCTGTTCCGCGCGCCGCGCCATCCCTACACCAAGGCGCTGCTCGCCTCCGTGCTCACGCCCGAACCCGGCCTCGGCGTGCCCGATACCGGGCTTGGGCTTGCCTTTCCCAATCCGCTTGAGCCGCCGGCCGGCTGCGCCTTCCATCCGCGCTGCCCCGAGGCTGGAACGCGCTGTCAGACGACGGTTCCGCGGGAGATTCGCGATGGCGCGTCGAGGGTCTCGTGTCACCTCCATGACGGCGGCACGCGAGCACTCGCCTAATTTAACGCCCTCTCAGGAGCGGCGTGAGCGCGCCCGGGCGCGCCTGACTCTTGCGGTCCCGCGGCGGCTACTGATTGCCAGGTGTCAGGCGATTACGGTTTAGTCCCAGCCTTCATTCGATCGTACATGGCTTGAAACTTCGTTTTAAGCATGCGCTTGATCTGCTCATTCTCGCGGAGCTCGCGCTCAATTGCGTTCCTGAGAAGGTCGACCTGATGCGCATCCAGGTGCTCGAGCTCTTGTATACTAAAGCACGATAGTGGGGCTGACATTACGTTCTCCTCCGTGAACTTTACGTCGGCGACTTGGTGAGGGGGAAACTCAGGCAGGAAAGTGGCAGTTTAGATAATTCTTCGGGCAGTGAAACACGGATTGCAGAAAGTGGCCGCTCCGGATATGTCACCATCTGTTCGAGCACCGACTGGAAATTTCCCAGCAGCTGATCGACGGTATTCCCGTCGAAAACATTCTGCTTATAGACGCAGGACCCCACGAGGCCGTCTGTGCCCTCGTGCAGCGTCAACGTGAAATCGAAATTTGTTGCTGTCACCAGCGGCAACGACATGGTCGGATTGGCCTCCTCCAAAATGATTGCATTTGTCCCGTGCAGCATGGGCCGCAACGAGGCATTATGCAACACAAACATCGCTTGCGCCAGCGCCGCAGCTTTGACAGCGCGCTCGCGCTCGAGGGTCGCAACGAGCTCTTCAAAGGGAAGATCCTGGTGGCCGAACGCTGCGAGGGTCGTGGCACGCACTCGGCGCATCATCTCTTTTGGATTGGGGTCACCGCCGAGGTCAGTGCGGAGAATCACAGTATTGACCAGTGGGCCGATCAGCCGGTCGGTCCCCGGACGATTGCGATTGGCGACGAGCGTCGCCACTCGCAGGTCCTCCTGGCCCAAGTGGCAATAAAGCAGCATCTTCAGGGCGGCGGTGAGCGCCATGAACAATGTGCCGCCTTCTTGTTGGCTGAAGCGTTTGGCGTCCTCCAACAGGCTCGCCGGCAATGCCACGTCCCGCCGTGCAGGGTTTAGACCGTCGATCGTCTGTCGTGGACGCGACGTCGGGAACGCTAAGACGGGCAGTGGATCACGAAGCTGCTCGCGCCAGTATGCAAGTTGCGCAATGACTTTCGGATGTGACCGCCAATGCCGCTGCCAGTACGCGAAGTCCGCATACTGGATTGAAAGCGGCTTTAGGACCGGCGCCACCCCGGTCGAAAAGGCTTCGTATATAACGACGAGCTCGCCGACCAGCACGCCGAGCGACCAGCCGTCAGCGATGGCATGATGCATGTTGATGATCAAGAGGTGTTCCCGCTCGGCCAAGCGCACCAGGCGAGCGCGCAAAAGGGAGTCGTGCACCAGGTCGAAGCAATGAAGCAATTCCTCCTGAATAATCTGGTGTCCGGCTGTGTCCTTCTCGGATTCCGGCAATGTGTGCAGACCGTCAAAACGCAAGTGCAACGGCAACTGAGATGCAATGATCTGCACGCACTGGCCATCGATAACGGCGAAGGTGGTGCGTAGAATTTCGTGGCGGCGCACGATTTCGTTGATGCTCCGCTCCAGGGCCATCGCGTCGACCGCCGACGTTATCCGTAGCGCGTAGACTATGTTGAAAAAGGGTATTCGCGGCAGCACCCGCTGCAATTTCCACAGCCGTTCCTGAGCAATGGAAGCCGGCACGCCATCTTCTCGGGGTGCGCGCACGACGCCTGAACCAGGTTGCCCTGCCTGGCCGGCATCGGTCATCGTTTCGAGGTGGTGAGCCAATTCCGCAATCGTCGGCGCCTCGAAAAAGCAGGACATGTCGAGCTCGCGACCCGTTATGCCGTAAACATGCGCGAGAACGCGTGTAGCGGAAAGCGAGTCTCCACCCAAAGCAAAGAAGTTATCATCAATGCCGACCTCTTCGACCTGGAGGATTTCCGCCCAGCTTTCGGCGAGCGCCTTCTCGAGCGGTGTCCTTGGCACAGCGAAGCTTGACCGCATGGCGGCGAGGGTCTCAATGCCCAGTTTCGCCGCAAGACCAATACGCTGCACTTTGCCTGTCGGTCCTTTTGGCACCTCCCTGACAATCAGCACTTGTCGAGGAACCTTGAAATCGGCAACACGCCCCGCAACAAACCGACGAATAACCTGCGGCGTCTCTGTGACGTCGGGCCGCAACACAATAGCCGCCGCGACGTCCTCACCAAGCGTCGGATGCGGGACTGAGAATGTTACGGCCTCTGCTACCGCGGGATGTTCGAGGAGTACGGCGTCGATTTCCAGGGGGGAGATCTTCTCTCCCCCGCGATTGATGAACTCTCGACTGCGGCCGATGATAAAGAGATAACCGTCCTCGTCGAAGAAACCAAGGTCCCCCGTCTTCAGCCACCCGTCTGCAAACGCGTTCTGGGTTGCCACCGGATCCCCGTCATAGCCATCCACGACGATCGCGCCACGGGCGACAATCTGCCCAGCCTGACCGCCTGGCAGCAAAGTCCCATCTTCATTCATGATTGCGACGTCCAGCCCCACCGGTAGGCCAACCGAACCCGCTTTGCGCCGGCCCGGCGGCAGCGGATTGCACGCGATGGGCCCATCAGACGTCTCTGCCATGGCATAACAGTTTATCACGCATGTCCCGAACGTTTTCTCCAGTTCTGCGAAGACGGGGAGCGGCAGAGGAGCCGAAACAGAACGGATAAAGCATAGCCGACACTCCGTTGCTCGCTCACGGTGGTGCCGAGCCTCGGCGAGAATTGCTTGATGTACGGTAGGCACGGCGGAGTACCACGTCGGGCGAAACGCGGTTAGCCACGCAAAGAAACGGTCGACGTGGGGCCCGGGGGTACAGACGACACTCGCGCCGGCCGCCAGCGACGTCAGCACGGTGGCAGTGAGACCATGTCCATGGAATAGCGGCATCACATTCAAGCACCGATCAGTTTCTTTCAGTCTCAGGGCCGCGCTCCAGCTGTAAGCCGACCTGCATAGGAGGGCGTGCGTCTGCGGGATGATCTTCGGCCGCGACGTTGTGCCTGACGAGAAGGCCAGCAGGGCCACGTCAGCGGGGTTGGCCGAGTCGCTGGATGGCTTATTCGCTTGATCTCCCGTGAGCGTGAAAAGGCCGGCCTCCGCCTGAAGCGCGGGCGATAGTTCGACGACACGGACACCGCGCGAGAGCGCCACACGGCGCGCCGGCGAGTCGCTGCCGGCCTCAATGATCAACGCATCAGGCCGCAGATCGGAATAATATCTGTCCAGTTCCTCGGGGCCGTAGGCTGGATTCATCGGGACGCACACCGCGCTCGCCGCTACGGCAAGAATCGCCACCGCCAACTCCGGACCGTTCGGCAGCACTACGATGACCCGATCATCACGGCTTATCCCATTGGCTCGCAGTGCATGCCCCACCTCACCGATGTGCCGATAAAGGCGACCGTAGCTCAGCGGAGCGCGTCCCGGAGCGAGAATTACCGGTGCGTCAGGAGTACGCTTGGCATGATGTTGCAGCAGGTGAGGGAGAGACGACAACGGAACGGAGCTTGTGGAATCAAAGAACTGTGCGGTCGGCATGGTTCACAACCCACTCGGAATCATTCACTTTTGAATAACTCGTGAAGTCGAGGATTCTGACGCGGAGCGCGCGCTGCCACATCGCTAGACCTCGTCATATTGCCTCTCTCTGATCGAGCCAGAGGCCGATTTCCATCTCGTGGTACATCGCCGTCGCAGCGGTGAAATTCTCGCGGGCGCGCTCTGTCTCACCGATGCGGCGGTAGAGCCTGCCCAGGCCGAGGTGGCAGTGGGCGACTAGCGGGCGCATGCTGTGCAAATCAGCGAGTGCCAGCGCCTGCCGGTAGTGCGCCGCCCCGCTCTCGACATCGAACCGGTCCGGATGGGTCGCGATGTCGCCAAGGAGGCGCAGGGCGTGCGCCGTAGAGCCAGGCTGCCGTCGCGAAGATTCCAGCGCACAATCGCCCAGACGCCGCGCCTCGTCGACCCAGCCTAGCAGCAGACAGGCACGACTCACCGCATGGTAGGCCCAGCCGTAATGACAGCCGACGAGCCCGCGTTCGGCCTCCTGCTCGAGGAGCGTCTTGGCCTCGCGGACCCGGTTCAACGCCTCGCTTATCTCGCCGAGCTGCGCCAGTACCCATGCGGAGGCGGCCACCGCCCAAGGAAGAAGGTCAGCGACGTTTCCGGTCCGAAGCATTGCCATCCCGTGCTCGACTGATGATCGCGCCTTGGCCCAGTCGCCCTTGAGAACATGGAGCATGCTCGCGGCGTAATAGGCCCAACCTATGGTGTGCGCGTGTTCCGTTTGTTCGGCGATTCGGATCGCCTCCGCCGCGTACTTGGCCGCTTCGGTGAATCGGCCGATCTCGGCGAAGCTCATAATCGGGTAAGCGCGGCCGAATACCGCCGGCAGCGCGCCCATGCCGAAATACTGGTGGGCCGCGTCGACAGACGGCGCCGCGAGATTGCCGGCGGTGAACTGCAAAACGTGCCGGTACTCACCCCGATAATAATATACCTGCTCGAGATTGCTCGTAGCCACAATACCAAGCTCCACGTCCCCGAGGCGCCCGGCGATCTCCAGGGCGCGGGTGCCGGTCACCAGTGCCTCGTCCAGCTCGTCGAGTGACGAAAGGACGGTCGTCATGAGAGCGTAAGCTTGACCACGCCGACGATCGTCTGCCAACCGCTCGGCGAGCGCCTCGGCCTCTCGCAGGTGGTGAAGCATCTTTCGCCCTTCACCAAGCTGGCGCAGAATGCGCCGCAGCTCCAGGCGAATCTCGAAGGAGTGCTCCAGCGCGCCCCGGCTCTCCGGCAGCGCCTCGAGAACACCGAGGGCCTGCTCGAACCAAGCCCTGGCGTCCGCCAGCGCAGATCGCGCGGCCGCCTTTGCTCCGGTCTGCCATAGATAGCGCACTGCCTTCTCATGCTTCCCGCCCCGCATGGCATGATGGGCGAGCCGCTCGACCTGTTCGCCAAGCCGGTCGGCATAAAGTTGTTCTATTGCATCCAGGACGCGCGCATGGACGTCGCGGCGCCATTCGCGGAGCGCCCCGTTATAGGTGACGTCGTGGGTGAGCGAATGCTTAAAAGTGTATCGCAAGTCGGGAAAGATCAGTGTCGGATAAAGAAACTCGGCTGCCTGGAGATGGTCGAGCAAGCCGCGAAGCCTGTCCTCAGGCAGTCCACAAATTGCATGCAGCACGGTGAATAAGACATCCTGCCCAATCACCGCCGCCTCCTGCAGAAGGCGCTTCTGGGCGGCGGGCAGGCTGTCGATGCGCGCGGCCAGCACGCTCTGCACCGTGGGCGGGACCTCGACACTTGAGAGCGGCCTGTCGATCCGGTAGCTGCCGCGCTCGCCTAGCAGGACACCGGTGTCAACGAGCGATCGCACGATCTCTTCGATGAAGAACGGATTGCCACTGGCGCGCTTCGCGAGGAAGCTCTTCACGGTGTGCAGATTCGGATCGGAGCCCAACAAGGCCCGGTCGAATTCCACAAGACTTCCGCCGGCAAGAGGATTGAGACGCAGCTGGTGATATCCCGGCCGGTTCCTCCATTCGTCCCGATATTCCGGTCGGTAACTGATCACGAGGAGCAAGCGTGCATTCTGCGCGACGATGACCAACTCGTTCAGCAGGCCGACAGTGAGGGAGTCATTGAAGTGAAGGTCTTCGAAGACTGCGATGACCGGCTGCACGCGACTCTCGCTCAACAACAGACGGATGACTGCTTGATAGGTGCATTGCCGGCGTAGAGCCACGTCGAGAGACCGGAATGGATCCCCCTCATCCAGCGAATCGAGAAGATCAAGCACTGGCGGGATCGCGTCCTGCAACGATTGGTCGAGCGCCAAGATCCTGGATGTCACCTTCTCGCGGATTGATTGCGTGCTGTCGTGGACGTTGATCTTGAAAGAATGCCTGAGCAGTTCGATGACCGGCAGGTACGGCGTTGCCTGACCATATGAAGTCGGGTTGGATTCCAAAACCAGCCAGTCCGCCGTGTGGTGCGAATGAACGAATTCGTGCACCAGGCGCGACTTCCCCACCCCCGCTTCGCCGACCATCGCCACCACCTGACCACGACCTTGGCCGGCAAGCTTCTGCGCGCGCCGCAGTTGCTCCAACTCGAGGTCGCGGCCGACGAAGCGCGTCAAACCACGTCGGGCGGCCGCCTGGAGGCGAGTTCGCGCGGCGCCGGCGCCCGTCACCTCGTATGCTTGAACCAGATCCGCGAGTCCCTTCACCGGGACGGGGCCGAGCGGCTTCATGCTGACGTAGCCTTCAGCCAATTGGAGGGTGTCGGCCGTTGTAAGCACGGAACCAGGTTTTGCCATCTGTTCCATGCGAGCCGCCAGGTGTGCAGTCTGGCCCACGACGGTGTAGTCCATGTACAAATCGTTGCCGATGCCACAAACAACGATCTCCCCCGAGTTAAGTCCAACTCGGATCGCTACCGGCACTTCATGAGACCGCTGAACCTCGTCTGCATATTGCTTGACGGTCTCTTGCATCCTGAGTGCCGCATAACAAGCGCGCACGGCATGATCCTCGTGGGCGATCGGCGCACCAAAGAGAGCCATGACCCCGTCGCCCATAACCCTGTTCACGGTGCCCTCGTAGCGGTGGACGGCCTCAATCATGCGTTCGAGCACAGGGTCGAGGAGCTTCTGCGCGTCCTCGGGGTCGCGCTCAGCCAGCAACTCCATCGAACCCTTGATGTCGGCGAACAGCACGGTGACCTGCTTGCGCTCACCTTCAAGGGCTGCCCGGGAGGTGAGGATCTTATCGGCAAGGTGCTGGGGCGTGTAACTCTTGGGCGAGGCAAAGCGGGGATCGCCCGCAACACGCTTCAGGGGATGGCCACATTGGGGGCAGAACCTGGCTGTGGACACCACCTGGCTTCCACAGTTGGCACAGGCTTGTTCGAGCGGCGCAGCACACTGCTCGCAGAACTTTGCCTCAACAGCGTTCTCGTGCTGGCACTTTGGGCATTTCATTAAAGGTCCCGCAGGAAGAAGCAGCGAGCCTGATGCGCTGCGAGGGTAACGTCGCGCGTGATCGGGAACAAGGCATATGTGTCCTTTCCCTGCGGCGGGTTGCGTCCATATCGCTGACCCGTTTTATTCACAAACAATGCTTGGAAGGGCTGGCGAGCACGGGCTTTAACGAATCCTTGCACTCGCGCGATACCAGGCGCACATTCTCGTGCCTGTTAGCCGTAATCAAAGCCTGCATTCGATTCTTTTCCAGGATGACCGTATGAGCAGGTTGCTCCCCCCTCGGGTCCCGGGGGGAGGATCGCGGGAGGAGGGGAGCGGCAGAGTTCCAGGAGCAGCTCAATGAAGCCGTGGATCGCGTGGACGGCGGTGTGTATCGGGCTGGCGCTGACAGCTATTGGCATCATCTCAACGACGGGCAGTCAACTCGCCGGAGAGACGGCGCTCGCCGCTAACCCGCAAGTCGATAGAATTTTTGCGCTGTGGGACAAGCCCGATTCACCGGGCTGCGCCCTCGCAGTCAGCAAGGACGGCAATATCGTCTACAGGCGCGGCTACGGCATGGCCGACCTGGATCACAAGATTCCGATCACACCTGGGACGGTGTTCCATGCCGCTTCGCTGGCGAAGCAATTCACGGCCATGTCGATAATGCTGCTCCTGCAGCAGCATCAACTCTCGCTGGACGACGACGTGCGCAAGTACATTGAGCTTCCCAAGCTCAAGACCCCGATCGCCATTCGTGACATGCTTCACCACGTCAGCGGGATTCAAGACCAGTGGACCTTCATGACCATGGCGGGGTGGCGCATGTACGACGATGCCATCACGCGTGATGACGTGCTCTATTTTCTAAGACGGATGAAGACCCTGAATTTCTCTCCCCGCGAACAATACATGTACAGCAACACCGGATATACGCTTGCGGGACTGATCGTCGAACAGTTATCCGGGCAATCCCTGGCAGATTTCGCCAGCAACAGGATTTTCGAGCCGCTGGGGATGAAACATACGGTATTCACCGACAAGCACTGGCAAATCGTCCCTGATCGCGCTTACGGGTACACAGGCACATATCCATTCTTCGAGCTGAGAATGCCGAACTATGATCTTACGGGCCCTACCAATCTCCTCACCAGTGTTGAAGACCTGGTGCTTTGGGATCGCAACTTCGACTACAAGACGGTCGGCGGAGATGATGCGCTGTCGCAGATGCAAACCCCAGCCGTTCTTTCCGACGGGACCACGGTACCCTATGGCTTCGGACTGATGCTTCCTACGTACAGGGGCCGGAAAGTGATCGAGCACGCAGCCCTGGATGCCGGATATCGCGCCCACCTGATGCGCTTTCCGGGCGAGCATTTCGCGGTGGCAATTCTGTGCAACGTGGCTATGCCGGATGACACCGGGCCGGGCGTCCTGGCGCGCCATGTTGCGGACGTTTACCTGCGCGATTACCTGCGCGATGAACCCGCTTCTGTTACGCCGGAACATCACGCTCCCGCACTGTCCGGCCCGCCACCGGCCTCTGACCCGCCCCAAACGCTGCAGCATCTTGCCGAGTATACGGGCCTCTACTACAGCGATGAAATCGAGAGCACTTACGAGATAAAGCTGGATAAAGCATCGATTGCAATTTTCCGGCACAAATATCCGCCCACGCACCTTGATCCGACCTTTGCCGATACATTCAAGATGACCAATTTCAGCCCCCTCGTTCGGTCAGGCAGCGTGCATTTTACCCGGGATGACCAGCGAAAGATCAACGGATTTCTGTTCGACGGCGACCGAATTCGCAACTTCCCCTTCACCAAGCTGCCATAGAGGAGTCATTGCTTTTCATCAGCGATCACCCTCATCTCCCGCGAGTCGATTGCAGGACAGTAGAGCTGCTCCACCACGCCAAGACGCGCATCAAGGACCATGAGACGCAGTGGGACGAGGCGGAGCACGCGCTTAAACCACGCGCTGCCGCCGAGTGGCACAAAGTTGACAAGGCGATCGACCGTGTGCTGGAAGCGCTCCGAGGGAGCACTCCGGACGCCGCGAATTGCAAGCAGTCATTGGCCGACCTCCTGTCTGTGATGGATCCCGTCGGGAAGGGCTGACCTTTCGCTCCCGAGCTTCGGATTTGGAGGTGGAGAAGGCGACGTCGGAAGCCCATGAGGCAGCGACTGGCTGGTTGTTGTATCCGAAAAACGGCCTGAGGTTCTTCGCACGCGAAGGCGGAAAAGATGGTCTCCTTCGGATGGCGCTTGATGACTTCGAGCATTGGCATACGCTCCATCGTGCGCCCGGCGAGGAGCTTAGCGAAGGCTGGCGTCTGAAATATTCCGAGGCGGACGTGCAGCCCGACGGCAACGAGGGTGAGACTCAGCAGGAAGGGCACCCACGAGCTCCAGCCGAGGTAAAGAATCTGCGATGGCGTGTTTAGGAGGAATCCTGTGGACAAGGCGAAGCCACGATCAAAACTGAGGTCATTCCTTACATTTTCTATCGTGACGTACCCGCCGCGCTCGACTGGCTCGCACGCGCCTTCGGCTTCACCGAAGAGATGCGACACGCGACTCCAGGCGGGATGCATGCGCAAATGACGCTCGATGGCCAGCGGATCATGATGGGACAGGGCAGCAAGGACTGGCGGATGCAAAGCCCGAGCGAGACCAAGGTCGCGACGATGGGCATCTTCATCTACCGGCCTGACGTGGACGCGCATTACCAGCGTGCGCGCATGCCGGCGCGGAGATCGTTCAGGCGCCGTATGACGAGCCCTATGGACGCACCTATACCGTGCGCGACCTCGACGGGCATCCCTGGTTCTTCACCACGCCTCCGGGCTGAATGCCCGCCAGCGAGGCCCGCGTACTAATTCGCATGAGCTCAGTCCGGAGCCGCCCGAATGACATCCGCTGTTCCGGCTCGACCGCATCTTCTGTTGGCCGTCGGACGCGCAATTGCGAAATCCATCGCTGATCATTCCTTGCAGCGATCATCGTGCTCGATGCCATAACGCGCTCGCAGCGCCGCCGCCATCGTCATCGTGGGCGGGGCCATCTCCGCGCAGATTTCATCTATGTGAGCTTCGACGGGCTGGCGATTGCACCCGACGGATTGAGCGTCTTGAATTCCTACGGAAGACTCCGCTCCTTTTCCATCGGTTCGACCCAACGCGATCGCCAAGCACTCGCTTCAAATGGATCGCCGAAATATTGCGTTTCCCGCGCAACCTTGCCGCCCTCGAACTCCATGATGCTGACCGTATAGGACGGCTGCCCGTCGTACAGGATTACATATTCGGTAACCCATAAATCACCGGCTCCGATCACGCGCCGGACTTTGAAGCGTTTCCTGCTTGGCTGCAGGGTTCGGGTGATCTGTATATTGCGTCTCCCACGTATCCGCTCGCCCGACTGCGGATATTCGAGCACGGCGTCTTCTCGGTAGATTTGGTGCTCCAATTCGAAATCATTTGCATCGGAAGCGGCCCAGTGTTGGTCCAATGTTGTCCGGATATCGCTATCTGTCATGGAAGTCTCCTGAGCACCGGCCGTTTTCGGCACAGGTGCCTGGGTCATGATCGGAGGCTGACAATGAACCCGAACGGTGCCCGAGCCCCCTAAGGAGACACTCGACTTGAGGGTTCCATCACTTTTTGTTGAATTCCGAATCGTCACCTCGCTTACCCCGAACCTCAAGGGTCGGGTCAAATTAGCCCTCACGTCGAGCCACCAAACGCAAGAGGCAGCGCGTCTGCTCGGGCTGCAACTTTGTTGCTGCAAGCCACCGGCGAACGTGAAATCGAAGAGGCTGTTGCAAGTCTGATCCAACAAGGCGCCGCCGCGCTGATAGTCAGCGGGGATGCGATGTTTTATGGCCGGCGTGCGCAAATCGCGGAATTGGCATTGCGTTATAAGATTCCCACGTCCTGTCCGTATCGCGAGCAGACCCGCCGCAGGCTGTCTAATGAGCTACGGAGCCAATGTATCGGAGACTTTCCGTCAGACTGGCAACTACGTCGGGCGTGTCCTTAAAGGCGAAAAGCCCGCCGATCTGCCGGTCCACAGCCGACCAAATTCGAGCTAGTCATCAATCTCAAGACAGCGAAGGCGCTCGGCCTCGACGTGCCAATTGGACTATCGGCCGCTGCCGACGAGCTGACCGAGTGGGTAGTTTCGCTGCACAGCATATGTCTCCTTGTGGCACTTCGCGAAGATTCGTCGTAACGACCATAAATTCGGTCGCTATTGGAGGTATAGCAGACCTGAGCGAGCGTTTAGTCCAGACCAACTCGGTCAAAAATGACCCTGAGCGGCCAATCGGCGTCCAGTTTTGCTGTGCTGCAACAGCATTCCCATGGTAACCTGCGGGCCTTGGCCTAAAAGGAGTTGGCACGTGAGGCGACGCGAGTTCATCGCGGCACTAGGGGGCGCGGCGGCGTGGCCGCTGGCGGCCCACGCGGAGCGGTCGGCAAGATTGCCGACCATCGGGTATCTTGGGTCGAGCACGGCAGTGGCTCAGAGCCCTTGGCGTTTGTGCAGCGGTTGCGCGAACTCGGCTGGATCGAGAGTCGCACCATAACAATTGAGTATCGGTGGGCGGAGGGACGCGCCGAGCGATTCGCGGAGCTCGCACTGGAGTTTGTCCGCCTCAAGGTCGATGTCATCGTCACCGCCGGAACCGCACCCGCGCTTGCCGCCAAACAAACCACATCGATCATACCGATCGTATTCCCCTTGGCAGGGGATCCCGTCGGCAATGGCCTTGTGACGAGTCTGTCGCGACCGGGTGGAAACATCACCGGCCTGTCGCTGCAAACCACGGATATCGGCATCAAGAGACTTGAGCTTCTGCGCGAGGTTGTTCCCAGCCTTGGCCGGCTGGCGATCCTGGCTAACGTCGGTAACGCCGCCGCTGCGCTGGAAATGAACGAGGTACAGGAGTCGGCCCAGAGGCTCGGTCTCCAGGTCACGACATTGGGGGTGCGGCGAGCCGAGGAGATCGTGACGGCCTTTTGAGGGGCTCAGTAACCGCGCCGAGGCCCTTATCGTCTGTGGCGACCCGCTAGTCACCAACAACCGCGTTCGAATCATCACCCTGGCGCTCGGTGCGCGGCTGCCGACGATGCACGGCTCTCGCGAACATGTCGAAGCGGGAGGGCTGATGTCGTATGGACCGAACTTCTTGGACTTGTTCCGACGCTCTGCCGACTACGTCGATAAGATTCTGCGTGGCGCAAAGCCGAGCGAGCTGCCGGTGGAGCAGCCGACCAGAATTGATCTCGCCGTAAACTTGATTACCGCGAAGGTTCTGGGCCTCAAGGTCCCGCCGACCCTGCTCGCCGTCGCCGACGAGGTGATCGAGTAAGTGCGCCAGGCAAAGCTGGTGCGATCCTGCCGGTGAAAGTCCGGCCCAAGTAAGGAGTAGCGTCCGCTTGGTAGCGA
>Ga0207693_10002284_pt1 | contig 16671 bp, 17 predicted proteins | sample LARL81metaG_FD_184347 | JGI IMG/M metagenome (GOLD analysis project Ga0207693, IMG submission 184347) | Corn, switchgrass and miscanthus rhizosphere microbial communities from Kellogg Biological Station, Michigan, USA - LAR L8-1 metaG... | ecosystem: Host-associated > Plants > Roots >...
GCTCGACGAGGTTCTGAAACGCGGCTGACGCGCCGCTTGCGGTGCCGTCTGGAGGCTGTGCGGGCTTTGCCCGCGCGGCCGGGCTAACCCGATGTGCCCGGAGAGGGGGCCCTAGGAACTCGCTTGACTCCACGGAGCCGTTGCTACGTTGGTCACGTGACCATCCTCAATCTCAGGACGTTGAAGCTCCGCTCCGGCGAGCAGTTCGTCAGCGAGCGCGAGATCCAGCTCGAGCCGCTCGAGCTGGCCGGCCAGCGCTATCTACCCGTGCCCGAGACCGTGCAGGCTGAGCTTTCGATCACGCGTGCGAGCACAGGGACCGTCTTCGAGTTGCGCTTCGACAACCGGCTGCACGGCCCGTGCTTCCGCTGCCTGGCCGACGCGGTGCTCGAGCTGCCGATCTCGGCCCGCGAGTACGAGGCGACGAACCCCGATTCAGACGAGTTGCGGACGCCGTACCTCGAAGACGACCGGCTCGACCTTTCCGCCTGGGCCCGCGACGCGATCGCACTCGCTCTGCCCTTGCAGATCCTCTGCCGCCCCGACTGCGCCGGTCTCTGCCCGGTCTGCGGCAAGGACCTGAACGCGGAACCGCACACGCACGACGAGCAAGTGACCGACACGCGCTGGGCGCCGCTGGCCGAGCTGCGCGACCAGCTTTAGTCTCCGCGATGGCTATACTCGTCGGCCGCTGATGGCAGTCCCGAAGCGAAAAACGTCGAAGTCGCGCCGCGACAAGCGCCGCGCCCAGCACGGCATCTCGGCGCCGCGCTTGAGCCTCTGCCCGAATTGCCACCAGCCGACGCGACCGCACCAGATGTGCCCGACGTGCAAGACGTACCGCGGCCGCGAGATCGAGCCGCTCGGCCCGCTCGGCTCGTAAGCACCCATGGCCCGCATCGCGGTTGATGCGATGGGAGGCGATAGAGCGCCTGACGAGATCGTCGCCGGTGCTCTCGACGCGGCGTCGCCGCAGATCACGCCCGTGCTCGTCGGTCCCTCGGGCCTCGACACCGGTGGCCTCGAGCTCGTCGAGGCGGCAACGACGATCGCGATGGACGAGAAGCCGGGCGAGGCCGTGCGGGCGAAGCGCGACAGCTCGCTCGTCGTCAGTTGCCGCCTCGTCCGTGACGGCCGAGCCGATGCCGCCGTTTCGGCGGGGAACACCGGTGCGATGCTGGCAGCCGGGCTGGTCGAGATCCGCCGCCTGCGCGGTGTCAACCGGCCTGCGATCGCCGTCGTTCTCCCCACGAGACTCGGCCCTTCGGTGCTGATCGACTCGGGCGCCAATGCCGACGGCCGCGCGGAGCACCTGCGGCAGTTCGCCCACATGGGCTCCGTCTTCGCGCAGGAGATCCTCGGCATCGTGGCTCCGGAGGTGCGCCTGCTCTCGATCGGCGAGGAGCCGGAGAAGGGAAACCAGCTGACGCTCGAGGCGCATCGCCTGCTGGTCGAGGACGACGAACTCGACTTCAGAGGCAACACCGAAAGTCGCAACCTGCTCGAAGGCGCCGCGGACGTGGTCGTGTGCGACGGCTTCACCGGCAACGTGGTCCTCAAGGCCCTCGAGGGGACGATTTCCACTGTCCTCGGGGCCCTGAGAGAGGAGATCACCGCCAGTCGCCGGGCCAAGCTCGGCGGGCTGCTGATCCGCCCTGCCGCCCGCAGGCTCCGCGATCGGCTCGACCCCGATACCTATGGCGGTGCGTATCTGCTCGGGTTGCGCGGGCTGGCCGTGGTCGCGCACGGGAGCTCCGGCCGCCTGGCCATTGCGAACGCGATCCGCCTTGCCGCCCGCGGCGTCGAACACGATGTCGTGGGACGACTGCAAGAACGGCTGGAACAGAGCGTGTTAGCATCCGCGCGCTCTGACCCCGAACCGGCAAGGTAGGTGAGATGGCAGCATCGCGAGAGGAAGTCTTCGAGCGAGTCAAGGAGTTGCTGAGCGAGCAGCTGGGCGTCGACGAGAGCGAGATCTCGGAAGAGGCTTCCTTCCAGGAAGATCTCGATGCCGACTCGCTCGATCTCGTCGAGCTGATCATGGAGCTCGAAGACCAGTTCGGGATCAAGATCTCCGACGAGGATGCGCAGAAGATCCAGACCGTCGGTCAGGCTGTCGACTACGTCTCCTCGCACCAGTAGCGGCGCCCGGCTCGACCGTCTGATCGACGGTCTGCCGGAAGCGAGGCTGCTCAACGTTTTCACCCACTCGTCATGGGCGCCCGATCGAGCGTCCTCGTACGAGCGCCTCGAGTTCCTCGGCGACAGCGTGCTCGAGCTTGCAATTGCCCGAGCTCTCTACGACGACTACCCCGACTTTTCCGAGGGGCGACTGGCGAAGATCCGCTCGCACGTCGTTTCGCGCGCCAGCTGCGCCGTCGTGGCGCGCGACCTCGACCTGGGAGCCCGGCTGGAGGCAAGAGGACGGGAGCTGATCCCCGAGGACGAGCTCAAGCGCTTGATGAAGAACCGCAACGTGCTCGCCGCACTGCTTGAAGCGTCGCTGGCGGCGCTCTTTCTCGAGCACGGGTTCCAGAAGATCGAGCGGGCAATCGTCGAGGCGTTCGCGGGCCGGATCGAGTACGCGCTGACCAGCCACGTCGATTTCAAGACCGAGCTACAGGAGGCGCTTGCCCGCCGCGGCCGCTCGGTGAGCTACTCGGTCCTGAACGTCGAAGGACCGCCGCACGACCGGACGTTCACCTGTGCCGCGACCGTGGAAGGCAAGCAGGCCGGCGTGGGGCAGGGGCAATCGAAGAAGGCCGCTGAGCAGGCCGCCGCCCAGCAAGTGCTCGCCAAGCTCGGGATCACCTAAACAAGCCGTCCGCGCTCGTAGCTAGCGTTCGGCGCTCGTGCACCTCAGCGCGATCAAGCTGCGCGGCTTCAAGTCGTTCCCCGATCCGGTCGAGGTCCGCCTCGAGCGGGGCGTCGCCGTGGTCGTCGGTCCGAACGGTTCCGGAAAGTCGAACGTCTCCGACGCACTGCTCTGGGCCTCTGGTTCGTTGTCTCCGTCCGAGCTTCGCGCGGAGAAGCCCGACGACGTCCTGTTCGCCGGGTCGGCCGGCCACTCGCCGGCGGACTGGTGCGAGGTCGAGCTGTTGTTCGACAATGCGGACGGCCAGTTCCAGGAACTCGAGTTCAGCGAGATCGCGATCACACGGCGGCTGCACCGCGGCGGCGAAGGCCAGTACCTCGTCAACAGGGCGGCCGTGCGGCGCACAGATCTCGTGGAGCTGCTCGCCGACGTCGGCCTGGGAGGCGGCCACAGCTCGGTGATCGGCCAGGGGCGTGTCGAGGAGATCCTCTCCTCGAAGCCCGAGCAACGGCGCGCGCTGCTCGAGGAAGCGGCCGGCCTCGGCAAGTTCAAGGCCCGTCGTCATCGCGCGGAGCTGAAACTCGCACGTGTGCAGGTACAGGCTGAGCGCGCTCGCGATCTGGATCATGAGATCCGGAAACGCTTGCGGCCGTTGGCGCTACAGGCGACCGCGGCCGAGCGCGCGGAGAAGCTCAAGGAGGAGATCGCCTCGGTCGAGGCGCGGCTCGCAGAGCTCGAGCTCGAGGAGCTGACCCGGCAGGCCGAAGAGATCGACGAACGGGGCACCGCCGCCTCCCTGGCGCGAAAAGCGGCCAATGCGAAGCTCGACGAGCTGCTCGTCGAACGCAATCGCGCCGAGGAGGACCTCGCCGACGCAGCCGGCCGGCGGGAAGAGGCGACGGCCTCGCTCTATCGCCTGCGCAGTGCGGCCGACCGGGTCGAGCTGCGGCGCGAGGCTGCGGAGGCGCTCGCCGAGCGAATCCGGGCCGTGCCATTACGGCTGCCGACGGTCGACGACGAGCGCCTGCGGACGACGCGGGAGCGGCTCGCTGCGATCGAGCGGGCCCTCGCCGAGCGCGAAGGCCTGCCGCCCGCGGCACGCGCGCTCGCCGAGCAGGGCGCAAGGCTCGTGCTCTCGGAGCTACAGGTCGATGCCGGCGGGGAGCGGGCGGTGGCAGCGGCGCTCGGCGCGCGTGGATCGGCCCTGCTGGTGGACGACGTCCAGGCCGGGCTCCGGTTGCTCGAGCAGGCGCACGCGGCCGGCCTCGGCAACCTGACCGTGCTCGTCGGAGCTCGCCCGGGAGAGCTGGTCGAGAGCTACGCGGTCGTCCCGAAGGACGAGCTCCTTCGCTCGACCGTTCCGGCGGTGACGCCTGAAGGCTTCGGCTACGACCCCGAGCGCGGAGAGCTCTGGTTCGCCGGCGAGACCGCCGAGGCCGTCTGGCTCGAGCTCGAAGCGCGCCGGCGGTCGCTGGCGGCTGAGGTCGAACGGCTGCGGGAGAACCCCACCACACCTCAGCCGGTCGCCGACCCGGCCCTCGTCTCAGCCGGCGAACGCCTCGTCCGCGCGCTGACCGGCGCTGCCGAGGTCGGCCGGAGGTTCGAGGCGCAGCTCAGAGCTCGGGTCGACGCGGGCGGCTCGCGGACGGGCGATGCAGCCACGGCGCTGCGCGAGCTGGCCGCGCGGGAAGCAGAGCTGCGGCGCGGGGCCGCGGAGGCCGGCGAACGGGCCGCAGCGATCGACGTCGAGCTGGCCCGGCTCGGGGCAGAGCAGTCGGCGGCCCGCCGGCGGCTGGAGGAGGCGGGAGCGGTCGCAGCGGAAGGCGACGATCGCGAAGCCCTCGCCGAGCGGCTCGTCCGCCTCGAGCGCAGGCGCGAGACGCTGGGTGCCGTGAATCCGCTCGCGAAACAGGAGTACGAGGAGGAGAAGGAGCGGCTCAACGAGCTCACCGCCCAGCGCGAGGATCTCGAACGAAGCCTGGCCGAGCTGGAGAAGCTGCGCAGCGAGCTGACCGAAACGGTCGAGCGCCGCTTCGAGGAGACGTTCGCGGCAGTCCAGCAGCATTTCGCCGATGTCGCCAAGACGCTCTTCCCTGGAGGCGAGGGTCGCCTGCGACTGAGCGAACCGGACGAGGACGGCGCCGACGACGGTAGCGAGCCGGGCGTCGAGATCGAGCTGCGCCCGGCGGGCAAGCGTGTGACCAAGCTCTCGCTCCTCTCCGGCGGCGAGAAGGCGCTGGGCGCGATCTCCTTCCTGTTCGCGCTATTCCTCGCCCGGCCGTGCCCGTTCTATCTCCTGGACGAGGTCGAGGCCGCGCTCGACGACACGAACATCGGCCGCTTCGTCGAGCTGTTGCGGCGTTACGCCGATCAGGCGCAGTTCATCGTGATCACGCATCAGAAACGGACGATGGAGGCGGCCGACAGCCTGTACGGCGTCACCATGGGCGCCGACGGCGTGTCCCAGATCGTCTCCCGGCGCGTGCCGCGCGGGGTGCCGATCGCCGCCACGGCGTAGAGCGCGGCTAGTTTTCGCGGCCGTGGCGAGATCCTGGGCAGAGCTGCTCGGCGACGCGAACGGCTCCGAGGTGCCGGACGAGCAGCAGGCCGGTTTGTTCTCGCGGTTGCGGGACTCGCTCGGGAAGAGCCGCCGCGCGTTGACCGAACAGATCGCTGCGGCGACCTTTGACCCCGCGGACGACGCCGCGTGGGAACGACTCGAGGAGGCGTTGATCGCCGCGGACGTCGGCGTGCCGTCGACGGCCGAGCTCGTGCGTCGCCTGGAGGCGCGCGCCGAGGTGGGCGATCTCAGCGAGGCGCTGGTCGAGGAGGCGGCGGAGCTCCTCGGCGAGCCGGGCCGCCTCGGTCTCGACGGGCAGCCGAGCGTGATCCTCGTCGTAGGCGTCAACGGCACAGGCAAGACGACGACGATCGGCAAGCTCGCCAACCGCCTGCGTGAGCACGGGCGCTCGGTCGTTCTCGGGGCGGCCGACACCTTCCGGGCCGCTGCGGAGGAGCAGCTCGAGATCTGGGCCGAGCGTTCCGGGGCGGACTTCGTCGGCGGCGAGCGCGGGGGGGACCCGGCCGCAGTGGCCTACGACGCGATCGAGACCGCCACTCGGAAAGGTCGTGACGTCGTGATCGTCGACACGGCCGGTCGCCTGCACACGCAGGCGAACCTGATGGAGGAGTTGGCCAAAGTGCGCCGCGTGATCGCCCAGAAGCTCGAGGGGGCGCCGAACGAGACGCTGCTCGTCGTCGACGCGACCACGGGCCAGAACGGCGTCCAGCAGGCGCGCCTGTTCGGCGACGCGGTCGGCGTGACCGGCGTCGCGCTGACGAAGCTCGATGGATCGGCGAAGGGCGGGGTTGCGATCGCGATCGCCAACGAGCTCGCCCTGCCTGTCAAGCTCATCGGCGTCGGCGAGGGCCTCGACGACCTCCGGCCCTTCGATCCGGAGGACTTCGCCAGGGCGCTCATTTCCGGTTGACATCGTCCCGGAAAGGGAGTAGCTAGAACCATCCAGCGACGGGAAGGGGCGAGACGGTGGAAGCAGCTATACCGAAGAAGTTCGATCAGAAGGCGGCGGTCGCGTTGACGACGCTGGTCAACAAGGTGCTCTCGAGTCCCACGAAGCGGCGCGCGTTCGCGCAAAGTCCGGTGGCCACCGCGAAGGCGGCCAAGGTCAACATGGCGGCGCTACCGCCTGCAGTCCGCGAGACGCTCGAGGGAATGTCCGAAAGAGAGTTGGAGTTCTTCGCAGACGTGAATAAAACGCTTTTGAAAGACGGCCTCTACGTCGAGATCGACGGCCTGGCGGTGTGCATATTTCTGTAGGCGCCGCTCCTTCCATCGGCGGGACTCAGAGCGAGCGGCTGCGCCGTAAGATCGAGCTCGTTCTGCCGGCACTGGTCGACTCCAGCCGGCGCCTGATCGAGCATCCGAGAATCGCGGCGCTCTACCCCGAGTACCTGTTTACGATGCACTGCATCATCCGCGCCAGCGTGCCTCTGATGGAGACGGCACGTGAGCGCGCCATCGAGCTTCCCGGGACCGACGAGGTCGCGCGGGGCTTGGCGTCCTACCTCCAGCAACACATTCCCGAAGAGCAGGACCACGATGTCTGGCTGATCGACGATCTCGCCGCGCTCGGCCAAGACCCAGTCGCGATGCTCGCGCGACCTCCGACGCCAACGGTCGCCGCGGCCGTTGGCGCGCAGTACTACTGGATCCTCCACTACCACCCGGTCAGCGTGCTCGGCTACATCGCGCTGCTCGAGGGGTACCCGCCGACCCCCGACATGGTCGAGGAGCTCTCTCGCCGAACCGGATTCCCGCAGGCAGCCTTCCACACGCTCTCGGCGCATGCCGAGCTAGACCCTGGGCACCGAGAAGAGATGGACGCTGCGCTCGACGAGCTTCCGCTGACACCGGAGCAGACGACGGTTCTCAGCCTGAGCGCGATGTCGGCGATCCAACTGCTCGCCCGAGCGATCGACGAGGTGACGGCAGCGCCAGGTTAGGCAGGCAGCCCGGCAAGCAAGTGCTGGACGCGTCGAGCCGCGACGAGGTTTCCCTTTGCCTCGTACAGGCGGAGCGTCTGTTGCAGCGCCTCGACCGCCTCGCCTTCTCGACTCGCTTCGTCCATCACCTCGGCGAGCGCCCAGTACGCGCACGCGGTCATCTCGACGGCGTCTCCGGCGATCGCCTGCTCGACGGCCGAGCGGGCCTCCCGCTCCGCCTCGTCGGCTTCGCCTCGAGTGGCCAAGACGCGCGCACGGACGGCAGCAATCATGATCGAGTTCGATGCGTCTGCCGGACCGGAGAGCTCGTCGCTGATTGCAGCCAGTCGTTCCGCCTCGTCGTAGCGTCCCTGACTGCAGACCACAGTTGCGAGCTCGGCGGCAGTGCCCGAGAGGAAACCGCGCTCGCCCATCTCGTCGAGCTCGTCATAGCCCGCCCGCAACAGCGTCTCGGCGGTCGCGGAGTCGCCGGCGACGTACTCGGCCCAACCAGTCATGGTCCCCTGCGCGGCGGCGATCAGCCGCATGCCGAGCTCCCGGTAGATCTCCTCGCTGCGGTTGTAGCACTCTCGCCCAGCTGCGCTCTCGCCGATCATCACGCGCAGGCAACCGAGGATGAGCTGCGAGGCCGCCTCCGTGAGCGGGCCCGAGGCCTCGGCGCCGATTCGCTCCATGTACTGGATCGCCTCGGGGATCGGTCGCGGCCCGAGCACGATCGCGATCCCCGCCCACAGCAGGGCGTCCGCGGCGTCTGCAGGCGCCCCGGCGCGGCCGGCGTGAACACGCACGCGGTCGGCGGCGCGGTCGAGCGCCGAGTACTCGAGTAGCCAGTTGTGCACCAGGACGAGCAGCAGCCACGCCTTTGCGAGCCCCAAGTCGTCTCCGAGGGGTTCGAGCCCGGCGATTGCCTGCTCGGCCGCGGCGCGTGCCTCCTCAGGCCGCAGCCTGCCGGTCAGGAACTGCAGGCGGGCCAGCTCGACCGCGGCGCGGTGATGCGTGCGCTCATCCCCGAACCGTTTCGCTTCCCGTACCGCCTCGCTCAGGACCTCTTCGGCCGCGTCGAGCTCCCCGCCGCCGAGGCGCGCGATGCCGAACGAGCCAAGGAGATGAGGGCGGCCTGGATCCGACTCGTCCACCGCGGTCGAGGCTCGCTCGAGCAGGTTCGCCGCTGCCGCGACGTCGCCACCCGCGAGCGCACGGTCGCCGGCGCGCCCGAGGTGCTCCGCCGCTCGAAGTCCGAGCTCCGCGACGTTCCTGTCACGGCGCCCGAGCTCCGCGTGGTAGTGAAAGGCCTGCTCGAAGTGGTAACCGGCAATCTGCTCGAGCTCAAGCGAAGCCCCGCCGGCGTTCTGCTCGAGCCAGCGGGCGAAACGCTCGTGCAGCGCGGCGCGAACGCGCTTGGGAAGTGCGTCGTAGGCGGCGTCTCGAATCAGGATGTGCTGAAAGCGGAAGCTGTCCTCGCCGCGGCCACCTGAGAGGTCGGGCCGGATCAGCTCTCGTCGGACGAGCGACATCAGGTGGGAGCGAACGCTCTCGCGCAGCTCGGGCGGCGAAAGGTCGGCGACCGCCCGACCCCAGAACTCTCGGCCGATGACCGCGGCGCGCTCGATCGCGCCGCGCTCGTCAGGGGAGAGCTGGTCGAGACGTTCGGTGAGGAGAGCCTGGATCGAGGGCGGTGCCTCCAGCTTTGCATCGCCGTTCTCGTCGGCGAGCATCGCAACCATCTGCTCGAGGAATAGTGGATTTCCTCCGGCAACCTCAGCTAGCTCGCGGCGTACCGAGGCGGCCACACCGTCGCCGTTGTCGAGCCCCTGCAGCAGGGCCTCGGACTCGGACTCGGTCAGCGCCTGCAGCGCGAACGAGTCCGCATCAGGTCGCGGGGAAACCCAGGTCGCACGCTGCTCGACCAGCTCGGGCCTCGCGAGGCAGATGATCAGGATCGGAGCCCGTTCCCAGCCGTGCAGATACTCGATTAGGTCGAGCAGGGAGGGGGCGGCCCAGTGGACGTCCTCGAAGACGAGAACCAGCGGGCGCTCCTGCGCGAGGGCGTCGAACAGTCGCCTGAAGGCCCAGGCTGTCTCCGGGCCGGCGGTCGCGACGGCGCCCTCGCTTTCGCCGACGGCCGCGAGCACCCCGTTCATGATGAGCTGCCTGTCGTCGATTCCCGCAACCGCTGTCTCGACACCCGGCCTACCGCCGAGCTCGCGGACGATCTCTCGCAGCGGCCAGAACGTAATTCCCTCCCCGTAGGGAAGACAGCGCCCGGTGAGGACGGTTGCGCGCCCGGCAACCTGACGGCAGAACTCGGCAGCGAGCCGAGTCTTTCCCATGCCGGGTGGCCCGAGGATCGTGACCAAACGACAGTTGCCCGCGGCCGTCTGTTCGAACGCTTCCTCGAGCGCCGTCAGCTCGGCTTTCCGGCCGACGAGCGGCCGGTCGAACCGCCTGGCGACTCCAGCGGCAAGGCTGTCTATCTCGTCAAGCCGGAAGGGCGAGACGGGCTCAGCCTTGCCCCTGACGGAGAACGACTCGAGCGGGCCGGCCTTCACGGCGTCCTTGACGAGCGGGTGCGTCGCCTTCCCGAGCAAGATGCCGCCCCTCGGCGCGGCCTGCTCCAGTCGCTTCGCGAGGTTGACGGCGTCTCCGGTCACGATCGCCTGACCCGCTGCGGGATCGCCGGCGACGACTTCACCCGTGTTAACGCCTATCCGCTGTTCGAGCCGAACCGAATAGCGGTCCCCGAGTTCGTCGTTGAGGTCCTCGATGCGCTTCTGCATCTCGGACGCCGCTCGCACCGCGCGGAGTGCGTCGTCCTCGTGAGCCACCGGAACTCCGAAGACGGCCATCACCGCGTCGCCGATGAACTTCTCGACGGTGCCGCCATGTCGCTCGAGAACCTTGCGCATCTCGTCGAAGTACTGAGACATGACGCTGCGGAGCGTCTCGGGGTCGAGACGTTCGCCGATCGCGGTCGACCCGGCGACATCGGCGAACAGGACGGTGACCGTCTTGCGGACCTCGCGCTGGCCAGGCCGCGCTGCGTCGTCGCCCAGCGAGCTACCGCAGGCGTGACAAAAGCGCGCGTTGTCGGCGTTGACCTCTCCGCATGAACGGCAGGCGGCCACGGTCAAGTCTAGGCCGATGCGGGCAGGGCGTTAAAGAGCGGAGGTTCAGCGCTCGATCGCGAAGGCGATATCCACCGTCGTCCGGTACTGGCTGATCCTCTCGCCCTCGACAACGGCGCTCATCGAGATCACGTGCGCACCCGAGATGCCGCGAACGGTCTTCGCTGCCTCCTGCACAGCCGCATCGGCGGCCTTCGCGAAGCTTTCCGGCGATGAGCCGATGATCGTGATCACCTTGGCGACTTCAGCCATCTCTTCCTCCCAACGTCGTCGTTAACGGAAAGTCTCTCACCGCGGCGGCCGAGGCCCAAACAGGGAGGCTTGAGTCGAAACTCCCGTCAGTACACTGGCCGTCGTGTTCGACACGCTTTCCGACCGGCTTCAGGGCACTCTGGGCGACCTCCGCAAGCGCGGCAAGCTCGACGACGAGGCGATCTCGCGGGCGATGCGCGAAATCCGGCTCGCGCTGCTCGAGGCCGACGTCAATTTTCACGTCGTCAAGGAGTTCGTCGACCGCGTTCGTGAGCGGGCCGTCGGCGAGGAGGTCCTGAAGAGCCTCACGCCCGGCCAGCAGGTCGTCAAGATCGTGCACGAGGAGCTGACCGCGCTGATGGGCTCGGGCGACTCACGCCTGGCCTTCGCCGGACGGCCGCCGACGGTGATCCTGCTCGCAGGCCTCCAGGGCTCCGGCAAGACGACCGCTGCCGCCAAGCTCGCACTCCTCCTGCGCAAGGAGGGCAAACAACCCGCTCTGGTGGCCGCTGACCTGCAGCGTCCTGCCGCGATCGAGCAGCTCGAACAGCTCGGCCGCCAGATTCAGATTCCGGTCTACAGCGCCGAGCGCTCCGATCCGGTGAAGGCGACGCGCGAAGGGATTGCTTCAGCCGACGGCGACGTCGTGATCGTCGACACGGCGGGCCGCCTGCACGTCGACGAAGCGCTGATGGACGAGCTCGCCGCGGTTCGCCGCGAGGCGAAACCGACGAACGTCCTGCTGGTGCTCGATTCGATGACGGGCCAGGAAGCGGTTGCCGTGGCCCAGGCGTTCCAGGAGCGGGTCGACTTCGACGGCGTCGTGCTGACGAAGCTCGACGGCGACGCGCGCGGAGGCGCGGCCCTGTCCGTGAAGGCTGTCACCGGCAAGCCGATCAAGCTTGTCTCCGTCGGCGAGAAGGTCGACCAGCTCGAGTACTTCCACCCGGACCGGATGGCTTCTCGGATCCTCGGAATGGGGGACGTGCTCAGTCTGATCGAGAAGGCCGAGGCGGCCGTCGAGGAAGGCGAACGCGAGGAGCTCGAGCGCCGCATGATGCAGGGCGAGTTCACCTTCGATGACTTTCTGAAGAGCTACAAGATGTTGCGCCGGATGGGGCCGCTGCAGGGCGTGATGAAGCTGATCCCGGGTCTCGGCAAGCAGCTGGAGGGCCTCGACCAGGTCGACGAGAAGCAACTCGCGCGCGTCGAGGCGGTCATCCTCTCGATGACGCCGCGTGAGCGGGCGCTGCCGCACACGATCGACGGGTCGCGGCGCCAGAGGATCGCTCGCGGGAGCGGCACCGACGTCCAACAGGTGAATCAGCTGCTCGAAGCGCGCAAGCAGATGGCGAAGGTGATGAAGCAGATGAAAAGCGGCAAGATGCCTGCCCTGCCAGGATTGGAGGCACCGGGCGCCCCGAACGGCGCTCGAGCCGCCACGGCGAGAAAGACCAAGAGCAAACGAAAGAAGAAGAAGGCGAGGAGGTAAATGGCAGTCAAGCTGAGACTGACGCGGGTCGGCTCGAAGAAGAACCCGATCTATCGAGTCGTTGCCGCCGATACGCGCTCTCCGCGCGACGGCAAGTTCATCGAGATCGTCGGCCGCTACAACCCACAGACCGACCCCTCGACGATCGAGTTCGATGAAGAGAAGGTCAAGGACTGGCTCTCCAAGGGCGCTCAGCCGTCCGACACGGTCCGGCGGCTGCTGAAGGCGAAAAACATTGGCTGAGCTGCTCGCCGAGCTCGCGCGCCGGCTCGTCGACGATCCGGATGCCGTCCGCGTCGAGGAGATCGAGCGCGACGGCGCGCACGTGCTCCAGCTGCACGTCGCGAAGGACGACGTCGGCAAGGTGATCGGCCGCCAGGGCCGGATCGCCCGCGCCTTGCGCACGATCGTCCGAGCAGGGGCGGCGCGCTCGAGCTATCGCGTTCTTGTCGAGATCGTCGACTGACCTCGTCACGGTCGGCCGGGTCGGCCGCCCGCACGGGCTCGACGGCTCGTTCTTCGTCGAGCAGGCAAGCGATGATCCAGAGCGGTTCGCGGTGGGGGCAATCCTTCACGTGGAAGGCGAGGCGGCAAGGGTCGATGCCTCCAAGCGCTCCGGCGGCCGGCCGGTGATCCGGCTCGACCGCGAAGTGCCCCGGGGAGCTGATCTCACCGTACCGCGCGAGGCGCTCCCGCCGACCGCAGAGGGCGAGTACTACGCCTTTCAGCTCGTCGGCCTTGAGGTCGAGGAAGAAGGCGGCCGCGTACTCGGCCGGGTGGTCGAGGTCGCGCCGGGGGTCGCGAACGACGTCCTCGAGCTCGATTCGGGGCCGGCGTTGCCGCTGGTCGAGGACTGCGTGCGCGAGATCGACCTCGAAGGTGGACGGATCGTCGTCGCGCCTGGCTTCGCGCCTGCAGGCGAGCCCTGACTTACGGAGCCGCGGCGATCAGCGAGGGCCAGATGTAGTGGCCGTAGTAGTTGCAGAACCCCGGTGGTTGTGACTCGCCCGCCGTGAGGCCGATATTCGCAACGGTTGTGACGACGCCGCCGCTGAGACGCTCGAGGCCAGCGCGTTCGGTCACGTACCACTTGCCTTTGACCTCTCTGGAGCTTTGTTTCATGCGAACGAACAGGATCGAGTTGTCCGCGAGCACCTGCGGGCTCTCGTCGGTCCAGCCGGGCGGTGGGTGGGTCAGCCGCCGCCGAATCGGCAGCAGTTGCCAGATCGAGCGGTGTTCGTGGCCGAACCGATCCTCCTCCCAGTTACGCCCGGCCCCCGCCACGAGCATCGCACCGCTCGTGTTGCAAGCGGGCGAGACCCAGGAGCGCGAAGGGTCGCGCGAGAGATCGCGGCCTGCGAGGACGATGCGCTTCCCGTGCGTCGCAAAGCGGTCGCCTCCGGCGGCGAACGCCAGTTTTGGACCGCAGCGCGCCACGTAGTCGCGATACATCAGCATCCAGCCGCGCTGCTCACGGCCGACGTAAAGCCGGACGCCGTCCGAGGCGATCGACGCCGAGTCCGGCCAGTCCCACCAGACCACCTCGTCGCCCTGCCACGCAACTGGATACGGCTCCTGGACGCCGGTGTTCAGCGAGAGCGTCGGCGGGGAGGATCCACCGTCCCAAGTCCAGATCTCCTGGTTGTGCGGGGGGCCGTAGATCGTCCGCCCGATTGCGAGCCGGCCGGTGTCGCTCCAAGCGACCGACGTTGAGCCCCAGCCGTCGGGCTCGAGCTGCCTCGCACCATTCGGGGTCCAGACGAGCACACCGCCATCGGGCGTGACCCCCGCGGCGACCTCGCCCGTTCGAGCCCACAGAAGCTCAGTCGTCGGGAGTGCCGGGCCGCCTGCGATGCGGCCGCCGGACGAGACGAGTTGGCCGTCGCCGCTCCAATGCACCGGCCCGATACCTGCGTGGGTCAAGAGGAGTTGGCGCTCGTGCGTGCGGAGGTCGAGCACCCAAAGGTCGTCTCCGCGGATGAATGCCACGCGAAGCGAGCTACTGATCGCAGCGCCCGCCGGCAACGCCACGCCAACCATTGCTGCGACTGTCGCGGCTGCGATCCATATGACTCGCCTTCTGCTGCGACCCTTCATTTGGTGGAGCGCGAGTATCTCCCATGGAGGAGTCCGCGCGCAGCTACCCTGAGCGGTCTCCTTTGCAGCTCGATGTCTTCACCCTGATTCCGCACGCCTTTGCGTGGCTGACGGAGCAGCGGCCCGTTGCTGCCGTGCTCGGCGACGAGCTGGACCTGCGCCTGTTCAGCTATCGCGACTCGACCCCGCTTGCGGGCTCGCAGGTCGACGACGAGCCGTACGGCGGCGGCGCAGGGATGGTCCTGCGAGTCGATGTCGTCGCAGCGGCCCTCGACGCCGCTTACGGGGGCCCGCCCGAGCATCGGGTAGTCGCCCTCACTCCGCAGGGGCGCCAGCTGACCCAGGCGGTGGTCGAGGAGCTTGCGGTCGAGGAGCGCCTGACGCTGCTCTCGGCCCGCTTCGAGGGCTTCGACGAGCGGGTGCTGGCCCATCTTGCGTCGGACTCGATCTCGATCGGCCCGTACGTTCTCTCCGGCGGCGAGCTCCCGGCGATGGTGCTGGTGGACGCGATCGCGAGGCGATTACCCGGCGCTCTAGGCTCGGAGGAGTCCGGGCTCGTGGAGAGCTTTTCCGCTGAGCTCGAAGGTGGGCTCGAGTACCCGCACTACACCCGGCCGGCCGAGTTCCGCGGTTGGCGGGTGCCCGACATCCTTCTCTCGGGCGATCACGCGAAGATCGACGAGTGGCGGCGCGAGCAGAGCCGTCTGCGAACGACGCCTTGAGGCACGATACGGGGATGGACCCGCCGGAGAGCTCGCCTGTGCGCACCCCGTACGAGGTGCTCGGCGTCAGCCCGGACGCGTCGCCCGAGGAGATTCGAGACGCGTACTGGCGTCTCGTTCGCTTCCATCGAACAGAGGGCGAGACGGCATGGACGACGACGCATCTCGGCGAGATTCAGGACGCGTACGAACTGCTGTCCGATCCGGCTCGTAGAGCTGAGCTCGACGCGGCTAACGGTGGATTCCCAAGACCGGGCACGCAACCGGTGCCACCGTCGCCCTACCCGCCCGCCGCGGCGCCCCCTCCGCCAGCCGAGCCGGTGCGGCACCGCTCACGCAACCCCGTCGACCGGCTCACGCAGGGCCTGCCGAGGCACTGGCGGATCGCGATCGACTGGATCGTCACGATCGCCGGCGCGATCGCGATCGTGCTCGCGATCAAAGCCTGGGTCGTCAACCCGTACCGGATTCCGTCCTCGTCGATGGAGCCGACACTTCATTGCGCCGGTGGTCCCGGTTGCGAGGCACGGCTTTCCGACCGCGTGCTCGCGAACCGGTTCATCTATCACTTTCGAAATCCGCGCCGTGGCGAAATCGTCGTCTTCAAGACGCCGCCGGCGGCACAGGCCCGCTGCGGCGCCGGCGGGACTTTCGTGAAGCGGCTGATCGGTCTTCCGGGCGATACGTGGTCGGAGCAGAACGGCTACGTCTACATCAACGGCAAGAAGCTGAACGAGCCCTACATCAAGGCAGACCGGCGCGACACCGAGACGCACGAAGCGCAGAAGATCCCGCAGGGGAACTACTTCATGATGGGCGACAACCGCTCGTCGTCCTGCGATTCCCGGGTCTGGGGAACGGTGCCCAGGAAGAACCTGATCGGCGAAGTGTTCGCGACCTACTGGCCGCCGAATCGGATCTCGATCTATTCGACCTACGTGTCGGTCGGGCTTGCACTGGTCGGTCTGCTGCGGTTGCCGCGACGGCTCAGGCGACGGTCCGAGGCGTCGCTTGCGATGCCGTCAAGAGGCCGCGCGGCTTCGCCGGGCGGCCGCTAACCCCGCTCAGCGGCGAACAACGCTATTTGCACAAGGCGAGGCTGAAAGGGAGTCGCTAGCATTGGGCGCCGGCCCCAGCGGGGGCCATTCTTATGCATCGTGTCATCCAAGACCTCGAGCAGCGGCAGCTGCGCACCGATCGCCCCAGATTCAAGCCAGGCGATACCGTCCGCGTTCACTTTCAGGTGATCGAGGGCCAGAGACGGCGTGTCCAGGTCTTCGAGGGCATCGTGATCAAACGGCAGGGCGCGGGCGCGCGCGAGACGTTCACCGTGCGGAAGCAGTCGTTTGGTGTCGGCGTCGAGCGAACATTCCCGCTCCATTCGCCGAAGATCGAGAAGATCGAGGTTGCGGCGATCGGCGACGTCAGCCGCGCGAAGCTCTACTACTTGCGCGGCAAAGTGGGGAAGAAGGCGCGCGTCCGCGAGGTGCAGCGGAGGGGGCCGCTATCCTCGGCCGATGCTGTCGCAGAAGGTGCCGGAGACGGAGCCGAGCCAGAGCCGGACGCCGCCGGCGAACCAGAGCAGCAGTCCGAGCCTGACGCCCTCGCCGCCGAAGAGCCGGCAGCAGAAGAGCCCGTCGCAGA
>Ga0207693_10002285_pt1 | contig 16669 bp, 13 predicted proteins | sample LARL81metaG_FD_184347 | JGI IMG/M metagenome (GOLD analysis project Ga0207693, IMG submission 184347) | Corn, switchgrass and miscanthus rhizosphere microbial communities from Kellogg Biological Station, Michigan, USA - LAR L8-1 metaG... | ecosystem: Host-associated > Plants > Roots >...
AGCATGGCTGGTCGACTGCCGAATACGGCAGCTTTTACATCTGGTGGGCGCTGTTCGCGACGACCGGCTTCTGGGCGGGGGGCTGGATGATCGACCGGCTCGGCCGGCGGGTCGGCTTTGCCGTATTGCTGATCGAGGCCGCGGTGTTCATGACGATCTGGATCTTCGCCCATGACAAGATCGCACTATGGGTCTTGGGCATGGCGTGGAGCTGGGGCTTTATCGGCGTGTGGGGGCCGGTTACGGCCTATACCGCGGAAATGTATCCGACGCGAATTCGCGGCGTCGGCAACGGGTTTTCCTGGGCCGTGGCGTTCGTCATCGGCGCGGTACTGTGGCCGTTCGTCTCGGTCTACTTGCGTGAGACAACCGGCTCGTTCATAGCCGCGTTTTTGCTGATCCCGGTGATCTTGCTCGTGATGGCGGCGATCATCTGGTTCTACAGTCCCGAGCACGCCCGCAAGGAGCTCGACGCGATCAGCGTCTGACCTCGGCTTCGCCGACCGGGAACTCTTGGGGGGTAGCACCCCGCGTCACCCACGGGCCTGGCGTTGCCAAGCCCGCAGGAAACGCGCCTCGCTGCTATCGGTCCTCAGGGGTACGGGGTAATAGGGGTTATGTCCTGGGGGACGGGGTAATAGGGGTTATTGTACGGGTACGGATAAGTATACGCCGGATAGGCGGCGTACCGGTAGCCGGTGTAGGGATAGCTGTAGTAGTAGGGGTTTGGGTGAGAAAATGCACTTGGCACTCCGAGCCCGGCGCACACCAAACCGAGGTCCACACCCAAGCACTGGGCCTTCGCGGGGGCCAATGGAAGCGCCAGACCGCCCAGACTTAACACCGCTACGGCAAGCGTTCCGACCAATCCGAACCGATGGTTTCTTACTCTAATCGACATAGTACCTCCGGTTTTCAAGTCGACATCTTGCATCTCTAACTCAACGGCTGTGATGTCCTTGCAGTTCCGCGAGGATGTCTTTTCCCCGGTCGGCGTTTGCTATCCTGCGCCGGGCGCAGCGGTGTGTCTTGACGCACGGGCGGCCCCGGCTCAGCTGCTGCGCGGAACGAGCGGTCGCGATAGGCGCCTGACCTACCAAGCGTTTGGTTCGGCTTGACGCGCGCTCGTCTCCCCGTCAGTCTGCGGCTATCGCTGCTGAGGACATAGAGCCATGAAGCTGATGTGGTTTCACCTGATGCCCTATACGGAGCTGCCGGACGATTTCCGCGACAAGCACCCCTCCGTCTGGGTCGACATCCATTCCTCGCTGTTCGACCCGCGGCGCGCGCATCTGATGTACAACGACTTCATGGACGAGCTCGAATTCGCCGCCGAATGCGGCTTCGATGCGGTCTGCGTCAACGAGCATCACTCGAACGGCTACGGGCTGATGCCGTCGCCCAATCTGATCGCCTCGGCCTTGGCGCGGCGCACAACCGAGACCGCGCTGTGCGTGATGGGCAATTCGCTGGCCCTCTACAACCCGCCGACTCGGGTCGCCGAAGAATTCGCGATGATCGACGTCATCTCGGGCGGGCGGCTGATCGCCGGTTTCCCGGTCGGCACGCCGATGGACACCTGCTTCGCGTACGGTCAGAACCCGAGCATGCTGCGCGACCGCTATTACGAGGCGCACGACTTGGTATTACGGGCATGGACCGAGCAGGACACCTTCGCGTTCAACGGCCGCTTCAACCAGCAGCGCTATGTGAATATCTGGCCCAGGCCGGTGCAGAAGCCGCACCCGCCGATCTGGATCCCGGGCGGCGGGTCGGTCGAGACCTGGCGCTGGTGCGCCGAGACCGACCACGTTTACGCGTACCTGTCCTATTTCGGCTACCTGGCCGGGCAGGCGACGATGGACGGCTTCTGGAAAGAGATGGACCGGCTCGGCAAGGATCGGAACCCATACCGCGCCGGCTTTCTGCAATTCGTTGGCGTCGCCGAGACCCGCGAGGAGGCCTACCGGCTCTACCGTGAACCCGCGGAATATTTCTACGGCCGCTGCCTGCATGTCGACCCGCGGTTCGCCGGTGCGCCCGGTTATACCAGCGAAGCGACGCAGCGGGCGGGAGTGGTTGGCCAGGTCGCCCAAGTGGCCAGGATGCGCCGGTTCGATACCCTGGCGCGCGAGATGGATGCGATCGTCGAGAAGGGCTACGTGATCATAGGATCGCCGGACGAGGTCGCCGATCAGCTGAGGCAGGTGGCGACCGACCTCAATGTCGGCCATCTGATGCTGCTGATGCAGTTCGGCAACATGGGCAAGGATCTCGCGATGTACAACACGAAGTTGTTCGCCGAGAAGGTCATGCCCCAGCTGACCGACGTGTTTTCCGAATGGGAGGACCGCTGGTGGCCTAACCCGATGACCCGTGATGCGAGGGCGCCGCTGACGCCGTTCCGGCAATCGGCGCTGGCCGCGGAGTGACGCACTTGGCCATCTCTTGTTCGTCACCCCGGCGAACGCGGGGGTCCAGGAACCGGAGGCGAGGTGCCGGTTGCCTCTGGGTCCCCGCCTGCACGGGGACGACGGGTACGATTAGGGGGCAGTCGTGAGCGAAGCAGAGGAGCTTTCGGTCGACGTCAACGGCTTTTCGTGCCGTGTGTGGAAGAAAGGCGAGGGGTCCAAGCTCGGCTTTCTCGCCGGCTTTGGCGGCTTGCCGCGATGGATCCCGTTTCTCGACGCCCTGGCGCGCGAGCGGACCGTGATCGTGCCGTCATTACCGGGTTTCCCGGGAGGCGACCGTGGCCACACCGTGCTCGACAGCCATCTTGACTGGCTGATCGCGGTCCGCCAGCTGTTGCAGAAAGCGGGGCTGGAGGGCGCCGATCTGGCGGGCAGCTCGGTCGGCGGCTCGTTCGCCGCCGAGATCGCGGCGATCTGGCCGCATGCCGTCCGCCGCGTGGCGTTGATCGCACCGTGGGGTTTGTTCGACGAGAAGGACCCGATGACCGATCCCTGGGCGCAGCGGGCGCCCGACGTACCGGCGCTGCTCTGCGCCGATCCCGAACGCTGGAACCAGCTCAAATCCGAGCCGGAGGGCGCGAATTCGCCGGAATGGCCGATCGAGCAGACCCGCGCCAACGAGGCCGCGGCGCGCGCTTTCTGGCCGCTCGGCAATACCCGGCTGGAAAAGCGCCTGCCGTTGATCGCAGCCCCGACCCTGCTGATCTGGGGCGAACAGGACCGCATCATGCCGCGCGGCTACGCCGACCGCTTCGCCGCCGCAATTGCTGGCCGCACCGAAATCACCACGATCTCCGGCGCGGGCCATCTTGCCGAGCTCGACAATCCCGACGAGGTCGCTGCGGCGGTCCTGCGCTGGACCGCCTGAAGCAAGCTTCGCCGCCACCCGGAGGCTGCCGATGAAATTCGGACTTTTTTACGAGCACCAATTGCCGCAGCCCTGGGGTGAGGAATCCGAGCTGCGTCTTTATCAACAGGCGCTCGTCCAGATCGAGCTCGCCGATCGGCTCGGGATCGACTACGTCTGGGAGGTCGAGCATCATTTCCTTGAGGAATACTCGCACTCCTCGGCGCCGGAGGTGTTCCTCGCCGCCTGCTCGCAGCGCACCAAACGCATCCGCCTCGGCCACGGCATCACATTGATGCCCCCTTATTACAATCATCCGGCGCGCGTCGCCGAACGCATCGCGACGCTCGATCTGGTGTCGAACGGCCGCGTCGAATGGGGAACCGGCGAGTCGGCGACGGCGGTCGAGATGGGCGGCTTTGGCGTCGATCCCGAAGACAAGCGGGCGATGTGGGAGGAGGCGACCCGAGAGGCTGCCAACATGCTGGCGATGCGGCCTTATCCCGGATTTCGGGGGCGCTGGTTCGACATGCCGTGCCGCAATCTGGTGCCAAAGGCGGTGCAGCGGCCGCACCCGCCGATGTGGGTGGCGTGCTCGCGGCGCGAAACCATCCACTTGGCCGCGCGCAACGGGCTCGGCGCATTGACATTTTCGTTTCTCGATCCCGACCAGGCGGCGAAGTGGGTCGAGGAGTATTACGACATCATCAAGTCCGAGGAATGCGTACCCATCGGCCATCGCGTCAATCCGAACATCGCGATCGTCACCGGCATGTCGTGTCATCGCGAGGAGGCCGAAGCTATCCGCCGCGGGCTCGACGGGTTCCGCTTCTTCGGCTACTCGCTCGGCTATTACGCGCTCTTCGGCGAGCACCGGCCCGGCCGCGCCGATCTCTGGGAGCGCTTTTTGCAGGTCAAAGACAAATTGCCGGACAACGCCGGGCGCGGCGGTATCGGCACACCCGATCAGCTACGCGCGCATCTGGCCCTCTACGAGAAGGCCGGCATCGACCAAGTCATGTTCATTCAGCAGAGCGGAACCAATCGCCACGAGCATATCTGCGAGTCGCTCGAAGTCTTTGCCGAGCGCGTGATGCCCGAGTTCAAGCAACGCGACGAGGTGCGCGAGGCCGAAAAGGGCCGCGAGCTGGCGCCCTATATCGAGGCCGCGTTGGCGCGCAAGCCGAAGATGGCGCCGATTGACGATGCCGAGATCCCGCGCGTCGAAGCCTTCGGTCGCAAGGCGCCCTCGCCGCTCCTCAATTCCGATCGCGGCGGCGCGATCCCGATCCCGACGCAGGACCCTCTCGCCGCTCATGAGGCCACGGCCCACAGTTGACCGCACGCCGCTCGCCGCGCTTATTCCGGTAGTAGTGGGAACGGGCGACCCCCTCCGTTCAGGCTTGGTCGCCAGTCTTGCGCGGCCGGGTGGGAACATTACTGGCTACTCGGCCATGATCCCCGAGTTCGGGGGAAAATACATGGAGCTGCTCCATGAGCTGGCGCCGCGTAGTCGCTGGCGATGTCGACAAAATCCTGAAAGGCGCAAGACCCGCCGATTTGCCGGTCCAGCAGCCGACCAAGTTCGAGCTGCTTGTCAACCTGAAGACCGCCAAGGCGCTCGGCCTCACCGTGCCGCAATCAATCCTCGCCCGCGCCGACGAGCTGATCGAATGATTTGTTTGATGTCTCGGACGAGTTGACCGCCCCGGGATCGCGGTGCTTACCTGCATCCGAAGCATAGAAGTAGATCGGGGTGGGTGAGATGAAAGTTCGCAACGTGGCGCGGGAACGCCTCGAAAAGGGTGAGATGTCGCTCGGCGTCGGCATCCGCACTGGGCGGACAGTCGATATCGCCAAAATGATGAAGACATCCGGCTACGACTGGCTATTTATCGATCTCGAACACGGACCGATGTCGATCGAGTTCGCCACCACACTCGCCGTTGCGGCCCTCGACACCGGCATTTCACCGATCGTCCGCGTGCCGTTCATGCAGCACACGATGGCAACGCGGGTCCTCGACTCGGGCGCGCTCGGGATCGTCATGCCGCATGTCAACACGGTCGAGCAGGCGCGCGAGATCGTCGATCACCTGAAATACCCGCCGATGGGTCATCGCTCCCTCGCCGGCGCGCAGGCGATCTTTGATTTCAAACGGATCCCGACCAGCGAGATGATCGAGGCCGCCAACGCCGCGCTGCTCGTCATCGCGCTGATGGAGACGCCGACCGCGATCGCCAATGCCGAGGCGATTGCCGCGGTTCCGGGCGTCGACGCATTGCTGATCGGCACTAACGATCTCGCGGCGGAGATGGGGATACCCGGCGAGTTCGGCCATGCGAGGATCGCTAGCGCCTACGAAACCGTGATCGCCGCCTGCCGAAAGCACAATAAATGGCCGGGCATGGGCGGCGTCGATGCCGAGGAGCTGATGCAGAAATATATCGGGATGGGCATGCGGCTCGTGCTTACCGGTAGCGACGGCGGCTTCCTGATGGCCGCGGCGGAGCGGCGCGCGGCGCTTGCCCGCGAATGGGGTGCGAGCCATTAGCCGACCAGGAGGGGCCCCATGATCATTGATTGCCACGGCCACTACACCACCGCCCCCCGCCAGCACGAAGGTTGGCGCAGCGAGCAGATCGAAGCGCACAAGGCCGGCAAGCCGTCACCGCCGCGCCCGAGAATTACCGACGACGAGATCCGTGAATCGATTGCCAATGGCCAGCTCAAGGTGCAACGCGAGCGCGGCACCGACCTGACGATCTTTTCGCCTCGCGCCGCCGGCATGGGCCACCACCTCGGCGATGCGGCGACCAGCGAAGCCTGGGCCAGCGCCTGCAACGAGCTGATCCATCGTGTCTGCTCGCTGTTCCCGAAGAACTTCATCGGCGTCGCGATGCTGCCGCAGAGCGCGCGTGTCTCGCCGCGCAATTGCCTCCGCGAGATCGACCGGTGCGTGGGCGAATACGGGTTCGTCGGCGTCAATCTCAACCCCGATCCGTCAGGCGGGCATTGGCAGGACCCGCCGCTGTCCGATCGCTACTGGTATCCGGTCTACGAGAAGATGGCGGAGCACGACATTCCAGCGATGATCCATGTGAGCGCCGCCTGCAATCCGGCGTATCACACGACGGGCTCGCACTACCTCAATGGCGACACCGTCGGCTTCAATCAGCTGATGACGTCATCCGTCTTCAAGGATTTCCCGACCATCAAATTCGTCATTCCGCATGGCGGTGGCGCGGTGCCCTATCACTGGGGGCGCTTCCGCGGTTTGGCGCAGGACGCCAAGCTCGGACTTCTGTCCGATCTCATGTTGAACAACATATTTTTTGATACCTGTGTCTATCACCTGCCGGGCCAGGAGCTGCTGGCGAAGGTCATCCCGCCCGACAACATCCTGTTCGCCTCGGAAATGATCGGCGCGGTTCGCGGCATCGATCCGGAGACCGGTCACCACTACGACGACACCAAGCGTTACATCGACCAGCTGCCGCTGTCGGCGGAGGAAAAAGGGAAGATTTTCGAAAGCAATGCGCGCCGCGTCTACGGCCGCCTGTCGAGGATTATCGAGGAGCAGTCCGCCAAGGCGATTTGAGCGGGCGTTCAAGAGCGACAGCCGAAGGGCTTCCGGCGCCGTCGCGCTCCTGCCGACCCCATTGATGACGATGGTGTGCCCCGGGCGGTCAGTTGAGACGTAAGTCGGTGATGTGGCGCGGGTCCTGCTCTAGTTCGCCGCGCTCGACCTTCTTGACGATGTCGACGAGCCGCTCGTTGGCGCGCGCCTGCTTGCCGACCTGCTCGCCTTCGCGCACGACGAAGCCGTTCAGGAATTCGATCTCGGTGCGCCGGCCCTTCGCCATGTCCTGACCCATCGACGGTCGCTGATCGGGCGAGCCGCGGCCGGCACGGGATAGCCGCCGCTCATCAAACACCCTGAGAGCCTCCGGGTCGCCCTCGCCGGCGCGGGCGACCGTCTCCGGCGGCAGGTGGTCGATTTCTTCGAGCTTGTAGCCGCGCGCCTCGCCGATGCGGATCGCCTCGCTGCCGAGCCGCGCCTGAAAATGGCGGATCGCCTCGTTTTGCGCCATCCGCGCGCCGCTGAGGCCGGTCGCGGCGGAAACGCCGTTCGCCATCGAATTGGTGACGAGCTTCGACCAGCGTTCACCCCAGAGATTGTCGGTGACTTTGGCGCTGTCGGCATAGGAGACCAGCCGGCACACCTCGTGAGCCCGCTCGGTAATTGCGCCGTGCACTTCGCCGGTGCGATAGACCGTGTGCGCCGCGCCGCCTTTGACCCCGCCGCGATGGACATGACCCGGCTCGACGAGTCCGACGCTGATGTTGCTGGCGATGCAGCCCATCGTCTTGCCCCAGCCCGACGATACCGGCGATCGTCTCCTCGTTCATGCAGTTCTGCAATGAGACGACGTAGCCGCCGGGCGCCAGATATTGGCGGATCAAAAGCGCCGCCCAGTGCGTGTCGTATGATTTCGTGCAGACGAAGGCGATGTCGATCGGCGCCTCTTTGGAGAGATGCTGCGCCTCGGTGAGGTGCAATGCCCGCGCCTTGACCGTGAACGGCTCTTCACCCTCGTGATGCGTGATCCGCAAGCCGTTCCTCTTCATTTCTTCGACATGGGCGGGCCACATGTCTATGAAGGTCACATCCTCGCCGGCCCGCACCATGTGCGCCCCTGTATAGCCACCGACCGCTCCGACCCCGACGATCGCGATCCTCTTACCCATCCTTGGTCTCCCGGCAGTATCTCGAGCGATCCTAGCGCCGTCCGGCCCCACGGGACAATTGCCCAGCGCTCTTGTTCCCGGCGCGCGAATGCGGCGTAATCCGCCCAGGTCGCACCCATCCGAGGGAGAGATACCATGGATGACACGTCCGCCAGGCCGGTCGCAGCGGCCGGCAACGAGATAGACCGGCCGGTGCCGAGCCAACCCGCGACGCGGATCTGGGGCAGCGACGCGATCGCGGCGATGCTGCGCGAGCTGGACATTCCCTATGTCGCGCTCAATCCCGGGTCGAGCTATCGCGGACTGCACGACAGCCTGGTCAATTATCTCGGTAATACGCGCCCGCGCATGCTGCTTTGCCTGCACGAAGAGAGCGCGGTCGCATTGGCGCACGGCTATGCGAAGGCGACCGGGCGCCCGCTCGCCGTGATCGCACACGCCAATGTCGGGCTGATGCATGCGACAATGGCGATCTTCAACGCCTGGTGCGACCGCGTGCCGATAATCGTTCTCGGTGCCACCGGGGCTGTCGATGCAGTGCGGCGCCGGCCTTGGATCGAGTGGATCCACACGGCGCGCGATCAGGGCGCTCTGATCCGCAACTACACCAAATGGGACGACCAGCCGTCATCGATCGGGGCGGCGCAAGAGGCCATCTTGCGCGCCAATATGATCGCGCAGACAGCCCCACGCGGACCCGTCTACATCAACTTGAATCTGGAACTGCAGGAAGACGAGATCGCCGCCGCGCCGCCGCTGCCGGAGACTGCCCGCTTCGCTCCGCCCGCGCCGTTGGAACCGGCCGGCCCAGCGCTGCGCCGGGCCGCCGAGCTCCTCGCCCACGCCGAGCGCCCGGTGATCCTGATGGGACGCACCTCCCGAGATCGCGATGCTTGGCAGCGGCGCGTCGAGCTCGCCGAAGCAATCGGCGCGCGGGTGATGACCGACCGCAAGGCCGGCGCCGCGTTTCCGACCGATCACCCGCTGCACGCCGCCGGTCCGGGCACCTCACTGGCGCCGGCCGGCGCCGAACTGGTCTCCGCGGCCGATGTGATACTGAGCCTCGATTGGATCGACCTCGCCGGGACATTGAAGACCGCCTGCCGCGGCAAAGCTCCGGCCGGCAAGGTGATCCAGGTCTCGGTAGACCAATATATCCACAATGGCTGGAGCATGGACTATCAGGGTCTGCCGCCGGCCGATGTTTACCTGTTGGCCGAGCCCGATGCGGCGGTGCCGGCTCTTCTGGCCGAGATCAAGCAATTTCGCCCCCATTCACCGCCAGTGCCGCCGGCGCGTGAGCGGCGTGGTCCGCCGCCAGTGTCGGCACTCGAAACCGCCTCGATCATTGAGGTGCCGTTATTGGCAACGGCGCTGAAGGAGGCGCTGGCCGGCGCGCCCGTCTCGATGATCCGGCTGCCGCTCAGCTGGGGCGAGCATCTTTGGGATTTCCGCCATCCGCTCGATTTTCTCGGCGCCGATGGCGGCGGCGGCATCGGATCGGGGCCGGGCATGGCGGTCGGCGCGGCGCTGGCATTACGCGACGGTGAGCGACTGCCGGTCGCGGTGCTCGGCGACGGCGATTTCCTGATGGGGGTTACCGCGCTGTGGACGGCGGTTCGCAACAGCATTCCGCTGTTGATCGTGATCGCCAACAACCGCTCGTTCTTCAACGACGAACTGCATCAGGAGCGGGTCGCCCGCGAGCGAGACCGGCCTGTCGAGAACCGTTGGATCGGGCAGGCGATCCGCGACCCGGATATCGACCTCGCGGCGATGGCCCGCGCTCAGGGCTGCGTCGGCATCGGCCCGATCGACGATCCGCGCCGTTTAGTGTCGGCGCTCGGCGAAGCCGTCGCCACAGTGCGCGCCGGCAAAGTGTGCGTCGTCGATGTTCACGTCGCCGCCGGCTACGACCCCGGCGCCGCCGGCGGGATCATGCAACGCGCCGGGTGAGGCGGATGCTGGGCGCTAATGCGCGCCCTTCCTGTGAGGCGCTAGCCGCCACCACTCCGTCACACCGAAGGCCGGTGCCTACGGCCGCGGGATCCCGGCCTGCGCCGGAAAGACGGGAAAACTATTGCCGTGTCCTTCTCGCTGGTCGAGCCAGGCGCGCCGGATCGCGGCGATCGTGCCGGCGTCGAGGTCTTCGGCGAAGTCGAGACCCCACCGATCTCGGCGCAATCCCCCAGCGATCGGCGGATATCGAGCGAATTGCTGGTCATGGGGACTGACCTTGCCGTGCGACCTACGCCCTCCGTGGCACCGGCTTCATTGTAACCACATTTGATCCCTGCTCGGGCACCTCGCGGCGCAGCGCTTCGGCGACGCTTTCGGCCAGCCGTTCCAGACGATAGGGCTTCTGTAGAACGAGATCACCGGCGGCCGGCGCGAATGCGGCGACGTCGGCGTAACCGGTAACCAGCATTGCTCTGAGTCCGCCGTGGCGCTCGCGTGCCCGCTTGATCAGCTCGACTCCGTTCATACCGGGCATCGCCATATCCACGAGAAGGAGGTCGACTGGTCCGTTGCGTGCCAGCACGGTGAGCGCAGCCGGCCCGTTCTCCGCGGCCAGCATGCGGTAGCCCAGGCTCTCGAGGCTGCTGACCGCTACTTCCCGCACATCCGGGTCGTCGTCGACGACCAGGATCGTCGCCTGTTCGTGGACCGCTGCCGATCGGGTTTCACGGTCTCCTGCCGGCGCCGAGATGCGGCGGGCACGCGGCAGATAAACGCTTACCGTCGTGCCGCGCCCAGGGCGGCTGTCGATATGCAGTCCCCCGCCCGATTGGGTTGCCACCCCATGCACCATGCTGAGGCCGAGGCCGCTGCCCTTCCCGACCTCCTTCGTCGTGAAGAACGGTTCGACGGCCCTCGTCAGCACCTCTTCGGACATGCCCTGGCCAGTATCCGATACCGAGATCAGCACGTAATCGCCACGAGCAAGATCGGGAGGCGTATCAGCCCGGCTGACATTGGCAGTGCGGATCGTCAGGCGCCCACCTCCGGGCATCGCGTCGCGCGCGTTGATCGCCAAGTTCAGCAGGACCAGCTCGATCTGTGTGGGGTCGACCAAGGCGGGCCACAATCGATCCGTCAGCACCGTCTCGATGCGCACGGTGGTGCCTATCGTGCGGAACAGCATATCGCTGGCTTCGCTGACCAGCCGGTTCAGATCGAGGGGGGTCGGGGCAAGGTGCTGCTTGCGCGAGAAGGCGAGCAGCTGATTGGTCAACCGTGCGCCCCGCTCGGCCGCCAACCGCGCCGCCCGCAATCGCCGGAGTGATTCTTCGCTTTTGAGCCGGCGCTCCAGCAACTCGAGATTGCCGAGAACACCGGTCAAGAGGTTGTTGAAATCGTGAGCGACTCCGGAGGTCAGCTGACCTACCGCCTCGAGTTTCTGCGCTTGCAGCAACGCCGCCTCGGTACGCTGCCGCTCTGCGATTTCGGCGGTCAAGCGGTCGTTCGCGTCGGCCAGACTGCGAGTCCGTTCGGCTACCAGCCGCTCCAGCTCCTCTCTGCTGCGCCGCAAGGTCTCGCGCGCCTCGACGATGTCCGTGATATCGGTACAGGTACCGAACCACCTGACGGTTCGGCCGTCGTCGCGAACCGGCGTACCACGCGCCTTGAACCAGCGATACTGGCCATCTGCCCTAAGAATCCTGAGCTCGGCATCGTACTCGTCTTCGTCTTGCACCGCCGCCATCCAGCGTTCACGGATCCGCTTCCGATCCTCTGGATGGACCACCTTGTCGAGCCAGGCGAGCCCGAGCTGCTCTGCTTCGGGAATCCCGGTGTATTCGACCCACTGACGGCTGAAATAGTCGCGCTGGCCGTCCGGCTGGCTGGTCCACACCAATTGCGGGAGCGCTTCGGCCAGGGTGCGATAGCGGCGCTCGCTGGCGGTCAGCGCCTCGAGAGCGTCGTGCACCTCGTACTGGCGTCCTCGCGCCCGCAAGGCGGCGCGGACTGCGCTCACCAGGGTTGCGGTTCCGACCGGGCGCTCCAGCAGGGTCAGATTACCCGATTGCTGCAGTGAGGCACGTTCCTGACTGCAGGCCTCGGCCGAGGCTCCCGGCTCCAGCAGGACAACAAAGGGGAAATCCGACCAGGGGGGCTGGTGCGCGACCCATTCTACCAACCCGCTTATATCCTGGCCAACCAGCGCCTCTTCGGTGATGACGGCGGCGCCAGCGCCCTCGACGAGGTTCCGCTGCAGTTCGTGCAGCTCGGAACACACTACGCTCTCTAAACCACCATGGTCGAGAACCGACCCCGTCAACGCGGCATCGCGGCCCACAGGGGCCAGGATCAGCACGCGCGAGCGGAAAACCGCCTCACCCGAATGTGTCATCAGCGGCCGCTTTGATCATAGGCTGCGATCCAACATAGTTCGGAATACCCGACATGATGCCCTGGAAGTCTGTGAGAGGCTCGCCGACTTGCAGCCCTTGGGAGGTCAATCGAAGCTCACGAATAGTGTCCTCGTGAGTGCCGACGCGCTTCTTCAGGACCGAGATTGCTTTGCGAATTTTGCCTTGTGCCTCGAAAAACCGCAGCAGCAGAACGGCGTCGCTGAGATAGCTGAGGTCGATTGGCGATTCCACGACGCCGACCATGCCATGCTGCGCCATGACCAGGATGGTCAACACCCCTTCCTGGTTCAGGAAGGAGAGCAACTGGTGTATTTCGAGCGCCAGAAAGCGCTCCTGCGGCATTGCCTGCAGATACCCGTTGAGGCTGTCGATCACGACGACGGCGGCGTTCCGCTCGTCGACCCCTCGACAAACCAGTGCAGTGAACTCACCGGGCGACATCTCTGCGGGATTGATTTGATTCAGGGCGATATCACCGGACGCGATCAGCGGTCCGATCTCCATTCCGATCCCGCTTGCCCGCTCGATAATGCTCTCCGTGCCCTCGTCAAATGCGTAGAGGGCGGCGCACTCGCCCTGCTTTGCCGCATTGTATGCGATGCTGAGAGCCACCGAGGACTTCCCGGACCCGGCCGGGCCGACGAGCAGCGCGCTGGTGCCGCGGCGCAGGCCGCCGCCGAGCAACGCATCAAGCTGCTCCGAACCGCTGCGAACGACCTCCTGTGGGAGGGTTCCTGAACGCTCGGACGGTACCAAGCGGGGAAAAACCTCCAATCCGCCCGTTCGGATCGCGTAGTCATGATAGCCGCCGCGGTACTTGACCCCGCGCATCTTTGTCACCCGCAACCGCCGCCGCTCCGCGCCGTAGTCGAGCCCCAACTCCTCCAAGGTGACCACGCCGTGCACGATGCTGTGAAGCTGTGAATCGTGGCTCTCCGACGTCCCGTCGTCGATCATCAGCACCGTCGCACGCCGCGGCCCCAGGAAATGCTTCAACGCGAAAATCTGTCGCCGATAGCGCAGCGGGTTCTGCGCCAGCAGCCGCATCTCGGAAAGCGAGTCGAGGACGATGAGCGCCGGGTCGATGCGCTCGATCTCACCGTACAGCAGCCGCATCGTCTCGCCGAGTTCGACGTCCGACGGGCGGAACATCGTTTGCCGATTTTCGTCGCCCTCCGCGGAATCGGGCGGCACCAGCTCGCAAAACTCGATGCCGCCGAGCGACCAGCCATGGGCGGCCGCGACGGCCTGCAACTCGCTGAGGCTCTCGGACATGCTGACGAAGAGCACCTTTTCGCCCCGGTCGCGGCCGGCCATGACGAACTGCATGCCCAAAGTCGTTTTGCCTGTGCCCGCCTTGCCTTCGACGAGGTGAAGACGGCCCAGGACGAAGCCGCCGCCGAGGATATCGTCCAGACTCGCTAGCCCGGAGGACGCTCTATCGCTCCCGCTCAAAGTTCTCACTCCCGTAATTCGGCCCGAGGCGGAGCGGACACGCCAACGCGCCCGCCGGTTCTGCATTCTGGCTTCTCTCGCATCAGGAGAACAGTCACCACGGGGTTTTGTTCACCGCCAGGCAACCACCGGCTTGAAGGCCGGCGACACCGCATCTCATGCTTGTCGGATTTTTCCGAAGGCGTAACCTCCTCATACGTCGATTGGAGGGGAACAATGGTCACGTCAGCGCCATCGGTCTCGGAGGTCGATCCTTTCTGCGGGGAGTTCTTCGAGAACCCGTTTCCGGCGCATGAGGAGCTGCGTGAAGCGGGCCCCGCCGTCTGGTTGTCGCGATACGACATATGGGCGGTGGCCCGTTACCAACAGGTCCATGCGATCCTCAATGATTGGCAGACTTTCTGCTCAAGCCGTGGAGCCGGCCTGACCGATTTCGCCAAAGAGAAGCCGTGGCGCCCTAAGAGCCTGGTGCTGGAGACCGACCCGCCGCTGCACGACCGCACCCGCCGCGTGCTCAACCGTGTGCTCTCCGCCTCGGCAATGACGCGACTGCGCGAGCGCTTTGCGCAAGAGGCAGACGCGCTGGTCGATGAATTGCTCGAGCGCGGCAGCTTCGATGCGATCCCCGATTTGGCCGAGGCCTACCCGCTCACGGTATTTCCTGATGCGATGGGCATGCCGCGCGAGAACCGGCATTTTCTGCTGCCCTACGGCAATATGGTCTTCAACTCGTTCGGCCCGCGCAACGAATTCTTCGAAGCGGCAGTCGCCGACGCCGAACCCGTACTGGCTTGGCTCCAGCGCCAGATGCAGCGGGATGCATTCGCGCCCGAAGGCTTTGGCGCGGCGATCCATGCGGCGAGCGACACGGGTGAGTTGACCGAGGAGGAAGCGCCGATCGTCGCGCGGTCGTTGCTGACTGCCGGTGTCGACACGACGGTCAGCGGCATTGGTGCTGCGGTCTATTGCCTTGCCCGGTTTCCCGAGCAGTTCGCCCGGCTGCGGGCCGATCCGTCGCTGGCCCGTGCCGCCTTCGAGGAGGCGGTGCGATATGAGAGCCCGGTGCAGACCTTCTTCCGCACGACGACGCGCCCGGTCGACATCGGCGGCACTGCCATCGATGAGGGCGAGAAGGTGCTGATGTTTCTCGGCGCCGCCAATCGCGACCCGCGTCACTGGGAGCGAGCGGACGAGTACGACATCACTCGCCGCGTCATCGGGCATGTCGGCTTCGGCAGCGGCATCCACCAATGCGTCGGCCAACTGTTGGCCCGCCTCGAAGGCGAGTGCGTGCTTTCGGCGCTCGCTCGCAAAGTTGTTTCAATCGAGATAATGGGTCCGACGAAGCGGCGCTACAACAACACCCTGCGCGCACTGGCCAGCCTGCCGGTGACATTGCGGCCTGTGTAATTCCATGTGAGATGCCAATGACCGACCCTTATGCCCGCTACACCCGGCTTAAATTCGATCGCCCACATGCGAAGGTTCTCCGCATCACGATGGAGAACGGCCGGATGAACACGACCGACGCCGCATTGCATGCCGAGCTCGGCGACATCTGGCGCGATGTCGACCGGGATGCGAGCGTCAATGCCGCGATCTTGACCGGCGCCGGCAAGGTCTTCTCGGCGGGCGGTGATTTCGCGATCATCCAGGAGAATATCGACGATTTCGCGGCGCGGGCGCGGCAATGGAAAGAGGCGCGCGACATCGTCTACAATGTGATCAACTGCAACAAGCCGGTGGTCAGCGCAATGCGCGGCGTCGCTGTCGGCGCCGGGCTCGTCTGCGGTCTGCTCGCCGACATATCGATTGCGACAAAGGACTGCCGCATCATCGATGGCCACACGCGGCTGGGGGTGCCCGCAGGCGACCACGCTGCAATTGTCTGGCCGCTCTTATGCGGCCTCGCCAAGGCCAAGTACTATCTGCTGCTGTGCGATCAGGTACTCGGCGAGGAAGCCGAGCGCATCGGACTGATCTCACTCGCCGTCGAGGATCCCGAGCTCGACGCCAAAGCAGTGGAAATCGCGACGCGCCTGGCCGAAGGCGCGCAGAGTGCGATCCGCTGGACGAAATACGCATTGAACAACTGGCTGCGCGCGATGGGTCCGACTTTCGATACGTCATTGGCGCTCGAATTCCTCGGCTTCACAGGACCAGAGGTCAAAGAAGGCCTCGCCTCGCACCGCGAGAAGCGCAATCCTGTCTTTCCGCCAACAACGCCCGTCTGATCGCTCAAGCTGCGATGCGCACCCGCATCGACCGCATGCCGTGGATGAAGTTCGAGTAGGTGCGACTCGGCGGCGCCAATACCTCGATGACGGGATGGCGCGGCAGCAACTCCTCCCACAGGATGCGCAGCTGCAATTCCGCGAGCCGGTTGCCGACGCAGCGGTGTATGCCGAAACCAAACGACAGATGCTGGCGCGGCCGCGGCCGGTCGATAATGAAATTGTCAGGGTCGTCGATCGCGTCGGGGTCGCGGTTGCCCGAGACGTACCACATGACCACCTTGTCGCCGGCGCGAATGTGCTGGCCGCCGAGTTCGGCGTCCTGTGTCGCCGTGCGCCGCATATGAATGACCGGCGTTACATAGCGGATGATTTCGGGCACCAGGCTCTCAACCAGCGCCGGATTGTCGCGCAATTTTTGATATTCGTGCGGATGCTGGGCGAGCGCGTAGAGGCCTCCGGTCATCGAGTTGCGCGTCGTGTCGTTGCCGCCAACGATCAGCAGGGTCAGATTGCCCATGAATTCGCGAAGCG
>Ga0207693_10002287_pt1 | contig 16663 bp, 15 predicted proteins | sample LARL81metaG_FD_184347 | JGI IMG/M metagenome (GOLD analysis project Ga0207693, IMG submission 184347) | Corn, switchgrass and miscanthus rhizosphere microbial communities from Kellogg Biological Station, Michigan, USA - LAR L8-1 metaG... | ecosystem: Host-associated > Plants > Roots >...
GAAGCAGCTCAAGGCGATCCACAAGCTGATGAAGCGCGACGACGTCGACCGGATCATCAACGCCTGCGACGCCGGCCGCGAGGGCGAGCTGATCTTCGCCTACATCTACGAAACCGCCGACATCGACAAGCCCGTGCAGCGGCTCTGGGTCAGCTCGATGACGAAGCAGGCAATCCGCGAAGGCTTCGAGAGACTGCGCCCCGGTGAGGAGCTGCAGCCGCTCGAGGCAGCGGCACGCTCCCGTTCCGAGGCGGACTGGTTGATCGGGATGAACGCCACCCGGGCCGCGACGATTCGCGGCCGCGCCTGGGTCGGCGGCGTCGTCTCGCTCGGCCGGGTGCAGACGCCGACGCTGGCGATGATGGTCAAGCGCGAGCGCGAGATCCAAGCTTTCACGCCTGAGGCTTATCGCATCGTGCGCGCGCAGTTCGACCCTCGCTACGAAGGCATGTGGTTCGAAGGCGACGAGACGCGAATCTTCGGCGACCTCGCCCGCGCCGAGCAGATCGTCGACAAGGTGACCGGCAAAGACGGCACCGTCGAGAAGATGGAGCAGAAGGAGCAGTCCGAGCGGCCGCCGTTGCTGTACGACCTGACCTCGCTCCAGCGGGACGCGAACCGCCGCTTCGGCTTCTCCGCGCGCCGCACGCTGCAGGCCGCGCAGTCGCTCTACGAGGACAAGAAGGCGATCACCTACCCGCGGACGTCCTCGCGGTACCTGTCGGGGGACCTGGTTCCGCAGCTCAAGCCGACCGCCGAGACGCTCGTCCCGATCGGGGACTACACGGCGGGCGCGCGCTACGTGCTCGGCCTCGACCAGTTGCCGCTGCAGCGCGTCGTCAACGACGCGCGCGTCGACGACCACCACGCGATCATTCCGACCGACGTCGAGCACGACGTCGACCGTTTTTCGCCTGACGAGCGGCGCATCTTCGACCTCGTCGCTCGCCGTTTCCTGGCCGTCTTCCACCCGGCAGCGCGCTACCAGCGCACCGAGGTCGTCACGCTCGTCCAAGAGGAGCGCTTCCGCACCCGCGGCAAGATCACGCTCGAGCCGGGCTGGCGCGGCGTCTACGGCCTCGAGTCCGATCTCGACAAGCAGTCCGGCAAGACAAGCGACGAGGATGCCGCCGATGAAACCGCCGAGCTGCCGAAGCTCGAGCAGGGTCAGGCAGTCAAGTGCGTGAAGGCAGAGTTCGAGGACAAGCAGACGAAGCCGCCGCCGCGCTACACGGAGGCCACGCTGCTCTCGGCGATGGAGACCGCCGGCAAGCGGATCGACGACGAGGAGCTGCGCGAAGCGATGAAGGACTCCGGGCTCGGCACGCCGGCGACGCGCGCGGAGACGATCGAGGTCCTGATCCGGAGGGAGTACATCGAGCGCGCCGGCAAGGAGCTTCAGCCGACCCCGAAGGGGCTGCAGGTGATCACGATGCTCGAGGAGCACCCGCTCACCTCGCCCGAGCTGACCGGCGACTGGGAGAAGCGGCTCTCGGACATCGAGCACGGGAGCGGCGACCGCAAGGAGTTCATCAAGGGCATCGTCGACCTGACAACCCAGACGGTCGAGCAGATTGCGGCCCTCGACAAGGAGAAGCTCCGCCCCGAGCGGGTCGAGCTCGGTCCGTGCCCGCGGTGCGGCGCCGAGACGGGCGAGATCATCAAGGAGAACTCGCGTGCCTACGGCTGTACCAGCTGGAAGAGCCGCGAGGAGCCCGGCTGCGGCTACGTGATCTGGAAGCGCGTTGCTGGCAGGACGATCACCCCCGAGATCGCACGCCAGCTGATCGAAAACGGCCGCACGAACGACGTCATTTCAGGCTTCCGCTCACGAGCCGGCAAACCTTTCCGCGCGCGCCTCGTCTTGAACGAGGAAGGCAAGGTCGAGTTCGACTTTCCCGCTCGCGCGCAAACCAAAGAGCCGGCGGTAGCGGAATAAGGAGAACCCGCACCGGGTTTGATGTAACGAGGTCGTTAAGGGTGGCAGTTGACCCTAGTCGGCCGAGGAGATTCCACCTACAGTGCGAAAGACCGAGAGAGCCGCAACAGCTAGAGAGTCAGAGGAGAAATTGACGCAAAGTCAGATGCACGAGTTGCTCGAATCCGAGCATGCCCGCACGTTTGTGGAGGGCGCTGAGGAGCGCGGTTTCGTCGAGCCGGCGGAAATCGAGGCGTTCGCGCTCGAGCACGACCTCGGCGAGGAAGACGCCGAGCAGTTTCAGCGTGAGCTGGAGGCGATCGGCCTCGAGATTCGCCAGCCGGTCGAGGAGACCGAGACCAAGGCCGAAAAGCCCGAGGAGAAGGTCGTGGAGGCGCCGCCGCAGGTCCTCGTCGGCTCTGCCGACAGCCTGCAGCTCTTCCTCGCAGACATCGGGCGCCACAAGCTGCTGACCGCGGCCGAGGAGGTCACGCTTGCGAAGGCGATCGAGCGTGGCGACCTGACCGCGAAGCGGCGCATGATCGAGTCGAACCTCCGGCTGGTCGTTTCGATCGCCAAGGGCTATCGCGGCCTCGGTGTGCCGTTCCTGGATCTGATCCAGGAGGGAACGCTGGGCCTGAACCGCGCGGTCGAGAAGTTCGACTGGCGGCGTGGCTACAAGTTCTCGACCTACGCGACCTGGTGGATCCGCCAGTCGGTGCAGCGGGCGGTCGCCAACCACGCCCGCACGATCCGCGTGCCCGTGCACGTCGTCGAGCGCCAGCAGAAGCTGGGCCGTGCGGCGCGCCGGCTCGAGGTGGAGCTGGGCCGTGAGGCGACGAAGCAGGAGCTCGCCGAGGCGACGGGACTCCCGTTGCAGCACGTCGACGAGGCGCTCGGTGCAGCCCAGGCGTCGGTCTCGCTGAATCAGACGGTGGGCGCTGACGACGAGGGCGAGCTCGGCGATCTCTTCGCCGACCGCGAGGCACCCGATCCGTTCGACGAGGCCGAGGAGTCCCTGCGCAAGCAGGGAGTCCGCCGCGCGCTCGACGCTCTGCCCGAGCGGGAGCGCCGGATCCTGGAGCTCCGCTTCGGCTTCGAAGGCGAGCCGTGGACGCTCGAGGCGATCGGCCACGAGCTCGACCTGACCCGTGAGCGGGTCCGGCAGCTCGAGAGCCAGGCTCTCGCCAGGCTTGCCGCGCTGCGGGATCTTCAGACCGCCGCGGCGTAAGCATCAACCTGGTCCTGACCTGTCGCTGAGGGGTCGCGCCGGTGCGCGCGGCCCCCGACGACTCTTCGGAGCAGGTCGCTCATGCGTTGACGGTCGAGCCGCTGACGGTCGAGTAGAAACGTCGACGCGCGAGCGATCCGCTTCATGCGGTTAACAATTCGCTAACCAAATACCGGCCCAGTCGTCCAAACACCCGAGGGGAGTTTGGGCCGGAGGAGCACGCCGAAGTTAAGCCTGACTGTTGTGCATTGCGCGTGAGGCCGTGCTGTCCCATACTCCCGTGATCCGCGAGGAAGGAGCTTGTTTTATGCGAACTGTGAGTACGAGGCTCGCCTTCGCGCTCGTTGCGGTCGCCGCACTTGTTGCGGCGGGCACCGCTGGAGGCGCGTCGAAGGCTGGGCCGACGTTTATCATCGCGGGTGCGTCAGATCCGACGTACCTCGATCCGGCGCTCGTCTCGGACGGGGAGTCGTTCCGCGTCACTGAGCAGATCTTCGAGAGTCTGGTCTCGCTGAAGCCGGGATCGACTCTTGTCAGGCCGGGGTTGGCCACGAAGTGGTCCTCCACGAACGGGAAGGACTGGACGTTCAAGCTTCGGCACGGAGTGACGTTCACCGACGGGACGCCATTCAACTCAGCCGCCGTTTGCGCGAACTTCAACCGCCAGTACAACTTCCGGGGCCCGTTCCAGGATTCCACCGCGAATTACTACTGGCAGGCCGTTTTCCTCGGCTACAAGCACAACGACAGCAGCGGCCTGGGCAAGAGCCTCTACAAGGGCTGCACCGCCAGGGGCAAGTACACGGCGATTCTCCATCTGAGCAGCAAGTCGTCGTCGTTCATCCCGGCGCTGGTCATCTCCTCGTTCGCGATTCAGAGCCCGACGGCGATGAAGAAGTACGGCGCGAACAAGGGCGAGCTGAGGAACGGCACCTTCTACCCGACCGGGACGTACGCATTCAGCCACCCGACGGGGACCGGACCGTTCAAGTTCAAGTCGTGGGTGCTCGGCCAGAAGGTCGAGCTCGTCCGCAACGACAAGTACTGGGGCACGAAGCCGAGGATCGCGCGCGTGATCATCCAGCCGATCTCGAACAACACTGCCCGCGTCCAGGCGCTTCAGAGCGGCGAGGTCAACGGCGCCGACCTGATCCAGCCGACGGACGTTCCGACGATCAAGAAGAACAGCAAGCTAAAACTGCTCAACAGGCCGTCGTTCAACGTCGCCTACGTGACGATCAATTCGGCGCACGCGCCGTTCAACAAGCTGGCCGTGCGGCAGGCCGTCGCCTACGGCCTCGACCGGGCGTCGGTCGTCAAGTCGTTCTACGCAGGCCGAGCGCAGGTGGCGCAGGAGTTCATGCCGCCGAACCTGTTCGGGTGGACGAACAAGGTCCCGAAGTATCCGTACAACCCGGATAAGGCCAAGTCGCTGCTGAGGAGCGCAGGGCTGAGCTTGCCGGTACCCGTGGACTTCTGGTACCCGACGAACATCTCGCGGCCGTACATGCCGAGCCCGGCGCTGAACTTCCAGGCGTTCTCGGCGAGCCTCGAGAAGTCCGGCTTCAAAGTCACCGCGCACAGCGCACCGTGGCGTCCGGACTACGTCAAGCACGTCAACGACGGGACGGCCGGCGATCTGAACCTGATCGGTTGGACGGGCGACTTCGGTGACCCCGACAACTTCGTCGGCACGTTCTTCAAGACGTACCACCCGCAGTTCGGGTTCCACAACGCGAAGATCTTCAACATTCTCCAGAGGGCCGCAGCGGAGACCAACATCACCAAGCGGATCGCCCTCTACAAGCAGGCGAACATCATCATCATGAAGTACCTGCCCGCAGTTCCCTACGCCCACTCGAGGCCGGCTCTCGGCTTCCAGAAAAAGGTGAAGGGATACGTCGCGAGCCCGGTGGGAACGGATCCATTCGCCGGGGTCTACTTCGGCGGACAATAGGTAAGTAGCGGCGCAGCCGGCGGTCACAGATGCTTCGGTATCTCGTCCGCCGGCTGTTGCTGCTCGTTCCGATTCTCTTCGGCGTCTCGCTGCTGATCTTTTTCTGGATCCACGCGCTGCCCGGCGGCCCGGCGGAGTCGCTGCTCGGCGAGCGGGCGACGCCGCAGCTGGTGCAGGTCTACCGCCACCGGTACGGGCTCGACAAGCCTCTCTATGTTCAGTACTGGTCGTACGTGAAAACGACGGCGAGCGGTGATCTTGGCGTCAGCGTCGCCTCACGTCGGCGCGTGATCGACGAGATCAAGGTGAAGTTCCCGGCGACGGTGGAGCTCGCGCTGGCGGCGATGATCTTTGCGGTCAGCATTGGCGTGCCGCTCGGGTTCCTCGCGGCAAAACGATACGGCGGCGTCTTTGACAACGTTAGCCTGGTCGCCTCTCTGATCGGGATCTCGATCCCGATCTTCTTCCTGGCGATCATCCTCAAGTACATCTTCGCGATCCGGCTCGGATGGTTGCCCAGCGTCGGCAGGATCTCCGTCACGATCGACGTCAATCACCCGACGAACTTCTACATTCTCGACGCGATCATCCAGGGACAGTGGTACGTGCTCTGGGACGTGATCAAGCATCTGATCCTGCCGGCGATCGCGCTCGGCTCGATCCCGCTCGCGATCATCACCCGCATCACCCGCGCCGCCGTCCTCGACGTTCAGAACGAGGACTACGTTCGCACGGCGCGGGCGAAGGGCCTGCCGCCCGCGACGGTCGACAGGCGCCACGTGCTCCGAAACGCGCTGCTGCCGGTCACGACGGTGATCGGCCTGCAGACCGGGCTGCTGCTCTCCGGTGCGGTGCTGACGGAGACCGTCTTCGCCTACCCGGGAATCGGCTCGTGGCTGCGTGACGCGATCTTCAACCGGGACTACCCGGTGCTCCAGGGCGGGATCCTGTTCCTCGCGGTCGTCTTCGTGCTCGTCAACCTGATCGTGGATGTCAGCTACGCGTTCATCAACCCGCGGATCCGCTACTCATGAGCATCGCCGAGGTCGAAGCCCAAGAACTCGCGCTCGAGGGGGCGACCGGCGGTCTCTGGAGGGACGCGTTTCGCCGGCTCCGGCGCAATCCCGGCGCGATCCTCGGCGCAGTACTCGTCAGCCTCTTCATCAGCGCGGCGATCTTTGCGCCCCTGCTCGCGCACGGAGGACCGAAGGACCAGAACCTGATCCTGATCGCCGGCGGTTGCTGCCCCGGCCCCTCGCACGCGCACTGGTTAGGCGTGGACCAACTTGGCCGCGACGTGTACACCCGGATCCTCTACGGCGCGCGGTACTCGCTCCTGATCGGGGTCGTCTCGGTCTCGATCGGGCTTTCGATCGGCCTGATCCTGGGCTCGGTCGCCGGTTACCTCGGCGGCGGAATCGACTCGCTGATCATGCGCTGCATGGACATCATGCTCGCGATCCCGGGGCTGCTGTTCGCGATCGGCATCGTCGCGCTACTGGGCCCCGGGCTCTACCAGATCATGATCGCGGTCGGGGTGGTGAACATCCCGATCTTCGCCCGGCTTTTGCGGGGCTCGATCCTTGCCCAGCGTGAGAACGACTTCGTCTTAGCCGCGCGCGCCGTGGGCGTGCGCCGACACAGGATCCTTTTCTCGCACATCCTCCCGAACGCGATCTCGCCGGTGATCGTCCAGGGCACACTGGCGATGGCGACGGCGATCATCGACGTCGCGGGCCTCGGCTTCCTGGGGCTCGGGCCGCAGGACCCGGCGACGCCGGAGTGGGGGACGATGCTCAGCGACGTGAACGACTACCTGCAGACGGCGCCGTGGCTGGCGATCGTCCCCGGCGTCGCGATCGTGCTCTCGGTGCTCGGGTTCAACCTGATCGGCGACGGCCTCCGCGAGGCGCTCGACCCGAAGCTCCGCGGCCGCACCGGGAAGTTCCGCGAACGGAGCAGGCTCTCGTACCTGGGCGTCGGCAGGCGAAAGGCGCTCCGTGGCACGTAACGAGCCTTTGCTCGCAGTCGACGACCTCCGCGTGCAATTTTGGACGGGCAGCGGCATGGTCTACGCGGTCAACGGGGTCTCGTTCGAAGTCAATGCCGGCGAGACGCTCGGGATCGTCGGCGAGTCGGGCTGCGGCAAGAGCGTCACCGCCATGGCGTTGCTCGGGCTCCTGCCCCGCGCCGGCCGGGTCCAGTCGGGCACGGCGATCATGGACGGAAAGGACTTGCTCAAGCTGAAGGACCGCGAGATGCGCGGGCTGCGAGGACGGCAGATCGCGATGATCTTCCAGGATCCGATGACGAGCCTGAATCCGGTGCTGACGATCGGGCGCCAGATCAGGGAACCGCTCGAGACCCACTTCGGTATGAGCCGGAAGGAGGCCAGAGCGCGCGCCGGGGATCTGCTCGAGCGCGTCGGCATCCCGAGCCCGAAGGCACGCCTGATGGATTACCCGCATCAGTTTTCGGGCGGGATGCGCCAGCGGGCGATGATCGCGATGGCGCTCGCGTGCAAGCCGAAGCTTCTGATCGCCGATGAGCCGACGACCGCCCTCGACGTGACGATCCAGGCGCAGATCCTGACGATTCTGCGTGAACTCGTCGCCGAGGAGGACACTGCGCTGATCCTGATCACGCACGACCTCGGCGTCGTCGCCGGCATGTGTGAGCGCGTCAACGTGATGTACGCCGGCATGTTCATGGAGACCGGCTCGGCAGAACAGCTGTTCGAGACCCCGCGCCATCCGTACACCCTCGGCCTGCTCCAGAGCGTGCCGCGGCTCGACGCGACCCGCCGCGTCAAGCTGCAGGCCATCGAAGGCGCGCCGCGCGACATGCTGAAGCCGCCCAGCGCCTGCCCGTTCCAGCCGCGCTGCCGCTACGAGGTCGACCTGTCGCGCAAGGAGGTGCCGCCGCTCGTCGAGATCGAGCCCGGACACAAGCTCGCTTGCTTCAACCCGGTTCCCGCTGAGGAGTGGGAGCGGACCCGGGTGGCCGCGACCGGGTGAGCGCGCTACAGGCACGCACGAACGGAGCCGGCCCGCTCGTCGAGCTGGTTGACGTCAAGCAGTACTTCCCGATCAAGAGCGGCCTCGTCCTCGACCGCCACGTCGGCGACGTCCGCGCGGTCGACGGTGTCTCGCTGACGATCCGCCGGGGAGAGACTCTCGGCCTCGTCGGCGAGTCCGGCTGCGGGAAGTCGACCATCGGGAGGACGATCCTGCGCCTCTACGAGCCGACGGCCGGGCGGATCATCTTCGACGGCCGCGACATCACCAAACTCGGAGAGGGGGAGCTGCGGCCCCTGCGCCGGCGGATGCAGATGGTCTTCCAGGATCCGTTCGCCTCGCTCAACCCGCGCCACAGCGTCGGCCGGATCGTCGGCGAGCCGCTGAAGACCCATGGGATCGGAACCCGGCGCGAGATGGCCTCGCGGGTTCGCGAGCTCCTGGAGACGGTCGGCCTGCCCGCCGACGCCGCGAACCGTTACCCGCACGAGTTCTCCGGCGGCCAGCGCCAACGGATCGGCCTCGCCCGCGCGCTTGCGGTCAACCCGGACTTCATCGTCGCCGATGAGCCGGTCTCGGCGCTCGATGTCTCGATTCAGGCACAGATGATCAACCTGTTCGAGCAGCTTCAGGAGGACTTCGGGCTCACCTACCTCTTCATCGCTCACGACCTTGCCGTCGTCCGCCACATCTCCGACCGGATCGCGGTCATGTACCTCGGCTCGGTGATGGAGGTCTCTCCGGCGGAAGAGCTCTACGACAACCCGCTCCACCCATACACGATCTCGCTTCTCTCGGCCGTACCGATCCCGGACCCCGCCATTGAGAAGAAGCGCGAGTCGATCCTGCTGGCCGGCGACGTCCCCAGCCCGGCGAATCCGCCGTCCGCCTGCCGTTTTCACACGCGGTGCCCGTACGTCCAGCCGACGCGCTGCCGCGACGAGGTGCCGCTGCTTCGTCAGCTCGCGACGGGCCACGAGGTCGCCTGCCACTGGGCCGAGGAGATCAAGGCCGGCCACCTCACACGCCACGAGCTCAAGCCGGTCTTCGAACCGGGGCCGCAGCCGCCGGCGCTCGAGCCGCCTCCGGACTAGCTTGCAAAGCGGGCAACCCCCCGTTCGGGTTAGCTCAAACCGCTAAAGCGCCCTGGCCGCACGGCCGATAGCCCAATCGTGGACGCTGCCGAGCGCAACGAGATCCTGAACCGTTATCGCGACCATTCGCGCCGCTTCGAGGCGGTTGCGCAGAAGCGCGGGACCAACGGTGGAGAGGTGATTCCGTTCGCCGGCCCGCTCCAGGAGCTGGAACAGGAGCCGACCGCCCGCGAACTCGAGGTGCTGCAGCTCATCTCAGACGGCCTCGTCAACAGGGAAATCGGCCACCGGCTGTTTCTCTCGGAGGAGACGGTGAAATCCCACGTTCGTCACCTGCTCGCAAAGCTCCAGGCCCGATCGCGGGCACACGCAGTCGCCGTCGGCTTCCGCCGCGGCCTGATCGCCTAAGAACTTCCGGGCCCGCAGAGAACCGAACCCCCCTTATTAGGCGGGGCGGCGTAGTTTCCTGCGGCGCTTTCCACAGACCTTGTGGATATCCCTCAAGAGGGGGATGTCAACAAGGTGTGGAAAACGGAAGCTACGCGGGCTTTACCAGATCTTGAAGCCGCCCACCAGGGTGGCGCGGCAAACCACACGGAACAGCGAGCTACGCATTGAGCTCTCCTCAGCTAGGGACTAACGGCAAGTCAGAGCTTATACCCCTTTTGGGTGAGTTTTCAAGGCAACTCGCCGCGGACATGCGCAGTTTCCGTACAGCAGGCGTCTCGCTAGCGCTTTACGTTGCGATCTTGGCGAGCGGCGCCGCAGGCTTAGCCTCGACGCTCATTTTCGCAGGGTACGAGCTAAAGACACCTTGGGGAGTCCTTGCGCTCGCCGGCGTCGCGGCGCTCGCCGAGCGTGCCGGCGTACGGCTGAACGCAACGACTGAGGCGTCAATCTCACTTGTCCCAACGGTGTTCGCCGCGGTCTTGTACGGGCCTCTGGCGGCCATGGTCGTCGGAGCGGCATCGATGCTGGGCGATTTCAACCGTCCCTACACGCGGTGGGTCGCCTATACATCGAGCCGAGCAATTACCGCTGGAGCCGCAGGACTGGCAGCGATAAGCGCTGGGATGGTGTCGTCGTCTGTCGTAGCGGGGGTTGCAGCAGCAACTGTCGCGGCTGCCGTAACGGCCGAAGCACTCGATGTCGCCTTCGCAGCGATGATCAACAAGCTACGCCGTAACGGCGGGTGGGCAGAAGCCGTTCGAACACTTATTCCAATCGGAGTGGGGTTCGTGGTTCTCTACGTGCCTCTCATCGCCATTCTTGCGATCGCATACCGAGAACTGACCCCCTGGACGTTGGCTCTCTTCTTTGCACCGGCTCTTGCTGCCCAGCGGCTCTTTGTCCTGTATCAAGAACAACGACGCCTGACAGATGACCTTGTCGCCGTCAACGAGAAGCTCGAACGCGCCGGGTTGTCGTTTGCATCGGCTCTCGTTGCCACACTTGATGCTAGAGACCGGTACACGGCAGGTCACTCCGCGGCCGTCGCTGCATACGCGAGGGATATCGCGGCGCGGATGGGGCTTTCTGATGCTGATCAGCAATTGGCGCATCTCTGCGGCCTAGTGCATGACATTGGGAAGGTCGGGTTGCCTCCTGGCCTGCTTGAGAAGCCCGGGCCGCTCTCGCTCCAGGAGCGCCGGTTGATGGAAGAACACCCAGTCATCGGCCAAGGAATTCTTGAGAGGGTCGAAAACTATGGGTCGATCGCAACGATTGTCCGCCATCATCACGAACGTATAGACGGCAACGGTTATCCAGACGGGCTGGTTGGCAGTGACATTCCTTTGATAGCCCGGATTCTGGCAGTGGCCGACGCGTACGACGCAATGACCTCGGATCGGCCGTACCGTGACGCAATGCCGACGCAAGTAGCGAGGCTTCGTCTTGCGCAGGCCGTCGAAAGTCAGTTCGATACAACGGTTGTGGCGGCATTTGAAGCAATCTTGGCGACCGCAAGTGAGGCGTACCGTCGACAGGGGTTGGCTAGCAACGGGCAGCGGCCGGCCGCACCTGAGCTCAAGCTGGCTTCGTTGTAGCGCCTAGCAGCGCTGCCTCAGTTCGAGAACGTACGCCGAGTTTCTTCAATATGTGACGAACGTGAACCTTGACTGTTACTTCACTTATGTACAGAGCGTTGGCGATCTCGCGATTGGTCATTCCGTGTCCGAGCAGCTCGAAAACCTCGCCCTCGCGTTTCGAGAGCGTGCCTAGGGGATCGTTCTCGGGTTCAGGAGTTAGTTCGATCGCGGGAAGCAGTGAGGTTGCCGACGCACGCCGAAGGGCGTCCAGAGCCGGCCGGCTTAGTGCGTCCTCCGAGGGTAAGAACTCGAGAATCGGCGGATGGGCGCGAGCAGTTAGAACGAAAGCGTCGAGGTACTTCCACTCGATCAGACGCTCCAACCAAGCCGAAACATCTCTCTCGGGATTGTCGCCCTGCTTGGTCGCAACCATGACAGAAGCACCGTCGGCCAGGCCCACTGCCTCAAGCGAAGTCGCAATATCCGTTGCCTCGTTGGCCACGTTGGTCGCTTGGGAATGGTCGCCTTGTCCCGCGAGCGCAAGGGCGCGGCAGCCGAGCCACTCTCCGTGCATCCCAGAGGAGACGCCCTCAGATCCGCTCGGAGGTTCTATGCGCATGGCCTCGTCGAACTTGCGCTGCGCGATTAGAACACGTGCCTGAACGGCTGCGACCTCGAACTGATTGTGCGTGTCAACTTGTTCCAGCGCGAGCATCCGGCTCCTCGACAGGAGCCTGGTTGCATGACCAAACTGGCCCTTTCCCAGCGCAGCTAGTGCTCTGGCGGTGTACGCCGGCGAAAGTACGAAATCGAGCCGATATCGAATGCCTGCAGCGGTCTCTTCGTCGGCGATCGCTCGCGCGTCGTCGTAGTACGCGGCCATCGAAAGACACCTTGAATAGGCGTTGAGAAACGCTGTCAAGACGACTGGATCATCCGCCTGTGCAGCAAGAGGATGGGCGCTGAGCATCGCTTCAAGCGGTCGCGCAAGTCCAATACCGGACCTAACGTCCATGACCTCGTAAGCCGTCGCGAGTCGAAGAACATCGTTCGCGGTTGAGGGGGTTAATGCTTCAAGCTCTCGAAGTACCCGGTTCGCCTCGTCTTCGCTCTCGCCACTGTGCGCCGACAGTTGACCCCACAGGGCTTCACGGAGGTCATCTCTGGTGTCGGCAAATTTCTCGGCAAGGCCAAAGTTCTTCACGGATTCGACTGGCCGGTCACCCAATCTCGCGGCCTGAGCTGCCACGTAGAAGCTTCTTCCCAGCAGAGGATCGTCCGTTTCGAGTTGCCGCGCCGCTTGCGTGGCCAGCGCTTGTGCCTCGCGGTCACGACCATGGCGGAAAGCAACCTCCGCCTCGGCTAAGTCGAGTACGGGTGAAGCCCCAATTCGCTCTCGTGCAACGCCTACCCAACGCGTCAGCGTGGAGAGTCGGCCTTCATCGAGCAGGGAACGAAACGCCACTCGGACGAGCTCAATTAGCGAAGTATTCGGCCCCGCTGTTTCGACAACGGCAAATGCATCATCCCAGCGACCCTTGCCTGCCAGTTCGCGAACTATCCGGTCTATCTCGTTCGCAGACGGAGCCTCCACGGTTGTTGATCTTCCTTTGAGGAACTCGCGAACGAGTGGGTGGAGTTCGACGATCCCGGGTTGCGCCTGAACCAGAAATCCGAGCCGAACGGCTTCGCCGACTATTTCATCTGCGCGGTCGCCCAAAATCTGATCAGTTATCTGTGCGTCGACTGTGGGTACGAGTGCGAGCCTGACGAGCGCTTCGCGAACAACAGGCCTCGCCGTTTGATAAAGCTCCTCTGCAAAGAATTCGTAGAGTGCGGCAGGAAGATCGCTTGGGGGAACGTGTGGGTAATCGGAATGAGCGGCGAGCCCAAGCACGGCAGGCCAACCATGAGCCAAGGCTGCTAACCCCCTCGCGGGCTTTTCGCCAACATGTCGAAGGAGCATTTCTGCTTCGTCCTCACTCATAGCGAGAGCACTCTGTCCGATTTCATACATCTCGCCATAGAGAATCTGGCGCGCACCGGCCCAGCTGGGACGACGCCGACTGGTTAAGAAGACCCGTGCGGGTGTTTGCCTGATAATCCCTTCGACGAGTTGTTCAGATGCGGTAGAGCTCGCTAACCAGTGATAGTCGTCCAGGACAATCCATCCATCCCGAACCTCATCTTCGAATGAAGTGGCGACGAGCTCGACGAGTTGCCCGACTTCCTGCTCTGGTTCGCGCGTAGCCCGAAGACGTTCTCGCACAAGAGCGACCTCGTGGTTCCCAGTGGTCGTAAGGGCTTCCGCCAGTCCAAGAACCAGCGCAGCAACATCGGACGAGGCTGACGTGATCGTGTACCAAACGTGAGGCTTGTCTTCCAACCACTGCCGAGCAAGGGTTGTTTTTCCATAACCGGCGGCGGCCACGAGCATGATGACCCGGGCCTGAGTCTGGTCGAGTAGGCGCGTCAGCCGTGGGCGCTCGATGATGTGGCGCCGTGCTGCCGCTCCGCGATCTGGATTCGCCTGCCCTGCGTCCGTCATTGCCAGCGGGGACTGCCTCCCCCGCCGACAGGTTAGTGCGAATAGCGACGACTTTCGACCGTCGGATAAGGACAAGCCGCACCCGCAGCCGCGAACGGCCACGGGTGCGGTGCCGTCAGTCCCCCGCTTCCGGAGCTACCGGAGCGAGGCTTTGCGAGAGCGGGTCGTCGCCAGTCAGTTCTCGGTACGCGAACGGGATCTGCCGCCGTCGCGCGACACCGAGCTTCTGCCGCAGGACATCGCAATGCGCTTTCGCCGTCCTTGGCGAGATGCCGAGCCGCTCTCCAACCTCTTCGTTGGAGCAACCTGCCGCGATCAACTCGACGACCTGCTTCTGTCGCGAAGTCAGAACGGGCGGGCTCGCTTGCAGCATCGTCGTCATGGTCTCGACGGTAACAAGGTAGTCCCTGCTTGGCTATTGACCGAAAGGAGTATTTCGACGATTACGCCGCCGGCAGCACGGGCTCTCGCCGTACGAACGACGCCGCATGGCCCCGTTCGTTGGCGATCGGCAGCTGCTCTCGCTCGAGCGCTCCGATACGCACGAGGAGCTCGAATTCGTCGCGCAGGTGCGTCCGCATCATCTCCGGCCCGTCGGTCGCGATCGTGAACAGAACCCCGTTGTCGCTGAAGGCGCGGAACGTCTCGCTAACGGCCTCCTCGGACTCGAGCGCCTTGGTCAGCAGGTTCGAGGTCGGGCAGATCTCGAGCACGATCCCTGTCGAGCGCAGCGTCTCCATCAGCTCGGGCTCGCGGGCGGCGAGGATCCCGTGGCCGATCCGGTCGGGGCGCAACGTCTCGACCACCTCGCCGATCTCCTCGATGCCTGCGTCGCCACCCTCCTCGCCGACGTGGATCGTAACGCCGAGCCCGGCGTCGCGGGCCTCCTCGACGAGCGGCTGCAGGTCGCGGTACGGATAACGCTCGCCCCGCGGCCGCGGTCCGGCGACGTCGATCCCGCAGATCCCGCGGGGAGCCCAGCGGATCGCCTTGTCGACGATGACGGCGTTCATCTCGGCGGTGAAGGTCCGGTCCATCATCAGGATCAGCCCGGCGTTGACCTGCGGGTACTCGAGACTGGCGCGGTCGAGGCCGCGGATCGCCGCGAGGATGATGTGATCTAGATCACGTTCTCCGCCTCGGTTTCGCTTCATCGGGTTGAAGCGGAGCTCGAGCGTCGTGATCCCCTGGGAGCGGTAAGCCCCGCCGATCGCGGCGTGCACCGAGCGTTCGACCGCAATCGGGCTCGACTGGATGAGTTCCGTCCAGTGGTAGATCGCGTCGAGCGCATTCAGATCGGCGACCCCGCGCGGGTCGGCGATCGTCACAAGCCGGTCGAACTCCCAGTAGTCCTTGACCGGCAGCGCGATGCCCTGCTCGTGCGCGAGGCTCCAGAGGATGTCCGAGGAAACGGACCCGCCGAGGTGCGTGTGCAGCTCGGCGAGCCCTTCCATATTGAGAGTCTAGTTTCGGGCGTGCCCGCTAGCGGGTCACTATGTCTTGCCGATCGCCTTCGCGATCGGTGTCGTCGTCGACGTCAGGATCGATTTCCTGGGCCCGGGCCGCGTGCTCTTCGGCGGCCTGGCGTTCGCGCTTCGCCTTTTCCGCGTGTTCTTCAGCGGCGAGCTCGGCCTGCTTGGCGCTACGGGTACGGGTCTGCGCTTCTTCGCGTAGCCCCGCGGCCTCTTCGCGCCGCTGCTCGAGCTTGCGTTGACGTCCGACGACGGCGTATCCGATCGCGAGCAGCACCACGGCTGCGGCGACCACGATCACGATGATCCATGTTGTGCTCATGCCGAGTTGCGTGCCCCTGCGTCTGGCGCGCAAACCTCACGCCCGCAGGCCGCCTCGTTTACGCGTGAATGACGATCTGCGTACCCAACCGGGCGACTCGCATCAGGTAGCGCAGATCGGCGGTCGAGGCATGGAGGCAGCCGGCGCTGACCGCGCCGTACGCGCCGCCGTGGATCGCAAGGCGGGCGCCGCCGGTCCAGCCGGGCGGGGGGTGCGGCTGATTGCCGGAGAGGGCGAGCAAGCAGCAGCCGTAGTACGGGCCGAGGGCGCGGCCCGGCATCTTGTCGGTGATCGAGAAGCGGCCCGTCGGCGTGCTCGTCCCGGGACGGCCGACGCCGACGCGAATGCGGCGGATGACGTGACCGCCGGACCAGACGCGGAGGAGCTGCCGAGAGAGGTCGGCTTCGAGCTCCAACTTGACGCGGCCGAAGCTGAGTGCGCCGGGCTCCGCCTTCACCCAGCCGAGATGGCCGTTCGGCATTGCCGCCGTCAGGACGCCGAGCCAGTCGCCCCTCGTGCGGACGACCGGGAGCGTCAACGGGCCACCGTAGACGGTGCGCGAGCCGAGGACGCCGACACTGTTTCCGTTCGGTTGCGAGTAGAGCGCCAACCTGGAGCCGGGATTGACCGATGCGATGACGGCGCGGCGGGGGGCAGGCTCGACGGGCCGTGAGGAATGCCTCTTCGGCGACGAATGCACCGACGGCGTCGCCAGGTGCAAGAGCATGGCGGTGAGCGCGAAGAGAGAAGCCATGACGAGGAAATCGGCAAGCGCGACTCCTCGTTTTGATGACTCGTTCGAGGGTCGCTCGATCGAGTTAGGGCTTCGCGGAGAACGAAACTTGCGGGGCAACTGGAGGTGATGCGGGTGATCCACTGCCCCCGGTTATCCGGGCTGAACGGGTTGCTCGAGCAGGCTCTCGATCAGCAGGCTCGCCAGCTCGACCGAATCCGCAAGCCGTTGCTCGTCGACAAGCTCGAGCCGCTCTGACGGCAGGTGATACTCGTCGTAGCCGAAATGCGAGAGGGAGGCCGCGGGGATCCCCTTCTCGTGGAAAGGAAAGGCGTCGACTC
>Ga0207693_10002288_pt1 | contig 16657 bp, 16 predicted proteins | sample LARL81metaG_FD_184347 | JGI IMG/M metagenome (GOLD analysis project Ga0207693, IMG submission 184347) | Corn, switchgrass and miscanthus rhizosphere microbial communities from Kellogg Biological Station, Michigan, USA - LAR L8-1 metaG... | ecosystem: Host-associated > Plants > Roots >...
AAGCCCATTCACCAGCGATGATTTCGCTTCGCTGGTCTACGATGTACCTGATCACGGCATTGTCGGTTTTCTCGGTGGCAGCGTCCGTCAGATGTCCGTTTGCGGTAGGCCGATTCGCGTGATGTTCGGCGGAAATCTGGTTGTTCACCCAGACTACCGTTCCGGCCTCGTTGCTCCCCGAATCGTCAACACATTCCGATCGAATAATTACGATCTGGCCATGGTGGATTCGGCGAACAACATTTCCAAGCAGATCTTGCAACGTCTGGGTTACGCGGTCATACCGGCCTTGAATATTCACTGGAGGCGTCCTCTCAGTCCCGTCCAATACGGGATTTACGGTGTGGCCGTATCCGCTAGCTCTTCGCTTTTGGGCATAATGGCACACGTCGCGCAACCGCTCTGCCGTGTTGCGGATGCGGTCGCTTCGCGAATCCCAGCAAACCCTTTCCGCCAACGGGAGCCCCGCTTGCAAGGGACGGAGCTCGATCTCGAAACCCTTCTCAATTGCATGGTTCAATTCCGCAAAGGCTATTCCATCTACCCTGAATACAGCCTCGAGTCTCTCGGTTGGTTGATGAACTGGATGAAACGCCAGACTTTCCGTGGAACTTTGCGCAAAATTGTACTGCGAGACAGAAGCCAGAAGATTGTCGGTTGGTATATTTATTATGCAAAACCGGGCGCCATTGGGGAGGTCGTTCAGATTGGCGGATATCCCAATATCACCAAGGACATCCTCGACCATTTGTTCTGCGACGCTCAGCAACAAGGTGTGATCGGATTGCATGGAGTAGTTGATAGTCGTCGCATTCCGGACTTTTCCGACAAAGGCTGTTTCTTCACCTGCCGTGGAGGGTGGAGTTTTGCCTATTCGCCCAATCCCGAGGTCATGCAAATGCTCGAACGTGGCGACGCATTCCTCTCACGTCTCGATGGTGAGTGGTGCCTCGATCCGGGCGAGTGATCTTAGCTTCGCGGACAACCGGGGCTGCGATGTCTATCCCACGCGGCACGCAGGTACAGCGAATAACGACTCTTTAGGAGTAATGCTCACGTAGCGGCACCGTGCCATGGCTATACGTCCCTTAACAGAAGCGGATATTCCCGGAGTAACAAACCTGTACTGGACCTACTTGCGCCGGCAACAGGGAACTGCTCCTGCCCGCTTGCAATCCATCTTTCGAGAATTGTGCTTTGAGAGTCCTTTCCAGGATAAGGAGATTCGTGCTCAAGTTTTCGAGGCGGAGGATGGACAGGTGCGCGGATTTATTGGCGCTATTGTCCGCCGGATGTCGGCCTGTGGAAGACCGATTCGCCTGATGCTGGGCGGCAATCTTGTTGTTCATCCAGATTTTCGTGCTGGTCGTGTTGCGCAACAATTGGTAGAGGCTGTTTTTGCCCAAAATGCGGAGTTGGCCGTCGTTGATTCCGCCAACGAAATCGCACGACGGATACTCTCCCAGAATGGTTTTCGTGTTGTTCCCACTTTGAACATGCACTGGCGCCGAGTGCTGCGGCCGGCACATTACGGAGTCTATGGATTATCGCTTTCCGCCGGCCGGCGCATGTCTTTCGGTTTAAAACTGGCCTCTAAGCCAGCCTGCTGGCTCGCGGATACTATTGCTGCCCGCATTTCGCAAAAAGTCTTCCGGCCTAAACAGTCCTTCTTACACGGAAGCGAATTGGATGCCGAAACATTACTGCAGTGCCTTCTCGAATTCCGGAAGGGATATTCGCTCTGGGCGGAATACGATCTACCGTCGCTTCAGTGGCTTCTTGGATTCATGGCGCACAGGACAGCTCGCGGTGTTCTGCGGAAGGTTCTACTCCGCGGTGACGATGGAAAAATTGCCGGCTGGTATATCTACTACGCGAAGCCGGGCGCTGTTGGCGAAGTCGTTCAAGTCGGCGGAGATTCCAATTTGACGAAAGATGTTCTCGATCATCTGTTCTACGATGCGTGGCAACAGGGCGTGGCGGGTGTCCATGGATTGATCGAGATGCGGCGGATGGCTGATTTCTCAGATAAGCATTGCTTTTTTACCTGCCGAGGCGGCTGGACGATGGCACGTTCGCCTCATCCGGAATTGTTGAACCTCCTGGACGCTGATACGCTTTTCACCCGCCTTGATGGCGAGTGGTGCCTGGATATAGGGGATTAACAGAAGCAGTGCTGAATAACTGGTCGGGGTTATCAGGCCACACAGAGTTTTATTCGGCGGCGATCCCTTCCAGTAGTTGTCGGTAGTCCTCAATCGTTTGAGCCATCGCGCTCTCAGTGAAAAGATCGGGATTGTACTGGGCCCGCCCCATCAGAGCCTCAATCCGATCACTGAACTCAAGGTAGAGATCCCACCGAGCGCCGCCGCTCTCGACATCCATATACGTCATGCTCCAGCCAGGTGGCAGGGGCGCCACTTCTGGTGCGAGTGAGAGTGCCACGGTAAAGAACGAATGACGGGATGGATCGGTCTGGATCCGTATGTGTTCCGCGATCATGTCCAATGTGACATCGTCGTTCGAAATCGCACCGAGGGTGATCTCGCGCATCTGGCGCAACAATGCCCGGATTGAGGGATTTCCGCCAATGTTTGCGCGCAAAGCGACCGGATTTAGAAAATATCCCATGCATCGTTGGAAGGCAATTTGCTTCCGTCCACAGGGTGAAAGAGTCCCGACGACAATATCATCTTGCCCCGTATAGCGATGTAGCACCCTAAAAAAAGCAGCCAGCATAACCATGAACAGGGTCACACCTTGTCGCCGCGCAAGATCCTTGAGCGAATGGGCTAGTCCTCGGGGAAACTCGAAGGCATACATTGCCCCGCGATAGCTTTGTCGGTCTGGCCGTTTGTGTTCATTCGGCCATTGCAATACGGGTAACGGAGTGGCGAGTCGTTTCTGCCAATAAGCGAACTGCTCGTCGAGGTCGCGCCCCGATAACTTTCGGCGCTGCCATGATGAGAAGTCACCAAACTGCGCGGGTAGTTCCGGCAAGGGGGAAGCACCACCTGCGGCATAGCTCTCGTATAGAGTTATCAACTCTCGCGGGAAGACGTCGAACACCGTGATGCCATCAACGATGCTCTGGTGCGCGGTCAGAAAAAGCTTGTGCTCGTCGTCTTTTAGAGTAGTCTGCCGCACCCGGAACAGGGGGCCTTCCTCGAGATTGAAGGGCCGCTTTGCGTCATGAGTCGCGAGTTCGATTGCTTTAATCCCTCGTTCAGATTCAGGAATTGCGCGGAGATCGGAGAAATCTAGCCTGAACTTGATGGTCGGATAAACAACCTGAGTCGGCGCTCCTGCAACTTCGTTGTAGGTCGTGCGCCAAATTTCATGCCGCCGAACGATTTCTTCCAGACATCGCTGGACGGTCTCCGGATCGCAGGGGCCGCGCCGATGAATGGTGATCGACTCGTTATGGAGGGGTGAAACCTTCCCAGCCGTTTGGTCCAGTCTCCAAACCTGTTCCTGGGCCACCGATAGACGCAGGGGATTCTCTCGCGTTTGAGTGTTGAAATCTGAATCAGAAAGCGGGCGACCTGCGCTTGTCTGCCGCATTTGTTCCAGCAGTTTACGCTTCGCCTCGGAGAGGTGAGGTCCGTTATCCATTCAGGCTGAAATGTGGAACTTCTATGCGGTCGCTTCAGACGCCCGGAATTTTATAGGCAGCGCGGTCATTCCTCGCAGGCCCAGATTGTTTCGCCAAGTCAGTCGGCCGGGCTTCAACTCCAAATCGTGCAAGCGCCGCATGATGGCCTCAAAGACTTCCTGCCCTTCAACTCGAGCCAGCGCTGCCCCAAAACAGAAGTGTGCGGCCCATCCAAAGGCTAAATGCCGGTTGTCGCTGCGGGAGATGTCAAATCGATCCGGGTCAGGGAATCGCTCCGGATCTCGATTGGCAGCGGCCATGACTGCCATCACTGCTTGTCCCTTGCGGATCAGCTTCCCGCCCATCTCGATGTCGTCCGGAGCAATTCTTCCCGTATGCTGGCTCGGACTCTCGTAACGCAGCATTTCTTCGACGGCTGATGGAATCAGCGACAAATCACTGCCCAACCGCTCCATCTCTCCCGGATTGCGCAAGAGCGTCAATACGCCGTTGCCGATCAGGTTCGTCGTGGTCTCCAATCCGCCGACCATCGTGACAATGCACGTCGCCACGACTTCTTCTTCCGTTAATCGATCGTCATCCACTTCTGCCGCCATAAGTGAATGCACCAGACCTTCGCGCGGTTGATCCTTTTGACGTCGTACCTGATCGTGAAAGTATGCCGTCATCTCCTGTACCGCGCGCAACATCCGCGGGGCGTGCTCGGGATTGTGTTGAAAGTTCCCCAACATTTCGGCAAAATCGGTCGACCATGCTTTGAGCTGATGCCGATCGCTGGTTGGCACGCCCAGCATTTCGGTAGTCACGATCGCGGGTAGCGGATCGCCAAGATCGCGAATCACATCCATCTCGCCTTTGTCCTGCACTTCGTCGAGCAGGCGCTTCACGATCTCTCGAATGTGCACGCGGAGGACGGCAACGCGCGCTGGCGTGAACGCCGATGAGGCCAGACTCCGCAGGCGGCTATGCTCCGGCGGGTCCATGAATAGCATCATCTTGACCATCAACTGGGCGAGCGGACTCATGTCTCCTAGTCCCATGGCACTCAATTTGGCGGGCGTGTGCGTGCGATTAGCTGAGAATCTATGAAGCACTTCGAGCACGTCGACGTAGCGGGTCACAACCCAGGTATGCAGGAACACGTCCCAGTGCACTGGATCTTCAGTTCGCAGCCGACGAAATAGCGGATAGGGGTTAGCGAGCACTTCCGGATCGAGAAGGTGATAAAGACTCAGTGCACTTGATCCCGAACTTCTGGAAATCGCACTTCTCAAAGAAGTCATAGACTGGGTTGTGTGGTGTTCAAACTGAGTAAGCGTTGCGCTTCTTCCTCACTCATGTTTTCAATCCTGGCGAACATCATACGCTCGACTTCGAGTGAGAGTTCCGCAACGGTGGGGTGATCGAATAGCTTCAGAAGCGGTACTTCCACCTGGAACCCGTCTCGCAGGCGCGCGATCAGTTGCGTGCCGAAGAGGGAATTGCCGCCAAGATAGAAGAAGTTGTCATTGACACCGACCTGCTGCAGGCCTAAAAGAGCAGCAACGATTGCGCCGACACGCTGCTCAGTGGCGGAACTGGGATTCTGAAATGCTTCCTCTCGAAGAATATTCTGCTGGCTGGGCGCTGGCAGCGCCTGACGGTCAACCTTGCCGCTCGATGTTACCGGCAACGATTCCATTCGGATAAACATTGCTGGAAGCATATACTCCGGCACTTCTCGGGAAAGAAAATCACGGAGTTCACCGACGCTGGGCATCGTCGACGCCGGCACAATATAGGCGACCAATTGTTTCTCGCCCGCTTCATTTTCCCGCGCCGATATTACAGTTTCGCGTATCGCAGGATAACGACGTAGAACGCTTGCGACTTCGTTAAGTTCGACGCGGAAGCCATTGATCTTGACCTGGTCGTCGGAGCGCCCGTGGAATGTGATTTGTCCGTCCGGCAGGTAAGACCCAATGTCTCCCGTTCGATAAAGCCTTGCATTTGTGTCAGCGCTGAAAGGATCCTTGACGAAACGATCCGCCGTCAACGCGGGATCATTCAAGTAGCCCAGCGCGAGTCCGCGCCCACCGATGTAGATCTCTCCAGTGACTCCCGGACCGACTTTCTGCATGCTGTAGTCGAGAATGTAGACTTCAACATTGTCGATCGGACGACCAATCGGTGGCAATCGGTCCGCTCCGCTCTTTGCCGGAACGATTCCCGAGGTCGCAACCACGGTGCATTCGGTTGGACCGTAATTATTCACCAGCGTGAACGGCATGGTCGGAGAAGGATAACAGTGCAGAGTGTCCGCGCCTGTTAACAGAAAGCGTAACGCCGCTTCTTTGGACCAAGGGAGCTTCAACATGTGCTCGGCGAGTGGCGTCGGCGCAAAACTGACTGTTATTTTTTCCTTCGTTAGAAAGTCGCGCAGCTTGGCCGGATCGGCGCGCGTCTCATCATCGACGAAATGTACACTTGCCCCCGCCGCCAAATACGGCCAAATCTCCCAAACGGCAGCATCAAATCCGATCGATGCGAGTTGGCTTCCACGATCTTCGGTGGTCACGCGGAACGCACGGTTATGCCACTCTACGAGATTGAGCAGGCTGTCGTGCCCAACGGCTACAGGCTTAGGTTCTCCAGTAGACCCTGAAGTGAAGATCACGTATGCGGTCTGTCTCGGACTTACAGGTGGTACCTCAGACTCGCTTGGCAAACACTTGATCGATGCCAGAGACGCATCCAGGTCAACTTTTATCCAATCACACGAAGGCACCGACTGGGCAGTTTCTGAGTCGGTCAATACGAAGCGCACCTGAATAGATTCCAACATCGTTTGCAAGCGGCGTGACGGTGTTTTCGGTTCCAGCGGCAAATACGCTGCCCCGGCTTTCAGAATAGCCAGAGCGCGGATGGGGAAGTTAAGCGACCGATTTACGCATAGCCCAACGACACTCCCTGCCGTGACTCCCAACGAACTAAGATAGTTCGCCAACTGGTTCGAGCGATTTGCCAGTTGCCGGTAAGTAATGGTGTCGCGTCCAGCAGAGATCGCGAGAGCATCAGGCCGCAATTCGACTTGGCGCTGAATTATCTGAACAAGAAACTGCCGGTCTTGTTTTACTTCCGCGACGTCAGAACCCTTTTCATCACTCCGCATGCGAATCTAAGGCTCCTCACCCCAACCATGAACACGGCGGGCCTTGACGAAAACTCGTTCATTTCTTGGGAGATACATGGCTGCAGGGGATACAGCCCTCACCTCAATGTGAACTCAATATACATCAGATTATACCCACTCTCAAGCAGTTTGACTTGCCAGAAGCGCCGAGTTGCGCGCGGTGGATGTTTTTGATAACGCGATGTTTATGACTTGCTTTGATGTTTTGTGGGTCTTCCAAGTGATGCAAGTTTGCTGTGATATAGTTTGAGTCGCCGCATGCAAAGCAAATAACGTTTTTGCCTGATACTTACTTCCTTTTCTGGATTGACCAGGTTGATTCGCCGCCTTCCCCAGGCTCGGCCGAGGCCATCCGTAGTTTAGTGTTCCCAAATTTTGATGCAGAAATCGCCCAAGCTGCGCGAGGCTCGATTCGACGACCATCCGCGAATAACCGCGCTTGCAGCGAAGTACGGTTTGCGTACCGAGGAATACTCTGCCTGGACGCATCTTTGGAACAGCAACCCCGCATATCGAAGTGTTCAGGGCGAGATTCCTATCGGTTGGGTTCTCGATATCGGTGGCGACGAAATCGTCGGTTATTTAGGCAATGTTCCGATAGGCTACGAGTTGCGCGGCAAAAGACTGTTAGCCGCAACCACGCGCGCATGGGTCGTAGATACCCCTTATCGCGCCTATTCTCCCTTGCTGCTTGCTACCTATTTTCAACAGCGCAACGTCGACCTTTTCCTGAGCACCACCGTGAACTCTCAGTCTGAGGCCGCTTATAGCAGTTTTCAAAGCACACGCGTACCGGTGGGCTCATGGGATCGGGCCTCGTTCTGGATCACGAATTATCGCGGCTTTGTCGGCAGCTATCTGCGTCGGAACAGTCGGATGTTTACCGTCCCGGCCACGTATCCACTGTCCGCGGGTTTGTTTGTGTTAGATCGGTTTCGCGGAGCTCGCTTGCCTCGTTCGTCTGATTCAGTCCGGATTGTGCCGTGTGCGCGATTTGACGATCGTTTTCAAGCTTTCTGGGAGAAACTGCGCAAAGTCAAATCCGATATCCTGCTCGCTGATCGAAGCCTGCAAACCTTGGATTGGCACTTCAAATCCGCCTTTCAGAAAAGAGATCCATGGATCTACGTGCTGGAGCAGGGCTCAAGTATCTCAGCCTACTCGATATTTCAGCGATACGATTTCGCAAAGGTGGGACTCACCCGAGTGCGTCTGATCGACTTCCAATGCCTGGACATCGACAAAAGCTATGACGTTCTGCTCGCCATGTTGCGCATTGCAATCGATCGCTGCCGAAAAGCGTCCATTCACATGTTGGAACTCGTTGGCGATCCCTCTGAATTGGTAAAGAAGCTCCAGAGCGCTGCGCTTCGGCAGCGGCCTCTCGGCAGTTGGCTTTACTACTACAAGACGAATCACTCGTCTCTCGCGCAGGAATTGAAACACGCTAGCGTTTGGGAACCTTCTTTGTTCGATGGAGATTCAAGTCTGTAACGATTCTTCGTGAAAGCCGCGAAATTCAGCGAGAAGAAATGCCTGCCCTGGTCCAATCGATCAAACGCCTTGCCTTCAAGGTCATCGCGAACACCGCGATCGCCGTCTATTCGCGCTTCCCCATCTTCGGAGATCTCCGGGCAGCTGTAGCAGTCCTGCGTCACAATGGACTAATTCTCGTTATTGATCGCAACGACGGTCGGGGCCTGTCATTTCCCGGAGGGCTCACACATCCAGGAGAATCGGCAGAAAGGAGTATGCGTCGCGAATTGAGAGAGGAGACTGGGCTGGAAGCCGAACAAGCGCGACTACTCTTTGAGTATCGCAGCACATCCGATGTTCCGTGCGTTGTGACAGTATTCGAGGTAACGGCGAATGGAACACTGACGGGATCTTGGGAGGGCACTCCTCGATGGCTTTCCGTATCGGAAGTGAAGTCTAAAATCCTTTCCAGTCAGGCAGAGATCGTCCGGCGCATTTCGGTCTGAAATGTTGCTTACTCGCTGCCGTCGCGGTCTACGCGAGGATGAATACTTCTAGAACGGAATATCCTCATCCGTGATCGGACCGGATGCCGCTGGCTCATGCTCAGGAACACGCTGATCAAAGTTGTTGTTGCTCGACGATGATGCCCGCGAACTGCCTGAGAAGTCGCCACCACTGCCTTCGCCGCGTCCGCCCAAAAGAATCAAATCACTCGCTACGACTTCCGTCATGTATTTCTTCTGGCCCGTTTGCTTATCGTCCCAGGAGCGGGTCTGCAGGCGCCCTTCGATATAGACCTTCCCGCCCTTCTTCAGATATTCACCCGCAATTTCCGCAAGCCGCTGCCAAAGCACGACATTGTGCCACTCGGTGCGATCCTGCCACTCTCCGCCCTTGTCTTTGAAGCGTTCATTCGTGGCGATGGTGATCTTTGCCACAGGAGTGCCCTGTGGCGTGTATTTAATTTCGGGATCCTTCCCCAAATTGCCAATCAGTTGAACGCGATTCAAACTCTTTCCAGCCATAACGGACTCCTTTGCAGGGGTTCAATATAGCAGATGCAAGGCGGTGGATTAGTGTCACATGTTACAAAGAGGGGGATTCCAGTTTCATTTTGGGCTTGGAAGTACGTCATCTGACCAGAAACGGATTACTCTCCCGCTCGTCGCCGATCGTAGTCAGTTCGCCGTGTCCAGGAACGACGACGGTTTCGTCCGGCAGGGCGAGAACCGTATCGTGGAGAGAGCGCATGATCTTCTGCATGGAGCCGCCGGGAAGATCCGTACGTCCAATCGATCCGGCAAACAATGTGTCACCGGCGATCAACTTTTTCTCAGTCTCGAAATAGAGACAAATGCTGCCTTCTGTGTGACCGGGAGTGTGTAGAACCTGAGCCGTGTGCGTTCCGGCCGAGACGGTCTCTCCCTTGGTGATGCTGCGGTCGATCTCGACCTTCTCCGGCGTCGGAACACCAATCCAGGTCGCCTGCACATCGAGCATTTTCAGCAGAGCATGATCGTTCTGGTTGAGCAGAATGGGAGCGCCCGTCAATGCACGCAGTTTCATTGCACCACCAATGTGATCGATGTGAGCATGCGTGATCACTATCTGTTTGATTCGCAAATGATGTTTTTCAGCGATTGCAACGATGGTGCTGATATTGTCTCCGGGGTCTATGACCATACCTTCATGCGTGCTTTCGTCGCCGATGATGGAGCAATTGCACTGGAGCACCCCAACCGGAAGAATTTCATGAATCATGTGGCTATTGTATCGGTGAAAAAGTCGTGGAGCGGAACGAGATTGATAGTCAGGAATCAACTGGAATCAATTCGCCTTTCTCCTATGATCCGTGAGTCCGCGGGCACAGGTTTGAACCACACTTGCCGCGCAGGCTGTATCGGGTGGAGAATGGGGCAACGCTTGGGGAGGTCCTAGTGGCCAAATACCGTCAACCGGGATATCAGGACAACGATCGACAACCACGGCAACAGGAGAAGCCGCGCAAAGCGCCTCCAGAACGCACTAGTGGTCCGCCGCGTTGGGATCACGCGCTCGGACCTAAACCAGTAAATCTTCCTGGCACGCGCGCCGTTTCACGTTGTGCACAGTGCGGCACTATTCTGCAAGGGGCGGCGAGTTCTGGTGAAGGCCAATGCCCAAAGTGCGGCTTCGAATTGCATTCGTGCAAGCAGTGCACCTATTTCGATCCGGGAAGCCGCTTTGAGTGCATGCAACCAATCAAGGAGCGCATCGCCAAGAAGGATGCACGGAACAGTTGCGAGCTATTTGAGATTCGCGTGACTCGCGAAAAGGAAACCTCTACACCGGCCAGCTTGCGGCCGAACGACGCCCGAGCGGCATTCGAAAACCTGTTCAAGAAGTAGGTTCCGGACGCCACGCTCGAGCTTCAGCCATTTTCAAAAGTTTGAAATTCCGGGCAAGAGCGAGGAACCTGCTTCTTCTTGCCACGAGCACACAGCAGACCTTCTGAAACACAAGCTCGCCTTGAATGTTCCTGAGCCGGGAGATGAATGCCCTTTGTGTAATGGACAGTCCAAGGTCGAGAGTCGAACGTCGAGAGCCGAAGCCCGAAAACCAAAAGCCGAAGCCGGAATCCGGCCCTATGGCTTCTGTGTCGGTCGTAGCAAAATCTCGCTCATAAACGATTGCGGCGACTGCGTTACCAGCATCGCAACGGAGTGAGCCACGTCCTCTGGCTGCAACATTTTGTTCGGATCTTTTCCCGTGTGCGGACTTAATTCGGTGTCCACCGATCCTGGACAAATCACAGACACCCGGATATTGTTCCCGCGCAGTTCTTCTGCCACTGAGTACGTCAGCCCGTTCAATCCCCACTTCGATGCGGCGTATGCTGCACCCTTCGGCAGGGCATTTTTCCCAGCCAGAGAAGAGATGTTGATGATGTGTCCGGAGTTGGCCTGGATCATGAACGGTGCGAATGCTCGGATCGCGTAGTAGACGCCGCGCAAGTTCGTATTGAGAATGCGATCCCATTCGTCAGGTGGCAATTCGTGCAGCCGCTCTGTGAAGCCGCCAATACCTGCGTTATTTACCAGTATGTCGAGGCGGCCGAAGGTGCTATTTATGCGGGCGGCGGCGTATTCGAGTTGATGAAGCACGGTCACATCGCAAGGAATCACTTCAGTTTTGCCACCCGCATCGATGATGGCCCGAGCGATTGCGTCAAGGGTTGCTTGAGTGCGTCCTAACAGAACCGAGGTTGCGCCGAGAGCTGCCAGTGTGCGTGCGATCGCGGCTCCAATGCCTCGGCCGGCGCCGGTGATGACTGCTACCTGCCCGGAAAGGGGGCGAGCGGTGTCCATAGTACAAGGGCCTCGCTATGCTTGCGGATCTGCAGAGTTGCGCCGAAAGCGGAACATCCAGCGCGTCTGCTTTACGCATCTTAACAATAAAGAGGACCGTGAATGGGAAGGCGCTTGCCTTCGGCAGAAGAGGTACTTATAATCCGGCCAGCCGGGAAAACGGGTCAGCCGCCTCATCGTTCCAACCGAGTCACCCCGAGTCTCCCGGAGCCCTGCCAGGAAGCCCGGGCATTCCAAAGCAGGATCCGAACGCAATGCGGTCCAGTAGGGAATGCAGTTGCTGCTGAGTTGCTATTAAAGATTCCTAAAAGCTATTTCCTGAGAGTCAAGGAGCCAATGTGATGAAGAAGATTCTGGTTACGGTTGTGCTTGGGGTAGCGGTCGCCGCAGTAGGGGTGAATACTGCGCAGCCGGCTCAGGGACAATCGGCCACACCTGCAGCAGGCCAAGCCGCTGCACCGGCGGGAGGCCAATCGGCCGCGCCGGTAATTAAGGACCCCGCCGAGTACAACGCCTACGTCGCGGCTATTCAGCAAAAGGACCCCGCGGCAAAGGTCAGCGGCCTCGAGGCGTTTCTCACGCAGTATCCCAGCAGCGTGATGAAGAATCAGGGACTTGAGATCCTGATGCAGACCTACCAGCAGACGGGCAACGTAAACAAAGCAACCGAGACTGCGACGAAACTTGTTGCGGTTGATCCCTGCCAGGTTCCTGCTCTCACCTTGTTGACCTACATTGACCGCATGAAGGCTCAAGGCGGCGATCCGAACGGAAAGCAGCTTTCCGCCGATGCAGGCAAATACGGCCAGCAAGGATTGGACTGCCTCCCGAAATTCAATAAGCCCGAAGGCACCAGCGACGCAGACTTTCAGAAGATGAAAGCGCAGATGACTGGCAACTTCGAAGCGGGCATCGGCTGGGGTGCTCTGCAGGACAAGGACTATGCTAAGTCTGCACAGCATCTGAAGGCAGCAAGTGACGCGAATCCTCCGGACTCACAGAAAGATCTTGCTCTCCTTTATCCGTTAGCACTCTCGTATCTTCAGCAGACTCCCCCGGACTACCAGAACGGTATCTGGTACGCCGCACGTGCGGCGGCTGTTGCTCCAGATGCGAATAAACCAGCGATCGAAAAGTATGCACGTTCTCAGTATGTGAAATTCCACGCTGGTGATGATGGTTGGCAAGACGTGCTCAACGCGGCGAAAGCTGGCGGACCTCAGGTTCCCATCAAGCCCGCTCCAACCCCGGCCGAGCAGGCGCACAAGATGGTGCAAGACACTACTCCAGACAAAATGGACTTCGCTACCTGGGAGTTCGTATTGACCAATGGATCTCAGGAAGATCAGGATGCTGTCTGGAATGCAATCAAAGGGAAGGCAGTACAGATGGTTGGGACTGTGATCAGCACCACGCCCGACACGTTCATGGTCGCTGGCAGCTCCGACGACATCGATGCCAAGAAAGCGGACATCACGTTGAAGTTCGAAGACAAACTTCCGGCAAAGATGATCCCTAAGGATGGAAGCGATAACTTTCAATTCCAGGGTGAACCGGCTTCCTATACTCCAAGTCCTTTCATGATGGTGATGGAAAAAGGCCGGCTGCTGAGTGCTCCCAAGCCAGCATCGCCCGCCAGGAAGGCACCAGCCCGCAAGCCCGCCGGACAGTAAGGCGAGCTTCGGAAAGCACGAAGGCAGCCCGCAAGGGCTGCCTTTCTTATTTGTATGAGACAAGCGTTTCTTACGAAAATCTCTAGCGGACGATCTTTTTCTCGAAGGTAACCGGACGGGCGCTGCGCGGTGGACGCTTCACGCCATCCCTAAGCTGTCGGACATCGATCTTCAGTTCGGTAATCGTGCGGCTCAACGTATTACGGTGCATCCCCAGTTCCCGTGCAGCGCGGCATTGGTTTCCCTTGTTTTCCTGCAGCACAGTCAGGATGAATCGCTTTTTGAATTCCCGTACGCCTTCCGAGTACAGAATGTTGCTGCGGTACATTTGCAGGACAAGTGCTTCCAATTGATCTTTCACAGTTCTCTCTCTCTTTGCAGGAATTTTGCACTGCACCGCGGCCTATTTCGGCGGGGAAGACGGGGAGCCACTCAACTTCTGCGGAGCTTGATGGATTAACTCGAGTCCCTGATAGAAACGAGCCCGCAAGTCCGAAGGAGCCAGCCAGATTCCCGCCCGCCCTACCACGAGAAAATAGGGCGCCAACTCCGATTCATGCAGCAACTTGGAAGCCGGCTCAAACGCCGTCATTCCCATCAGGATCACAGCTACCATCAGCCCGCCCCGGAGCAATCCCAAAAGCGCGCCTAGGAAACGGTCAAAACCGCTGAGACCAGCCTCTTTCATGACCCATCGCGCTATCCTGGCCGCAATGCCAAACAACAGCAGGATGACGAAAAAGATGATCAGGAAACCGAGTATCTCAGCCAACCACGGGTTCTTCAGAAACGTCTCAAACCACTCTGCGAGATGACGATACTGCCACGCAGCTACGATGTAACCCACAATCAATCCGGCGGTGGTCAGGGCTTCGGAAAAAAAACCCTGAATGGCGGCCGTTATCACACTCAACAAAATCAGGGCACAGATCAGCCAATCCAATGCGGTCATAACGGGTGCCCGCTTGGCCCGGCCAGCTTTCCGTTACACATCCAGCTTGCGTCCGGTCAGCTGGGAATAGGCTTCAAGGTACTTTTCGCTGGTGTGGCGTGCCACATCCGGCGGAAGGGCCGGAGCCGGCGGCTGCTTGTTCCAGTGAATGTCTTCCAAATAGTCGCGGACATACTGTTTGTCGTACGAGTCCTGAGCGCGGCCCGGCGCATATTTGTCGGCCGGCCAGAAGCGAGAGGAATCCGGAGTCAAAACTTCGTCGCACAGCGTGATCCCTTGCTCAGTGCGGCCGAACTCAAACTTGGTATCTGCAATGATGATTCCGCGCTCGCGAGCATACGCCGCCGCCTTCTTGTAAATGCGCAGCGTCAGATCCCGCAGATGGCCTGCCGTCTCGACACCAACGATCGTGCACATCTCGTCGAACGAGATGTTTTCATCATGTCCGCTGGTCGCCTTGGTCGATGGCGTGAAGATCGGCTCGGGAAAGGCCTCGGATTCTTTCAGCCCAGCGGGAAGCTTGATCCCGGACACAGAACCTGTAGCTTTGTATTCTTTCCAGGCCGAGCCGGAGATGTACCCGCGCACAATGCACTCGACGGGGAAGATTTCAGCGCGCCGGACGAGCATCGATCGTCCGCGCAACTGGTCTGCATATTTGCGTGCGGTTCCAGGATACTTATCGACCTCGGCAGTGATCAGATGGTTTGAGACTACATCTGCCAAGAAGTCGAACCAAAACAGCGAAATCTGCGTGAGTATGCGTCCCTTGTTAGGGATGCCAGTGGCCAGCACATAATCAAAGGCCGAAATGCGGTCGCTGGCGACGAAAAGCAGCTGCTTTTCGTCAACGTCATAGACATCGCGGACCTTGCCGCTCGCCTTCAGTTTTAAATCTTTGAAATCAGTTCGTAGCAGGACGGAATCGAGTAGTTCGGGGCTCATGTTGAAATTTTACAGCTTAGAGGCGAGGCGTATTCTAGCTGGTCAGAAAAAATTGTCAACGACTCTCGTCACCATAAGAGGCGGACGGCCAAAAAGCTTGCAAAGAAAAATGTTGATAAGCAAGAAGATGCTCTAAAACACCTGGCGAGCGCTGGATTTCGCCACATCCGCCTTGTGGAAAAGCTGAGGAAGGCGGTGGATAAAACCAACCGGCTCTGAGATGTCATCCTGAACCGTGGCGGGGTACGCAGAAAGGGACCGTACGATGGGTGCGCAGCTGCTCAGAAGTGGAGAAGAAATTTACAGGCTTATGCAGCTGTGGTTCAGAATGACAGGTTATTGCGCCCCGAACCTGACTGACACCAGCTTCGACACGCCCGGCTCCTGCATCGTGACGCCATAGAGAACGGGCGCTATGCTCATCGTCTTCTTGCTGTGGGTTATCAACACGAACTGTGTCTGAACGCTCATCTCTTTGACGAGATCTGTGAAGCGACCGACGTTGGCCTCGTCCAGCGGCGCATCCACTTCGTCAAGGATGCAGAACGGACTTGGCGCGAACTGGAAGATCCCAACCAGCAAAGCCAGCGCAGTAAGTGCCTTTTCACCACCCGACAACAGCAATACGCTCTGTAGTCGTTTACCCGGAGGCGACGCTACAACATCGATGCCACTTTCGGCGCTATTCTCTTCGTCGGTTAACTTCATGAATGCATGTCCGCCGCCGAACAGTTTCTTAAACGTCGCCTGGAAGTTCTCGTTAATCTTGTGGAACGCCTCTTCGAACTTCTGCCGTGAGATCTGATCGATCTCCTTAATAGTCGCCGTCGTATTTTCGATGGACGAAATCAAATCCTTGCGCTGCGTCTCAAGGAACCCGTGCCGCTCGGCCGTTTCTTTGTATTCCTCGAGCGCCATCATATTGACCGGGCCCATCGCCTCGAGCTTCGAACGCATGTCGCGATAGAGCTGATCTTCATTCGCAAGCTCATCGCCAGTGACGATGGGAAGGGAAGTGTCCTCCATCAAGGCGCCGCGTTCCATGCAGAGTTCGTTCAGGCACGTTTCCGACATATGCTGTGCATCGGACTGCAGCTTAGCTGCCAAGGCCGAGAGTTCCCCGCGGCGGTCGCGCGCCTGATCCAGAAGCATTCGGCCCGCCTTCAGCAGTTCCTCGATCTCAAGCAGCCGTGCGCGCAATTGCTCGTTCTCAAACTGTAAGAGCCCTTCGCGTGCCTGTGATGCGTTGCGCTCCGCTTCCAAATCATCAGCCTGCTGAGCATTTCCGAGGGTATCACTTTGGAAGGCGTTTTGAAGGAGACACTCCCGCTCGCCCTTCAACAACTCTTGATAAAGTCTCACGTGGTCCCCTTAGATACTGCGAAGAAACGCGGTGTGATCCTCTTGTACTGGATCTCGGCGGGCGGATGCCGGTTTGCGAGAAAGGTGGCTGGTGAACCGTTCTGTGGATTG
>Ga0207693_10002289_pt1 | contig 16657 bp, 14 predicted proteins | sample LARL81metaG_FD_184347 | JGI IMG/M metagenome (GOLD analysis project Ga0207693, IMG submission 184347) | Corn, switchgrass and miscanthus rhizosphere microbial communities from Kellogg Biological Station, Michigan, USA - LAR L8-1 metaG... | ecosystem: Host-associated > Plants > Roots >...
GGCGTCGATCTGGCTCAGCATCTCGTCCACCGAGTGGAAGGTGCCGAAGCGCAGCTCCTGCTTGGCGAGACGGTTCATCCTCGAGGAGGACGACTCGAGGGACAGCATGAAGCTGCCCTTGAGGTGGTCCTTGGCCCGCCCCAGCTCCTCGGCGGTGACGCCGTCCTTCCTGAGCCCTCGCACTTCCTTGATGAAGGCCTTGAGGACCTTGCCGAAGTTGCCCGTCTCCGTGCCCGCGTACAGGTAGAGCACGCCGCTGTCGCGGAATTGCTGGGCGCCGGAATGGACGGAGTAGACGAGGCCCTGCCGCTCCCGCACCTCCTGGAAGATCCGGGAGGACATGCTGCCGCCCATGATGTCGTTCATGAGATAGAGCGCGTAGCGCTCCGGGGAAATTTCGGATATCCCCGGAAAGCCCATGATCACCTGCACCTGCTCGAGGGGCTTGGAGATCAGGTGCACGCCGGGCCTGAGCACGGGCGCCACCTCGACATGGGTGAGAGCCGGGCCGCGGAAGCTCTCGAAGCGGCCCGCGAACGCCTCCACCACCCGGTCATGCTCGGCATTGCCCGCCACCGCCACCGTGACGCGGGTCGGAGTGTACTCTCCGCGGAAGTGGGCGAGGATGGTCTCCCGGTCCAGCTTCTCGACGACCTCTCTCCGTCCGAGAATGGGACGGCCCAAGGGATGCCCGGGCCATGCCTTCTCTGCGAAGAGGTCGTGGACGAGGTCGTCGGGCGTGTCGTCCACCATCTTCATTTCCTGGAAGACCACCGCCTTCTCCCGCTCGATGTCGCCGGCGTCGAAGCGCGGATGCAAGAGCACGTCGGAGAGGAGATCGGCGGCCATCTCCAGATGCTGATCGAGCACCCCCACGTAGAAGCAGGTGTGCTCCTTGGCGGTGAAGGCGTCCATGTGGCCGCCCACGGAGTCGATGGCGCGCGCGATGTCTTCAGCCGACCGCGTCTCCGTGCCCTTGAAGACGAGATGCTCGATCAGGTGGGAGATGCCCCCCCGCTCGAGCGGCTCCACTCGCGAGCCCGTCTCCACCCAGATGCCCACGGCCACGGAGCGAACCCAGGGAAGCGATTCGGTGACCACGCGGACGCCATTCGGCAGCACCGTCTTGCGGTAGGTGTCCGCGCGGCCCCCTACTGTCACTCCGCGGCTCGGCACGGCATCAGGCGCCGGCAGTGGTGGGGGCGATCTTCAGCTTTTCCTTGTCGGCGAGGGCCGGCTGGTCGCGCAAAGCCTGCTTGCGCGAGAGGCGGATCTTGCCGTTGCCGTCGATCTCGATGACCTTGACGAGAACCTCGTCACCCTCCGTCAGCACGTCCCCCACCGCGCGGATACGCGCCTCGGCAATCTGGGAGATGTGCAGGAGCCCTTCCGTTCCCTGCATGATCTCCACGAAGGCCCCGAACTCCTTGATGCTCTTGATCTTGCCGAGATAGATGCGATCGAGCTCCGCTTCGCGGCAGATGTCCTGGATGATGTCCACCGCCATCTGCGCCTTCTCCGAGGAGGAGGAGAAGACCGTCACCTTGCCGTCGTCCTCCACGTCGATCTTGGCTCCCGTCTTCTCCTGGATGCCACGGATGACCTTGCCCCCGGGGCCGATGATCTCGCGGATCTTCTCCGGGCGGATCTTGATGGTGACGAAGCGGGGCGCGTACTCCGACAACCCCGTGCGCGCGGTCTTGATGGTCTCGGCCATCTTGCCAAGGACGTGGAGCCGGGCCTCGCGCGCCTGAGCGAGGGCCTGGCGCATGATGTCGACGGACACCCCGGCGATCTTGATGTCCATCTGGAGCGCGGTGATGCCCTTGTCGGTGCCCGCGACCTTGAAGTCCATGTCGCCGTAGTGGTCTTCGCTGCCCATGATGTCGGTGAGGATGCCGACCTTCTCGCCTTCCTTGACGAGGCCCATGGCGATGCCCGCCACCGGCGCCTTGAGAGGCACCCCCGCGTCCATGAGCGACATGGAAGCTCCACACACCGTGGCCATCGACGACGAGCCGTTGGACTCGAGGATCTCGGACACGATGCGGATGGTGTACGGGAAGACATCCTTGGCGGGGAGCACGGCGGAAATGGCGCGATGGGCGAGGGCGCCGTGGCCGACCTCGCGCCGTCCCGCCGTGCCGAAGCGCTTGACCTCGCCGGTGGAAAAGGGCGGGAAGTTGTAGTGGAGCATGAAGTTGCGGTAGCTGTCGCCCTCGAACGACTCGAGCTTCTGCTCGTCGTTCTTGGTGCCGAGGGTCGCCGCCACCAGCGCCTGCGTCTCACCCCGCGTGAAGAGAGCGGAGCCGTGGGCTCTGGGCAGGTAGCCGACCTCGGACCAGATCGGGCGCACTTCCTTGACGCTACGCCCGTCGACACGGATGCCCTTGTCCACGATGAGTCGGCGGACTTCGGTCTTCTCCACCTTCTCGAAATACTCGTGCGCCTTGGCCTTCGTGGCCGGCTCGTCCGGCACATGGTCCACCGTGACCAGACGGGTCCAGGTCGCCTCGAAGGCGGCGGTCAGGGCCTCGGCCCGCGCCTGTTTCTGGTGGATGGCGAGCGCCTCCACTACGCGGGGGGTCGCCACCTCCTGCACCTTGCTCTGCAGGGACGGATCCGCGCCCGCGTGGGCGTCGAAGGCCCAGCGCGGCTTGGCCGCCTGCGCCATCAGCTCCTTCTGGATGCGTGCCAGCTGCTTGCACTGCTCATGGCCGAAGGCGAGGGCCTCGAGCATCTGGTCCTCCGCGATCTCCTTGCCGCCAGCCTCGACCATGAGGACCGCTTCCTCGGTGCCCGCCATCACGATCTCGAGCGTGGCCGCCGCCTGCTGGGCATAGGTGGGATTCACCACCAGCTTGCCGTCGACCATGGCCACGCGGGCGGCGCCGATGGGGCCCGCGAACGGTATGCCGGAGAGCGAGAGGGCGGCCGAGGTGCCGACCATGGCCAGCACGTCGGGGTCGTTCTCGTTGTCGGCCGAGATGACGAGGTTGATGACCTGGATCTCGTTGCGGAAACCCTTGGGAAACAGGGGGCGGATGGGGCGGTCAATGAGGCGGCAGGTCAGCGTCTCCTTCTCGTCGGGCCGGCCCTCCCGCTTGAAGAAGCCTCCGGGAATCTTTCCGCCCGCGTAGGCCTTCTCGCGATATTCCACGGTGAGAGGGAGGAAATCGCGGCCTTCCATGGCCGACCGCGAGGCGACCACGGTGGACAGCACCATGGTGCCGCCGCAGCGTACGACCACTGCGCCGTCCGCCTGCTTGGCCACCTTGCCGGTTTCGATCGAGATGGCGTTGCCGTTGAGCTTCGTCTGTACGGAGTGATTCGTCGTCATGAGGATGATCTTTCTCCAGCCATTATGGCGTGGGCAGCCATCAAAGCGTCGGCGGCCGGTGTTGAGGCGGCAGCACGCGGTGCCCGGGCTGATTCAGGGGTGAGAGTAACGTGGGTCGTGCGAGCCCGGCATGTCCGGGCCGTCGAGGATCGAAGCCAGCCGGAGCCCGCGGTCACTTGCGAATTCCGAGCTTATCCGTCAGGACGCGGTATCGCTCCGCGTCCTTCTTTCTGAGATATTCCAGGAGTCCGCGCCGCTTGCCGATGAGCATGAGCAGGCCGCGGCGCGAGTGGTGATCCTTCTGATGGGTCTTGAAGTGGTCGGTCAGCCCGTTGATACGCTCGGACAGGAGGGCGATCTGCACTTCCGGTGATCCGGTATCCCCGTCGTGCGTCTTGAACTGCTCGATGAGGCCCTTCTTCCTGTCAAGGGACAGCCGCATGCTGGAATCCTCCCGGGGGTTCCCCCCCCAATCGCCACGCCCCCAGGGCCCTGGCTGCGGCTCCGACGGGACGGGTTCGTGTGGATGGCCTAAACGTGCAAGGACGCAGGAAGTTTAGCACGCCGTCACATACCTGTAAAGGCGCGGAGGCGCCTACGACGTGCGCGCCCGGCTGTCGCGGCGGGCCCGGGCCGCCTCGATGTCCGCCATCACCTGCGCCTTGAGGGCATCCACGCCCGAGAACTTCATCTCGGGGCGGATCCGCTCGAGGAACTCGATCCTGAGCGTCCGGTCATAGAGGTCGCCGGAGAAATCAAGCAGGTACGCTTCGACCCAGTACTGATTCTCCCCGAACGTCGGCCGATAGCCGACGTTGACCACGGCGTCGGCCGCCCCGCCCTCCCACGAGGCGCGGGCGCCGTAGACGCCGGCGGCGAGCACGAGCGGCCGGTCGGGCTTGAGGTTGGCCGTGGGAAAGCCCAGCGTCCTTCCCCGCCCTGCCCCGCGCATCACGGTCCCCGTGATGGCGTACGGATGACCGAGCAACTCCGCGGCCCGGACCGCGTCACCCTCGCCGAGAAGATGGCGTATGGCGCCGGAGGAGACCGTCTGCCCCTGGAACCGGAGGGGCGGCAGGACACGCGCGGTGAAGCCGCGCCGGGGCCCGAGCTCGGCGAGGAGCGCCGCCGTCCCCAGCGCGTCGTGGCCGAACGTGTGATTGAAGCCCACCACCACCTCCCGAGCGCCCAGGGTGCGCACGAGGATGTCGTCCACGAAGGCCTCCGCCTCCATGCGGGAGAACTCCAGCGTGAAGGGAATGACCAGCGCCGCGTCGGCCCCCAGTCCCTTCATGCGCTCGAGGTTCTCGTCGAGGGTCGCGATGGGGCGTGGGGCACGCTCCGGCCAGAGCACGCTCACGGGATGCGGATCGAACGTGCACACCACCGAGGGCAACCCGAGGACACGTCCCCGCTCCACGGCGGTGCTGATCAGCAGCGCGTGGCCGAGGTGGATGCCGTCGAAGGCACCGAGCGCGGTCACGCACGGGCGCAGATCAGGTGGGTAGGACGCGAGACCGCGGAGTATCCGCATGGAGGAGGCGTTCGGGCTTCACGAGGGCGCCGCGCCGGACACCGATGCCGAGGAGCGCTCCATCCGCGTCGTAGACGCGAACGAGGCCCGCCGCGCCCGGCTCCGTCACCGACTGGCCGTTCGCGAAGGCGCGGGCGCTCTGCTCCGAGAGCCGCGCCGACGGCATGGCCTGCAGGGCCGAGTCCGGCGGAAGCGCGCGCGCCCACAGAGGCTCGCCGTCCCGCGCCGAGAGGACAAGGCTCCACGGCGCGGCTTCTTCGAGCCGGTATGGTCCCACCCGGGTTCGCACGAGCCGGGCCAGAGTCCCTCCCGTGCCGAGCGCCGCGCCGAGATCGGCCGCGAGGGTCCGGACGTAGAAGCCCTTTCCGCAGGTGACCCGGAGCACGAGGTCGGGCAGGGTGAGCGCTTCCAGATGAATGGCGTGGACCGTGACCTCCCGAGCCTGGCGCTCGACTTCCACGCCCTCCCGCGCCAGCTCGTACAGCCGCCGCCCCTCGTGGTGGAGCGCGGAGTACATGGGCGGGACCTGGCGAATCAGCCCCACGAACGGTGTGAGGACCTTGGCGACCGTCGCCGCGTCAAGCTCCGGAACGGGCCGGCTCTCGAGCACGGTCCCGGAGAGGTCTTGGGTGTCCGTGGAGACGCCCAGTCTCACCGTGGCCAGGTATTCCTTGTCAAGCTCCACGAGATAGGGCGTGAGCTTGGTCGCCTCGCCGATCAATATGGGCAGGAGCCCGGTAGCCGCGGGATCGAGCGTGCCGCCGTGGCCGATCTTGGGCGCGCGCAGCACCCGGCGCAGCTGGGCCACGACCTGGAAAGAGGTCACGTCCGGGCCCTTGTCGACGGGCAGGATGCCGGAGCGTGTGTCGCGGATCACTTCGGCGATCGCGGCCGCACCGCGTCCAGCGATTCCTTCACCGCCTCGAGGAGGGCCGCAGTGGCCCCTTCGAGCGTGCCGGAGAGCGTGCAGCCCGCGGCATTCTCGTGGCCGCCGCCGCCGAAGCGATGGGCGATGGCGTTCACAGGTACCTCGCCCTTGGCGCGGAGGCTTGCCTTGATCGTGCCCGGCCCTTCCTCGCGGAGGAGCACGGCCACCTTCACCCCGCCCACGGAGCGCGGATAGCCCACGAGATCCTCCGCGTCGAGAAACTCGCGGGAGACGAGGCCACGCGGCACGGCGAGCCAGGCGATCCGGCCGTCCTCGCTCATCTGGATCAGACGCAGCACCTCGCCGAGCTGGACGAGGGAGTCCGGGGCACGCTGCTGGTACAGACGGTCGGACACCAGTGACGGGTCGGCGCCCGCCGCCGTGAGCTCCGCCGCGATGCGGAAGGTGCGCGGGGTGGTGTTGGAATAGCGGAAGGAGCCGGTGTCGGTATGAACGGCCGTGAAGAGATTGAGGGCCACGGCGGGAGTGACCCGGAGTCCCAGGGTCTTCACGAGGTCGAAGATCATCTCCCCGGTGGCGGCCGCCGAGGGATCGATCCAGTTGACGGTGCCGTAGCGCCGGTTGTCCGGGTGGTGATCGATGTTGAGCACCCGGCTCTGCGGCCCGCGCGCGCCCTCGAGCAGCCCTTCCGAGCGGTCCGGATTGGGGCAGTCGGTCATGACGATCACGTCGTACGTCTGGGGCGCCGTCTTCCACACGTTCCAGCGGTCCGACCCAGGCAGAAAGGCGAGCACGCCCGGTACGGGGTGGGGGCCCGCGAAGGTGACGGAGGCGCCGGCCGCACTCAAGGCCAGCCCCAGCCCGAAGAGCGTGCCCAGCACATCGCCGTCCGGATGCACGTGGCCAAGGCAGAGCACCGTGCCCTGGGGATCGCGGAGAGCAGCCGTCACCTCGTCGGGTGGCGTGACGGAGAACCCGGAGCCCTTGCCGTCCATCACTCGCTCTTCTCCGCTTCGTGGGACTTGAGCCCGGCGAGGAGCGACTGGATATGGGCGGCGTGCTCCATGGAGCGGTCAGGCCGAAAGGCGATCTGGGGCGTGACCCGGAGATCGAGGTGCTTGCGGAGCCAGTTCCACACGAAGCCGCGCGCGCTCTCGAGAGCCTTGAAGGACTTCGCCCACTGGTCCTCGGGCCCCAGTACGGATACGTAGACGCGCGCGAGCTTGAGGTCCGCCGTGGTGTCCACCTCGGTCACCGTGACGAAGCCCAGGCGAGGATCCTTGATCTGCCGCTGCAGGACGGCGGAGATCTCCTCCTTGATGAGCTGATTGACGCGCTCGAGCCGCTTCCCTTGCACTCTACAGAATCTCCACCTGGATGTCCGTCACGTAGCCGTCCACATTGTCCTCGATGTAGTCGAGCGCCTTGGAGATGACCTCGTTGGCATGACGCGAGTCGCCGGAGACGCAGGCCACGGCCAGGGTGGCGCGCTGCCACGCGTCGTGATGATCCACTTCCGCGACGGAGATCTCGAAGCGCCGGCGGAGCTTGTCCTTGAGGCCCTTGAGGACGTGGCGCTTGCCCTTGAGCGAGCCCACGTCCGGCAGGTGAAGCTCGACGGTGCCGACCGCCACCCGGGCCGCCGACATGCTAGAGGGTCCGCGCGACCTCTTCCGTGGTGAAGGCCTCGATGACGTCGCCGGGCTGGACGCCCTTGATACCCTCCACGCCGATACCGCACTCGAGCCCCTGCAGCACCTCGCGCACGTCGTCCTTGAAGCGCTTGAGCGAGCTCAGGGAGTTCTCGCCGAGGACGGTGTCCCCCCGCTTGATGCGCACCCGCGCGGTGCGGATGATCTTCCCCTCGATCACCGCGCAGCCGAAGATCGTCCCCACCTTGGAGATGGGGAAGAGCTGCTTGACCTGGGCGCGGCCGTGCACGGTTTCCCGGATCTCGGGAGCGAGCATGCCGCTGAGGGCCGCCTTGACGTCGTTGAGGACGTCGTAGATGACGCTGTAGTTCCGGAGGTCGACGCCGTCGGCCTGGGCCTGGCTCGCCGCCTTGGGCTCGGCCTTCACGTTGAAGCCGAGCACGATGGCGTTCGAGGCGGAGGCGAGCATGACGTCCGACTCGTTGACCGCGCCCACCGATCCGTGGATGACCTTGAGCCGCACCTCGTCGGTGGAGAGACGCTCCAGCGACTCCGTGAGCGCTTCCACCGAGCCCTGCACGTCGGCCTTGAGGACGAGCCGGAGCTCCTTCACCTCACCCGCCTCGATCTGCTTGTGCAGGTCCTCGAGGGTCACCCGCGCCGCGCCCTTGCCCTTGAGCTTCTCGCGGTCCGCCCGCACGGTCGCGATCTGCCGCGCCTTGCGCTCGTCGGCCACGACGAGGAGCGTATCCCCCGCCTGCGGCACGCCGGAAAGACCGAGGATCTCCACGGGGTCCGACGGCTCGGCCTTTGTCACCTTCTTGCCACGGTCGCTGAACATCGCGCGCACGCGACCCGAATGCTGCCCCACCACCACCGCATCCCCGTCCTTGAGCGTGCCTGACTGGATGAGCACGGTGGCCACGGGGCCGCGACCGCGGTCCAGTCGGCCTTCCACGATGGTGCCGCGGGCGGCCCGGTTCGGGTTCGCGCGCAGCTCGAGCACTTCCGCCTGGAGAGCGGTCATCTCGAGGAGCTGCGCGATGCCGTCGCCACGCTTCGCCGAGGTCGGAATGAATATGGTCTGTCCGCCCCAGTCCTCCGGTACCAGACCCAGGTTCGACAGCTCCCGCTTCACGCGATCGGGCTCGCTGCCGGGCTTGTCGATCTTGTTCACGGCCACGAGGATCGGCACATTGGCGGCTTTCGCGTGATTCACTGCCTCGACCGTCTGCGGCATCACGCCGTCGTCGGCTGCCACCACCAGGATAACGATGTCCGTGGCCTGGGCGCCGCGGGCGCGCATGGCCGTGAAGGCTTCGTGGCCCGGCGTATCGAGGAAGGTCACCTTGCCATGCGAGGTGTCGACCTGGTACGCGCCGATGTGCTGGGTGATGCCGCCCGCCTCGCGCTCGGCGACCTTGGTCGTCCGGATCGCGTCGAGGAGTGACGTCTTGCCGTGGTCGACGTGACCCATGACCGTGACCACGGGCGGCCGGAGCTTGAGCTGGCTCGGATCGGTCTCCTCTTCCTCGAGGATGTCGCCCTCGAGGGAGCGGATCTCGACGTCGAAATGGAACTTGTCCGCCACCAGCTTGGCCGCGGTTGGATCCAGGACCTCGTTGACGGTGGCCATGACCCCAAGCTCGAGCAGCGCCTTGATCACCTCCCCGGACTTGTGGCGCATGGCCGCGGCCAGCTCGCCCACCGTCACCGACTCCGGCAGCTTGATCAGCTCACGCTTGATCTCGACCGGGGGCTCGGGCGGTCCGGGCCTCTGCTCGGGCATGGGAGGCTCAGGCTTGACCTCGACCTTGGGAGGTGCGGCCGGTACCACGGGTGCCGCGGCAGCAGGGCGCGCCGGGACGACAGGAGCGGCGGGTCGCGAAGGAACAGGCGCCGCCGCAGGGCGCACCGGAGGAGTCGGCACGACGCGCCGGGGCGCCGCGGGAGGCGCTGCCGGACCGGCCGCGGCGGGCGGCACGACAGGACGCGGCGTAGCGATGGGCGCGGGCGCAGGTGACGGACGGAGCACCGTGGGCTCCCGCCGGACGACCGGAGGTGCCGGTGTCACCGGTGGTGGTGGCGGAGGAGCGACGGAAGGCGCCGGAGGCGTCATCACCACAGTCGCGGGAGGAACCGGCGCGGGCGCTGGCTCGGGCTCCGCCACCGGCGCAGGGGCGGCGGTATGCCGGAAGAGCGTGGCCGCGGGCTTGATCTCCTCGGCCGGCTCGGGAAGCACCGTCTCCTGGGGCTCGATCGTGACGGCTTTCTTGCGAGGAGCCTTCGGCACCGTCGCGGCCTCGCCCGTCTTCTCCCTGGGGGCCACGGCTACTCCGCCCTCGTCCACCGGCGGCTTGGCCTTGGGCGTCCGCTTGGGCTTGGCCTCTTCCGGCAGATCCCGGCCGCGTCCCAGCTTCACGCGGAGATCATTGGCCATGGCCGCCTGTAGCGGACTCATGGCCCGCATCCCCTTCTGGCCCATGGCCTCGAGGGCGACGATCAGATCCTTGCTGGTGACACCCAACTCCTTCGCGAGGTCGATGACCTTGACTCGTGCCGCCACAGCCCGCTTACCTCCTCGCCTTGTCGTTCCCGACCCGGCCGTTCAGTGTAGCCACCGCGCCCAATGCGGGCGGCTCGCTGGGCCGCTTGAACGCATGCCCGAGCCGGCCCGGACTGAAGGCCTTCCCGAGGCACTCGGGGTCGAGGCACACGTACGCGCCCCGACCCTCAGCCCGACCACCATCATCCACCTGCACTCTCCCGTCGGCCCCCCGGACCAGGCGAAGCAGCGTGACCTTGGGCCGCTTCTGCCGGCACCCGATGCAGGTCCGCTGAGGCGCCGCGGTCACTCAGCGGACGTCCTCGCCATGCTCTCGGGCGGCGCATCTCCCGCGCCTTCCTCGGGAGCCGTCATGGCCTCCCCCCTGGCCCCCACATCCTCCGTCGCGTCCTTGTGCTCGAGCTCGGCGGGGTGCTCGGGCTCGACGGGGTGCTCGGGTTCGGCGGGCGGATGCTGGTCCAGCCATTCCTGGGCCGCCGCGAGGAGACCCGCCGCCTTCTTCTCGCCCAGCCCGGGCACGGCCTCCAGCACTTCGAGCCCGGCGTGGACGATACGCGCGGGAGAGAAGAGACCGTGCTCCACGAGCCTCTCGACGAGCTGGGGGCCTACGCCGGCAAAGCTCGCGAGGGCTTCCCGGCCCTGCAGTAGCTCCTCTTCGGCGAGACGTCGCTCTTCCTCGACCTCACCCTCGCTCCGGATGTCCACGTGGAGCCCGGTCAGCTTGGCGGCGAGCCGGGCGTTCTGCCCCCGCTTGCCGATGGCCAGCGAGAGCTGGTTATCCGGCACGATGACGAGCACCGAGCGCGGCTCCCCGGTGGGATCGGTGGGTCCCAGGGTCACCGTCGACACCTTGGCCGGCGACAGTGCCCGCGCCACAAACACCGCGGGATCGGCCGACCATTCGACGATATCGATCTTCTCGCTGCGGAGCTCGCGGCTGATCACCTGGATGCGCGTGCCCCGGAGGCCGACGCAGGCACCGATGGGATCCACGTCACGCTTGGTGGACATGACGGCGACCTTGGCGCGCTCTCCGGGCTCACGGGCCGCCGCTTTCACCTGCACGATACCCTCGGCGATCTCGGGGATCTCTGCCTCGAAGAGCCGCACGAGGAAGCCGGCGTCCGCGCGCGAGAGGAGGATTTGCGGCCCCTTGGCCGTCTTCTTGACCTCCTGCACATAGGCGCGCACGCGGTCGTTCGGATTGTAGCGCTCGCCGGGAATCTGCTCCCGCTCCGTGATCACCGCCTCGGCCTTGCCCAGGTCCACGATCACGTTGCGCTTCTCGATGCGGTGGACGGTGCCGCGGATGATCTTGCCCTGCTTGTCGATGAAGTCGGAGTAGACGGCGTCACGCTCGGCATCCCGCACGCGCTGGAGGATGACCTGCTTGGCCGTCTGGGCGGCGATGCGGCCGAACTCCTGGGGCGGCAGCTCGATCTCGATCTCATCTTCGAGCTCCGCCTCGGCATTGAGCTTGCGCGCCTGACTCAGGGTGATCTCGAGCTTGGCGTCGGCGACCGTCTCCACCACCTTCTTCCGGGCGAAGACCTTCAGCACGCCCGTGTGCCGATCGAGCTCCATGCGGACATTGTCCGCGACGCCCATGGTCTTCTTAGAGGCGGACAACAGGGCAGACTCCAGCGCCTCGAAGAGGATCTCTTTGTCGATCCCCTTCTCCGTGGCCATCTGCCCGATCACGTAGATGAGTTCCTTGTTCATCGTGTCCCTGCACCTTCACCTGCCATGTCCCTGCGCCTTCACTTGCGCCGGAAGGGTGGGTCCAGCCGCGCCTTCGTCACGAGGACCCGCGGCACCTCCGCCGTCTTCCCATCGGGCGACGCGATGGCCAGCCGCTCGGGGCCGGCCGATTCCAGCCTTCCCGCGAACTCCAGGCGACCCTCGACGGGCTCCCGCAGCCAGCACCGGACGTCCTTTCCGACCGCCCAGGCGAATTCACGATTGGTCCTGAGCTCGCGATCGAGGCCCGGGGACGAGACCTCGAGGTCGTAGCTCTCCGAGATCAGCCCCGACACGTCGATGACATCGGCGGCTTCGTGGCTGAGCCGCTGGCAGTCGACGATACCCGCCCCTCCCGGCTTGTCCACGAAGAACCGCAAGGCCCAGCGCCGGGCTTCCCGGCGCCACTGCAGATCGACGAGCTCCAGCCCGTGAGCTTCGAGCACAGGGGATATTACCGCTTCGACCTTAGCCAGAAACGCCTCCCCGTCACCCGCCCGCGGGTCCATTTCCAGCCCACCCCCTGCCCCATAGAGAACAAAAAAGTGGGCGGCGCCCACTTTTGTCAAAACTTTAGCACATGTAGACACCACCCGCAAGGCCGGATAGCCCTGGGCGGGTCGGAAGGGTACCCTAACCCATCGCCAACCCGTCCACGATCTTGCGAATGGCCTCGAGAACGCGCTCGCGGGGCACTTTCCAGTCCGCCCGGGTAGCCCGCTCGCGGATCTCGACCACCCCTTCCTTGGCCAAGGCGTTGCCCACGGTGATCCGGATGGGCACACCCAGCAGGTCGGCATCCTTGAACTTCACGCCCGCCCGCTCGTCGCGGTCATCCATGAGGACGTCGAAGCCCGCGCCCTCCAGCAGCTTCTCGATCTCGGTGGCCGCCGCCATCTGGGTGGCATCCTTGACCGCCACGGGAACGATGTGGACGTGGAACGGCGCGATCGCCCAGGGCCAGACGATGCCGTCGGCGTCGTGGCGCTGCTCCACGGCGGCGGCGGCGATGCGCGCCGGTCCGATTCCGTACGAGCCCATCACGATGGGCTTCTGCTGTCCCTGCTCGTCGAGGTACATCGCGCCGAGGGGCTCCGAGTACTTGGTGCCAAGCTTGAAGATATTGCCCACCTCGATCACCCGCTCCACCGAGAGCGACTGGCCACACTTGGGACAGCCCTCGCCGGGAAGCGCGACCTGGAGGTCGGCCCACTCGCACGCGAAATCCTTCCCGGCCGTGACGCCGACCAGGTGGTAGCCATCGCGGTTGGCCCCCACCACGTAGGCGCCATCCTTGAGTGACTGGTCGGCCACGATACGGGAAGCGCCCTTGACCCCTACCGGCCCGACGGAGCCTACCGACACCCCGAGGAGCTTGCGCACCTCGTCGGGCTGGGCGGGCCGGGCCTCGGCGCGAAGGGCCCGCGCGAGCTTGCGCTCGTGCAGATTGTGATCGCCCCGCACGAGGGCGAGCACGGGCATGTCGCCCACCATGAACACGAGGGACTTCACGGTACTCGAGGCGTCCACCTTCAGCTGGGCCGCCACCTCGGCGATGGTGCGGGCGTCCGGCGTGGCCACTTCGCGAGCTGCCGCGTCGGGAAGTCCCCCGGGCGCGGGCACCCCGCGGGCCAGCTCCACGTTCGCCGCATACCCGCAGGCCGCGCAGAGGGCGACGTCGTCCTCGCCCGCGGCGGAAGGGGCCATGAACTCGTGCGAGCCCGACCCGCCCATCATACCCGGATCGGAATCGACGACCACGTAGCGGACACCGCAGCGGTCGAAGATCTTGCAGTACGCCTGCTTGTGGGCGTTGTAGGACACGTCGAGGGCCGCCGCGTCGGGATCCAGGGTATAGGAGTCCTTCATGAGAAACTCCCGCGTGCGCAGGACGCCCGAGCGCGGGCGCGCCTCGTCACGCTCCTTGGTCTGGATCTGGTACCAGATCTGGGGCAAGTCGCGGTAGGAGCGAAGCTCGCGCGCGGCGACCCACGCCACCACCTCCTCGTGGGTCATGCCCAGGCACATGTCCCGCTGGTTACGGTCCTTGAGGCGGAACATTTCTCCGCCGATAGCGTCCCACCGCCCCGATTGCTGCCAGATCTCCGCGGGCTGGAGCACGGGCATGGAGATCTCCTGCCCGCCGATAGCGTTCATCTCCTCGCGGATCACCCGGTTGACCTTGTCGATCACCCGATGGCCGAGGGGAAGATAGACGTAGATGCCGGCGGCGAGCTGGCGCACGAGCCCGGCGCGGACCATGAGCTTGTGGCTGACGGCCTCCGCGTCCGCGGGGTCTTCGCGCAGGGTGGGGATCAGGGAGCGGATCCAGCGCATTTCGTCAGGTCGCCGTCTTGACCTTGTTGGCTCCGGGCACGCCGGGATCGTAGATCAGCCTCTTGACGGGCCGGCCCCCCAGGATGTGCGACTCCAGGATCTCCTGGAGATCGGACTCCTGGACGCCTCCGTACCAGACATTGTCCGGATACACCACGATCATGGGGCCGTGGCCACATTGCGAGAAGCACCCCGCCTTGTTGATGCGCACCTCGGCATGCTTGCCTGCCTGCGCGGCCGCCGTGCGCAGGACTTTGACGTACTTCTCGACATCACCCTGTTGCGGGCAGGTCTCGCCCGAGGTGCACACAAACACGTGGCAGTTGTACTGGCCCATGAAGATCCCCCGGCTAGCGGAAGAAGCGGTGGAAGAGGTCGAGTCGCGACAGATCGTTGTACACGGCGTAGACCATCAGCATCATCAGGAGCACGAAGCCCACCTGCTGGGCGATCTCCCGCTTGCGGATCGAGATCGGCCGCCCCAGCACCGCCTCGCAGACGAAGAAGAGCAGGTGGCCGCCGTCGAGCATGGGCACGGGCAGGAGGTTCAGCACAGCCAGATTGACGCTGATAAGCGCGGTGAAGAGGGTGAGATACGCGAAGCCCTGGCGCGCCTGCTCCCCCGCTGCCGCGGCAATCTGGATGGGGCCGCCGATATTGGACGGCGCGAGCTGCGCGGTCACCAGCTTGAACATGCCCTTGACCGTCATGTACGTCCACTCCCAGGTCTTGAGCACGCCTTCCTTCACCGCGACCACCGGATTGGAGCGCACGAACACCGCGCCTGGGCCGGGCGTCACCGCGTGGCTGATCCCGATGCGCCCCTTTCCCTCGGGGCCCGTCGGGGCCGGCGTCACCGTCAGGGTCAGCGTCGTGTCACCCCGCTTGACGCCGAGCTCGGTCGGCTGGCCCGGCCGCTTGCTGATCGCGTCCGCGAGATCGTCCCACGAGGCGGTGGGCTGGCCCTGCACGGAGACCACGATGTCACCGGGCTTGAGACCGGCGGCGGCCGCCGGTCCGCCCGGGATCACCTCCCCGATCTTCGCCGAGTCGGAGGCGGACTGCCGGGCGCCCAAGTCCCAGTAGTCCTGCTCGTCGCCAAAGATGTCACGGCCCGCCACCCGCTGGGGGACGACTTCGATCTTCCGCTCGCCGTCCGGGCCGGTGACGACGAGCACGAGCTTCTTGCCGCGACCGTCCTGCACCAGCCCCTGCACCTCGTCCCAGTACTGGACGGGCTTGCCGTCCACGGCCACGATCTTGTCTCCGGGCTTGAGGCCGGCCTGCGCGGCCACGCTCCCCTCGGCCACGCGCCCCACCACCGCGGGCACCACGGGCCGGCCCCAGATCATGAAGGCGAGGCTGGCGAGGACGACGGCGAGCACGAAGTTCATGCCGGGGCCGGCGAAGACGATGAGGAAGCGCACCCAGATCGGCTTGAGGTTGAAGGAGCGCGCGGGATCCGTACTCCCGGTGCGCCCGCCCTCGAGTGGGTTCTCGTCGTCGCCCACCATCTTGACGTAGCCGCCCATGGGGATGAGCGAGATGCAGTACTCCGTCTCCTTGCCCTTGACTCTCCACAAAACGGGGCCAAAGCCGATGGAGAAGCGCTCGACGCCCACCCCGGAGAGTCGGGCGACGATGAAGTGACCCCATTCATGGATGAGAATGAGGATGCCGAGGACCGCCACGAAGGCGACAATGGTCGTCATCGTCCCATCCTCCCCGCGGCCGCGGGAACCTTGCCCGGTACGCGCTCCTCGACGAAGCGGCGCGTTTCCGCGTCCACGGCTACACAGGTCTCGATGCTGTCGAGCGCGCGCGCGGGCATGCCATCGAGCGCGGCGGCGATCAGCCCCACGATCTGGGTGTAGCCGATGCGCCCTTCGAGAAAAGCGCCGACCGCCACTTCGTTGGCCGCGTTCAGAATGGCGGGAGCGCAACCCGCCGCGGCCAGAGCCTGGCGGGCGAGGGCCAGGCACGGGAAGCGATCGACATCGGGCTCCTCGAAGGTGAGCGGGCCCGTCTTCGTCAGGTCCAGCCGCTCCCCCGGCCACGGGAGGCGGTCGGGATAGTTGAGGGCGTAGAGGATGGGAATTCCCATGTCGGCCACCCCGAGCTGGGCGATGACCGATCCGTCCACGTACTCGACCATGGAATGAATGATGGACTGCGGGTGCACCACCACCTGCACCTGGTCGGAGGGAAGATCGAAGAGCCAGCGCGCCTCGATGACTTCGAGCCCTTTGTTCATGAGGGTGGCGGAGTCAACGGTGATCTTCGCTCCCATCTTCCAGGTCGGATGATTGAGGGCATCCTCGACGGTTACCGCGGCCATCTCGGCCTTGGGCAGGCACCGGAACGGCCCGCCCGAGGCGGTGAGCAGGATGCGATGGACCTGGCCTCGCTGCTGGCCTTCGAGGCACTGGTAGATGGCGCTGTGCTCGGAATCCACGGGGAGAAGGGGCGCCTTGTGCCGGCGGGCCGCTGCGGTCATGAGGCTGCCCGCCATGACGAGCGGCTCCTTGTTGGCGACGGCCACCGCCTTGCCCGCTTCGATGGCGGCCATGGTGGGCAAGAGTCCCGCGCCGCCCACGAT
>Ga0207693_10002290_pt1 | contig 16654 bp, 15 predicted proteins | sample LARL81metaG_FD_184347 | JGI IMG/M metagenome (GOLD analysis project Ga0207693, IMG submission 184347) | Corn, switchgrass and miscanthus rhizosphere microbial communities from Kellogg Biological Station, Michigan, USA - LAR L8-1 metaG... | ecosystem: Host-associated > Plants > Roots >...
TCACGCATCCGATGATAGACCGGGATCTTGCCCATCTTCGGCAACAGCAGCGCCAGCGCAGCCAGTGAAAGCGGAACGTTGATCCAGAAAATCATGGACCAGTGCAGGTGCTCGGCGAACAGGCCGCCTAGTACCGGTCCGCCTAGACCGGCCATCATCCACACGCCGCTGAAATAGGCCTGGTACTGGCCGCGTTCACGCGGACTGACCACGTCGGAAATCACAGTCTGCACCACGGGCATGATACCGCCGCCACCGAGCCCTTGCAGACCACGGGCAAGGATCAGGATCGGCATGTTCGGCGCCAACGCGCAGAGCACCGATCCTGCGATGAACAGGCTGAGCGCCGTAATGATCATCGCACGGCGGCCATAGATGTCGCTGAGCGTGCCAAATACCGGTGCGACCGCGGTCGACGCTAGGAGGTAAGCGGTGATGACCCAGGACAGGTTGGTCACATCCTGGAACTGCCGGCCGATGGTTGGCAGCGCTGTGGCAACGATGGTCTGATCGAGCGCGGCCAGGAACATCGTCAGCAGCAAGCTCATCAGGATCGTGCGGACCTCGCCCTGGGTTAGCGGCGCGACTACCGGGGTCGGGAATTCCGCAAGCTCCGTTGCGATGGCATCAGGCAACGGTTTACACGCGGCAGGGTAACGGCTCTGCCGTTCGAACTTATTCATCAGGGGATTTTTTTCCGGAGCGCTGCGTCTGCAGCGCAAATTCACTATCTGAGTCGTAATTTAGCCATTAACACTGCCGTGCGGCAGCGCAATATGCGCATAGGTGCGTCCCGCCAGCGATCGACGCTGACACAGGATTGTGTAAAGGGGCTTCACGTCTTTGGCGGCTTCTTGAGCTTCGCCCGCTTTGGCAGCAGGGCCGGCCACCTCACGATATGGTCTTCGAGATCAGCATCCGGCACATCGTCCTCGGTCCCGACGACCCTGCCACGTACCGATACGCCAGCCTCGTGCACAGTATTGGGATTACCGGAAATCAGCGGATGCCACCAATAGAGGTCGCGGCCCTCGGCCACCAGCCGATAACCGCAGCTCGGCGGCAGCCAGTTGAGCGAGCGCACATTCTCCGGCGTCAACCGGACGCAGTCCGACACCTTCTCGGAGCGATTCGGATAGTCCTTGCAGGCGCACTGGCCGGCATCCAGAAGCTTGCAGGAAACGTGGGTGAAATAGATCTTTCCGGTATCTTCGTCCTCCAGCTTCTCCAGGCAGCAGCGCGCGCAGCCATCGCACAAGCTCTCCCATTCGGCGTTGGACATTTCCTCCAACGTCTTGGTTTTCCAGAAAAATCCTTCCTGGCCGGAGGGTCGTTTCGGTGCGGCGGTCATGGCGAGGTTGCTTCGAAAACAGCTTCAAGTCGTCGTTGTAGGGACGTTGTAGGGGTCGCTTAGGCAAAGGTGAAGTGGGGGCAGACGCACCTGTGGAGATTAGGAAGATTCATATGCAGCCCGCACGAGCCACGTATTCATCCTTCTCACCGATAATTGGAGCGGAACCATTGGTTTATGGGCTCCGCTCGGTTAGAACGAAAGTGAAGCGCCCGGACGCGAAAAGCGCCTTGGGTTTGCCGTAACATTCCCCCAAGCCGTTTCGGCGGCGCCCTGCTGGGCGCCCCAACGCCTTCGAACCGATCAAGGGCCTCCGGGTGCGCAAGTTCATCCCAGACGATTGGAAAAGGCGGCTTGATCATTTCCGTCTGGATCTGGACGCGCGCTTTGATTCCGCACTGTTCTCGTCTCTCCGCGGCACGCGTGAACTGTACGAGCGCTATTCGACCTTCATGGACCGCTTCTATGTCGGGGGCTGGAAGCGCTGGGTCGTTGTCGAACCGTTCTCTGAAGCTGCCACCATGGGGCTCGGCGGACTGGTTCTCTTGCTCGCGCTAGCAATCCCGGCGTTCCGCGAGACCGCGGATGAGGACTGGCTGAAGAAGTCCGATCTCGCGGTGGCCTTTCTCGACCGCTACGGCAACCCGATCGGAAGCCGCGGTATCAAACACAACGATTCGATTCCACTGGAAGATTTTCCGGACAATCTGATCAAGGCTACGCTCGCGACCGAAGACCGCCGTTTCTACGATCATTTCGGCATCGACGTCGCGGGCACCGCGCGTGCGTTGGTCACCAACGCCCAGGCCGGCGGCGTGCGCCAGGGCGGCTCCTCGATCACCCAGCAGCTTGCCAAGAACCTATTCCTCTCGAACGAGCGCACCATCGAGCGCAAGGTCAACGAGGCGTTCCTGGCGATCTGGCTGGAGACGCGGCTGACCAAAAACGAGATACTCAAGCTCTATCTCGATCGCGCTTATATGGGCGGCGGCACGTTCGGCGTCGACGGCGCGGCGCATTTCTACTTCAACAAGTCGGTGCGCGACATCAACCTCGCGGAAGCGGCGATGCTGGCGGGGTTGTTCAAGGCACCGACCAAGTTCGCGCCGCACATCAACCTGCCCGCCGCGCGCGCTCGCGCCAACGTCGTGCTCGACAACTTGGTCGATGCCGGCTTCATGACCGAGGGCCAGGTGTTTGGCGCCCGGCGCAACCCGGCTTTCGCGGTCGACCGGCGCGACGAGAACTCGCCGAACTACTTCCTCGACTATGCCTTCGACGAGATGCGTAAGCTGGTCGACACGTTCCCGAAATCCTATACTGAGCGCGTGTTCGTGGTTCGCACGTCGATCGACATGAACGTGCAGCACGCGGCCGACGACGCCATCGAGAACGAGCTGCGCCAGTTCGGCCGCGACTATCACGCGACCCAGGCGGCAACCGTCGTCTCAGATCTCGACGGCGGCATTCGCGCCATGGTCGGCGGCCGAGACTATGGCGCGAGCCAGTTCAATCGTGCCACCGACGCCTATCGCCAGCCCGGCTCTTCGTTCAAGCCCTATGTCTACACCACGGCTCTGCTGAACGGGTTCAAGCCAACCTCGATCGTGGTCGACGGTCCGGTCTGCATCGGCAACTGGTGCCCGCAGAACTACGGCCACTCCTATTCCGGCGCGGTGACGCTGACGCAGGCGATCACGCGCTCAATCAACGTTGTGCCGGTGAAACTGTCGATTGCGCTTGGCGGCAAGGGCGGGCCCAAAGCGGGTCGCGCCAAGATCGTGGAAGTCGCACGGCGGTTCGGGATCAAGGCCCCGCTGCCCGATACGCCATCGCTTCCGATCGGTGCCGACGAGGTCACGATTCTCGAGCACGCGGTGGCCTATGCAACCTTCCCCAACAAGGGCAAGGCGGTGACGCCTCATGCCGTGCTCGAAGTGCGCACTGGCGCCGGCGACCTCGTCTGGCGCTGGGATCGTGACGGCCCGAAATCCCGGCAGGCGATCCCCGCTTCCATCGCGGCCGACATGGCCGGCATGATGAGCCACGTGGTCAGCGAAGGCACCGCGCGCCGCGCCGCCCTCGACGGCATCCCGACCGCGGGCAAGACTGGCACCACCAATGCCTATCGTGACGCCTGGTTCGTCGGCTACACGGGCAACTTCACTTGCGCGGTGTGGTACGGCAACGACGACTATTCGCCGACCAACCGCATGACCGGCGGTTCGCTGCCGGCTCAGACTTGGCACGACATCATGGTCGCCGCCCATGAGGGCGTCGAGATCAAGGAGCTTGCTGGGGTCGGCATGGGCGAGAAGTTGCCGCCGCCGGCGGCGCCCGCGACCATGGCCGCAGCGAACACACCCAAACCGCCGGAGATCAAGCCCGGGCCGCCGCCGGTGCTGACTAGACGCGGCGCCGATGTCCTCGTACAGGTCGAGAAGATGCTGGATGATGCCGCAAAGACCGCCGAGCGTACCAAGGCGACGGAACCACCGAAGCCGGCTCGTCCGACGTCTTCGAGCACACTGGCCTTCCCTGACAGTTTTGCGGCGGCGACCGCGAGCGACGCGGCCGTGCCGCACAAGAACTAACCCATTGCTGACTGACCGTTACGCATCGTGCGGCTGATATTGATCACCTTGTTGGCGCTCCTGATCGCCACCGTCGTCGGCCTGGGCGCGACCTGGATGACGGCGACGCGCGGCACCGAACTCGGTACGCTGACGATCGGCGCCTGGACCGCCCGCCCTAAGATCGGCTCCTCCGATATCGACCCCTATTCCCGGGCGACCATCACGCGCAATGGCGAGCTACCGATCGGCACCGGCGACGGCATTGCGTTCACTGCCACCGCCGACGACAAACGCAAGCCGCTTGATGGGCGCTGCGACATCGTCGTCAGCGGCGTGACGCCGGCGGCGCGGTTCTGGACCCTGACGCTCTATGACTCCAAAGGCCATCTGGTCGCCAATTCGCTGCAGCGCTACGGATTCACCAGCCAGGAGATCGTCCGTGGCGCGGACGGCGGCTTCGAGATCCGCGTGGCGTCGCGCTCGCGCGCCGGCAACTGGCTGCCGACGGGAGGGATCGAGCGTTATTCACTGATGCTTCGACTTTACGACACGCCGGTCGGTGTTGCGACCCGAACCCAGCGCGACGCTCCCATGCCCACGATTGCCACGGTGAGCTGCCCGTGATCCGCCTCCTGTTCACCATCATTGCGGGCGTGCTGCTCGGCGGCGTGGTGCATCTCGTGAGCGTGCTGGCGCTGCCGCGAATCGCAACGCAGGACGCCTATTCGCGCCTGACGCCGATCACGAAGCTCAACGCCGTGACCCAACTCGGGGCCGCCGACCCCGGCAATACGTTGATGCCCTATCTCGACCCTGCATTTGCAGTGGCCGTCTGCCGCTACGATCTGTCCAGCGGAGCAATCAAGCTGAAGGTGCCGGTCAGCCAAGCCTACACCTCCGTGTCGTTCTACACGCGTAACGAAGTCGCCTATTACGCTATCAACGATCGCTCGGCGGGCAGGAAGGTGATCGAGCTCGACCTGATGACCGAGGCGCAGCACAACGATCTGCCGGAGGACGAGGAAGTGACGGCCGCCGACCGCCTGATCATCGATTCTCCGACCGCGACCGGCCTGATCATATTGAAGGCGCTGGCGCCCGAGCCGGGCCTGATGCAGCAGGCGCAGGCATCGCTCGCCGCCTCGAGCTGCGCGGTGCAGATTGATCCGCCCGCGAAGGCAGAGGCGCCGCGGGGAAAGCGCTGACACGCGGTGTGATCGTAGTGTCACGGAAAATGAGCGAAAAGTTCCGTCCAAGCGGCAAAACACGCACATCGGTTCCTCTGACGATAAATGTTCGGGAGGACCCCACGTTATTTGGTCTGATGTGCGGTGTGGAGTTAGCTGGCAGTGCTCCACGACGAGCCCTATGACATCCGGCACGTCTTTGCTTACGCCACCCGCGTCAAGGGTTCTTGCCGTTTCGGTCGAGCGACGATGCCGCAAGCGATCGGAACGGAATCGAAACCATTACGTTGCGAGGACGTATCTCTACGGATCAGTTTCAGGTGACGCGTAACATTCATTGGTTTTTTCATACCCGTTTGCCGACATGCCGTGAATGTTTCTATTACCTTTCGGCCCTGGCGTTGCGCGGCCGTTCCCGTGATCAGCGGGAACTGAAGTGATAACAGGAGGATGATCGTGTCGCGTCGTATTGCAAGCTGCCTGTCGTTTATTGTCTTGATCGGTGCTGCTGGAACATTGCACGCCAACCCGCTCGACCCACCAGACGTCGTCTATATCGACGGCGTCCCCTGCAACAGCCTTTGCCAGGCCTATATGGCGTGGTCTCGCAAAACCCTGGCCGCTGGCTCCAATCAACATCCTCCGGCCGATGTCACACGCCACGCGACGGAAGTAAGCCCAGCAAGATCACGACCGACGGCTCGCAACCGTATCGCTAGACGGATCACGCGTCCCACTCATGACATCCGTCGTGACACGAGCGCGGCAGTGACACGCGCAGCGACGGCTTCCCGCCCGATGCAGCCGGAAGCTGCGAAGGCCGAACGGACCGCAAGTTCAACCACCAAGCAGGCGAAGACTTCGAGCGATCGCCAAGCCGAATCGCCGAATATCTCTCAAGCAAACTCTTCCATCAATCAAGCCGAGCTTTCGGGCACCAAACAATCCGACACCTCGGACGCTCGCAAAACAACCGAAGCGCCCGACATCTCGGGGGCTCAGACGTCGAACGCCCCGATGGCGAAGCTACCCAGCACAGAACTTGCGGAGGCGCCGAGCGGCGGACAAGCGGAGCCATCCAGCGTCAAGCGCTCGGAAGCGCCGACTTCACTCCCAAGAACCGAATCCAACGCCGACTCCGGCAAAAGGTCAATCCGGGAGCAAATGATGTCGGCCGCAACCATAGTCGAGCAGATGACGGGCACGACGGACGCCGCGGCGAAACCGAATGCGGTGAGAAGCGACGGATCCAAGAGCTCTGAGGACACCGACGGCGATGCGACTGCCTCCACTTCGCCTAACGCGGCCGATACGCTGGTTGCGCTTCTGGTCTCTCAGCCAGACATCACTTCGATGTCGGACCTGACCGGCAAGAAGGTTGCGATCGATAACAGCCGTTTCGAATCGGAAAACAATGTTCGGACCGCGCTCGTGGCGGCCGGCGCACCCGCGGTCGAACTGAGCACCGGTGACAGCAAGGCAATCGATCGCCTGATTGGCGGCGAGGTACCGGCTGCGGTCGTGGCCCTGGTCTCGCCGGACGCGGCCGATGCGTTTCCGGATATTGCGGGCTTCAAGGTCTATCGTATTCCGCTCTCTCCTCTTTCGATGAAGACCGGAACGGATAAGCCTTAGGGCCGCGCTATCAGCCGCGTGTCGTCAGCGGACGTTCCACGACCGGTCGCGGCGTGACCGGCGGATTCGCGGTTTGCGCCGCGAGTTCAATGATCAGGCGATCGGCCTCGGCGGCCATGCTGTCGGGCGCCTGTAGCACCAGTCGCTCCAGCGCCCAGCGATAGGACGACACCCGCCGCTCCAGGCATTGCTGCACCCACTGCACGATCATCGCATTTTCCTGCATGCGCGCACCGGCGTCGGCGCGCTCGCGCGGCGACAGTTCAGAAATATGGGCCAGCGTCGCATTGCGCTTGCGATCGAGATCGAGCACGGGAATGGCCGTAGCGTAGAACAACTCGAAGCGAGTGATGTCATCACGCACATCGTCGATCAACTGCGAGTAGCGCGAGGAATGTGAGCGGTGCGGCTCGTCGATCAGTGCGCGGCCGTAAGCCGTGCGGTCAAAGGGCGGAGCTTGACGGCGCCAAGGTGAGGCGATCGGCTGATAGTCGCCAAACACCGTTCTCCAGGCGGGGCGCGAATGCGGCGGTTCAATCAGCGGATAGGCGAGATCGCGAAGCTGCCGTTCGCTGTCGGTGAGCTGGAATTGCGAGGGCCTTAGACCGACGCTGGAGGTGGCCTCCGCGCCGATCCAGCGATGCATGTCATCGTTGCGAACATCATCCCGCGCCCGGCCGAAATCGCCGCCACTGCAAGCCCCGAGCGTCGCGACGGCAAGCACGAGCAAAAGCGGCGTGAGATACCGGATCGAAAAAGACATCTCCGGCATTTCCGGCATTCCCAAAAGTTCTAGCGCCTGCGGCGCCGGCGGCCGCCCTGCGCGGCGCCCTCTTGCGGTCCACGGCCTCCGCTCGATCCATCGGTCTCACGCTCGATGCGGATGACGGGAAGGATCAGGACAGTTCCCATATCGCCGCGCGAAGCGTTGTCCGTGGTTGAGCCCAAACGCCGCGACGTCGCATCCGCTGGAAATTGGATAATGGTCCCCATGTCCGTTCTCTCTGATGGCCGCCGCGATCGAATGACGCGCGGCACGTGATCATTAAGATCAGCGCATGGTTAACGGCCCCTTAATTTGCGTTCGCGAGGCCATTTCAACGGTGCTTATACGGGTGACGTTGCAGCAGGGCCTCAGCGCAGACGAGCGCGCAGTTCACAAATTGTCATCCTTAACGGGCTGTTAAAGCAAACCATCATATCCTGGCACGAAGAGTTCCTGACGTCGCGTAATCTGACATGACCACAACTCCCCTATTTTCGGGTTTCGATGGCTTGATGACGCTCTCCCGCCGCGAGGGCGTCGATATCAGGCCGACTTTGCTGCGCGTGCTGACCGACCTTTACGTGCAGGCCAGCAAACATACGACCGACGAAGAGCGCCAGTTCGTCGAATTGACCTCCCGGCTGATCGACGAAGTCGACGATGCGACGCGCGCCGCGGTACGCGCCCGGCTTGCGGTCTATCCCCACACGCCGCTCGAGATCCTGCACAAGCTTAGACTCAGACCCGCTTATCCGGATCATCCCGTTCCGCTCCCGAGAGAGATCCCCGCTCCGAAGCCGGAGTCATCGCCGCCGAAGCCATCGACGGATGCGCAATTGCGGCTGGCTGCGGGGCTGTCCATGCAGCCGCAGGACGCCGCTGAAATTTCCGACATGTTCTTTGGCGCAAGTTCCAGTGACCGCGTGTCGATCCTGCACAGTCTCGACAGCACGCCACTCAAGGCTTCGCCAAGGATTCCCGAAGCGCGCGCGCGACGCGCCATCGAAACATTGGAGATGGCGGCATTTGCCTCGGACCTCGAAAACTTCACCATCGAGATCGGTGAAACTCTGATTCTGCCAGCGCGGATCGCGGCAGACGTTGTGGACGACGCCGGCGGCGAGCCACTCGCCTGCGCGGCAAAGGCGCTTGGCATGCCCAGCGAGGTATTCCAGCGTGTTCTGCTGTTCCTGAAACCCGAAGTCGGTGCATCGGTGCAGACCGTCTATCGGCTATCACGACTCTACGATGATCTGAGCGAGCGCTCCGCACTCATCATGCTTGCCGCATGGCGCGGTTCAGTGCTGGCGGTCGCGCGGGCCAAATATCGCCCGGGACTCTATGACGACGAACGCAGCCGTGCGCGTCCAGCGTCCTCCCACGCGCGCCCTACGCAGGATTCCGGTTCCGTCGTCCGCACCGGCACGCAAGGCTGGCGGCGCTAGACCATCTCAATGCTAGCCGCGCGCGAGATCAAGGAAATGCCGTCCCGCCTTATCCTCGGTCTCAACAATCCAGGCGTCCGGATCGAAGCGCAACTCCTTGGTGATGCGCTCGTCGATCGCCTGTTCAGACAAGGCTTGCGGCGCAATCGGAACGAAGAAGCGCTCGATCGGCCGGCTGTCATCATACACGGTCTGCGGGGCAGGCACATAGAGCATGGCGTTCCCGTCAAGGGTCGCAACTTTGACGAAGACAGCGCCAGCCTCTTCCGCGCCACGGTGCCGCACCGCGCCGAACACGCCCACGCCCTGGCAGCGGCGCAGATAGGCAGCTACCCAAATGCTGGTCTTCAATCTCATGGAAAGACGATAGGCGACTGCCGGGATCAGCGCTAGTGGCGCATTACTGATCGATCGGATGACCGATCATCGTGGCAAGCTCGCGCACCAGGCGATCAGAGACATTTCCCGTCACCGGCAATTTTCGCTCACGCTCAAATTTCTGGATCGCAACCTGCGTGTCTGGCGCCATCGTGCCGGTTGCTTTCAGTTGACCATAACCATATTCGGTCAGCGTACGCTGTACGGCTGCGACGCGGCGCGCAGCGGAGGTTTGTGGAATCGCTGCAGGCGGACGCGGCGCGTTCGGTGAGGCCGAAAGCGCAGCCGTCGTGGTCGGTTGTGAAGGTGGCGTCGTCGTCTTGACGAGGTTGGCCAAGGGGTCGCCAGCTCTCGATTCCGCCCTCGTTTCGGAATTTCTAGATTCGCTCGCCCGCTCGGCCTGTTTGAGCTCCATGGCGTTGACATCCGCTTCAGCCGGACGCGGGCGCGGCAGCAAACTCGATGCCGCCGGCGTCGCCACCAGATTCACGACCGTTGAACCGAACATAGGCGCCGGATGCGGTCCTGCCTGTAGAAACAGCGCGTTGGTGATGACGGCCCCCGCGGCCACGGACGCGAGCACACCCGCAACTGTATCTTTCGGGCTGTGCAGCAGCGCGCGCATGACGAGCCCTCGCTCGGCGCTTGCCTCGACTGCCGCGGCTTTACCACCACGCTTTCTGCGTGGCGCCTCGGCATCCTCAGTGTTCTTTCTAGGCACTCTTCTTCACCTGAACCGTTTCGTCCTGCACTCCGGATCGCACAGCCTGCGCCAGTGTCGCAACCTTGAGGGACGGCCGCTGCAGCGGCGGTCGAGAAAAAGCAAGCGGCAACGTCACGGTCACAGTAGTTCCCTCATCGACCTTGCTCTGGAAGGTCAATTCGCCGCCGTGCATGCCGACGAGACTTTTCACGATCGAAAGCCCAAGTCCAGTCCCCTCGTGGCGACGCTGATATGTTTTGCCGGCCTGAAAAAACGGATGGCCGATCATTTTGAGATCGTCAGCGGCAATACCGACGCCGGTGTCGCTAACGCGCAACATCAGATGCGGTTCCTCGACGTCTGCAGAAATTGTCACTCTGCCACCTCGTTCGGTGAACTTGATGGCGTTGGAAACGAGATTGAGTACGATCTGCCTGAAGGCGCGCGGATCACCGATGATCTCAGGCAGCTCCTGCGGCGCATTCACGACAAGATCGACTCCGCCTTCCCGCGCCTTCAGCGCCAGAAGATTGCAGCAGTTCATCAGCGCGCCGCGCGGCACGAAAGGCTCGGGTGAGATTTCGAAGTTGCCCGCCTCAATCTTCGACATGTCCAGGATGCCGTTGACGACGGACAACAGATGCTGGCCGGAATCGTTGATCAGCTTCGCATATTCCTTGCGGCGCACGGCATCGAGCTGAAGCGTGTCCTCATGAGCGATCATTTCGGAGAATCCGATGATCGCATTCAACGGTGTGCGCAATTCATGGCTCACAGTCGCAAGGAAGCGGGTCTTGGCCGCGTCCGCCTGCTCGGCGGCGTTGCGCGCGAGTTCGAGCGACTGCTCCTGGATCTTGCGATCGGTCACGTCTCGCATGACCGCAACGACCTCGGCCTGCGATCCTCCGGCCTGCTCAAGCGGCCGGCAACGCATTTCCACCCAGATGAAGTCGCTGCCACTCAGGCCGACATTTGCATCGAGCTGCCTCTCACGCCGCAGGCGAAATTCTACACTGGCCGCTTCATCGCCTCGCGCGGCGTTGGACAGCGCGGTGAGATAGGCCGGACGATCCACGACATGGACGCGATCGAACAGTCCGTGTCCGAGCATCCGAGCAGCCGGCGCGCCCAGCATCGTTTCCGCGGCCGGCGAGATGAACTGCACCGCGCCATTGCAGCGATGACGCGAGATCACATCGCTCATGTTCCGCGCCAGCAGGCGGTAGCGCTCCTCCTCCCGCGTGAACAGCGAAACGCTGGTGCGCGCGAGTGACTCGGCGCCGAAGGCAAGGCCCGCTGCATAGAGCGTCGCGGAGACCACGCCGAATGTCATGTATGCGCCGCGCAGCGCCGGATTGATCTCCGTCACCGGCAAGACCCCAAGATGTCCTGACGCGATCAGCACCGCCACGCAGGACAGCGCCAGCATGGATGCGAACGCGACCACGCGACGTGACGCAGACAAGGCCGACTCGAGCGGAACCACGACCAGCCAGATTGCGGCAAAGGATTCGATGCCGCCTGTCGTCATCGCCACAGCCATCACCAGCCCCGCAAGTGCGAGCGAGGACAGCACATGCGCGGCCTCATAGTGGCCGGTGCGCGACAGAAACCACGACAGCAGGATAGGAGCGATCAGCCATGTGAAGGCGGCGACTTCGAGCGCGCCAGGCGCGCCGCGCATCGCCAGATAGACCGGAAACACCGCGAAGGCAGCCAGACTGCCGAACAGCCGGGGCGCCATGAATGCGCGATGGCGCGCACGCGTCAGCGCATCTTGTCGTGCGGAGGGATGCACCAGCGCATCGAGGCAATCGCGAATGATACTCAACACTGTCACGGCTTTCGCGCCTCGGCTGGTCCGTCAATCGGACGCGCCGGAACGCCCCCTTGTCGTTGGCGCACCGTGTCAGAGTGAAATTAAACGAACACTAAGGCGGGAGGGCTCGCGGCTGAACGGCTCTGTTTTCCCAGAGGTTTTCCAGCGCCGCGCGGCCGGCTTTCGGCGCGGATGGTGAACGCCCGGTTTCCGCAGACGTGGGCCTTATGGTTTCGAAATGGTGGATGGGGCCTCTGAACGGTCGCGAATCGGCATCAACGGAAAATTTACGAACGGGCCTGATCGAACAATTTTTCCGAAAATTCTCGGCGAATTAAGCTTGGCGCAAGCACTTGCGATTTATCCAGAACTGCTAGTCAGACCGGAGATAAGACATCGAGGCTGCGTGATGTTGTTTTTGCTTCGCCTGACATTCTGGCTTGGGCTGGTGCTCGTTCTCCTGCCGCGGGAAAAGACCCCCGAATCGGAGAAGCTACCGCAGATCGGCGCAACAGAGGCGGTGCAGGCCGCAACCGCCGCCGTGTCCGACATGAGCCAATTCTGCAGGCGTCAGCCGGCAGCCTGCGAGGTCGGTGGCCAAGCGGCATCCGTGATCGGCGCCCGTGCCCAGGAGGGCGCCCGCAAGCTCTATCAAATCATCACCGACAAGCGCCCGCCCGATCATACCGGCTCGATCGATGGCGCCGATGACACGAATTCCGAACTCGCTGAAATGGCGCCACGCGACACGCTGACAGACGACGATCTCGCCGTGCAATGGCGCGGCATACCATAGCGGCACAGTCGGAACTTTCCGGTATCGGCAGACATATCGCTTTTGATCACCCGCAATCCTATATATTCTGAAAGTGATCGAACGCGAGCCATCATGACGATCGACGACATCAGAGACAATTTCGCACTGCTGGACGATTGGGACGACCGGTATCGGTACGTCATCGAGCTCGGCCGTACGCTCGAGCCAATGCCGGAAGCTGAGCATTCGCAGGAAAATAAGGTGCAGGGCTGCGCCAGCCAAGTCTGGCTGTCGAAGCGGGCCGAACGCAATGGCACCGGCGAACCGGTCTTGAAATATCTCGGCGACAGCGACGCGCACATCGTCCGCGGGCTGATTGCGATCCTGCTGACGCTCTATTCTGGCCAGACGCCACGAGACATCTTGGCGACCGAGGCGACGGACGTGTTCAAAGAATTCGGTTTTCGTGAGCACCTGACCCCGCAGCGCTCCAACGGCCTACGGGCGATGGTCGAGCGGATTCGTGCCGATGCGCGCGGGGCGCTCACAGCCGCCTCGTAGTCGGCCGCTATTTCCGTCGCTTTCGCTGCTGCCCGAGGCCCATTTTCTTGGCGAGTTGGGACCGCGCCACCGCATAGTTCGGCGCCACCATGGGATAGTCGGCCGGCAGGCCCCATTTGTCGCGATACTGCTCCGGCGTCATGTTGTAGCGCGAGCGCAGATGGCGCTTCAGCGATTTGAAGCGCTTGCCGTCCTCTAGACACACCAGATAGTCGGCATTGACCGACTTCTTCAACGACACGGCGGGCTTCGCGGGTTCCGCCGGCGCCTCGTTCCGGCCGCTCGACACCCGCAACAGCGCCGCATGAACCTGGCTGATCAGGTTGGGAATTTCTGCAGCCGGCGTCGGATTGTTGCTGAGATAGGCCGACACGATGTTTGCGGTCAAATCGATGAAGCTCTTGCTGGCGGCATCCGTCATGACCTGGACCTTTCGAGCATCGCACCCCCATGCAAGTGGTACTAATCAAGATCGAATAGTATAGTTTTAAACCTATACGTTCGCTGATCTACCGAACAGCACTCGATTACTGCGGCACATCGGCAAACACAACGCCATTTTTGCGCGAATACAGTGCAGAGGCGGCTTATCCCGAGCGCTGATCAAGATGGGCACGCAATTCGTCGATCGAACCAAATCGCATGGTGCCTTCGGGCAATTGAGCCTCGATCGAGCCGTCGGAATAGAGCGAATAGGCCATTCCATCGACAACGCCGGATTTGAGGACCGTTACCGTTGACTGGTCTGCGCTCCGCCCGGACGCAATGGCGACGCCGGCGCTCTGCTCAGCGAACATCGGCCGAACTCCGCGCCGCAGCGGCGGCAGGTCTGGGCCTCGGGTCCGTTCAGGCTTCGCCCAGCCATCGTCGAAGCCTGGCGGCTGTGGCTCGTCGCCGCCGGCGATCGGCGATGGAACGAGGTCCGGAGGCGACATACCGGCGGGACGCCCCTGCCGCTCACGCTGCTTTCGTGACGTCGCGGCGAACAACAGACCGCGCCGCTGCTTCGATGCCGGCGATACGGGCTCGGCGGGTTCCGGTGCCGCTGGCACATCCTGGCGCGCGCGCGGCAAGACAGGGGGCGGAGGTGCCATGGTCGGCTCGAGATCATCCTCATCCGATAAATCCTCGTCGGTGGTCCCTCCCTGGAACAGCACCCTCGAGCGTGCTTCGGCGGGGTTCCTTGACGCGAGCCGCCGCGCGATCGACTTCAGCTCGCCAACCACGACAGCGAGGCCGATCATGATAAGGCCCGTGCAGGCCGCCATTGCGCCGACGACGATGAGGGTGTTGCCAAAGCTGAATTCCTTGACCGGAATCCCGAATGCGACGGCCACAAGCCCCCCCAGTAAGGCGCCGATCCCGGCCATCAGCAACAACATCATCATGTAATTGACCCTCAAGCGCGGTGGTTAGCAGCTTCTCTTCATTACTTTCGCCGCATGTCCGTCGAAACAACTTCTGAATTAAAACCACACTAGAATCATTAATTTGCCAGCGCCTTTTTGGGGAACGCCCAGTTGCGGGGAGTGCAGGAACGGCCCGGCCAAAGCTAAAAGATTGCCGCAACGATGGCTTGGCGGCCACGATACCGTCATATTACGGATATCACCAACCACCAATTGCAACATCAATCACTGATGGGTAGAAGTCAGCGACTTCCTTGGTTTCTCATCGCTAATTCTTGCGAAGATTTAACCTACGACTTTGCGGGTACCGCATTGCAACAGGATGAATTACGCCACAATTGCCAATTACTTGGAAACGGAACTGCGCTATATGGATGCCGGGGAACGAGGCTCGAGCGCCAGCTTTGGCCAATAGGGACGCCGGGTTACCAATAGCCATGTCATCCATTACGACTTCGGCCATCGATACGCCACTTCAGCGCTCGATGGAGCGGACTTGCGACGACCTTGCCATGCTCGCGCTGGCTGTGGTCAGTCTTATCGCCGCCCTCACTTTTCATGACTACGGACTTGGCTGGGACGACTACACCCACGCCGAATATGCCGACCTGCTCCTGCGCATGTACGGCACCGGCTTCAGGGACACCGGCGCACTGTCATTTGCCAATCTCTACATGTATGGCGGCGGCTTCGATATGGTCGCGGCGCTGCTGCACAAGGTCATTCCGCTCGAACTATTCGAGACCCGCCGGCTGGTCGGAGCCGTCGTCGGCGTGATCGGGCTGGCCGTGACGTGGCGGCTCGCCCGCCGCATCGGCGGTCCGCTCGCGGGGCTCGCCGCACTCCTGCTGCTCGCGCTGTGCCCGATCTTCTACGGGCACATGTTCATGAACCCGAAGGATGCGCCGTTCGCGGTGGCGATGATAGTCCTCATGATGGGCTTGGTACGGCTTGCGGAAGAATATCCCAACCCTTCGCCGCGCACCGTCCTGATCGTCGGCCTGGGGGCCGGGCTATCGGTTGGCTCGCGAATCCTGGGTGGGTTGGCGCTGGTCTACGCGCTGATCGGCTTCATCCCGCTCTTCATTGAGGAAACGCGGATCAAAGGCGCGCGCGAAGCGACCCACCGCTTCATCCACGTGCTCTACCTGCTGATGCCCGGCCTCGTGCTCGGCTATCTCATTATGGGACTGATCTGGCCATGGTCGATCATGGAGCCCGGCAATCCATTTCGCGCGCTGACATACTTCTCGCATTTCTTCGAGAAGCCGTGGAAGGAACTCTTTGACGGCGCCCTGGTGTCGGTACCCGACATGCCCTGGTCCTACCTGCCGACGCTCTTTGCGTTGCAGCTGCCCGAGGTGATGCTGGCGCTCACGATTGCCGGCGTTGTTGCCACCTTTGCGATGTTGCCGCGCGCCGACGTACCGGCGCGGCGCAAGACGATCGTGTTGATGGTCACGCTCGCGGCGACGCTGCCGTTGGTGATTGCGATGGTGAAGCGACCGGCGCTCTACAACGGCATCCGGCACTTCATCTTCCTGATCCCGCCGATGGCCGTGCTTGGCGGCCTCGCGTTCGAATGGACGATGAACTGGATGAGGGACAATCGTCGAAGCTGGCAGCCCGCAGCACTCGCCGTGTTCGTCTTTGGACTGTTGCTGTCGCTCGGCGAGATGATCCGGCTGCATCCCTACCAGTACACGCACTTCAATCACATCGCCGGTACCGTGCGCGCCGCCGACGACCGCTTCATGCTGGACTATTGGGGCCTTGCGCTGAAACAGGCTTCCGACGGCCTGCGCGAGCAGCTCGTTGAGAAGCAGGAAGTGCCGCCGCAGGGGCGCAAATGGAAGGTCGCGGTCTGCGGCCCGCAGCGCCCGGCGCAGGTCGCCCTCGGCCCTGATTTCAATATCGGCTGGGACAGCCACGCCGCAGACTTCGCCATGACGCTCGGCGAGTTCTACTGCAAGGGCCTGACCGCGCCCGTGATGCTGGAGATCAAGCGCGACGACGTCGTTTTCGCGCGGGTCTACGACATCCGTGGCCGTAGCATTTCCAGCTTGC
>Ga0207693_10002291_pt1 | contig 16650 bp, 12 predicted proteins | sample LARL81metaG_FD_184347 | JGI IMG/M metagenome (GOLD analysis project Ga0207693, IMG submission 184347) | Corn, switchgrass and miscanthus rhizosphere microbial communities from Kellogg Biological Station, Michigan, USA - LAR L8-1 metaG... | ecosystem: Host-associated > Plants > Roots >...
CTGCGTCTGAGCGTAAGCCGAACACCCGCGCGGTCAGTGCAACTGGACGCGTTATTTGCTCATGAGGCAACGCTGGGCGTTGACAACGTGTCGTTCTACAACGGCTTCGCGGACCGGGTCAAAGCGCTTCGCGAGTCCCTCGCTGAACTGCTCGTCTCCGAGAGAGCCAAAGGGAAGCGGATCGCCTGCTACGGCGCAGCGGCAAAGGGCGCGACGCTGGTCAATTATCTCGATCTCGGTGAGACGTTCTTCGAGTTCGTGGCTGACGCCAACGCGTACAAGCAGGGCAAATACATGCCCGGTCAGCGCATCCCCATCCGCCATCCGGATCAATTGGTGGCAGAACAACCAGATTATGCGTTGCTGCTCGTTTGGAACTTCGCAGGGGAGGTGATGCGACAGCAGGCGGCTTATCGTGAACGTGGCGGCAGCTTTATCATCCCGGTTCCTGAACCATGTATAGTACCGCCAGGCGCGCCCATCGATGACACCCAGTTCGCCATATTCCCGACCCGAGATCCGGCCGAGCCGGGCACACTTTAAGATTCTTTCTGACAGGAGATACTGTATCGTTCTAATATGCAAGTGAGGATGATAGGTACTGATATCCAGGAGAGAGCTCCATGACCGGTGTATTTTTCGACCCGCCGCGGACCGACCAAGCATGGCGCGATCTGATTTATAATGGAGATATCATCATCTTATCACCAACGCCAGAGATGCTCGCGTTGGTCGAACACACTCGTAGAATGATCGAGGACGCGTTCGCCCCGCTCGATCCCCAGCGGGCTCATGAGAGCTTGGCGGTCGAGCGATGCGTTGAAATCCTTTCGGTACTAAAGCCGAGCTATATCCACCACCCCCGGACGAAGGAACTCATACAACGCGTCCTGAACGCCTTTGGCTGCTCTCCCGAAAAGACGTACCAGGACGTGCCGCGTCTGCGCTGCGCTTTCCCTAAAGATTATCTTACGACAGGGATCGCCTACGCTCACCACCCTCATCGCGACACCTGGTATTCGGCGCCGATGTGTCAATTCAATTGGTGGGCGCCCATGTACGAATTCGTCTCGGAGAACGGAATGGCCTTTCACCCGCGTTACTGGAACCGAGGCCTCAAGAATGGATCACGCGATTTTAATTACTATCGATGGAACGCTGAGAGCCGAAAAAATGCATCACAGCAGATAGGCCGCGACACTCGCGTCCAACCCCACGCGGAAGAACCGCTGGAGCTCGAGCCGGAAATGCGCTTCGTAGTGCCGCCGGGCGGCGTCATCGTCTTCTCCGGAGCGCAGCTTCATTCGACGGTGCCAAACACGACGAATGTGGTGCGCTGGAGCATCGACTTTCGGACTATCAACATTGACGATGTTATCAGCAACCGCGGCGCGCCAAACAGAGACAGCGCTTCGACGGGTACGTCGTTGCGCGATTTCCTGCGGGTTGCCGACTTTGCCCCGATCGCCGAAGACATCGTTGCGGCATACGACGATGGCTTACCGGTGGATGGGGTGGCCATCTTCAAGCCGGAGATGACGGGCGCATCAGGGGGTTGACGCGCGAGCCGACACACGTACCCTCGAAGCGCCGCACAATCGTTTGCCTGTGGTGATCTGGGACCCCGAAAGATCACATGGAGAAAAGTAACCGTTCGGTTCTCAGGGGTGGGTATTGAACCAGGCGGCGCTGCGCCCTGGAATACAATATTTCGGGTTGCAAGAGCTGCAAGCGGCTCACCGTTATGGGAGGTCGAATCAAATGGATTCAACACCACTAGTAAGTATCGGACTCTTTGTATATAATGGCGAGCGTTTTATAGAGGAAACGCTTCACTCTATCCTCAATCAAACATTTACCGATTTCGAACTCATTATTTCTGACAACGCCTCCACAGACCGAACGGGCGAGATCGCGAAAGCCTACGCTGAGCGCGACGACCGCATCCGCTATTACCGAAGCGAGAAGAACATGGGCGCCGGTTGGAATGTACGCCGCGTATACGAACTTGCTACGGGCAAGTATTTCAAGCAGGCCGCCGTCGATGACTTGTTAGAACCAGACTTCCTCCAGCGGTGTGTCGAGATTCTCGAGAACGATCCTGATTGTGTGGTGGCCTATGCAAGAACAAAAGAGATCGATGAAAACGGAACCTTTATTAAGAATTACGTCACGCCGATCGACACTGATTCTAGTGATCCGGTCGCGCGTTTTCACGAAATATTGATGGCGGGTGGTGGCATGTGCTACCAGATTTTCGGGGTGATGCGGATGTCTGCTCTGCGCCTGATTCCGCCGCAGGGTAGCTATGTCAATGCCGACGGAGTGTTACTGGCCCGAATGTCGTTCTTGGGCCGGTTTCACGAAATTCCCGAGTATCTTTTCATCAGCAGGCGCCATAGCAGACAATCTGCGGCAACCCTTCCCGTCCGCCTGACGCGGCCACGTCGGTTTCGCCTCACCAACCGGTATTGTACGCTTCCGTGTCCCGAGTGGTGGGATCCTGCGAAGACCCGAGCCCTCACATTTCCGGAGTTCCGCCGATTGCTTGAATATTTCCTCTCCATCTATCGCGCGCCCCTTGGCGCGAGACAGAAGCTTCGTTGCTATTTTATGTTGCTGCCTTGGATCAGATGGAACTTCATCGGCATGTTGAAGGACTTGCTCGTTGCAGCCGATCAAGTGCTTTATAACCTGCAAGTTACCAAAACGGCATCAACCGATTTCCCCGAAGAGGTTAAGTCTGCGTGAGAGCAGGGCTATCTTTAATTAAAGTGAGATTAACCATTAAAAGGGAACTCCACTGAACTAGCGGCGTAATCCACAATAGCCCGCGGTCCGGCCGGAGAAACGATTATTTCCCGGCAGGATCTCACCGAGTTCATGCGGGTGTTATGGTGTTTTAGATGTCACTCAGAGATAAACCATGCCTGCAAGGCTGGATAAAGAGTGCCATAGACATCGTGGTTGGCCCCGACGACCAGGAGACCACCGTTGTAAGGGACCACAGATTGGTTATGCGTACCTTGATCGTAAATCAAAAACGGGCTGAACGAGCCGTGGCCGAACAGGAACATCGTTACGCGACAAGGCAGGCCCGGGTGGTCGCCCTCGATCTCCGGCGTACCGCACGCCTGCTCTATTTCCCCTACGATGAAGTAGGGGGTGCCGTAAAAGTCGCCCGTGTTGATCTGATGAACGTCGCGATAGGTCGAATCTACGATGTGCGAGATCCAAGGCGTGTGAGGATTCGCATGCGGTTCATACCAGACCAGACCATTTGCAAATGTTTCCTCGTAAGACGCTACTACGATACTCTCACGGGAGGGGTTGAAAACACCGGTCCCAATAGTGGCCCCCGGATCACCGTCGCCGACAAAAAAACCTTTCCATAAGTCGCGGCGTGGGTTGCCTCCGTTTAGTTTCGGGTTTTTGAACCAGTACACACCAGAATTAGTCGCGCCTACCACGTTGATGCGTGGGCCTCCATGGATCGAAAGCACGGCGATCCCGTCGCCGATACTGTCAGGCGAGCCCGGTATTCTGAACGGATCATCTACTATCTCCCAGTCATTGGGATTATTCTGAAACGCAATGAAGCTCTTGGTGCCGTAAAGAGACGTAGCCGAGCATACAACATCTGGCAGCCCATCCTGATCCAGATCCGCCACGTGCAGATCATTGCAACCGGCGTTGGGGTTGATGACCCAGGCCGGCCAGAGCTGGGTGGGATCGCCGCCCCAGTTCGTGGGGTTAAAGTACACGACCAGTTGTCCCGAACGGGAAGCCACGACCCCCGGATAGGTGTCCCCCGGAAACAGCAGTGCGGCCGATCGCTCGTAGAAGTTACCGGCCGGGTCTATCGTGGTCATCACCCACGGACCCGACAGGCTCCCGCTGGACGAGGTGTAGAGGTAGATCCCGTTGTCCGTGCCCATGACCACGCTAGGTGTGGTCGTGGACGTAAAGAAGTCGACGGTCTTTTCCAGGGATTGTCCCGAAGGTTGCGGATCGATTATAAAAGTTTGAACGGATTGGCCGTACGCCAGCATTGGCGCCAGCGTGACCACGAGAGCAAAATGCTTGAGCTTCATCACGGTTCCTTTGTTCGGGACAGGTTGAGGAATTCGCACACTTCTTCTTAATTATGTCGGCTGGATCATCAACCCCCTCCGGCAAGTTTTTGCCATAAGCCTTGAGCCGACATTCCCCAGATTCCCGGGTCCGGAGGGACCATAGTCTTGCTTTCGAGCCGCCGACGCAACAGATCACGTTCACCGCTCGGAGACGATACGGGCTGCAAGATACCGTGCAATGCGGTCGGCGTTCGCCATGATGGTCAGGGTGCAGTGTTTCGCCGGCAGGTCGGTTAACACGGCGCCGTCGGCGATGTACAACCCCGGACAAGCCTTCAACTCCCCTGTTGGGGCGCATGCTGTTGGGCCGTTACCGCCCATCGGCAGTGTGCCCGCATAATGTGCATCAGCTCCTGGTTGTGCGATCGTCAGCGATCCAGGTAGCGCAAAGGCGCCAAGGCGGCGCATTTCCCGCGCCAGTCTCCTGCCCACGGCGATCAGCGTGTCGCGCGCGTCTTCAGTTTGTACCCCTTCGATGATGACGATCTGCCGCTGGTTATCGTCATCCGCGACGCGCAGCGTGTTCGCGCTGAAGCGACCCGGCAGGTAGCATGTCGCCAGCAACAGCGACGGAGCCAGCGCCCGCGTTAATCGCAAGGCAGCTGGTCGGCTGATCGGCAATCGGCCGGCTATCCCCACCAATGGCAGAGCGTCCGCACCGTAAATGACGCCTGCGGCTCGCCCGCCGTCACGAAGCGGAAACCGATAGCTCAACTGGCCGAGCGCGAAACTTCGCTCCGGCAGCGGCGTAGCAAAAAGCGCAGGTATCATGAAGGCCATCGCGCCCACGGGGTTGGTGAGAAGTCTCGTCGACCCGATAGATCCAAGCCGACGCAGGACGAGAGAGGTTGTGGCGATCGTTCCGGCCGCCAGCAGGATTCGGGGCGCGTGCAGCAACATGCGCCCATTTTTGCAGCTGATCTCAAGTGCATGCCCCTTACCCTGCGGAAGAAGGGAGCGCACCAACGCTCCCCCGAAATACCGGAAATGTGGAAAGCGACAAAGCTGCGGCAGCTCCAGGCCGCTCGCGTAGATGCTGTTGCGTTGACAGCCCCACAAGCACATTCCGCAACGGGCACATCCCTCGCGTCCCGATCGCTCGCTCATTACGACCGCGTTGATTGTCCGCTCGAGCACGAACCCATTCCGCGAGGGCGAGCGCGAGGCAGCGCTGAGCAGGCGCTGCGCCGGTGCGGTCAGCGTCGGACCCTCCTCAACCGGCAAGCCGTCCGCACCAGCGGAGCCGCTGACCCCGATCCGCTGCATCACAGCCGCGTAGGATGGCAGCAGGTCCGCATGCCGAACAGGAGAGCCTGCCAGGTCCTCGTCATCATAAACGGCGGCAACCGCACCCCAAATGTTCGACAGGCCGCCCCGGCTCAGACTTCCGAGGGCAAGAAAGTCGCGGACCCGCAGACCTATCGTGGTCGCGAACCCTGCCAACATCTCTCGTGCAAGCGGTGTGGTCAGCTTCGGAGACTGATCGCCAGACGGGTCGACCCCGGCGAGATTGCCGCCGAACTGCACCTTCCATCTCGACGGGTCGCGCCGGAAGGAACCAATATCGCCACGCGGCGCGGCCGGCAGCGGCACCTCTGAGGCAGCGTCGATCATCATCACCGTTACACCAGCCTCGAGCAGCGGCCAAGCTGCGCTCACGCCGGCTGGACCGCTCCCGACGATGATCACTTCGGGACAGTTAGACCCCGAATGGTGCGAAAATCGCGGCCTCAACGCGCCAGCAGACCAGCGAGAAGGCGGAGGGGCAGTAGGAGAGCATCGAGCGCGAGATCAGCGAGACCCGATAGGATGCGGACCAGCCGTCCGGCGCGCGCCAGCATCTGCTCTCCTTGTGGACTTGCCTCCGCCAACGCGGTTGCTAGCGCGAGCCGACGAGCGAGCGGCGCGGCGCGATTGACAGGCTCGATTACGCGAAGCAGAGCCGGTGACGCATGTAGGAGACGCGGTAGTGGAAGCGGCCCATGCGGGCCGGTCGCCACCAAGGCTCTCGCATAACGGCGTGTCAGCGCACTCCCTGGTGCTCGACGCAAAATGTATTTGAGCATCACCCGGCCTTCGGCCAGAGCGGTCTTACGACTAGCCGGCTCGCGGCGGAGGCGCTCGGCGAATGGCTCGACGTTGAGACCCAGGGTCGTCAGATGGTCCGCACACTCCATCGGCTGCGTCCCTACGAGACCGAGTATACGCTCGCGGTCTACTTTTGGGCCAAAGGGCACTATGTGCAGCGCATCGCAGGCCAGCAACGCGAGGCGATGTGGGATCGGCAGGACTAGCAGGTGCCGCCCGTGCAGCTCCCGAGCGAGTATCTTCAGGAAATTCCCGAACGGGATGCTATAAGGGCTGGCGATGCCGAGCCAGCCTACTTGGTCCCCTTCGACAAGACGGAGGAGGCCAAGACAGACCTCATCGAGATGGATCGGTTGCACCCCGCGCCACGGATCGACCATCGGCAGCACTGGTGCTCGCGCCGCCAGGCGCGTGAGCAAGCCAAACATCCCTTGCGAGCACCCGCCATAAACTAGCCCAACCCGAGCGGCGACTTCACCGGGGGAGACGAGTTCTTGCTCGATCCGCCATTTTACGCGCCCATAAATGTTCGCAGCATCAGCTCGCGCCGACTGGGACGAGACACACACAAACCGTCTCAGGCCGTGTGCTCGTGAAGCGCGCAGTAGCGTACGCGTTCCCTCGATGTTCAGTCCACCCTCTGGATCCTCAGAACTCGGGGCGTTCGTCCAGTCATGAGCTAGATGAATCAGGGCCTGCGCGTCAGCGGATGTGTCCGGATCCATTGCATCTGCCGGCAGTGGCGCACCCAGGGCCCATTGGATGGGTCGAGCAATGCCGTTCGATCGAAGCGGCTGGCGGCCGAGTACGGTCACTTTCCAACCGGCAGCCAGCGCCATTTCGACCAAGCGCGATCCGATGTAGCCACTGGCACCGGTCACGATAATATGACGCACAACATTCGCCAAAGCCACTACTCCGACTGACATTCTCCCGGATTCCCGCCGTCAGCGAGCGCGATTGTCGCGTTTTTAGACGTCCGTGACAACAAGCTCCGCCTGCGACGATTGCCGTAGGCAGCCGAACTTTATTGTTCGCCCATCCTCTCGGATTCAGTATTTTTTTGCGGGAAACAGCATTGCTGTGTTTATTGATGTCAATCATCACACCCAACATCTCCAAGTTCGCTTACGTCGAGCCAAGCGATTGGCTCGATCATCATAAAGGTTCATTTCCGGAACGGGATTGCCGGCTCACGCTAGGCTTCGTGTAATGTCACTCGAACCGGACGAGATCGTATCCCGGCTGAGACTTTACGCGATGCCCGCCTCGCTGATCTTTGACCGCTGCCGTTAACACGAGCGCTGACGCCACGGAATGACGCGCGAGGTGAGGGATCGCGGAGGACCGCCCCGGCGCCAGCTCCCTATTCGTTCCTCAGCCGTCAGGGATCGGCGGGTTGAGGGGAACGGATAGTGGATTCCGGCGAGCCGGCTCTTGCTGGAATGGGGCAGCGCGGTACTCGAGAACATGCAGAAGGAACGAGCCGTACAGGATTTGTGCTCCAAGCACGAATGTTGTGCCGCTGACAATAACCAATCGCATCGCCGTTCCTCCAACGAGCTCGCCGAACCCGACGGCGGACCATTCGGTGACGGCCGCTACGAAGGCAGCAAGACCCAGTAGAATGAGGGCTGCTCCGATCGCCAACGCTAACTCAAGCGGCATTGCCCGCCGGAGGCTCTCAAAGTTGGCATCGCGCGGCAGCAGACCGCGTTGAATTGCAATCGTGTTTGCGAAAACCCAAAATAGCATGACCTCGAAGCCAATATTGATCGCGGCCGCGGTCAGCACCATTGAGTGCTCAGCCAAAACGAGGCGCCCGAAGGCGACATCTCCAGCGAAAAGGATGAAGGTCCCGGCCACTCCTAACAGAAAGATCGTCGCGCCCGGGTACAGGAACAACCATCGCGGGCTGAACAACAGGAGAAGGCGCAGATGTCGCCAGCCATCTCGCCAGCTACGCAGATGCGGCGGACGATCGCGGCCGTCCGGTGATAAGGTTGTCGGGACTTCGGCTATTCTCAATTTAGAGATGCTTGCCTTGACCACCATTTCCGAGGCGAATTCCATACCATTCGCCTGGAGGTCAAGATGCAGGACCGCCTCTCGGTCAAACCCGCGCAGCCCGCAATGAAAGTCGCCGCAGAGGCTACGAAAGAACAGTCGGCCAACGGCCGTAAGGACAGGGTTCCCGATATATCTATGCAACGGTGGCATCGCTCGCGGTTTGATCTCCCCCCGAAACCGGTTGCCCATGACAAGCTGATATCCCTCTCTCAGTTTGGAAACGAAGGGATCGAGATCGCTGAAGTCATAGCTGTCGTCGGAGTCACCCATGATAACAAACCTGCCACGCGCGGCGTCGATGCCCGCCCGCAGTGCGCTCCCATATCCCCTTGCTGCGACCGTCACGACCCGCGCACCGAGACTGACAGCGATCGCCTGGGATCCATCTGTGCTGCCGTTATCGGCGACGACCACCTCACCGTTGATGCTCCGTAAGGCGAGATAGGCGAGCGCCTTCGCAACACACGTACCTACTGTGCGCGCTTCGTTGAGGCACGGCATGACGATCGACAACTCGATCGCGACATCCTCGGTTGTGTTCGTATCGGGATCCAGCATTCGCACCTCGCGCTCGGCCCCCCTAACGATTACGATTTCACAATCGCCTGCCGTAATCTTATCGATCCCGCGATCGCACCGCGGCCCCAATCATTAAGATCTCGGCTCGGCGATCGTACCTTACCATCCTATGGCCGAGAATCAGAAAGCGCTTTCTGTCGTCGATCCGAGCTTACAGCCGCTGATTGCGCGGCACTCTGAATATGATCGTATATACCGTGAATCGCGATCGGTTGGAGCCGCCGCAAGCCGATAGGGCAGCCTGTCGAAGATGCGGAACGCCACCAATCCGGCAATCGATCCGGCCAGGATCAAGAGAAGCATCCGCTGCTGGACGGGCTCACGAACGATGCTTAGCAGATCGTGCAAGGTCGCCAGATAGAGTGCCATCAGCACCGCAAACCCGCACACACCCGGTCGAGCAGCACGCTGCGTATAGCCGAAGCCATCACGCCAAGCTGGTGATAGCGCCAGGCCCGTACGACATCGCCGCCGACGGCCGTCGGCAGGACCTGGTTGAAAAACCAGCCGACAAACAGGATCTTGAGCAGCACCGCGGGCGCGATGTCGGCTTGGTCGGCCAGAATGGTGTGCCATCGCTGAGGCGTTGAAGGGGTTAGTGCCAGCCAGCACGATCGTCGCTGTTGCGAACGAGAGCACCGAGCCATCCGATAGAACGTTCATGACACGAGCTACATCGAAGCGGCAAAATAACACAGCGAACAGGATGACCGTAATACCCATCATGACGCGCAGCCACCAACTCCGGAGTAAGGTGACGTTACAACCCTTCGCAGATCCCAAAGCCGGCCGACCGCGGCCCTGGGTTGTAAGCACCTTGTTGGAGCTAACCTGCTGGACTTAGCACACCATAGCCACCCAGACCCGCGGGAAGGAAGTATCAGATCGGTAAAGAGTTTAGGGGGCCAGCTTCTGCAAGAGGACGTCACGATTACCCCTCATTCGCATCGATCGGGGCAGGTTCCCAATTCGGAGGGAAACATGCCTCTAACCAATGCGGTTCTGAAGAACTTGGGCTGCTCGCACTTCGAAGGTGCCGATTAAAAGCATCGCAACCATGTCGGGTTACTGACCGAAATGTTCATTACGTCGGCCAACAAAGTGATTCGCGTGCATTTTATTACGTGCACAATTATCTTGATAATGGCAGCGCTGTTTCTGCTTCCCGCGCTGGATAACGGCTTTCCACTTGTTTTTCCTGACACCGGCGCTTACCTGGGCGGTGGTGGGTTAACTCATATTCCCCAAAGCCGACCCATATATTATGCCTGGTTCACCAGAGCATTCGACTTGCCGATTTTGGTTCACTCCTCGACCAGCCAAACGCCGTGGCATTTGAAGGGCTGGTCGCCATGGCCCAGTGTACTCGTGCAATCCCTGATAACGGCGTGGATGATCTGGCGCTTCGCGTCGGCTGTGTTTGGCTTAAATACCGCGTCCCGGCTGCTTTTCTTAGCAGTGCTTCTGACATTGGGCACGAGTCTACCATGGTTTGTCGGTCAGATAATGCCTGACGTTTTCACTCCATTAATGATCCTCGCCCTTGCTTTGCATTTCTTTACCCAGGACATGCTCTCTAGACCATCGGGCATTGTCCTGGTGTTGCTTATCGGCATGGCAGTGGCGTTTCACCAGGCGAACCTTCTCGTGGCGCTTTGGATGCTCCCAGCCATGGGGTTGTGCGCTCTTCTAGGGTGGCGCCCGTCAAAGGCATATCTCCACGGCCTTTTCGCCGGAGGGATAGGCCTCACATTCGGCGTGGTCGCGCTGCTTACAGCGAACCTCGTCGTTGACGGTCGCTTCGCGCTGTCGAGCGGCGGTTCTGTCTTCTTGCTAGCACGGCTCCTGGAAGACGGCACGGCGCTCAGTTATCTCGAAAAAACTTGCCCGCAGCAAGGCTTTGCCGTCTGCGGTAACCTGGACGAACTCAGCTCCTTCAGACCTCGAACCGAACTGAGCGGTTACTTCCTCTTCGGTGGCCCTGTAGACAGATTGGGCGGGCTTCGCGCAGAGGAATCAGAAGCTAGCGCTGTCGTCGCGGGCACCCTCTCGGCGTACCCGCTTGCGCAATTCCGTGCCGCTGTTGATAATGGCTGGCGTCAATTGTCTGGCTTCCGCACGGGCGAGGGCTTGTGCACCTATGCAGAGACGGAGTTTTGGTCGACCACCATCTACAATATCTTTGGTCCAGTCGTCTACGATCACTACCTTAAGTCGAAACAAATTCGTGACATTCTTTCTCATCGGTTCGAGTTCATCAACTACATTCATGCTACCGTTCTCTTTGCGTCATCCTTGGTCCTTGTCGGTTTTGTTGTCCTCGGAGGACGGCGAAAGCAGCCTCGCGCCTTCTTTATCGCCGTTTTCGTAATCGTTTTTGTGTTCGGAAACGCGGTCACGTTAGGAGTATTGTCGGGGCCCAATGACCGTTATCAAAGCCGGGTGATATGGCTGGTACCCTTTCTCGCCGCCAGCATCGTATTGGAACGTCTGCCCTATCGCGCGCAGCGGAAGCAAAACGCGTCTATCGCTTGAGTTTGCCAGCCGTAAGTGATCAGCTCCTTCACTAATATGTCTGAATTAAGCGGTGAGTTGCCTCATTGGAATAGCGGCTTCCGCGACCAAGCGAAGCTGGCAAGGCGTCGTTCCTGCAGGTGGAAAAGCTCTCTTTTCTTTGGTGTTTAGGCCCTTCCGGCGTTGCTACACTGTGATTCTTGAAATCCTGCTTGTGCTCACGTGGTAGCTGCCGGCGAGTTCGACAACCGCAGCGCCTCTGGCTGTCGCCGCGTGCCTCGGCCTCCGCCTTCCGGTCATCGCCGCGGTCGGCCCCATGTGCTGCGCGCGCTTCCGCGCGCGGCTGCGGCCCTCGGCGGTGCGGTGCGGAGAGGTCACGCTCCACGTCGCCAAGGTCGCCAAGCACGGCGATCATCAGCCGCCCGGCGCTAGTGCCAGTATTGGCCCACGGCTCTGCGAGAGAATGGAGTTGCGCCGCGGGGTCGCCGGTCTGCTTGACGATGGTGTCTAGGTCAAATATCCTGCGCGCCATCCGGTTCTTGCATAGGTGAAAACCTCATTGGCAAAAGTAGCTTCATACTGTATCGCTGTCTGCGAACCATGGTTCAACGAAATTATCGAATAGCGAAAGAAACAATTACATGAGAACGCGTACTCGACGCATCGCCATCGTATGTCAGCCTTGGGACCACGTAGCCTCGGAAAGCAATAACTCGATTGTAACCGTCTCTTACCAGCTTGCGCGGTGCCTTGCTCGGGAATGGTATGTAATAATATATGGACGGCGCAAGTCGGGACAACAAAGCCGGGAAATCGATAGCGAAAACATCGAGTTCAGGCACCTCAAAATCCGTCATAGACCTCAAGCAATAATCGAACGATTACTGAGCATTGTAGCATGCTACAAGCGACGCCGCATCAACTACATGTTGTCTGCGTGGTATCACCTATTTTATGCAGTTCGGGTAGCGCTAAGCATCAGAACGTCGAAATGCGACGTAGTGCTTGTGCACAATTTTTTGCAATTTGCCTCAGTTATAAAGCTGTTCAATCCATCGGCCACCATCTGTTTGCAAATGCACTGCGAGTGGCTCAAGCAGTTCGCAACATCGGCCAGTGAGCGCCGGCTCCGCAAGGTCGATTTGATCATTGGTGTTAGTGCTTACATCACCGAAGGCAGCAGGATCCGCTTTCCGGCTATCGCGGAGCGGTGTCACACGGTATACAACGGCGTCGACACCGACCGCTTCTGTCCCTCGCCAGGTGTCCCGGCGCAGAGCAACGGAACCCATCGCCTTCTGTTTGTTGCGCGACTATCGCCAGAAAAGGGGGTTCACGTTCTCATTCAAGCGTTTAAAATCTTGGGCGAGAGCCATCCCACACTGCGCCTGGACATTGTCGGCGGTGCACACACGCAGGCCTATCTCTATCTCGCTCCCGACCCGGATGATCCGGCAATGGCAAGCCTCGAGCCATTCTACGGCAAGCGGCTTTCAGACATGGTGCAGCGGCAACTCGTCCTGAAGGGCCAAGCCTATTTGAACGACCTTGTCGCCGAGGCAGCCGGCGATGATCGAATCGTCTTCCATGGAGCGATACCGCACGCCGAAACGATCGCTCTTTACCGCCGGGCTTCGGTAATGGTACTTCCTTCAGTCTGGAATGAACCCTCGCCATTGCCGACCTACGAAGCGGCGGCCTGCGGGTTGCCGATTGTCTCAACGCGCAGCGGCGGCATTCCCGAGATCGTGGAGCACGAGCGCACCGGGATCTTGGTGACACGCGGCGACGCCGAAGCACTGGCTCAGGCCATCGGCCAAATGATCGACGATCCGGCGTTCGCACGCGCGATGGGCGAAGCCGGTCGACAACGAATGCTCGAGCGGTTCACCTGGGAGGCGTCGTCGCAACGCCTCGCCGATCTGATCGAGGGCGTGTCAGGGGCGCCGGACAGCCGGAGCAACATCCGGAAGAGGGCTGCCCCTGAAAAATCCGGGCGCCAAGTCGGGGTAACGTAATTCGGCCGAACGCTCACGGAATTGGTGATGGGGTTTACAACGACATGAAAGTCTGCTTTGCGACTTATGACTTGCCTCACATCGGTGGTGCCACGATCTTTCTGGAGCGGCTTCTGCCGATCTTACAGGTGGCTGGCATCGAGCCGGAAGTGCATGCGATGGGGAGCGGCGGCAAACCGGGAGTACATTGCACACTCTTCAACGAACAGGGGATCACCGTTCGCTGGACACCGCTTCTGATGCACGTGCCGTACGCGGTGCGTTCTTTCCTCCGGCTGCTGGAGGATGGTCAACCCGATATTTATGTGCCGTTCTTTGTTCTTCCAGCCTATTACGCTGCCGGATACGCGAGGCGTGCCGGAATTCCGACAGTCGGAGCTCTGTTTTCCGATGAATTGTATTTTTCGGGAATAGTGGATGAATTTGTTAATGGAGATCCGGACTTCCGCCTTTCTGCCGTTGTACCGGTTTCGACCTTTCTGGAATCACAGGTAAGTTCGACGGCAGCGCCGCTCGGCGTGATAGTCCGCCGGATTGCCAACGGCATTCCCATCCCTGCGGGAACAGCTGAGCCTGCAGGACCAGTCTTTCGCCTGGTGTACACCGGGCGCCTGGTCGAGGAGGCAAAACGCATCAGCGATGTCACCAACGCGTTATGCGCCGCAGCGCAGAACATCCCTAATCTGGAGGCCTGGCTGACGGGAGAAGGTGACGCGCGACCGGCGGTGGAGGCCATCATCCGAGAGAAAGGGATGGGTTCTCGGGTGCGTCTGCTGGGGAGGGTGGATAACGTATATGACGTGCTGGCGCAATGCCATGGCCTGGTGCTTCTTTCAGATTACGAGGGACTGCCGGTTTCCGTGCTGGAAGCCATGGCGACCGGAGTGGTCCCGATTTGTCTCGATACGCGGAGCGGTGTCCAAGAAGCCATCGAACACGGCGTGAACGGGCTGATTGTGAAGGACCGAGGAGCCGACTTTTTGGCTGCGGTAAGGGGGCTGCAGAGCGATCCGGCGAAATGGCAACAGCTTTCGCTGGCAGCGCGGGAAACGGCACGAAAGCGCTACTCGATCGAGGAAAGTGCGCGCCAGTGGGTAGATTTGCTAGAGCACTTGTTCGTACGGAAGCCTGCGCGAGCCGGTTTCCCAGCCTTCGGGACGCTGCGGTTGCCGCCCCCTAACCCGAAATTTGGGACGTATGGCGCGAGTCTGCCTTGGCGCAAAAGGACTGAGGATTACATCAAAACTGTTCCGCCTCTCTATCGAATGGCCAGGGCCGCGGTTGCGGTTCGGCGTAAAATGAAAAGTCAAGCAGGCCGGCTATTTTAAGAAGCGGCGATGCTGGTGTTTCAGTCAGTCTGGCGAGAGCCACCTACATCCCGCGACTGAAGCTCCGCCCTGTGAGATCATTTCGGCAAGTTAAGCGGGCTGGGGAATCAACGGCTGCGGCTATTCGCGTGCTTGCACGGTGCAATCGAGCCGTGCGATATAGGCGGCCCACCCAGCGCTGTTTTGCCGAACTGTTTTGAGCTCGGTTGGTCGCATTCCGTGTCAGACACCGTTATCACCGTCGAAAACCTGTCCAAAAGGTACTTGGTCGGACACAAGTTCGCCGGCCAAGGTCGCTCTGGCGAGACATTTCGCGAGGCCATCGGGCGCGAGGCGCGCAATATCCTGCGCAATGCGGGCAATATCCTCCGCGGGCGACAAGTTGTTCTCGGCGATCAGGTGGAGGAGTTCTGGGCGCTAAAGGATGCCAGTTTCGAGGTCAAACGCGGCGAGGTATTGGGGATTATCGGGCGCAACGGAGCCGGCAAGAGCACGCTTCTCAAAATCCTTAGCCGAATCACTGAGCCGACCCGGGGACGGGTTGTGGTCCGAGGACGTGTCGCGAGCCTGCTCGAGGTCGGTACCGGCTTTCACGGGGAGCTCACCGGCCGCGAAAATATCTATCTGAACGGCGCGATCCTTGGCATGACCCGCACCGAGGTTCGGCGGAAGTTCGACGAGATCGTCGCCTTCGCAGAGGTCGAAAAATTTCTCGACACGCCGGTCAAGCGGTACTCGTCGGGCATGTACGTCCGTCTTGCCTTCGCCGTCGCAGCGCACCTAGAACCAGAGATCATGGTAGTCGACGAGGTGCTGGCCGTCGGCGATGCCGAGTTTCAGGAAAAGTGCCTCGGCAAGATGCAGGGGGTGGCGAGCAGCGAAGGTCGGACGGTGCTGTTTGTCAGCCACAATATGGCAGCCGTCCAGCAACTCTGTCATACCGCGCTCTGGCTCGATCACGGTGGCGCGCGCAAGATCGGCCCGACGGCTCAGGTCGTGCAAGCCTACACCGGCTCTGTTCGTGATGCGGCGCGCAGCGGCGAGCTGTCAACCGGCCGTGTGACCGGCGACGGCCAAGTGAAGCTGCTCGCCTATGAGGTGACAGATGCGCATGGTCGCAGCAATCCGCCGCCTGGCACGAAGGAAGACGTTCTCATTAACGTGCGGATCGAGGCCAGAAACAGCATCGCGAAGCCGGCCTACGGCATCAGCATCGTCAACGAGCGGGGCGTACTGATGTCCAGCGTGAACACGGTGGAACTCGGCGTCACGCAGCCCGAACTGCCAAAAGGCGAGTCGATCATCTGCGTGCGGATCAACAAGACGAATTTCCTCCCGGGAAGTTACACGGCGAGCTTTTGGGTTATGAATCCTCAAACCCACATCTACGCGATGTCTGAAGATGCGATCATTTTCGAGATCGCTCAGGCACCAATTTACGGCACGTGCGACGTCAATTACGAATGGGGATGTGTATACTCCGATATCGAATTTTCGGTCGAGCCGCCCCTTGACAAACTGCACGTGGAAAACGCCGAGTCGAGTATACGACTTGCGACAGATAAACCGTGAAGCCGATAGATGGTCAACAAATCGAGCAACGTAGCGCGAGATGCACGCGTGACCGTTGCTATTCCATCCTTCAAACAGGAGGTATTCCTTTTCGAATGCCTCAATTCCCTGATCGCGCAAACTATGCCCTCATGGCAGGCGTTTGTCGTCGATGATTGTTCGCCTACTGCGACAGCGCATCGGATCGTATCCTCCTACGACGACCCGCGCATCCGTTGTATTCGTCACGATGTCAATAGCGGCTTGTCCGCGAGCCGCAATACCGGGCTGCAAGCAGGACACGCGCCGTTCGTGCTTTGTATCGATGCCGACGACTTTCTCCATCCCGATTTCCTTTCTGCAACC
>Ga0207693_10002292_pt1 | contig 16650 bp, 18 predicted proteins | sample LARL81metaG_FD_184347 | JGI IMG/M metagenome (GOLD analysis project Ga0207693, IMG submission 184347) | Corn, switchgrass and miscanthus rhizosphere microbial communities from Kellogg Biological Station, Michigan, USA - LAR L8-1 metaG... | ecosystem: Host-associated > Plants > Roots >...
GCCAACGTGCAGGGCGATGGCGTCGGGACGTTCGGCGCCGTGCACGCGCACGATCTCCGCGATCGTCGTGATATCGGGTTGCGACATGGCAGAAGGTGGTTCGGTCAGTCTTTCGGCTGGACCCGCTGCCGCTTCATGATCGAGTCGACCGCAGCGGGCGCAACACTGTTCAGCGCATGTGCGGTGACCGCCATCCGAGGAGCGATGCGCACCGGACGGGTGCGGGCCGCGGTGATCATCCAATCGGCGGCTTCAGCGGCGCTCAACCCTGGCAGCCCGTCGTACGCCCGCGTGGGTGCGATCATCGGTGTCTTCACCAGGGGGTAGTACAGCGTCGTCGAATGCACGCCCTTGTCGGCCCACTCGGTTTCGATGACTCGGCTGACCGCCGACAGCGCGGCCTTGGATGCGTTGTAAACGCTGAACAGCGGCGATGATTCGCTCAGCACGCCCCATGTCGACACGTTGATGATGTGCCCGTCGCCGCGGTCGATCATGCCGGGGGCGATGCCGCGGATCAGCCTCAGCGGTGAGTAGTAGTTCAAAGTCATCGTTCGTTCGACGTCGTGCCAGCGGTCCAGCGACTCGGCGAGTGGCCGGCGGATCGACTTGCCGGCGTTGTTGATCAGGATGTCCACACCGCCAAGGTCTTGCTCGACCTTGGCGATCAGTTCGTCGACGGCGTCGAGGTCCGACAGATCCGCTGCGTGGGCTGTCGCCTCGCCGCCCTCTCGCGTGATCCGCTCGACGAGCTCGTCCAGCAACTCCTGACGGCGTGCGACCACGACGACGGTGGCGCCGCGGCGGGCGAACTTCTCTGCAGCCGCCTCGCCGATGCCAGACGATGCGCCGGTCAACAGGATGCGCTTGCCTTTGAGGTCGACGGCATCACCGCGGCGCCGCAGCGCCTGGTCAGTCAGCGCGGGTCGCATGCTGGCCAGCAGCAGGCCCTCGGACAGCCGGCGCAGCGGACTCTTGCTCACGACAGTGAGTTTAGGTGGCCTACTCTTCCCGGCACGAGCAGCCGTAAAGGGGGTCCCCCCGACACGCCGCGCTTTCGGTGCATTCGCGCTCCCCAGCTGGCGGGTGGGGCCCTGCTCGCGATGAGTCGGCCCCCGTCGCGCGGTCGATATAGACATGACAATGATCGGCAAGCTCGACACTCGTTTCAGTGAGGCGACGGAGCCCGTCGGCTGGCAGGAGGTCACCGACGCGCTGGCCGGCGCCGAGTTGTACTGGCTCACGACCGTGCGCACGGACGGCCGTCCGCACGTCACTCCGTTGATCGGGGCGTGGGTGGACGACGGCTTCGTGTTCTGCACGGGCCCCGAGGAACAGAAGGCACAGAATCTCGCGCACTCCACCGCCGTCGCTGTCACCACCGGCGTCAACACGTGGAACGACGGACTCGACGTCGTCATCGAAGGCGACGCCGAGCGGGTGACCGGCCTTGACACCTTGTCCCGGCTGGCCGAGGCGATCCGCGAAAAGTACGACGGCGTATGGGATTTCACGCCTCACGAGGACGGTTTCGGGCACACCGCCGAGAGCGGGGACAGCCACATCGCCTACGTGTTCAAAGTGCCCGTGGCGAAGGCGCTGGCGTTCGCGAAATCGCCGCACGGCCAGACCCGCTTCCGCCCCTGAGGGACCCGGGTCGACAAGGTTCTGCCTAGCGGACTATAGTTCTGCACGTTCGTGGAGGGGAGTATTCCTCGCGCGGCACCGTCGTCATCACGGACGGCCCCATGGCCGACCCGGCGGTGCCGGTCCCGGCCAAGGCCGCGGGCGGAAGAGACCTTCGGACTGTCGCTTCATGCCGTCCGGAGGTCGACCGTGGTTTCCGTTGTCTCGCCGCTTGTTTGGGCGCTCACCGTTGTGGTGTTGATCGCGATCATCGTCCTCGACCTGACGGTGATCGCCCGGCGACAACGAACCGTCACCACCAAAGACGCCGTCCGCTGGGTGCTCGTCTACATCGGCCTTGCCGCGGTGTTCGCGGCGGGGCTGTTCGCCTTCCTGCCGGGCTCGGCCGGCCAGGAGTTCGTTGCCGGCTACATCACCGAGTACAGCCTGAGCGTGGACAACCTGTTCGTGTTCATGATCATCATGGCCCGCTTCTCGGTGCCTGCCCTGGCTCAGGACAAGGTGCTCTACATCGGGATTGTGCTGTCGCTGGTGCTCCGCGCGGTATTCATCTTCGCCGGAGCGGCGGCGATCGCCGCGGCTAGCTGGGTGTTCTACATCCTCGGCGGGTTTCTGGTCTACACCGCGATCCAGCTGGCGCTGGAGGATCCCGACGAGGAGCCGGACTTCCACAACAACGCCGCGCTGCGGTTCCTGCACCGGATCCTGCCGATCAGCGAGGACTACGACGGCCGGCGCCTGGTCACCCGCGAGGGTAAGCGCCGCCTGCTCACCCCGCTCGTGATAGTGATCGCCGCCATCGGCATGGCCAACGTGGTGTTCGCCCTGGACTCGATCCCGGCGATCTTCGGGCTGACCAGCGACGCGTACATCATCTTCACGGCCAACGCGCTGGCCCTGATGGGCCTGCGGCAGCTCTACTTCCTCATCGAAGGCCTGCTCGAGAAGGTGGTGTATCTCAGCAAGGGGTTGGCCGTCATCCTCGGCTTCATCGGCCTCAAGCTCGTGATCGAGGCGCTGCACGGCTCCCGCGTCGACGAGTTCGGCTCGTTCCATCTGCCGGAGATCGGGACGGTGACGTCGCTGCTGTTCATCGTCGCCACGCTGACCGTCACGACCGTGCTCAGCCTGCTCAAGACCAACCGCGACGCGCGCCGCGCCACCGAAGCCGAGTGATTTCGGCGCGCTTACGTACGCTGACCGTCTATTAGCGCGCCCAAATCGCTCTAGAAGTAGCGGGGGAACGGCGTCCAGTCCGGGTCGCGCTTCTGCAGGAACGCGTCGCGGCCTTCGACGGCCTCGTCGGTCATGTAGGCCAATCGCGTTGCCTCACCGGCGAATAGCTGCTGGCCGACCAGCCCGTCGTCGGTCAGGTTGAACGCGTACTTGAGCATCCGGATCGCCTGCGGCGACTTGCCGTTGATCGCCGCCGCCCACTCCAAACCAACGGACTCGAGCCCGGCGTGGTCGACGACTTCGTTGACCGCACCCATCGCGTGCATCTGCTCGGCCGTGTACGGCTTACCGAGGAAGAAAATCTCGCGAGCGAACTTCTGCCCGACCTGCTTCGCCAAATACGCACTGCCGTAACCGCCGTCGAAGCTGCCGACGTCGGCGTCGGTCTGCTTGAAGCGGGCGTGCTCGCGGCTGGCCAATGTCAGATCGCACGTCGCATGCAGGCTGTGCCCGCCGCCTGCCGCCCATCCGTTGACCAGGCAGATGACCACCTTCGGCATGAACCGGATCAGCCGCTGCACCTCCAGGATGTGCAGCCGCCCAGCGCGCGCGGGGTCCACCGTCTCCGCCGTCTCGCCGGATGCGTACTGATAGCCGCTGCGGCCACGGATGCGTTGGTCGCCGCCGGAGCAGAACGCCCAGCCGCCGTCCTTGGGCGACGGGCCGTTGCCGGTCAGCAGGATGACGCCAACGTCGGACGACATCCGGGCGTGGTCGAGCACGCGGTACAACTCGTCGACGGTGTGCGGCCGAAACGCGTTGCGCACCTCCGGACGGTCGAACGCGACGCGCACCGTCGGCTGGGCGACGCCGTCGACGACGTGCCGGTGGTAGGTGACGTCGGTCAGCCCGAATCCGTCGATGGGCTGCCATGCCGACGGATCAAAGGGGTTGTCGCTCATGCGTTCACCGGATCGAGGCGAAATACAGCGAGGCGGCCTGCGAGCGCTTCGAACTCGTCCGGATTGGGTCCGGTGACGAGGCCGGCGTTCTTGATGAAGCCGACGCCGGACGGCACCTCGACCGGAAACGCCCGAAGCAGTGGGCGTGCGTCGTCGGTCGACATCTCGACCATTCGGACACGGTCGGTGTGCCTTCCCACCTGCAGCGTGGCCTCGCCGGCGGCCCGGGCGTTGGCGGCCCAATCCGACCCGGGCAGTCCGGCCACGACGTACCGCTTTCCGTCGACCGTCATCGGTGTGACGGGTGTCGTGCGGGGCTTGCCGGTCTTGCGGCCGGGAACCGTCAGCACGACAGGGCCCTTGCCGCCGAAGCCGACACCGAGTTTGTGCAACCCGATCATGACCTTGTTGACGTACTTCAGCCACCACGGCGGTCGGAGACGCGCGCTGTTGGACATAGCAGCGACGCTACGTGATCGCGTCGATGCGAAACACCGGCAGGCGGCCCGCCATCCCCGCACACTCGTCGGGCGTCCCGTCGGCGAGGATACCGGCGCGCTTCATCAACTGGACACCGGTCGGCACCGCCGCCGGGAAGGCACGCAGAACCGGACGCGCCTCCTCCGGCCCCAACTCCACCATCCGTACCCGCTCGGAGCGCCTGCCCTGGATCAGCGTGGCGTCATCGGCGGTGCGCACGTTGCTGACCCAGTCCGCGCCCGGATAGCAGTTCACGACAAAGCGTTTGCCGTCGACATGCATCGGCGTGATCGGGGTCGAGCGTGGCTTACCGCTCTTGCGGCCCGGCACGGTCAGCACCACCGGCGCCTCGTAACGGGAAATGGGCAGGCCAACGCGCAGCATGGCCATCAGCACTTTGTTCATCGGCTTGAGCCACCCCGGTGGCCGGATGCGCTCGTCGGGCATGGCCGCGACGTTACTGCCTACAGGGTGATGCCGTATTCGGCTAGCGCCCTGGTCAGCCCGTCGGTTCGCTGGGATGTCGGTAGCGGGTCGACGAGGCTGAATCCGCAGCCGATCGCGCGGGCGCCGCCGTCGGCCTCGTCGCTGTCACCGACCATCACAGCATGCGCGGCCTCGACGCCCAGCCGAGACAGCGCGGTTTCGAAGATCGCGGCGTCCGGCTTGACGGCGCCGACCTCGAAGGACAGCACGACCTCGTCGATGTCAGCGGCGACACCGAGCGCCAGGAAAGCCGGACGAACGTCGAACGCGATGTTGGAGACGACCGCTGTCTTTATGCCCTGCCGGTGCAGGCCCTTGAGCACCTCGGCGGTGTCCGGATAGGGCGTCCAGGACGACGGATCGATCACCCGGCTGTAGAGGGTTTCGGCGTGGTGGTCGGCGAGCCCTGACTCGCGCAGGACGTGCAGATACGCCTCACGATGCAGATGCGGGGCGAGGTCACGGTTGACCCAGGCGTGGTAGGCCTCGGGGGTCATGTCCACGTGCTGGCCGACCGGCGCGGTGAGGCGTCGCATCAACTCGGCCTGGACATGGCCATCGATCTCATGCTCATCGACCTTGATGCCCTCGAACCAGCTGTCCTCCTCTTCGAGGCGGAACAGCGTGCCGGAGTAGTCGAAGAGAACTGCCTGGACGTGGTTCACATCCGTTATCGTGCCAGGTGTGAAAAGCCCGCAATCGGGCTAATTAGCTGCCATGACAGATATCGAACAGGTCGTGGTGGTGGTGCCCGCGCACAATGAGCTCGAACACTTGCCGCGCTGCTTGCGCGCACTGACCACCGCCGCCCTGTGTATAGCTGTTCCGGTACTCATCGTCGTTGTGCTCGACGCTTGCGACGACGGCAGCGAGCGCCTGGCTGGCCAATTCGGTCCGGACGCCCTCTTCGTCTCGGTCGATGCGGGCAACGTCGGTGCGGCTAGAGCTGCCGGGTTCGAGTACGCACGCGATCGGTGCTCTACCGAGTCCGGGCACACGTGGTACGCGACCACCGACGCCGACAGCACGGTGAGCGCCCAGTGGTTGCTAGCGATGACCTCCGCCGACGCCGACATGGTGCTAGGGGTCGTGCGGGTCCCCGCGTGGCGGCACTTTCCCGCCGAGGTGGCACGCCGGTATCTACGCGCATATCACTCGAAAGGCCCGGGCCACAACCACATTCACGGCGCGAACATGGGCTTCCGCGCCGACGCCTACTGGCGTGTCGGCGGCTTCAGGGCACTGCCCACCGGCGAGGACGTCGAGCTGGTCGAACGCTTCGAGGCCGCAGGGATGCGCATTCACCGCGATGCCAAGCTGTCGGTCGCGACGTCGGATCGACGCCAGGGCCGCGCGCCGGGCGGCTTTGCTCAGCACCTGCGCGGCCTCAAACGCAAGGCGGGTGCTGGAACATGAACGCCGGCATGGTCACACAATGGCTGGCATCCGGTGCGCTGGACCTGCCGCTGCCGGGTGGCGGTGCCACGGCCCTACGCTGGCGTCGACTCGCGGATCTGACCGAGACGGACATCGTGGCCGGCCGGCTCGCAGAGGCGCACACCGACGCCGTCGCAATCCTGGCCGAGCTCGGCGGCCCGGAACCGGAGCCGGATCAGCTGTGGGGTGTGTGGGCGGCGGAGCCGCCCGACGCGGTGGTACGCGCCTGCGGTGAGGGAGACGCGGTCACGCTTGACGGCATCAAGGCATGGTGCTCCGGCGCGGGGCTCTGCTCGCACGCTCTGGTGACCGCGCAGCTGGCCTCCGGTGAGCGCGCGTTGTTCGCGGTCAACCTGCGCCATCCCGCTGTCAGGCCGTTGCCCAGCACATGGACCAATCCTGGGATGGCGCAATCTGACACGCGCTCAGTTCAATTCAATGGTGCACAGGCCGTCTCGGTCGGACGTCACGGCGAATATCTGAGCCGACCAGGCTTCTGGCACGGCGCGATCGGCGTCAGCGCCTGCTGGCTAGGTGGAGCGCGGTCGGTAGCGAATCCCCTTTACGAACGCGCGTCCGCCGACACCGTCGATCCGCACACTCTGGCGCACCTCGGTGCCGTGGACGCCGCACTTGCCGCTGGAGAAGCAATTCTCAGGACGGTCGCCGCCGAGGTCGATGCGGACCCGTTGAACCGCAAGGGTTCTGCCGAGCTGTCGGCCCGGCGAGTGCGGGCTGTGGTGGAGACCGCGGTCGACGAGACGATCAGTCGCACGGCCCGTGCGCTCGGGCCTGCGCCCCTGTGCCAGGACGAGGAGCATGCTCAGCGAGTGGCTGACCTGACGATTTACGTCCGACAGAGCCATGCCGAACGCGACCTCGAGCAGCTCGGCCGGCAGGCAGGAGCACGACGATGAGCGCCGCCCCGGTCGGCCCATCGGTAAGTAACGCCGCCCGGTTCGCGGCCCGGCCGTTGTCCGACGGCGGAACCCCGGCACAGGTCTGGCTCAAGGCGCAGCGAGAGCTGCCGCTGCTTGACCTGACCTCATGCCCCGAAATCATCGTAATGGCAGCGCATCCCGACGACGAGACACTCGGCTTCGGTGGGACAGCAGCGATGCTGGCCGATATCGGCGTGCGCGTACAGGTGGTGTCTGCGAGCGACGGCGGCGCGTCGCACGGGAATCTCTCACCCGTGGACCGTTCCCAGCTCGAACACGCCCGTCGCGCGGAACTTGACCGTGCCGTGGACGCCCTCGGTCTGCCCGCACCGATGTCACTTGGCTTGCCCGACGGGGAGATCGGCGACCACGCGGACCGACTTGCCGACATCTTGACCGAGGTACTGGCGGGCCGGCCCGGCGGAACATGGTGCGCGGCGACGTGGCGCGGCGACGGTCATCCCGACCACGAAGCCGTCGGACGGGCCGCGGCGGTCGCAGTCCGCCGCGCAGGGGCGCAGTTGGTCGAGTATCCGGTGTGGATGTGGCACTGGGCGCAGCCTTCAGATGACGCGGTGCCGTGGGAGCGCGCCTACCGGGTGCCGCTGACTCCCGAAGCGGTCGGCCGTAAACGAATAGCAGCGCAACTCTTTCAGAGCCAGCAGGAAGATCGTGACGAGAACTCCGGCCCGGTACTGCCACCGTTTGTGTTAGATCGACTGCTCGTGGTCGGGGAGGTGGTCTTCCGCTGACCGCTCGACTGTCCGACGCCTACTTCGACCGCATGTACAGCGAATCGGTCGATCCATGGCAGCTGCAGTCGAGATGGTACGAACGGCGCAAGTATGCGATCACCCTCGCGCTACTGCCCTATGCGCGCTACCGCCACGCGTTCGAACCGGGCTGTTCCATCGGCGTGCTGACCGAGTTGCTTGCGAGGCGGTGCGATCGCGTCACCGCCACCGATGTCTCGGCGGTGGCGTTGAACGTCACCCATCGCAGGCTTGTGGATGCCGGATGCCGCGAGCGGGTCACGTTGTTAGAGGCGTCCCTCGACGAGCCCTGGCCGTTGACGGGATGCGATCTGGTCGTGCTGTCGGAGGTCTGCTACTACATCGATCCCGGCGTGCTGCGCGCGGTCCTGGACCGCGAGGTGCCGCGGTTGTCGCGGAGTGCGACCGTGCTGGCCGCACATTGGCGCCATCGGGTCGCCGACTACCCGATGAGCGGTGATCACGCCAACGACCTCATCGGCGCCACCGCGGGGCTACACCACCTGGGTGGTTACCGGGATGCCGACGTCGCGATCGAAGTGTTCGACACCCGTACGCCCGCATCGGTCGCTGCGCGCACGGGTGTTCCCGGCGCCTAGTCCGCACGCACCCGAGCAGCTTTGTCCTGCAGTATTTCTCGCTCACGCTCGTTGTCGGTCATCGATGCGGCGCGGTCGAACTCATCGGCGGCCTCGGCGTCCCGGCCGAGCCGTGCGAGTAGTTCGCCGCGCACGCTCGGCAGTAGATATGACCCGTCGAGCCCGTCGATGTCGTCGACGATCTCCAGCGCGGAGGCGGGGCCCGTCACGGGATCGGCCATCGCCACCGCGACCGCGCGGTTCAGCTCCACCACCGGCGACGGCGCGATCTGGCGCAGCCCGTCGTACAGCAGCACGATGCGCTTCCAGTCGGTATCCGCGGCCGTGGGCGCGACGGCGTGGCATTCGGCCAGCGCTGCCTGCAACGCATACGGTCCCCAGCCGACGCCTCTGCGCTGCAACGCATTCGCCGCCCGCTCCAGGGCAGCGACGCCGCGCTGGATCTGCGCCCGGTCCCACTTGGTGCGGTTCTGGTCCTCGAGCAGGATCGGCCTGCCATCGGCGTCGGTGCGGGCCGCGAAGCGCGACGACTGAAACTCCATCAGCGACACCAAACCGTGCACTTCGGCCTCGTCGGGCACCAGCGCCGCCAGGACGCGGCCAAGCCGTAACGCCTCGCTGCACAGCTCGTCACGGATCCAGCGGTGGCCGACAGAGGCGGAATAGCCCTCGTTGTAGATCAGGTAGATCACGCTCAGCACGGCTGAGAGCCGCTGTGGGTACTCCGACCGGTCCGGTACCTCGAACGGCACATTGGCGGCGGCCAGTGTCTTCTTGGACCGGGTGATGCGGGCGGCGACCGTCGCCGTCGACGTCAGGAACGCGCGGGCGATCTCGTCGGTGGTCAGGCCCCCGATCACGCGCAGCGTCAGCGCGATCTGGCCCTCCCGCGACAGCACCGGATGCGACGAGATGAAGATCAGCCGCAACACGTCGTCGTCGATGCGGTCGGGATCCCACGCTTCAGGGAAGTCACGGACCTGGGTTTCGAGTTCCCGCGCCATCGCTGCGTACTTGGCGTCTAGGTTTTCCTGCCTGCGCCAGTAGTCGATGGCCTTGCGCTTCGCGACAGTGGTCAACCATGCGCCGGCGTTGCGTGGCACACCGGACGACGGCCACTGCGTCAGCGCGTCGACGAGGGCTTCCTGCGCCAGGTCCTCGGCGAGGCCGACGTCGCCGACCGCGCGGGTCAGCGTCGCGACGATCTTGGCGGCCTCCATCCGCCACACGGCATCGACGGTCTGCTGTAGATCCGGCACGTGCCCATTGTGCCGAGCGGCTCAGGCCTCCCCGCGCAGTGCGGCGGTCACACTCGCGAACATGGTGGACTTGATCGCCTGCAGGGTGCCGGGATCCTTGCCCTTCAGCCCCGCCACCAGGTCGACGGCCCCCGACGTCACCTTGCCCTCCGGAGCGGTCGCGGTCACCAGGCCGATCGCCTCGGCGTCCGCGCCGCCGTAGCGACGGCCTGTAGTCATCGCCTCGACGGCGGCGGCCGGCGTGAGCTTTGCCTGGATAAGGGCCGCCATGCCCGGTGTGAACGGGATGTGGATGTCCACCTCGGGGAAGCAGTAGTAGCCGCGGTCGACCCGCATGACCCGAAAGTCGTGGGCCATTCCCAACATTGAGCCCGCGCCGAACGCGTGGCCGTTGATGGCGGCGACGGTAGGAACCGGTGCGACGAGTACGCGCGCGAACACCTGCTGTACTCGGTCGACGTACCAGTCATGTTGATCGCTGTGGGCGGCAAGCCAATCCAGATCCAGGCCGTTCGAGTAAAACTTGCCGGACCCGGTGGTCACCAGCGCCTTGGCCTCGCCCGACTCGATGCGATCGAGGTAGCCATTGACGGTGGTCAACCAGTCCGGCGAGAACCGGTTCTCATCGTCGCCGAGGTTCAAAACCGCTATTTCGTCGGTGATTTCGAGATGTGTGGGCATGGTTATCTCCTAACTTGACAGACAGGATGGCTTCTACCGCGGCCGCAAGACGGCGGCGCGTGTCGGCAGTGGGCGGCATGGGTCTGCGCAACATCAGACCCGTGGGCAGTCCGACGACGCAATCCTCGATGACGGCGACCGATGCGGCGTCCTTGCGGTCCCACATGGCGATCGACAGCCGGATCAGCAGGTCGCGGAGGTCGGTGTCGAGCGCGCGGAGTTCGGCCTGTACCTCGGGGGGTGCATCGCCGATCAACTCGTCGCGGGCGATGCTGAGCCACAGCCGGGCCGACGACGGGTACTGCTCGCTGAACACGGCGGGCGCGTCGGCCGCGGCGATGACCGCGCGGACGGGGTCGTCCTCGGCGTCGACGGCCTCCTTCTGCAGCGCCAAGAAGCGTCGGGCGGCACGCACCCACGCGCGGCCGGCCAACCCGCCGCGGGAACCGAAGGCGTGATAGATCGCGCCGTTGGAGATGCCGGCCCGTTCGGACACCGCGCGGATCGTGACGGCCTTGACGCCGCGTTGGACGGCGAGTTCTTCGGCCGCGTCGAGCATCGCGTCGCGGTTGTAAACCTGAGGCCGGGGCATGGCAGCCAGGATAACAGAGCAGATGCTCTGTTATCAAATGTGTGTGACACGCCGAGGCAATAACGGCCGTAGCAACCTCCTGAGGCGGAGAGTGGTGCTATGGCACATCGGCTCGTCATCGCGTACCGAGACGGGCGAAAGGCCTTTCCGAATACGCTTCTCAACCCCTACGCGGGGTTGGGCGACCGTGCCGTCGCCCGTATGTGGCGCCTGGGTTGGCAACGGGCCGCCGAGGAGAGCCGCGGCATTCCGCCCGAAGCGGAACGCATCGCGCGATTGGCCGCCGAGATCGACGCGCTGCTCGACTGAGGGGCCGAAGACACACATCCCACGGTGGCCGCCCAGGAGCGACAATGTCGCCAACAACTCGGCACACCAACCCGACCACTAAATCCCATCAATGCCGGATGGGCCAACCTCGCACACCTGGAAGCCGATTCTGAATAATCGCCCGGTCGATTCGAATTGACACGCCAACGAAACAGGATGCGTTGCGATCGTAATCACACGGGCCGCGGCTACGCCTCCACGAGGCGGGTGAGATGCTCTCGCGAGTCGATCTGCAGCTTGCGGTAGACGTTGCGCAAATGCCACGCCACCGTGTTTCGTGAGACGAATATCATCTCGGCGATGTCGCGGTTGGATCCGCCCTGCGCGGCCAGTTGCGCGACTCGCAGTTCGGTCGGCGTTAATGACTCGATGCCGCTGAGCGCGGGCCGACGTGGCCGGGCACCGGCGGCGGTCAACTCTAGTCGGATCTCGGCCTCGAGGCCGCTCGCACCGCATCGATGCGTCAAGTCCAGGCTAATCGTCAGATGATGTCGCGCCTCGACTCGCTGACCTGCCCGCCGCAGCCCTCGCCCCAGCCCCGCATGGGCATAGGCAAGCTCGAGCTTCGCATCGGTGGTTTCCAGTGCGGCGACGGCCTGACGGAGTGTGTCCAAAGCCTGCTGACCGCGTTCGATCATCGCTCGGTGTCTCAGCGCGACACCCAGGGCGATCGGCACTTCATAGCGCCGCGCGAGGAGAATCTCTTCTTGGATAAGCACATTCCCATGTGTCGGGTCTCCGCCAAGATGGGCGATGACGCCGGCAAGTGATCGCCAAGGCAGCGCCGACGGGTTAGCGTCACCGAACACCTGTAGCGCCTCCTCGGCTGCCACGAGATCTTTACGCGCCGCCTCGATGTCACGCAATCCCAGATGCAGTCGGCCACGCGCCAGATACACGTACGCGTCGACGCCTGGAACGTCGACTGGTGGAGGAACGTCCTCGACCCGCTCGAGAATGCTTGCGGCTTCGGAGAGTTCGCCACGTTCGATCAAGCAGTTGGCCAACGTCGCCGCTGCGGTTCGCGCGTGTGCATGCCATCCCATTCGGTCGAGCGCCGTCTGGGCATCCACGGCGGCGTCGGTGACATCTCCGCGAGCGAGCAGGACCAGCGCGCGAACGAGCGAGGCCTCCGCGTAGGCCATCGGTGCGCCGCGGTCGCGGGCGTCTGTCACCACGGCATCGGCGGCCTCATGTGCCTCGACCAGACGGCCCGAATGCAGCAGCGCAAGCACGGCGAGGCTGACGACGGGACTTCGCGAGGTGAGCTCGGCCAGCAGCATTCCGTCTTGCAAAGCGCGGGTCGCCAGATCGGCGCCCGTACTTGCCGGGGGTGACGTCAGGCATTTGCGCAGGGCGGCAACTGCGAGTACCGCACGATCGCCGGGCCCGGTGCCGTCGGCGGCGCTGAGCGGGCCGTGTTGGTCGGGCGGCAGGTGGTACTCAGCGCCGAAGGCTGCGGCCTCGAAACTCAGCCGGACCTGCCGGTCGCCATCCTCGAACAAAGCGGCGCCTTGGCGAAGCACCCTCCCGGCGTCCGCGTACCGACCGAATCGATAGAGGGTTTGGCCGAGCGAGAAGAGCGCATCGGCGCGCTGAGCGGGTTCACGAATATGGTGCAAGGCTTGCGTGAAGCGGTCGATCGAGGTGGACTCGCCCGCCGAAGCCTCAGCGAGGCAGAGATCGACAAGCACTTCGGGCGGTGGATCTGCGGGGCTGGCGGCGTCGAGGGCACTGCGCAGGTAGCGCACTGCGGCGGCGGGTGCTCCCTTACGGGCGGCGCTGCGTCCGGCCTCATGCAGAGCCGACACCGACCATGGGTCCCGGGGCGGTCCTGAGAGCAGCAGATGTTCGGCGACGATCTCGGGCTCAGTTCGGTTGGCAGCCAACAGCTTCGCCGCATACGCATGAAACGCGATCCGCTTGCGCGGCTCCAGCATGTCGTGGATGGTCATTCGGACGATTCGATGCCCGAACAAGATCGGGTCCGCGCTGACCAAGAGGTGGGCGGCGACGAGTTCGTCGGCCGCCGCTCGACCCTCGTCCGGACGCAATCCGGCGAGCCGGACTGCGTCAATGAGGACGGACGCGTCGCCGAGCACGGACGCGGCTGTCGCAAGGGTTTGCGTCGCCGGATGCAGCCGGGACAATCGTCGCGTGATCTGGCGGCGTACGGAATCCGGCGCGGTCACCCCAGGGGTGTCGCCGGCACGGATTGCGTCCGCGACGGCCACCACGAGGTAGGGGTTTCCTCCCGTCTCCGCAAGGACAGTTTGTGTCAGGTCGGCGTCGACTTCGCGGTCGGGAAGCGCATCGGTAAGCAACGCGTGCACCGCGGTCTCGCTGAGGTTGGCCGGACGGATCGATGGCCCACCCGCGGCATCCGATAGGTGGGCGATCAAGGGCGAGTCGGCGCCCGGATCGCCGTGGCGGATCGCGACCAGCATCGCGGCTGGAATGTCGTCGATTCGGTCCGCGAGATAGGCCAGGTAGCGCAGCGAGAAGTCGTCGGCCCAAAGTACGTCATCGACCAGGATCGCCATCGGCCGCTGTTCGGCGATGTTGACCGTCAACCAGTAGAGGCCGTGAATGACACCGTATTCGTCAAAAGCCTCTCGGGGTCCGAACACAGGCTCGGCCAAGGCCGCCGGGCCGCGCATCAGTTTGGCGCGTGTCTCCTCGTCGGCGCGGACCAGCGTGGGCTCGAGAAGTGTACGGACGACGCTGAACGGGTGATCACGAGTCAACTCGCTGCAGCGTGCCCGCAAGATCGACAGTTCGAGGCCTCGGGCGAGGGTGGCGCATTCGTCGAGCAGACGCGACTTACCCACACCGCTCGGCCCCTCTACGACACCAACCTGGCCGCGGCCGTTTTGGGCCGCAGTTAACAACGCCGACAGCTGCGTCAGCTCGGCTTCGCGCTCTAAGGGCTCGGCCAGACCCATCTCGGCAATCGTAAATCCCATCTACCCAAACCCCTTAATCCCATCCGTCGAGGATGGCGACTGCGCGTACCCACGTACATACGTTCGGGGACATGTCAGAGTTCGAAGCCGTACCAGAGAGCGACGCGGAGTTGACCGCACGATTCGAGCGCGATGCCATCCCGCTGCTGGACGTGCTGTACGGCGCGGCCAGGCGGCTGACCCGGAGTCGCACCGATGCCGAGGACCTCGTGCAGGACACCATGCTGCGGGCCTACTCCCGCTTTCGCCAGTTCCGCGAAGGTACGCACCTCAAGGCGTGGCTGATGCGGATCATGCACAACACCTGGATCAACAACTATCGCAAGACCCTGTGTCGGCCGGTGGAGCAACTCAGTGATGAGATCACCGACTGGCAGCACGCCGCGTGGCAGCGACACACCTCAATGAGTGACCGCTCGGCAGAGGTCCAGGCACTCGAAGGGCTGCCCGACGACGAGATCGTCGAAGCGGTCGAGGCGTTGCCGGAGACTCTCCGGATGGTGGTCTATTACGCCGATGTCGTCGGCTACCGCTACCTGGAGATCGCCGAGATCATGGACACCCCGATAGGGACGGTCATGTCCCGGCTTCATCACGCGCGCCGGCGCCTGCGCATCTTACTGGCCGACGTGGCCCTGCAGCGCGGACTCGCCCAGGAGCGTGCGAGCTAGTCGCGACCCGATTCAATAATCCTGTCGGCCAAGCCGTTTGGGTTCGAGAACAGGAGTTCATGTCCGCCCGGCATCTGCACGAACCGGTGCAGTCCCAGCCGACTGGTCATCCTTGGATGCCAACCCCATTCACCGGGTGGAAGTGCAATGTCCTCGGTGCCAAGAAGATAGCTCCGTGGTGTAGCCAAGGTGTAGAACCTCTTGAGATCCAGCGGTTCGATGATCTGCTGATAGGGCTCTGGCGACAGCTTGTCGTAGGCCGACCGGGCGAGATCGAGATCGGCGTCGTTGAGGAATGTCTCGCGCCAGATCGGGAACGGGAGCATGACGCTGTTGTCCGGCGAGTCTGCCGCAAGGTCGCGAAACAGGTCGCGAAAATGCGGGGGCACAGCGTCATTGAGGCTTTCACCGTCGTTGAGCACGAACCCGCTCCAGTACACAAGTCGCCGAATGCGATCCGGGATCGCTTCCGCCACCTTGCTGATAATCGTGCCGCCGTAGCTGTGCCCGACCAGAACGACGTCGGTCAGACCACAGCCGACGACGAAATCCACGATTGATTGGGTTGATTGGGCATGGCTGACGTTCTTGCAAACGCCTTTCCCGTGCCCGGCGACAGTGGGCCCGAGTGCCTCGTGGCCGTGGCGTCGCAAGCGTTTGATGACTTGGCCCCACGCTGATCCGTCATGCCATGACCCGTGGACCAACACGAAAGTCGACACACGTATCAGCCCTTGGGGACCGTGACCGAGCCGGCAGTGTCGGCGCCGACAGTGTTCTGAGCTGCTTGCACGGCAGCGTGAACAGCCCTGACCGACGGATTTATTCAACCGGGCCTTGCCCTGCCATCACCGCGAGCGACCGCGTTTGTACGTCGACACGCCGCGAATGCGCGTACAGACGCGGTCGCTCGCGGAGGGAACTCAGCCGACTGCGCGGCTGGCGCCCTCCCAGAACTGCGCGCGCACCGACTTCTTGTCGGGCTTGCCCAGCGCGGTCACCGGCACCGACTCGACAACGATCACCTGCTTCGGCGACTGCACCGAGCCCTTGCGCTCCTTCACCGCGGCCTGGATCTCGGCGGTCATCTTCGACACCGACTCCTCATCAGACGGCGCATCCGGCCGCAGCACCACCACGGCCGTCACCGCCTCACCCCACTTCTCGTCCGGGGTACCGATCACGCATACCTGAGCGACCGAAGGGTGTTCCGCAACAACGTCTTCCACCTCGCGCGGAAACACGTTGAACCCGCCGGTGACGATCATGTCCTTGGTCCGGTCGACGATGTACCAGAAGCCGTCCTCGTCCTCGCGGGCCAGATCGCCGGTGTGCATCCAACCGTCGTGAAAAGTCCGCGACGTCTCGTCAGGCAGGTTCCAGTAGCCGCCGGACAACAGCGGCCCGGACACACAGATCTCGCCGACCTCGCCCTGCGGAACCGGCTTGCCGTCATCGCCGAGCAGCGCCGTGCGCGCGAACAGCGTCGGCCGCCCGCACGACGTCAGCCGCTTCTCGTCATGATCGCCCTTGGCTAGATACGTGATCACCATCGGCGCCTCGGACTGCCCGTAGTACTGGGCGAAGATCGGGCCGAATCGGCGGATCGCCTCCGCCAGCCGCACCGGGTTCATCGCAGAAGCGCCGTAG
>Ga0207693_10002293_pt1 | contig 16637 bp, 17 predicted proteins | sample LARL81metaG_FD_184347 | JGI IMG/M metagenome (GOLD analysis project Ga0207693, IMG submission 184347) | Corn, switchgrass and miscanthus rhizosphere microbial communities from Kellogg Biological Station, Michigan, USA - LAR L8-1 metaG... | ecosystem: Host-associated > Plants > Roots >...
ATCGACGCCGTCGCCAGCCTGCGGTGACGTGCGGTCCTCCCGGGCGAAGTATTGGTAGTCGCCGGCCATCGCGGCATGCAGCAGCGCCTCGTATGGCTCCGGCGGCTCGCCGAGCTCACGGGCGAAAGAGTGTCCAAGTGGACCGTGCGCCAGGACTGTCCAGCCAGAGCGGACAGGTCGGCCAGGGCCAGCTCGTAGAACACCTCCTCGTCCGAGGCTCTGCTGGCCTTGCGGGCCACGATGTCGGCGTCATAGGCGGTGGACCGCAGGGACGGCCGTCCGGTCGCGGGATGGGCGGCGCACGCGGGATGGGCTACCGTGGCGGTGCCGGGTCAGGCCCGGCACTGCCACCTTCCTTGTCAGGTGCCGTCTACGGCGGTGACCTCGTGCGCGGCCTGGGTGATCATGTCGGGCTGGCCGGGGATGCCGAGCTGGCGGAGTCCGGGCAGGATCCGGGTCTGGACGAACGTGCCGAACAGCTCTTCGCTGTCCCACACGTCGGTCATGCTCAGAACGCCGTCGCCGAACGAGGCGACGTGAAAGCGCATCCCGGCGGGCACGTCGCGGTCCCACCCGACAGTCTCGCGGAGCGCGTCGTACTGGTCGGGCGTAATGCCGTCCCACTTCTGCATGATGACGGTGGCCATGATTTCCTCCGGATGGTGATGTGGCGGTGAACGGGATTACAGGGGCAGCGGGTTGCTGAGCACGCGGCTGCCTGGCCGACGGCCGGCGAGCGTGCGGATGAAGTCGATGGCGTCGATCTCGACGTGCTCGCCGTCGCGGCCGTGGCGGAAGGTGCCGCCGGCCGGCCCGTCAAGCACCAGGTCGAGCGACAGCCGGTGGAGCTCCGCCCATTCGGCCACGATGTCGGCGACCAGCCGACCGTCGTGGTCCGGCTTGAGGTCCATCGGCCTGCCTGTCGCGTGGCAGATGTCGATGCGGTGGCACCACACGTCGCGGGTGAACCCCACATCGAGCAGGTACTTCAGCGGCCGCCAGCCAATGGGCGGACCGAACGGCAGCGGGGCCAACCGCATCGGAGCCGGGGTCCCCCAGCGGCCCTTAACCGCCTTCGGTCCGACAGTCTTCAGCTGCCCGACGAGCTCCGCGTTGGACAGGTGCTCACGCTCACGGACCTGCAGCTCGTTCAGGCCGTCGACCCAGTGATGCGAGTCGATCTGCTTGTTCAGCGGCAGCCCCCGGCGCAGCTGGTGCGCGAACTCGCCCACCGAAGCCTGCGCGTCAGCCGACCCCAGCACGTGCAGCGCGATCTTGCGGACGTCCCACGCGGTGCAGTCGGTGGGCATCGCCCACTCGTCCGCGGTGAGCGAGGCGGTCAGCTCTGCGAAGCGCTGGAATTCGTCTTCGGCGAGGCGGCGCGCCTCGGGGCGGTCGATGCGGTCAGTGGTCATTGGTTTGCTCCCCTTGCGATGGCGTCATCGATCAGCAGGTCGATGAGACGGTTGAGCTGGCGAAGCCAGCGGTCACCGCCGAGATCGTTGCTGATCTGCGCGTCGGTGATGCCTGCGGTAATGGCGACGATGCAGTCCATGTCGCCTTGCTCTGTTACCCCGGCCGCCCGCATCAGCGTGTACGCGGCGCCAAGGACCTTCTCGGCCAGCGCGTACGACTCCGCAGAGGGCGTGAAGCCGGGGATGGGCCGGTGGAACAGCAGCTGGTACAGCTCGCTGTCCTCGCTGCCGAAGGCGGCGAAGGTATGCAACCACTGCTTGAGTGCCTCGCGGGGCTCCGGGGACAGCGTCACGGCGCCCAGGCGCTCAAGGAGCCGCCGGTTGCCGTCGGCGAACATCGCGTCGTACAGCGCTAGCTTCGAGTCGAAGTACTCATACAGCGACGGCTGGCGCATCCCGACCTCCCGGGCCAGGGCGTGCAGCGAGACACCGCCGATCCCGTGCTCCCGGGCCAATATCCAGGCGGACGCCACGATCTCCGCTGTCTTCTCTGCACGGCGCTTCGCGACCGAGTTCGCCATATCCGTTACGCCCTGGTCAGATCGCCAGCGGCCCGTAAGCCCGCGGCGCGACCACGGCCGGTCGGCCGACTACCGCCGGGCGCCGTCCCCAGTCGGCCACCCGCAGGGCGAACCGTTGGATCGCGCCGGGCCCGGCGGGCAGTGCCGCGACCAGCCGGCGGCGCTCCGCCCCGGCGAGCAGTTCCTGGCGCCGTCCGTCCGCCAGTCCGCGAGCCATGTAGATGGGTACCATCTCGGTCCCCTTCAGAGTTCCTATCGTTGATAGGAGATTAGCCTATCGTCGATAGGACTTCAAGAGCCTATCGTTGATAGGAGAAATATTTTTGCCCGGAGCCAGGAGACCGTGCAGGCCAGGCATGTCAGTGACAAGATCACCACGCACGTTGGCGGGATCATCGGGCCTGCGGGGATCCACCGCGTGGTGCTGCCCGGACCGCTCCTCGAGCATCGGCCATGGCTTGAGGCCCTCCAGCGCAAGTTGTACATGCAGCGAGACTTTCCACCCGCCTTGCAGGTCCTCTAGCGAGGTAGTCCCGCAGCCGGTGCGCCCGACCTGGCCCACGTGGAGCTGCGCGCGGATTGAAGGAACGCGATCGGCTGCCAGCTGAGCGACGAATACCTCGGCTGCTCGATCACCGAGCGGGTCCCGGGTTTTCGGCGCTGTTGTTATGTCGCCGGGAACCGCGGAGCACCATCACCGATGAGGCCGTGACCCAGGTCGTGCGCCACGTTGACCGCGAGCGTCGCCGCGACGCCGAGCACAGCCCCCGCGGTGGACCGCCTGATGACCCGATCCGCACCGCTCATCGCACACCGGCAGTAGCAAGCGAAAACTCCGCGGTCAGGGCAACGCCGGTCATGTAGTTAAGGTGCGTGTCGGTCCTCGGACACTCGCTATTTGCCAATGCCGGGGAACCGGGACCTGAGCTTCCACCAGTTGACTCCGTGGGTGGTAGGTCAGCTTGAGGCCAAGCTGACGGAAGACTTCTGCCTTGTCGTCGGGGTCGGGCGTCCCTCAGGACTTCCGCGAGTTCGGCGAACTTGTTCACGATCGCCTTAATCTCGGCTTCGGTCATCCGGTGCCGTCCTGTGGGTTCTCGCGTGCCAGCCGGTCTATCTGGTGGGAGGCGTTGAGGCCGCTGGGGTTGGGGAGGATCCACAGGCGGGCCGGGCCCAGCGATTCCTGCTGCGGGCCTATGGCGGCGCGGGAGCCGGGCGAACGCAACGCGATAGGCGGTCACGCCTGCCACCGCGACGAAACGGGGACGGTGTGTTTTGGCGAGCGCGGAGGCGGGCGCCGCCGTCGCGGAGCTCGGCGCCGGTGAGCTCGGCGGCCTGCGCGGTGGCACGGGGCTCGATGTTGGTGATGCCAAGGCCGTAGCGGGTCAGCTCGGACTGCTCGGCAGGCCGCAGCAGGCGGTCGGTGAAGCCGGACAGGTGCAGCGCGGGCCAGAACCGGTTGCCCGGCCTGGCGAAGTGCCAGCCCGTCGCCGCCGAGTACAAGCCCGGGTTGATCCCGCAGAACAGCACGTGCAGCGGCTCACCCGGGGCCGGCAGCACGTCCGGGAGAGTGCGGTCCCGCGCCGCGTCCACGTCCAGCTTCAAGCGCTTAATTCTCGCCAAGTCCGCGTTCTGCCTGCTTATGAGGACACCTAAGTTCCCGTGATCCGGCAGCGCGGATTCGAGGCGTCGGACCAGCCGCCGCCAAGGGTCATCCGTGCAAGGGCCGGCAGACCCTTGCGGTTGAGCTGTGGGAGGAGGTTCTTGGGCCACACCAGGATCGTGTATTCCTGGACGTGGTAGACCCGGGCGGGCCTGCCGAAGTCGCTGATCGCTTCTCCTTCGGTGATGGAACCGCTCGTTGTGAGGAGGAAGTTCGCGTTGTAGGACCGGCTGTTGAGCAGGGCCGTGTCGGCTTCCCAGGCGAGCGGTGTCAGCCCGGAACACTGGAGATCCATGACGGCCCGCATCCTCACCCGGCCGCCGGTGTCAATTGTTGTCCTGTTGGCAAACGAATAGCCCGCGATGCCGTCGTGCAGGTGGTGGGCCTGCAGCCAGGCGGCCAGCGGCGCGGTGGAGGGGGCTGGCTTGGGGAGCAGGACCAGCGGCGCCAGCGCGAACGCGCAGCCGGCCAGCCACAAGGTCAGCAGCGGCTCGAGCCGGTTGTACAGCAGCGGTCCTGCGAGCACCCGGCCGGCCAGCGCGGCGCCCAGCGAGAAAACCGGGTTAACTTCGCCGCTGGACTGGACAGACGCCCGGAAGATGACCAGATAGGCCAGCACATTGGCGATGATCGCTGCCGCGAGTATCGCGGGGACCAGGTCGGCCGACCAGAAGAGCCGCCGGACGGCCAGCCACAGCGCAACAGCCACGAGGACTGCTCCGATTAGGTGGATGGCGGTGACGGCCAGCACCGGACCGAACCGCTGGCCGAAGAAGTTCCCGCTGAACAGGCTCAAGAGTCCCCGCCCGGTCTGCGCCAGGTTGGCGGGTATCAGCACCGTGGGCACGAACTGGTGCACGCCCCGGGCCAGCACGTACCCGCCGGATGCCCTGATCAGGTGAACCGCGGTAGCCGCGGTGCCCGCCGCGGCCACCGCCGCGGCGGCCAATGACAGCTCGTACCAGGTGTCCCGCAGCGGCTCGCGCAGCCGCACCAGCCTGTTAGTCGCCCGAGCCAGCGACACCACCAGCACCGGGCCCGCCCCGATGACCAGCACCAGCGGATCGCCGACCACCGCCCAGGCCAGCGCCAGCCCGGTGACCACCGGGACCCACCAGCGCCGTCCGGCCCGCTCCAGCAGCACCAGCACGGCCAGCACCGGCACCGCGCTGCCGGTATGGTCCACCACGAAGAGCAGGTTCTGGGCAGCAGCCAGCGACGGCGCCAGCATGATCCCCACCGCTATCGCCGCGCGCACCAGGCCGGCCCGGCCGGTCGCGCGGCCCCTGGCGACGAAGGCGGCCAGCAGCACAAGCAGCGTGTAGGTGAGCGCGGCGGCCACGTGCACCACGTCAGGCCGCAGCCCGCGAACCAGCTCTACGAGAATGTACTCGGGCAACTCCGTTGTGTACCAAGACACATCCGACAGATGCCAGCCGTGCAGCAGCAGATTGCCATGCAGCATCGCCCACGCCTGCAGCGCGTTCGACCCGCCGTCCGAATCCACGGTCAGCGTCCGCGCCTCGCGCAGCGCGCAAAGGAACAGCACCACCGCCGCGGCGGCTACTCCGGCGGGCCAGGCCGCCCGCTGGACTCGCCGCAGCGCGGCGGGCGGCCCAGAACCGGCCGCCTCTTCTTCACCAGGACCGCCCTCGCCGGACTTCAGGAGCTGGCCTGGCCCAGTGTGCGTCCCGTGCATCGTGCCCCTGTCCGATGTTCCGGGGGGAAGCTTAACGTAGTACGAGCATCGTGGCCCGGGTTTCGCGGTGCTCACAGGCGGGTCCTTGCTCAGCCGCGGCACACGGCCTCGGCCATCCGGTGGACGATCTCGGTGAAGATGGGGCGCGGCGTGGCGAAGTTGAGCCTGACGTGGCCGCGGCCGACGCCGTCGGTCAGCAGCACCCGGGCCTTGGCCAGGAAGAACTCGGCGGGGCTGGTCTCGATGCCGCGGTCGCGGAACAGGTCGCGGCAATCCAGCCAGTCCAGGTAGGTGCCTTCAGGGGACTGGTGGCCTATGCCGGGCAGGTGCTCGGCGAGTAGGGCGGCGAGCAGCCGGCGGCTGCCGTCCAGGTACCCGACGACGTCCTCCAGCCATTGCCCGCCGCCGCAGTACGCGGCGATGCCCGCGCTGACCCCAGGGACGATCGCCCCGCGCTCGAACAGTTGTCCGGGCGCATGGCGGTGAGAACGAAATCTTGCCCGGCACGCTATGGGCCCCCGGTTTGACATCATGGTCAGCGAAAATGATTAGGACTATTCCCGGCTGCGGATACGGGAGCGGTGACTCGGATACGGCACGCACCCTGGCTCATGGCCGCGGTTGCACTGTTCCTGCTGGCCGTGGCCGGTTATGTCCTGCTCGCCCACGCGTTCCCGCAGTACTACTGGAGGCAGATCGACACGGCCGTCTACCGGGGTGGCGGCATCGCTGTGCGGAACCAGCCGGCGATGCTCTACGCGCTGGGGCTCGGCCTGGCGAAGCTGCCGTTCACCTACACGCCGTTCGCCGCGCTCGTGTTCGCTGCAGGGAGCGGCGCGTCGTCCGCGACCTGGCAGGCCGGGCTAGCGGTGCTCACGATCGGGCTGGTGCCGGTGGTGGCGTACCTTTCCCTGGGGCTCGCCGGGAGGCCCGCCGGCGTGGCCAGGGCGGCGGCGGCATTTGCGATCGCCGCGGTGGGCCTCTGGCTCGAACCGGTTGCGATGACATTGTTCTTCGGGCAGATCAACCTCGTGCTGCTGGCCCTGGTGGTCGGCGATCTCGCGCTGCCGGACCGCATCAAGGCCAAGGGCATCGGAATCGGGCTGGCGGCGGGGATCAAGCTCACGCCGTTGATCTTCATTCCATACCTGCTGTTCACGCGGCGAGTAAAGGCCGCGGCAGTCAGCGCGCTGACCTTCGCGGTCACGGTGGGACTTGGGTTCGCGCTGCTGCCGCACGCCTCCGCGGTCTACTGGGGCGGGCAGGTCTTCCGGCCGGACAAACACTTTCACTTGGACAACCAGTCCCTTAACGGCGTCATACTGCGCCTTACCCACGCCGGGCCTGACGCGCACGCGTACTGGCTGGTCGCGGCGGTCGTCGTCGGCATCGCCGGGCTCGGCACCTCGATACTGGCGAGCCGGCGCGGCCACGAGCTACTCGGCCTGGTTACGTGCGCCGCGACAGGCCTGCTGGTGTCCCCGGTCACCTGGTCGCACCACTACGTTTACGTGGTACCGGCACTTGTCCTCGCCGCGTACGGGCCACGGCGCCTCGGCTACCGGATCCTCGGCGCCGCGCTGGTGGTGGGCTTGTTTGGCTGGTGGCCCGTGCCTATCGGCAACCAGGGCGGCTACGACCCTAAGGCCCAGCTGCTGCCGCGCGGGTTGCTGCTTCTCGCACCGAACCGCGGCAACCACGGGACTCTCGAGTTCACCTGGCGTGGGCTGGAACTGATCGTCGGCAACTACTACGTGCTCACCCTGCTCGTGTTTATCGCGGCCATTGCATGCGCCCTGGTGCTTACTCGCCTCAGGCCTGAGGGCACGCAGTCGGCTGGCTGGACCCGGCAGCGAGGAAAGCAGTTCCAAAGAACAACTCGGTCCAGGCGAAATCAGCCACCTCTTCCTGCATCGCTGCGCGAATCGCCTCCCACGGGCGGCGCATGATCCACTCATCTATGGCGGCGAAAGGCCGCACCGTTGCGGTTCCGAACTGCGCCAGCCACCCAGGTGTGCTGCCGGGAACCTTGAGATCCAGCACGGCCCAGCGTCCGCCCGCAGGCAGGGCCGCGGTGCCGTGGGCGATGACCTCTGCGCACTCGGGCATCTGGGTCAGGGCGTACGTGGACAGGATCGCGTCGACCTCGGCCGGGAAGTCGAATCCGCAGCGTCCGCTTGCACGAGGCTGACATTGCTCCAGCCGTTCGCCTTTATCCGGTCCTGGGCACGGGCGAGCATCGCATCGGTCAGATCGACGCCGACGATTCGACCACCGGGACCGACCGCCTTCTGAAGCAGCGGGAAATTCAGACCTGTGCCGCAGGCCATGTCGATCACGGTGTCACCCATGCGAAGGCACGGCTGCGAGACAACCCGAACATGAGCTTCGCCCGCTGCTCCACCGACGAGCCGGGCCGAAGCGGGCCTCCTGGACTGACTCGGCCTTCAAGAACCGTCGGTGCCCACTCCGGCCAGCGTCCGACGTCACAGCGATACGCCCACACCTCATGGGCGCTGCTGGCGATTGTTATGCGGCTCTCGGTTCTGAATGTCATCGGACCAGCTTCTCCTTCATTGTGATCATTGGTACCGGAACGGCTATGCGGTCAGTGCGTCAGCTATCTCCTGCGTAGTCTGCTCCCAGCCACGCAAGGCGGACCGCCGCTGTCGTACCGCGGCCCGTAGCCGGTGCCGGTGGCCCTCATCGTCGAGCCAGTCGCCGAGCGCGGCGGCGAGGGCAGCCGGGTCACCGGGCGGAATCAGCTGGCCGGGGCCGGTGCCATCGGCGGTGGAGCCGAACGCTTCTGGCAGCCCGCCGACGACCGTAGCGATGACGGGCAAGCCATAGGCGAGCGCTTCGGTGACGATCATGCCGTAGGTCTCCGAGCGCGACGGTGCGACGAGCAGGTCGGCAGTGGTGTACGCATGGCTGAGCTCCGCGCCAGTCAGGAGGCCGCTGAGCCGGACGCGGCGCTCGTAGCCGAGGCGGGTGATGGGGGCCGCAATTGTTCGACGAAATCCGGGTCACGGTCGAGCGATCCGGCCAGCAGGCAGTGCCAGTCCCGATCGGCGAGGCCGGCGAGTGCCTCGACAAGGAGGTCCTGCCCCTTGTGCCGGCTGAGGACTCCGACGCAGATCAGATGGCCGGGGACGGGCTGGGCCGGAGCAGCGACCCGATCGACGCCCGGCCGGGCGACATGCACCCGGTGGGCCTGGATCGGGTACCGGGTCAAGACCAGCCGCCGGGTCCATTCGCTGGTGACGACGACGCCTGCGGCGGCGCGGAGCACGCACCGTTCAGAGCGCTCCGCACCGGCATCGTGGTGTGTGTCGACGGCGGCGGCTAGTGGCATGTGCAGCAGCACCGTCATTCGGATCCGCCCGGTGTGTGGCAGCAACTGCGCGGCGGCCGGCGAGGCAATGAGCCCGTCGATCAGGACGGTCTCACCGTCGGGAATGGCGGAACGACGCGGGCCAGGTCGGCGCGCGCACCCGAGCCGCGTACCGGCCAAGGCGCGGCGACGGTCGTGACCAGCACCTCCCAGTCGGCGTCGGCCAGGCCTGCGCAGACCCGGCGGTCATAGATGTTGCCGCCGGTAGGCTGGCCGAGGTCGTCGAATCCCTCGGGGACTATGACGTGGACCCGAACGAAACCCTGGTCCTGCATAGCGCCTGCCGGACCGAGCAGGCATCCTCTTCGCGGTCGAGCTGAATCACACCGTTTGCCAATCCGTCGCAGCTGTCATTACGTATACGAGGGAACCGGGGAGCACGGATTGATCCGAGACGACCCGTGTCCGCTCAACTGGGCGCGGCCTGGCAGGTGGTTCTGCGGCCGGCTGTTACCCGCCGTTCCGGACACCGTACAGGAACTGACGTGAGGCAAGATCAACGAACACCATTGCTGACGGCGCTAGGGCGAGCGCAAGCGACCGCCTACCCCGCGGGCGAGTATGTGGGCCAGGAGAGCTTCATGCGGGCAGCTGAGATCCGGAGGCTGGCCCACCAGGCCAGGGTCGGCCCTGGCGTCCCGGTGCTCGAGCTGTGCTGCGGAGTGGCCGGCCCCGGCCGGATGATCACGGCGGAGTCGGGCGCCAGCTACCTGGGTGTCGATCATTCCGCCAGTGCTCTGGCCACCGCCAGGCAGCTGGCCGGGGAGCTTCCCTGCCGCTTTGAGCAGGCTCATCTTCCGCCGCTGCCCAATGGCCGCTTCGAGGTGGTGCTACTACTGGAGACGATGCTGGCCTTCCCCGATAAGGAGGCCCTGGTGGGGGAGGTTGCGCGCACGCTGGAGCCGGGCGGGCGGTTCGCTTTCACGGTCGAGGAAGGCCGGCCGCTCACCCGGCAGGAGCAGTCCCTGATGCCCGCCGCCGATACCGTCTGGCCCGTGGAACTGGCGAAGTTGACGGACGTGCTGCGCAACGCGGGACTGGCCGTGACCTGGCAGCAGGATTACACCTCCGCACACCACGCGGCGGCGGCCGCACTGCTTCGGTCTTACCGTGCTCATTCAGCTCAGATCGCCGACCAGATCGGGGAGCGGGCCGCCGCCGAGCTGATCACGGCCCATCAGCTGTGGGACGACTGGCTCGGCAGTGGGCGGGTGCGCAAGTTCGCGATGGTGGCAGAGAAGTCATGATCAGCTCCGGTGAAGCCTCGATGACCTCCGGCTATGCCCGCTACCTGGCCGCGAAGGCGACCGTGGATGACCGGGCGCTCAACGGGCATGTGCTGGCCGAGTTGCGCCGCCTCATGCCCGCGTGTACGCCGCGGGTGCTGGATGTCGGCGCCGGGCTGGGGACGATGGTGGCCCGTCTGATGGACTGGGGTGTGGTTGGCACCGGCGAGTACATCCTGCTGGATACGGATCGGCAACTGCTCGATCATTCTCGCCGGTGGCTGCGCGATTGGGTGACCGCGCGGGGCCTGCGCAGCGACCTGCTGCCGGATGGGCTGCAGGTCGGTGATCTGCGGGTGCGCCTGGTGCACGCCGAGCTTGGCAGCTACCTGGAGACGGATCACGGGGCGCTGGCCGATGTGCTGATCGCCAACGCAGTGCTTGACCTGGTGGACGTGCCGGCCATCCTGCCAGGACTGTTGCGGTTGCTGGTCCCCGGCGGCGTCTACTGGTTCACGATCAATTACGACGGCGAGACCATCTTCGCGCCCTGCCATCCGCTCGACGACCAGGTCATGCTGGCCTATCACCGCGACATGGATGAGCGCGTCCGCTACGGCAGGCCGGCCGGTGAAAGCCGAACGGGCCGCCACCTGTTCCATCATCTGCGGGCTGCGGGGGCACCCGCACTGGCGGCAGGCTCGTCGGACTGGGTCGTAAGCGCCGGCCCGGACGGGAACTACCCGGGCGATGAGGCTAGCTTCCTGAGCAGCATCCTGAGCACGATCCAGGACGCGGTGCAGACCCGCCAGGGCTGGGTGAACCCTGCGGACCTGGCCGACTGGCTGGCCGTGCGCTGCCGGCAGTTGGCCGCCGGCGATCTGGTCTACATCGCCCACCAGCTTGACTTCGTGGGCCGCTCGCCGACTACCGCCCCCTCAGCGCACGGCGATTAGTGACACGTCTGACCACAGCGCCCAAAGCGGCCGGGTGCGGGACGAGTCAGATCGCGGAGGGCTGCTTTGACGAACGCGACCAGTTGCGGATTGGGGGAGCGCCCGTCCAGGCCGTCGAGCGCCCAAGCCAGCTCCATCGTGCCCATCGCGAACACGCGGCCTCCGCTTGGCGCGGTTGCCCGGACCATGTCTACTCGGTGGGTGACGCCGTCTGATCCCGGGAGGAGCGTGGTCATCAGCGGCACCACCCGACCGGAAAAGCAGCCAGGGACCAACGAGTCCCACTCGTAACCGACGACCCCCGGAATCACATCTCCTGACACCAAGCCGGCGGCCGCCAGCCATGGATCACTGCGCGGCCCCACGACCGTGTACGAGGTGGGCAGCTTGGTCAGATCGCGCTGCGCGGCCCACTGGTGCTGGACTGCCATAAGCTGGCACTCGGGCTCACCGAACGAACTGAAGAACCCGTTGTCAAGGCGCCAGTTGCGGACCGGATCGACCGAAGGATCCCGCCATTCCACGATCGCTCGCCGCCCCGCGCCGTAGCGCATCCGCCAATCGTCGCTGTCGGAGCCGAACATCAGGTTCGTCGACAGCGCCAGCGCCCGGTTGAAGGCGTCGCGCATTCGCTGCGTCCAGTACTCGTCATGGCCGATCGAGAACACCAAACGGTGATGCGGCAGCGATCCTGGGTCCTCGTCCGTGTCGACGTCGGCCTGGTAGGAAACGTCGATACCGCTGCGCTCCAGGAAGCGGACCCAGGGCAGTTCGAGATTCGTGACCATGTTGTAGAACATCTGCTGGTCGTACGGCCGATCGAACGACACTTCTACAGCGTGATGGCTGGTGTTGAACTGGTAAAGGCTTTTGCCGCCCCAGGGGTTGTAGGCTTCCCACGTATTGACCGGCACCTGGACCAGCACCGCGGACGGGGCGGCCCCCTGGCTCTGGCGCACAATCAGCGGAACGCTCCCCACGGCCCCGGCGTGCGCGCCACTAACGATCTCGAGTTTGGCCTCGTAGTAGCCGGAGACCGCGTCAGGCGGGATCTCGACACGATCGGTCACGCGCCAGGGTGCTCGGAACAGCCCGGTGACGGGGTTGGGTGTGGTTGGCGGGGGCTGTGCAATCGCGGCTTGGCTCGAGTGGCACCCGGGCACGCACATAATCAGGCGCCCGCCGGTCCCCTGGTACCACCCCAACCGGTACACGAGCACCCGATAGCGCGAGCGAGGCTGCGAGGACACGTGCAGGTCAAAGCTTTGCCCAGGGGCGACGCTGGTCTCAGAGGCGAAACCAGTGATCACCGTCCCCGCGCTGGCCGGGATCTCCCAGCCAGGGGTGCCCGGGAGCGAATTCTCTCGCTGCACCGAATTGGCGACAGTAGCGGAAGTCGCGGGCACCGTTGAGAATGTGCTGCTGCGGCTCGATCCACCGCAGCCGCTGAGGACGAGCGCCACGGTCGTTGCGCTGATGGCGAGGACAGTGGCGTATGGCGTGACGTCAGTCGCTCCAGTCGACCCTGCACGTCGTGGCATTTGAAGAAGGGGACGTGTCATAGAGTCTAGAGCCCTAGGTCTGCGGGATCGGGGAGCTGACCGGCGTGCCGGTGCGGCCGGTGGCGCGTTCAAGACTCTGCGGAAGACCGATCCGGGGCGGAACTGAGTACAAAGACGCCACGCTAGTTATACGGGCCGATCCAGAAAAAGGATCGACTGCACGGCCGGGGAGCAAGCCAAAGTGGCCCCGGATGCGTAGTAGGGGTGAGCCGTCGTCCCCATGAGGGATGACAGCAGATGGTCACGCAAACGGAGGCGCAGTGCCCACCATTCAGCCGCCGGAGACTCGGCACGCGGACAGTCCCGCGGACAAGATCGCGCTGCCCAGGATCCGGCTCACGGCGCTCCTGGGGATGCTCGCCACAGCCGCCCTGCTCGGCGTCGTGTCCGCCACTGCCGACCTGGGCGCCGTCGGCTGGATCACTGGCCTGGTCACCGGTTCGGTGGCGGCCGCGCTGCTTGTCACCGCCCGGAGGCGTAGCGACCAGCCGGCGATACTACCGGCAGACTGGGTCACCCTGGCCCGGATGCTGCTGATCGCCGGGATCACGGGTCTGGTTGCCGACTCGTTCAGCCGACCGGTGTCGATCACGGCGCTGGTCACCCTGTCCGCCGCCGCGCTGGCTCTCGACGCGGTAGACGGTCAGGTGGCACGCCGGACCGGCACCGCCACCCCGCTGGGCGCCCGCATCGACGGCGAGACCGACGCCTTTCTCATCCTGGTTCTCAGCATCGCCGTGTCCCAGGATTACGGCGGATGGGTGCTGGTCATCGGCGCCGCCCGTTATGCGTTCCTGCTGGCCGGCTGGCTGATCCCGTGGCTGCGCGCACCGCTGCCCCCCCGATTCTGGGGCAAGGTCGTGGCCGCGGTACAGGGCGTCGTGCTCACCGTTGCCGCATCCGGAGTGCCCAGCCGCTTCGTCGGGATGATCGCGGTCGCCGTCGCGCTGCTGCTGCTTGCCGAGTCGTTCGGCCACAGCGTGGTCTGGCTTTACCGCGCCGGCGCCGGCCCGCGCGCCCGCTTGGCAGTGCGGTTTACCATCGCCGCGCTTGCGCTCGCGCTCCTCTGGTTCACCCTTTTGCTGCCCGACCGCACCTATCAGTTCACTCTCGGCGCTTTTGTCCGCATCCCGATAGAAATGCTGGCCTTGGTTGCGGTGGCGCTGGTGTTGCCGCCCTGGCCACGACGCGTCGTGGCCTCTGTCGCCGGGATCCTCTTCGGCCTGCTCATCGTCGACAAGTTCCTCAACATGGGGTATTACAATTTTCTTAACCGGTCGTTTAACCCGGTGACCGACTGGGGCGGCATCGCACAGGCAAAGGGCGTACTACAAGCCGCGATCGGCGCCAAGTTCACAGACGTCGCGAGCATCGTGCTCGTAATCGGTCTCGCCCTGATTATCGGCGCAATCACCGCGGCAACGATTCATATCACCGCTGTTGCCGCCCGTCACCGCCGCGGCAGCGTTCGCGGCCTGGCCGCTCTCACAGCCATCTGGGGGCTGTCCGCCGGCCTGTCACTGCAGCTCATCCCGGGGTCTCCGGTCGCCTCAGCCAGCGAAACAGGGCTGGCCATCCAGCAGGTACGCGCCACTCAGGCAGCGCTCGCCGACCCGCGTGTCTTCGGGCAGGCCATCCACAGCCCTGACCCCCAGGCCGCCGTCCCCGCTTCGGACCTGCTGACCGGACTGCGCGGCAAGGACGTCCTCATCGTCTTCGTCGAAAGCTACGGGCAGGTCGCCGTCCGGGGTACCAGCTTCTCGCCGGGCGTCGATGCCGTCCTGCGCCAGCAAGCCGGCACGCTGGCGCGCGCCGGTTGGTCCACGGAGAGCGCCTGGGCCGGCTCCCCGACCTCCGGCGGGATCAGCTGGCTCGCGCACTCCACCCTGCAGTCAGGGCTGTGGGTTGACACCACGCAGCGGTATAGCGAACTCCTCGCCAGCCAGCGGTTCACTCTCAGCGACGCCTTCCACAAGGCCGGATGGCACACGGTCGCCGACGACCCGTCTGACAACACGACATGGGCACCCGGCACGTACTTTTACCACTACGACCAGACCTTCAATCGGCTTAACGTCGGCTACCACGGCCCAACCTTCAGCTACTCCGCAATGCCCGACCAGTACACCCTGGCCGCGTTCCAGCGCCTTGAGCTCACCCCCGGCCATAAGCCGGTGATGGCCGAGATCGACCTGACCACCTCGCACACACCCTGGGCCCCGCTGCCGGCCATGGTGCCCTGGAACAAGGTCGGCAACGGGTCGGTATTCGACCCCCAGCCCGCGCAGAGCGAATCTGTGGCCACGGTATGGCGCAGCGCCAACACTGTGCGCCAGTTCTACGGTCAGTCGGTCCAGTACACAATGACTGCCCTCACGTCATGGGTCACCGAGTTGAACGACCCGAACCTCGTGCTCATCCTGCTCGGCGACCACCAGCCCCACAGCACCATCAGCGGCCCCGCGCCTAACAATGAGGTGCCGATCTCGATCATCACCCGTGCTCCTTCGGTGCTCAGGCAGATTTCCTCCTGGCGCTGGCAGAACGGGCTGCTGCCTGATCTCGGCGCTCCGCTCGAGCCCATGGACGCCTTCCGCAATCAGTTCCTCAACACCTTCAGCAGCAAGACCGCGGTGAGCGGGACCTCGGGGCGGTGACATCTATGACACTGGGCTGGGATAACCTCGCGGCGGATCCCACCACCACCATTCTGCTGAGGCACGGTGATACTCGGCTGTCACCCGAACACCGCTTCAGCGGACAGCGTGACCTCCCGCTCAGCGACAGCGGAACCCGGCAGGCCAAGGCCGCCGCCTGCCGCCTGGCCGCTGGTACCCCGATCGACGCCATGGTCAGTCCCCACTGCAACGTGCTGTCGACACCGCCGCCATTGCGGCTGCCGAGCTTGGCCTGACCACAGTCATTGATGATGATCTCCGTGAAACCGACTTCGGTGACTGGGACGGCTTCACCCTGGCCGAAATCCAGCAGCGATGGCCCGCGGCCGTGGCACTCTGGCGGCGCGACCCCGAACAGCCCCCGCCGGGCGGGGAGAGCTTCGTCGACACCGCACCGCGGGTAAACCGGGCCTGTGACCGGCTGCTGCGGGATCACAGCGGCCAGACCGTTCTGGTGGTGAGCCACATCAGCCCGATAAAGATCCTGCTATGCCGGGCTCTGGGCGTCCCGCTCAGCACCATTTACCGGCTGTATCTCGGCTCCGCCTGCATCAACAAGATCCCAGTGGTACGGCCGCGAAGCCTAATCGCCTCTACCTTCAGCAGCCCGAAGTCACCGTCCTGCACATCGCTACCGATACTTCGGCCGATACCGGCCGTGCCGATCGGCGGTTACTTCTCTATGATCTTTACTCCCGTCTCAACCCACGGGCCGCCCCGGCACGCCAGGCTAAGCTCGCTCGGCTTACGGATTCCCGCTGAAACTGGGGCGCGACCGGCCTAGGCTCAGCAGCGCCACAGGCCATCGGTCCCGTAGCCGACCACCGGCAACCCGATCAGCAGCCGTCACCGGACAATACCGTCAAGAGCGAACTCCGCGGCCAGGATGCATTGGCCATTTGGTGATGACGGACCTCGGACACAAATGCATTCCTCTGACCTTCAGTTATTCGTCTCCAAGATCAGATGGCCACGCAAATTCGCAGGTCACGGGCGCGCGGGTTCGAGTCTCTCTCGGACACGAACCCTTTGGGCAAGATGCGATGCTGCCAGTCTTGCGGCTGACCAGGCCGAGGCGCGCCGATTCCGCGCGGGCTGACTACTGCCGCCTTGGTGCGAGTCGGCGCGCGCATAACAAGCGGCTCGGTGCGCACCGACCTGGCCGTTGATCCATTCCTCTTGCGGGGGCAGAGGGAGTCGCCGGCCCGCGGATGCGGTCAGAGCTGTTCGGTGGGCATGATCCACAGCTCGCCGATGGCGGTGTGCCGGGGGCGGGTGACCATGTAGGTGATGCCGTCGGCGATGTCTTCGGGAGTGAGGACCTCGGTCTGCTCGTAGAAGGGGTCGATCATCTCGTTGCGGACCTGGGGCTTGTTGTGCGAGCCGAGCTCAGTCGCCACGCCACCGGGCTCGACGAGGCCGACGCGCACGTGCCGCTGGGTGACTTCCTGGCGCAGGGACTC
>Ga0207693_10002295_pt1 | contig 16625 bp, 18 predicted proteins | sample LARL81metaG_FD_184347 | JGI IMG/M metagenome (GOLD analysis project Ga0207693, IMG submission 184347) | Corn, switchgrass and miscanthus rhizosphere microbial communities from Kellogg Biological Station, Michigan, USA - LAR L8-1 metaG... | ecosystem: Host-associated > Plants > Roots >...
ATGGGGGTCGGTGCTCCGTTCTGCTTGGGCGGACCGGGACCGGTCCGAGAACCACCGAAGGATACGAGACGGACCGGGCCGAACCGTGAACGTCACTACACGATGTTCTGGGTCTTCTTCACGATGGACTGGATGCACGGGAGGTCGGGAAGGATCGACGAGGGGAACACCGCCTGGAACACCGGGTCGTTCTCCTGACCGGGGTTCGGGGTCACGCCACCACCCGATGTTTCGGCCTGCGTCAACGTCTGCACGTACCGCGCGATGTCCGCGGTCGTCGTGTTGTTGGCCGCGACCTCTTGCTCGTTCAGGAAGATCGAGCCCGGCTGCACGTTGTCGACGATCGGCACCGTGGGGCCGTTCGTGTCGAACTTGCTCTCGATCGCCGACGAGACCGCGCCGGTGGAGATCTCGAAGCCGCCAGAGTCGATCGGGTTCGGCATCGCGGCGTGGTCGGCCGTGATCACCATCGCCCAGTTGTTCTTGCCGACCTGCTGGTTGAGGTAGGGGATGAAGCGCTTGAGCGCCTGGTCCTGGTACTTCACGGCGTCGGTCATCTCCGGGCTGTCCATCGACCATACGTGGCCGACGTAGTCGATCTCCTTGAAGTTGAGATAGAGCAGGTCGGGCATCGAGTCCGCGCCGAAGTGCTCGTTCTTGATCGTCTGCTCGACGATCTGCTCCTCGAAGACGGTGCGAGCCGGCGTGTCGAACCCCGCCCCGAGCTGCGCCATGTCGTTGGTCCGCCACATCCCGTCGAGCTTGCCGTCCGCGCGGTCGACGCTATCCATGATGCTCTGCGGGATGCTCTCCTCGTTCTGCAGGAACGACGGCACCTGGTAGTACGGGGCGTCGACCTTCGGCAGGTTCCAGACGTCGCCCTCGGCGGTCGACGTGGTCTGCACGGCCGGCGACCGCGTCATCGCGATGTCGCGGTCCCCGCCGTTCCAGAAACTGCCGTGGCCCATCATCCCGAGGTGGATGTCGGCGGTCGCGACCATCCCGACGATCGGCTGGTTGCCTTCTGCCTGGTCGTAGATGTCGGCGAACGTGGGATCCACCAAGAAGTTGGGGCCGATCTGGTACGGCGTGGTGTCCTGGCCGCCCAGCTGGAAGTGGTGCGCCACGATCCCGTGATGGATCGGGAACGCGCCGGTGCCGATCGTCGCGTGATCCTGCGCGGTCGACGTGGGCGACGATCCGACGTATGCCTGGTTGAACCAGGTCCCCTTCGGGATCAAGGAGCGCAGGTACGGCCACTGGGGATAGTGCTTCTGCAAGACGTTGATGCCGGCCGAGTCCCACACGAGGACGATCAGCAGCTTCGGCGGCTTCTGGCCCGGCTGGAGCACGTTGGTCAGTGCGTGACCGTCGGGGGCCGTGAACCCGTTGAAGTCGAGGATCTTGGCCTGCGTGGGCGCGATGTCGGCGAGGGTGACGTTGCCGCCGACCTGGCCCTGGGCCTTGATGTGGCCCGGTCCGTACCAGAACATCGGCACGTGCTGGATGTAGTCCCACGGCCCCACGTGCGGCAGGCCGGCGCCCATGAAGTTCGGCTCGGCCGGGATCGCGGTGAGCTCCGGTCCGCGGTCAGGGCTGAATCCGTTCCACGTGCGCACCAGGTAGCGGTGCGGGATGCTGCACGCGAGGTTGATGAGGTCCTGATCGGACTGCGCCGCGGGCGCGGGCGCGCTCATCACGAGCGGCGCGAGGAGTGCGAACGCCGCGACCAGAGGCACGACGACACGACGGGTGCGGCGAGGCATGGCCCTGTAGGTAACCAGACGACGGGGCGTGCGACGACCACCTCGCGGGTACCGTGACGTGATGAACACAGGCCGTCGCCTGACCGTGCTCCTGGTGGCCCTGGCGGTGATCGGGATACCCGCGGCGGTGCTTCGGATCGGATGTGTGGGGAACTCGTGTCGATCCGATGCCGCGGCGGTCGCCGCGCCCGCTCCGTTCTGCTCCCTGCCGGCGGCCGTTCGCACCTTGATCACGAACGGCACCTACGACGGACGCTCCCCCGATGTGATCGGTGTCGGCGGGTCGACCCCGGTCGTCACCGACGGCGTCTCCTGGCCCTCCGAGACCGCGTCGGCCACGGTTGGATCGGTCGACCTCGCCTTCGTCGGTCGAGGGATCCGGAACGGCCGATTGCCCACCGGGGTTTCCCTTGATCAGGTGGCGCCGACGTTGGAACCGCTCCTCGGATCGCACCGTCCGCACCCCGAGGTGCGCGCCGGAACGGCCATCTCGGGCGTCGTGGCGTCGGGCGCGCGGAGCCCGCTCGTCGTGCTGCTCGTCGAGAAGGGCATCGGCGCATCGGGCGCGCGGCCACGGCTCGGCGACCTCGGGTCCGGCGTGCACGCGACGGGCGGCACCGCGGAGACCGGGTCCATCCCCAACGATCCGATCGCCGTGGAGGCGACGATCGGCACCGGCGGGCTCCCCTCGCAGCACGGGATCACCGGCGCGCTGATCCGCAACGCGAACGGCAACGTCGTGCACGCGTTCGGTCCTGGGTCGCCGCAACCGATCATCGCCACGCTCGGGGACGACCTGGATCGAACGACGGGCGGCGCGACCAAGATCGGACTCGTGTCGACGGCGGTCGGGGACGCCGGGCTGACCGGCGACGCGTGGTACGGCACCGGCCCGGTGCGCGATCGCACGGTGCCGGGTGGCAAGAACCCGGCGGGCGCGGTCCGCGGGTTCCTGTCGCAGGGGTGGGGCGCGGACGCGACGCCGGACCTGCTCGCGGTCGCGCTCGATGGGTCTCAGCGCGCCGACAACAGCGTTGTCGCGTCGATCCTGCACGAGGTCTTCCAAGCGGTGCCCGACGCGACGGCCGTCGTGACGGGTACCGGGCTCGAACAGACCGGGAAGATCACGAACGTTCCGACGCCGGCCGGCAGCGACGCAGTGGTGGGCGGCGGCGTGTTCCTCGATCGGAGCGACGGCGCCACGACCTCCGCTGAAGACGTCGTCGCGTCGCTCAAGGCGGACAAGGCACCGGACGGGTCGCCGCTGTTCGCCGACGCGTTCGCGAGCTACGCGGTGCGGTTCGGGAGGTACTGCTGATGGCGACCACCCGGACCGAGCCGCAGACCGCCCCGCCGGCACCGCCGCGCGCGACACAGGAGCGCACGTGGCTCTGGGTGACGCTGATGCTCGCGGCCGTCGCGCTGTTCGCGCGGTTCGGCCACCCGATGCAGATCGCGTGGCTCCGGAACCTGCTCATCATCTTCGGCTCGCTGTTGATCGAGGCGATGCCGTTCGTCGCGCTCGGCGCGGCGGTGTCCGCGCTGATCGAGGTGTTCGTGCCGCCGTCGTCGTTCGCACGCATGGCCGCGCTGCCCCGCTCGCTGCAGATCCCCGCCGCCGCGCTCGCCGGCATGGCGTTCCCGGTCTGCGAGTGCGGCTCCGTGCCGGTCGGCCGCCGGCTCGCGCGCAAGGGGCTTTCGCCGGCGGCGGCGGTCACGTTCATGCTCGCCGCGCCGATCGTGAACCCGGTGGTGATCGCCTCGACGTTCGTCGCCTACCGCGGGCGCGACTCGCAATGGTTGATGGTCGGCGGGCGGTTCGTGCTCGGGATGATCGTCGCGATGTGCGTGGGCTGGGTGATCGGCGCTCGCGCGCCCGGCGAGCTGCTCCGCGGCGCGGCCGTCACCGACGAGACCGACGACCACGACGAGTCGCGCGGGCGCCGGTTCATCACGCACCTGTCGGGCGACCTCGTGTTCATGGCGCGGTTCTTGATCGTCGGCGGTCTCGTCGCCGCGACGATCCAGACGTTCGTGCCGGCGTCGATCGCGAACCACCTCGCGTCGCTGCCGGTCCTCAGCATCGTCGCGATGATGGCGCTCGCGTTCTTCCTGTCGTTGTGCTCGGAATCCGACGCGTTCGTCGCCGCATCGTTCACCGCGTTCGGTCCGTCGGCGCAACTCGCCTTCCTCGTGTTCGGACCGATGATGGACATGAAGCTCGGGGCGCTCTACGTGGGAACCTTCTCGAAGGGCTTCTTCCGAACGGTGTTGATCGTCGTGGCCGCGGTGACGCTGGTCGCGTGCTTGTGGATGCAGGTGATCTGGGGATGAGCGCCGTCACCGTCGAGGCGACGAGGGCGCGCTGGAGCACGATGCGGGTCGCGATCGGGCTCGTTCTGCTCGGGTGGGCCGTGATGTTCTGGACCCTGTTCCTGACCGGCCGGACCTACCTCTACCTCTCGTCGCGGACCGCGTGGCTCGTCCCGATGGGCGCCGTGATCATGTCCATCGCAGCGATCGGCCGTCTGTGGACGGCCCGCACGGAGAAGGAAGAGCCGCTCGAGTCGCGGACTGCATGGGCGCTCGGCGTGATCGCGCTGCCGGTCGTGCTGGTGCTCGCGCTCCCGCCCTCGGCCCTCGGCGCGTTCTCCGCCGGCAAGCGCTCGACCTACGCCGGATCGGCGATCGGCGCGACGGCTCGCGACGTGACCGGGCCGCTGGACTTCGTGGATATCGGCGCCGCGCAGTCGTTCCCCACGGCGATGCAAGAGCTCGAAGCGCGCGCCGGCCAGCCGATCACGCTCGAAGGCTTCGTCACGACGGACGCGAGCGCGCCGCCGGACGAGATCTTGCTGACGCGCTACATCGTCACGTGCTGCGTCGCCGACGCGACAGTCGCGCAGGTACGGATCGTCGGGCTGCCGCCCGGGAATTACCCGACCGACGAGTGGCTGGAGGTCACGGGCGCCGTGTACCCGGTCGGACGCGAGGTGCTGGTCGCGGCGGATACGGTCCAACAGATCCCGGTGCCCTCACAGCCCTACCTCACGCCGTAGCGGCGCAGTCTGCGCAGAGGCCGACCAGCTCGAGGCGGTGCTGCACGCGCGCGAACCCGGCGCGCTTCGCGATCCGGTCCAAGGTTCGGTCGAGCGTCGCCTCGAGGTCGGCGGGCACCTCGACGTCGCGCATCGTGCCGCAGTTCGAGCACACCAGATGGTGGTGGTGTCCGATCAGATCCTCCGCGAGCTCGTAGCGCCCGTACTCCTCATCGGTGGGAACTCGCCGCACGACGCCGGCGTGCTCGAGCTCGGCGAGATTGCGGTACGCCGAGCTCTGCTTCATGTCGCCGGCCTCCGCGAGGATCTGCGGGATCGAGCGCGGGCTCGCGGCGTCGGCGAGCAGACGTACGAGGTCGCGACGCTGCTCGGTATACCGCTGGCCGGCGCCGCGCAGGCGCGCCTCCACCGTCGTGTCGAGCTCGGTCTTCATGCCGCGCTCTTGACCGCGGCCGGGAGCGTCCGGCGCGCGACACTGACGACGGTGAAGACCGCCGCGGCGACCAACACGATCGAGCCGCTGATCGACAGGTTGAACACCTGGCCGACGACCACACCGACGAAGGCGCTCGACGCACCGATCACCGCCGCGAGCCACACCGTCTGTCGGAACGATCGGGCGAGCAGCTGCGCGCTCGCGACCGGGAGCACCATGAGCGCGGCCATGAGCAGCAGGCCGACCACCTTCATGCCGGAGACGATCACCGCAGCGGTGAGCGCGGCGAGCCCGACGCCGAGGGTGTCGACCGGCAGGCCCTCGACCCGCGCCCAGCTTTCGTCGGACACGACCGCGAACAGCACGCGCCGGAGGGACCAGATCCCCACGGCGACGATCGCGCCAACGACGAGCACCGCCACGAGGCCACCTGTCGACATCTGCAACGGATCTCCGAACAGGTACGGGAGCGTCTCGAGGTCGAGGTCGCCCGCCTTGGCGGCGAACACCACGCCGAGCGCGATCCCTGCGTAGAAGAACAGCGCCAGCGCGAGATCGCCGGCGACCTTGCGCTTCGCCCGCAAGAGCTCGAGCCCGACGGCGCCTCCGACGGCGAACAACAGCGCGGTCCAGACGGGCCAGACGTTCACCAGCAAGCCGAGCCCCACGCCGGCGAACGCGACATGGCCGACGCCGTCGCCGATCAGTGACAGCCGCTTCTGCACGAGGAACGCACCGATCGTCGGGGCGAATGCGCCCACCGCGACGCACGCCAGCAGCGCGCGTTGGACGTCGCCGGTGTTGAGCGGCGCCGGGAGCGGGAGCGCGCCGATCACCGGAGACCCTCCAACCACAGCGGCAGGTCGTCCTGGTGGATCCCGAGCGAGACACCCGAGGACGCCAGCTCGGCAGGCGACCCATCGAACAGGACGCGTCGCTTCAACACGATCACCCGGTCGATCACGTCGCTCACGGCGGACAGTTCGTGCGAGACGAGGAGTACGCCAGCGCCGTGCTCGCGCTGCAGGTGGACGAGCGACTCGCGGAACCGGCGCTGCGACGCGCGGTCGACGCCGGCGATCGGCTCGTCGAGGACCAAGAGGTCGGGTTCGCTCGCGAACGCGCGCGCGATGAACGCGCGCTGCTGCTGACCTACGGAGAGCTCGTTCAACGGCAGGTCGGCAACCTCGGCGAGCCCAACGGAGCTGATCGCGTGATCGATCGCGGCGCGGTCGGCGGCGCTCTGGCGCCGCCACCACCCGCGTTGCCGGAGCCGTCCCGGCGACACGATCTCGCGCACGGTCGCCGGCACCTCGCTCTCGAGCGTCGGGCGCTGCGGCACGAACCCGAGCCGCCACCGCGCGTGGAACCGGTCGGGCGCCTCACCGAACAGCCGGACCGAGCCGGCGGTCGGTTCGATCGAACCGAGCAGGACATGCAGGAGTGTGGATTTGCCGGACCCGTTCGGTCCGACGAGCGCGACGAACTCTCCCGGCCGGATCTCGAGCGAGACGTCCTCGATCACGGGCTCGCGCCCGTAGCCCGCCGAGATGCCCTCGGCAGACAGGAGCGCCGCCCCGGTCGCGATGGCGGGTTCAGCCACGGTGAATGGTGAGAATGGGAATGATTCTCATAGCCGGGGACAAGATAGGCCGCCGGCGGCCCTTCGTCAAGGAAGAAGCCTCACGCGGGGAGGCGGTACGACCGGCCGGATCGTTCGACCACACCGTCGTGGACGAGACCGTCGAGCGCCTCTTCCACCCGACGGACGTCGAACCCCGTCGCGCGCGCGAGCCAGACGACTCCGGCCGACCGATGGGTGCGCAGGATGTCGACCACGCGGCCGCGGACCTCGCGCATCGACCCAGCGAAGCGTCCGTGCCGGCTCGGGCCTCGGTCCGCCGGCGCGCCGGAAGGATGCGACCGGCGCCATCGACACGCGCCGACCAGTGGGCACCCGTCGCAGCGCGGCACTGCCCTGCAATGCTCGCGACCGAGATCCATCAGCGCCTGGTTCCACCCGCCCGGGTCGTCGTGATCGACCCAATCGGCGGCTGCTGCGTCGACCGACCCCCGCGCCGCCGATCCGTCGGCGAACCCGACGCGACCCACTATCCGTCGGACGTTCACATCGATCGCGGCGACCGGCACACCCCCGGCGATCGACGCAACCGCCGCCGCCGTGTACGGACCGACGCCCGGCAGCGACCGCAACGCATCCACATCCGTCGGAACCCGTCCGAGGTGATCCCGCATCACCGCTTGCGCCGCTGCGTGCAGATAGACCGCACGGCGGTTATAGCCGAGTCCGGCCCACGCACGCAGCACATCGGCCCGGCTCGCGCGAGCGAGCGACGCAACGGTCGGGAACCGCCGCACGAACGCCCGGAACGCGGGCTCGACGCGTGCCGCCTGCGTCTGCTGCAGCATGAGTTCGGCAACCAGCGTCCGGTACGCGTTCGGGCGCCCGCGCCGCCACGCGTACGCGCGAGCGCGCGGCGCGTACCAATCCCAGACGGCTATCCGGGCCGAGGCGGGAAGGCTAGGCTCAGCCCGCATGGAGACCCTTCGCGACGTCATGAGCACGCTGCTGGTGACGGTGGACACGGACGCGACCGTCGCCGAGGCGGCGCAGCTGATGAGTCTCCAGCACGTGGGCGCGGTGCTGATCGTCGACGGCGATCAGGTGCGCGGGATCTTCACCGAACGCGACATCGTGCGCGCGCTCGCAGCGGAGCACGACGCGGCGGGTCACGCCGTCGCCGGCTGGATGACGGCCGACCCCATCACGCTCGGCCCCGACGCACCGGTCGCGGAGGCGCGCGACCGGATGCTCGAGGAAGGATTCCGGCACATCCCCGTCGTCGAGGCCGAACGCCTGATCGGCATCGTGTCGCTGCGCGACGTCTCCGGCCGCTAGAAGCCCGCCGGGGTGCTCGCGTCCATGGCGTTGGCCGCGTCGCGGAGGGCGCCGAAGACCTCGCGGAAGATGTCCGCGAGCTGGGCGGCGCTCACCTCGTCGGCGGTGCCCCGGGCGGCCATCGCCGTGATCTCGCAAGCCTTGTCGAACACGTGCCAATCGGTGTCACGGGACATCGGGGTGGGCCTCCTCGTCGTCGGTGGGATAGCGTCCAAAGGCTAGCGCGGATCTCCGCGTCCAGATGTCGGGATACGGCGAGGCCGTTCGTCGACCCGGGTGAAGGCGTCGCCCGGCCGGGGCGCGGCATCGAGTGAACAGGAGGACCGGGATGAAGTACCTGCTGCTGATCTATGCGGACGAGCGGGCCTACGAAACGTTGAGCGAGGACGAGCGGCACGAGCTGTACGCCGCCTACGACGTCCTCATGAAGGACCTCGCGGAGAAGGGTCAGTCCCTCGCCGGGGACGAGCTCGCCCCCACCTCGACGGCGACCACGGTCCAGGTGCGCAACGGCGAGCGGCTGATCACGGACGGACCCTTCGCGGAGACGAAGGAGCAGCTCGGCGGCTACTTCCTGGTCGATGTGCCCGACCTCGACGCCGCGATCGACATCGCCGCGCGGATCCCGAGCGTGCACGCGGGGTCGATCGAGGTGCGGCCGGTCATGGACTGATGCCCACCGTCGCCGAGGCCGTCGATCGAGCGTACCGCGACGACACCGGGCGCGCCGTCGCGACCCTGATCCGGGTCACGCACGACTTCGACCTGGCGGAGGAGGCCTGGCAGGAGGCCTGTGAGCAGGCGCTCCGGACGTGGCCTCAACGCGGCGTGCCGCGCGACCCGACCGCATGGCTGTTCACGGCGGCGCGGAACCGCGCGATCGACCGGCTCCGGCGCGAACGGGTCGGCCGCGAGAAGACCGCGGCGGCGATGCAGATCGCAGAGCTCGAGGCGATGGGAGACGACATGCACGAGATCCCGGACGACCGCCTGCGGCTGCTGTTCACGTGCTGTCACCCCTCGCTCGCCCTCGACGCGCGCGTCGCGCTGACCCTCCGCACCGTCGCCGGGCTCACGACCAGAGAGATCGCGCGCGCGTTCCTCGTGCCCGAGCCGACGCTCGGCCAGCGGCTGACCCGCGCGAAGCGCAAGATCCGCGACGCCGGCATCCCCTACGTCGTCCCGCCGCGCGAGGCGCTCCCCGACCGGCTCGACGGCGTGCGCGCCGTCGTCTACCTCGTCTTCAACGAGGGCTATGAGGCGACCGAGGGCGAGCTGATCCGCACCGATCTCTGCGCCGAGGCGATCCGGCTCGCGCGCTTGCTCGACCACCTGATCCCCGACGAGCCTGAGAGCCGCGGGCTGCTCGCCCTGCTGCTGCTCCAGCACGCACGCCGGGCGGCCCGCACCGATGACGCCGGCGACCTCATCACGCTCGAGGACCAGGACCGCTCTCGTTGGGATCACGAGCTGATCGACGAGGGGCTCGCGCTCGTCGAGGAATCGGCCTCCGGGACGTACCAGCTGCAGGCGGCGATCGCGGCCTGCCACGACCGGGCGCCGAGGCCCGAGGACACCGACTGGGCGCAGATCGCTTCCCTATACGACGAACTCCAGCGCGTTCGCCCGTCCCCCGTCGTTGCGCTCAACCGGGCGGTCGCGGTTGCCATGGCCGACGGCCCCGACGCCGGCCTGCGCCTGTTGGATCCGCTGGCCGACGACCTCGATCAGTACCACCATTTCCACGCGGCCCGAGCCGATCTGCTGCGGCGGGCAGGCCGCGAGCCCGAGGCAGCGGACGCCTACGACCGGGCCCTGGCCCTGGTCGGCAACGACGCGGAACGGCGCTACCTCGAGCGCCGGAGGGCGGCGCTCACCACCTAGCCCGATGCACCACGGCGGCTGCGCCGTGGCCTAGCATCTGTCCGGCCGATGCTCTTCCCTACCGTCGATTTCGCGCTCTTCTTCTGTCTGGTCTTCCTCGGGCACTGGGTCCTGAACCACAACGCCCGGGCCTGGAAGGCCTTCATGATCGCGGCGAGCTACATCTTCTACGGCTGGTGGAACCCGCGATACATCTTCTTGTTGGCGGGCGTCACCGTCGTCGCGCAGCTGGCCGCGATCGTGATCTCGCGCCAGGAGGACCAGCGCCGCCGGATGTGGGCGATGGCCATCGGCGTCGCGGCGGTGATCGGACCGCTGCTGTTCTTCAAGTACTACGGTTTCTTCGCGGTCAACGTAACGAACGGCGCGACCGCGCTGCACGCCACGCTCGCGCCGCCGCTGATCCAGGTGGCGCTCCCCGTCGGCGTGTCCTTCTACACCTTCATGGCGATCAGCTACGTGGTCGACGTCTACCGCCGCGAGTTCCCGGTGGCGTCGTGGATCGACACCACCTTGTATCTGTCATTCTTCCCGCACCTCGTGGCCGGACCGATCGTTCGACCAGGCGAGCTGATCCCGCAGCTCGACATCCAGCGCGACCCTCGGCACCTCGACATCGTCGGCGCAGGCTGGATGATCCTCGGCGGGCTGTTCAAGAAGGTGGTGATCGCCAACTACCTGGCCGCCGCGATCGTCGATCCGGTCTTCGGTGAACCCGCACGGCACGGGTCGCTCGAGATCCTCGTGGCGATCGTCGCCTACGCGGTCCAGATCTACTGCGACTTCTCGGGCTACACCGACATCGCGATCGGCGTCGCGAAGATGCTCGGCTTCCAGTTCCCGCAGAACTTCGACCGGCCCTACAGCGCGCGGTCGGTCCAGGACTTCTGGCGCCGCTGGCACATGACCCTGTCCCGGTGGCTGCGCGACTACCTCTACATCCCGCTCGGCGGGAATCGGAAGGGCACCGTCCGCACCTACGAGAACCTGATGATCACGATGCTGCTGGGCGGCCTGTGGCACGGGGCCGCCTGGCACTTCGTCGTCTGGGGCGGCCTGCACGGGGTCTATCTGGTGGTCGGGCACTGGAAGGCCACGCTCCGCGCCCGCGGCGTGCTCGCGACCCCGCCGGATACGTGGTGGACCCATGCGCTGCAATGGGCTTCGACGTTCGCGCTCGTGTGCGTGGGGTGGGTCTTCTTCCGGGCGGACTCGGTCGGCACCGCGCTGTCGATGCTTGGGCGGCTCGTGACCTTCCAGAGCGGGCCGTCGTCACTGGTGACGGTGCCGGTGCTGCTCGCGATCGCGATCGGCATGGCGGTGCAGTTCGTGCCGCGGGCACCGGGGGCCGCGATCCGGTCCGCCGTCTCGCGCCTGCACCCCGTGCCGATGGGGATCGCCGCCGGGCTCGCGCTGTTCGCGATCACGACCTTGGGGCCGCGCGGTGTGGCACCCTTCATCTACTTCCAGTTCTAGATCAGATGAGCGAACAACCGACCAGCCCGCCACCGAGTTTCCGCCGCCGCGTGATGCCGGCCGGCCGCGCGCTGGTCGTGATCCTCGTGACGCTGCTCGTGTGGGCGCTGCTGTACGCGCCGGAGCTGCGGCGCTCGGCCGAGGCGGCGCCCACCGGCACGCGTAGAACGGTCTCGCTCGCGATCTTGAACCCGCTCGTGTGGTTCACCGATCACACCGGGCTCACCGCCGCCGCCAACACCGCGAGCCGCGCCGCCGGGCGCGACCCGAACGCGGAGGTCGGCGGGGTGAACGTCGGGGTCGACCCGCTCCCGTCGGCGCCGCCCGGCGGCGAGCAGGAGCACCACCAGAAGATCGTGAAGGACACCGACATCCGCGAGCCCACGCCCGACAAGCAGCTCCGGGTGGCCATCGTCGGCGACTCGCTCGCGCAGGGCGTCGGATTCGCGGCCGACTCGGTGTTCAAGCCGTTCTGGAGCGAGGTGTTCAAGCAGGGACGGATCTCGACGGGCCTCGCGCGCCCCGACTACTTCAACTGGATGGCGCAGATGCACACGATCGTCGACCGCGCCGATCCGGACCTGATCCTGGTGATGATCGGCGAGAACGACAACCAAGGCTTGCTCTATCCGGACGGAACACTCGAGCAGGACATCGGCACGTTCGACTGGGCCGAGCATTACCAGGAGCGCGTCCAGCGGTTCGCGAAGATCGCCACCAGCGAAGGCGGACACGTCGTGTGGATCGGGTTGCCGAACGTGAGCGACAAGAGCCGCTGGGACTTCATCCAGAAGCAGAACGCGATCTTCCAAAGCGTCGCCGACGAGCTGCCGAACGTGTCCTACTTCGACACGTGGAACACGTTCGCCTCGTCGGGCGGCGGGTACAGCGCCTTCTACCGCGACGGCACACAGGTGAGCGAGATCCGCGCCCCCGACGGCGTGCACTTCAACACCGACGGATACACGCTGCTCACCGAGAAGGCCGCGCAGCTCGCGACCAAGGACTTCAACCTCGACCCGAAGACGTATACGCCTTAAGCGATCGGCGGCACGTCCGGCAGCTGCGACAGCGCGTTCTCCTCGGCCGCAGGGTCGAACTCGACCTCGGGGAGCCGTCCGTGCAGGTAGTCGTCGTAGGCCTGCATGTCGAACGCCCCGTGGCCCGACAGGTTGAACAGGATCACGCGCTCCGCGTTCGCGTCGCGGGCCGCGATCGCCTCGTTGATCGCGCCGCGGATCGCATGCGCGGACTCCGGCGCCGCGACGATGCCCTCGGTCTTGGCGAACTGGATCGCCGCCTCGAACACGTCGTTCTGCGTGTACGCGGCCGCCTCCATGTGCCCGCCGTGCACGAGCAGCGACAGCGACGGCGCGTCGCCGTGATACCGAAGCCCGCCCGCGTGCACCGGCGCCGGCACGAACGTGTGCCCGAGCGTGTACATCGGCACGATCGGCGCCATCCCGGCCGTGTCGCCGAAGTCGTAGGCGAACGTGCCTTTCGTCAGGGTCGGGCAGGCCGCCGGTTCGGTCGCGAGGAACCGCATCGACGGCGTGGCGCCCGACAGGCGGTCCGCCATGAACGGATACGCGAGACCCGCGTAGTTCGAGCCGCCGCCGACGCACCCGATCACGACGTCGGGGGTGTCGCCCGCGAGCTCCATCTGCGCCTTGGCCTCGAGACCGATGATCGTCTGGTGCAGCAGCACGTGGTTCAGTACCGAGCCCAGCGCGTACTTGATCGAGCCGCCGCTCGTGGCCGCCGTCTCGACCGCCTCGCTGATCGCGATACCGAGCGAGCCGGTCGACTCCGGGTTGTCCTCGAGGATCTTCTTCCCGGCCTGCGTCGTCGGTGACGGCGACGCGACGACCTCCGCGCCGAACGTCTCCATGAACACGCGGCGGTACGGCTTCTGCTCGTAGGACGCCTTCACCATGAAGACCTGGCAGTCGATGCCGAAGAACGCGCAGGCCATCGACAACGCTGAGCCCCACTGTCCTGCGCCGGTCTCGGTGGCGATCCTCTTGGTGCCGGCTTCCTTGTTGTAGTACGCCTGCGCGATCGCGGTGTTCGGCTTGTGCGACCCGGCCGGCGAGACGCCCTCGTATTTGTAGTAGATGCGCGCCGGCGTCTGGAGGGCCTGCTCCAGCCGGACGGCACGCTGCAACGGCGACGGCCTCCACAGCTTGTAGATGTCGAGCACCGCGCCCGGGATGTCGATCCACTCGTCGGTGCTGACCTCTTGCAGGATCAGCGACTCGGGGAACAGCGCGAGGAGGTCCGCGGGCCCGACCGGCTCATGCGTCGCCGGGTGCAGCGGCGGCAGCGGTTGCATCCCCGCCTGCACGATCGACGGCATGATGTTGAACCACGACGTCGGCATCCGGTCCTGCGGAAGGTCGAAGCGGGTCTGCTCGGTCATGACGACGCCTCCTTAGCTGGGGGTGCGGAGCGTAGTCGCTCTCCCCAAGGCCGTCACCGGCTCTTACGCGACCGGCGCGACGGAGACCTCGATCCAGCCGTCGACCTCGCGCGCGCTGTAGAGGGGCAGCGGATCGCGCGCGGGCCCGTCGACCGGCTCGCCGGTCTCGAGGTCGAAGACGCTGTCGCAGGCCGCGCACGTGACCTGCGCCGAGCGATCGTCGAACGAACCCTCGGCGAGCGAACACCCCTGGCCGGTGCACGTCTCGGCGAACGCGAACAGCCGCCGCTCGTCGTGCGCGACCGCGACGCGCGCTGCCGGAAGGTCGAACGCGCGGATCTCGCCCTCGGGGATCTCGGCCAGCGTGCCGACGCGGACGTGCTCGAGATCGCTCACGCGCCGCGCACCGCGAGGAACGAGCGTTGCAGCACCGTCGCCGTGCCGAGCACGGCGAGCAGCAGCAGAACCGGCAGCATCATCCCCGGTATCAGGAGCCCGATCACCAGTGCGATCACCCGCTCGAGCCGTTGGAAGAGACCTTCCGTGAGTACGACCTTCGCGGCCTCGGCCTCCGCGCGCACGTGGCTCACCGCCACCGAGACCACCAGCGTGATCAGCGCGAGGATCGCCGCGGTCGTCTGCCCGTCGGCCGCGAGGCGCCAGAACAGACACGAGAACACGACCATGTCGGCGATCCGGTCCAAGACGGAGTCCATGAATGCGCCGGAGCGCCGCGACTCCCCGCGCTGCCGGGCGACCGAGCCATCCATGACGTCGAAGATGCCGCCGAGGATCAGCGCGACAGCCGCCCACGCCCACGCGCCGGACAGGATCAGGATGCCCGAGATGACGTTGGCGACGAGCGCGAGGACCGTGAGCTGGTTCGGGCTCACCCCGGTCCACAACATGAAGGCGAGCACGCCACGGTAGGGCCACGCGAAGATCCGCTGCGCGACGCCACCGGCCGCGCCCTCGCTCTTGCGCGGCGCCGGCATGTCGCGGACCCGCGGTGCCTCCCGCGCTCTGCGGCGGTCGTCGTCGATCGTCATCGGGCGGTCAGCCCGCGAACGGCGCGAGCGACACGATCCGGTACCGGAACGTGCCGCCGGGAGCCTCGTACTTGATCTCGTCGCCGATCGCCGTGCCCACGAGCGCCGATCCGAACGGCGAGCCGGTGGTCACGGTGCGCGCGCCGGGCGCCTTCTCCTCGGCGTGCTCGGCGATCAGGTAGGTCTCGTCGTCCTCGTCGTCGAAGTCGAGCGGCTTGACCGTGACGAGCATGCCCGGCCCGACCGCGTCGGCCGCCGTCGGGGCTTCGACGATGTCGGGATCACGGAGCATCTGCTGGACGTTGCGGATCCGCGCCTCCATCAAGCCCTGCTCGTCCTTGGCGGCGTGGTACTCCGCGTTCTCGCGCAGGTCACCGTGTTCGCGCGCGACCTTGATCTTCTCGGTGATCTCGGCACGCCGCGGGCCGGTGAGGTCATCGAGCTCAGCTTTCAACCGGTTGTAGGCGTCGAGCGTGAGGGTCGCCGTCGGCTCCTGGCCCGCTCTGCGGGGCGGTCGCGTACGGAGCTCCTCGGGAAGTTCGGGCATGCGGCCGAGTCTAGCCGTGACCCCTGGGCAACGCCGAGGCGGATGGCTGTGGCAGCATCCGCCGATGCACCTCGACCTCGCCGCCCTCGACGATCACGCGCGCGGGTGCGCGATCCTGGGAACCGGTGGCGGCGGGGACACCTATGCATCGGTGCTCGCGGCCCGCGCCGCGCTCGAGGAGTGCCCGCCGGTCGAGGTCGTCGCCCTCGAGTCGCTGGCCGACCACGCGCTGATCCTGCCGGTGGCCGGGTGGGGTGCGCCGACCGTCGGCATCGAGAAACTCGCGTCGGGCGACGAGGGCGCGACGCTCGTGCGGATGGCCGAGCGATGGTTCGACCGCAAGGTCGATGCGCTGATGATCGGCGAGATCGGCGGCGGCAACGGCGTCGACCCGGTCGGATGGGCCGCCAGGCTCGCGCTGCCGATCGTCGACGCCGACGGGATGGGCCGCGCGTTCCCCGAAGGCGACATGGCGGCGATGCACGTTGCCGGGGTCGACGCAGCGCCGGCCTTCTTCGCCGATGAACGAGGCAACGGCGTGGCGGCAACCCCGCTCGACGCGATGTGGTTGGAACGGATCGCCCGTGCGCTGGTCGTCGCCTTCGGCGGATCGGTCGCGGGCGCGGACCATGTGATGGACGCCGCGACCGCTCGCGGCGCCACGGTCCTCGGCACGGTCACGCTGGCGGGAAGGATCGGCACGGCGCTCGCCGCCGACGGCATCGAGGGCGTGCTGCGTGTGACGGGTGGCGCACAGCTGGTCGCCGGCACCGTCGTAGATGTCGAGCGGCGAACGACGGGTGGCTTCGCGCGAGGCACCGTGACCGTCGAAGGCACCGGCAAGGACGCCGGCCGGCGCGTCGTGGTTCACGTGCAGAACGAGAACCTGTTCGCGGCCGAGGGCGATGCGCCGCTCGCGATGGTGCCCGACCTGATCACGATCTGTGACGAGGGGTCCGGTGAGGCGATCCCGACGGAGCGCGTGCGGTACGGGCAGCGCGTGGTCGTGATCGGGATCCCCTGCGCGCCCGTCTGGCGAACCGACGCCGGGCTTCGCGTCGCGGGT
>Ga0207693_10002296_pt1 | contig 16616 bp, 17 predicted proteins | sample LARL81metaG_FD_184347 | JGI IMG/M metagenome (GOLD analysis project Ga0207693, IMG submission 184347) | Corn, switchgrass and miscanthus rhizosphere microbial communities from Kellogg Biological Station, Michigan, USA - LAR L8-1 metaG... | ecosystem: Host-associated > Plants > Roots >...
TTTTACCAAGCACGAATTGGCGCCGCAGGGATGGTCGCCCGAATGAAAGCGCCGCGTAAGCCGCGGGGCGGTGCACAAACGATCAGGCGTAATATTGCCCGCCATTCGCCGACAGCGTCGAGCCGGTAAACAAACCGGCTTCCTCTGACGCCAGAAACACCACGCAGCGCGCAATTTCTTCCGGCTCGCCCAGCCGCCCGATCGGGATCTGCGGCAGGATGTTCTTCTCCAACACCTCCTGCGGCATCGCCTTGACCATGTCGGTCGCGATGTAGCCGGGACAGATCGCGTTGACGGTGATGCCGACGCGCGCGCCCTCCTGGGCCAGGGCTTTGGTGAAGCCGATCTCGCCCGCTTTGGCGGCGGAATAGTTGGTCTGGCCGAATTGCCCTTTTTGCCCGTTGATCGAGGAAATATTGATGATGCGGCCGAATTTGCGCTCGCGCATGCCCTCGATCACGTTGCGGCACATGTTGAACAGCGATCCGAGATTGGTGTTGATCACCTCGTTCCATTGCTCCGGCTTCATCCGATGCAACTGCGTGTCGCGTGTGATGCCGGCATTGTTGACGAGGATGTCGATCGGTCCGAGCTCGGCCTCGACCTTCTTGGCGCCGGCGGCGCAAGCGTCGAAAGACGAAACGTCCCATTTGTAGACGTTGATACCCGTCTCGGCTTTGAACTTCTGCGCCGCTTCGTCGCTAGAGCCGTAATTGGCGGCGACGTTATAACCGGCGGCCTTCAGAGCTTTACTGATCGCAGCGCCAATGCCGCGCGTACCGCCGGTGACCAGTGCAACGCGGGCCATGATGTCCTCCCCGACACTGAACGCGTCTTCGCACGAGAACCGATGACGGATATCGCATGTCAGATGTCGGACGGTTGAGCCACCGTCCTCCGATCTCCGTCATCCGTCTGATCTCTGACCTCTACCTTTCCACGCACATCGCGATGCCCATGCCGCCGCCGATGCACAAGGTGGCGAGGCCTTTTTTCGCGTTCCGCTTCTGCATCTCGTAGAGCAGCGTCACCAAAACGCGCGTGCCCGACGCGCCGATCGGATGCCCGATCGCAATGGCGCCGCCGTTGACATTCACCTTGTTGGTGTCCCAGCCGAGATCCTTGTTCACGGCGCAGGCTTGCGCGGCAAACGCCTCATTGGCCTCCACCAGATCGAGGTCGCCGACATTCCAGCCGGCTTTCTTGAGCGCCGCGCGCGAAGCCGGAATTGGCCCGGTACCCATGATCTTCGGATCGACGCCCGCCTGCGCCCACGACACGATACGCGCCAGCGGCGTCTTGCCGAGCTTGGCGGCTTCGCTCGCTTTCATCAGCACCACCGCGCCGGCGCCGTCATTGATGCCGGACGCATTGCCGGCGGTGACGGTGCCTTCCTTGTCGAAGGCGGGGCGCAACTTGCTGATCGCCTCGAGCGTGGCGCCGTGCTTGGGATATTCGTCGGCATCGACGACGACGTCGCCTTTGCGGGTCTTGACCGTCACCGGCGTGATCTCGTCCTTGAACCTGCCGGATTTCTGCGCCGCCTCGGCCTTGTTCTGCGAGGCGACGGCGAAAGCATCCTGCTGCTGGCGCGTGATCTGCCACTGCCGCGCGACGTTCTCGGCGGTGTTGCCCATGTGATAGCCGTTAAACGCGTCCCACAGGCCGTCCTTGATCATGGTATCGATCATTTCAAAATTACCCATCTTCACGCCTGAGCGCAGATGGGCGCAATGCGGCGCCACGCTCATCGATTCCTGGCCGCCGGCGACGACGATCTCGGAATCGCCGTTGACGATCGCCGCATAACCGAGCGCGACCGAGCGCAGCCCCGAACCGCAAAGTTGATTGACGCCCCAAGCCGGGGTCTCGACCGGCACGCCGGCGGCAATCGAGGCTTGCCGCGCCGGATTCTGCCCTTGGCCGGCCGTCAGTATCTGACCCATGATTACTTCCGAGACCCGCGGCGCCTCGACGCCGGCGCGATCCAGCGCGGCCTTGATGGCGGTTTTGCCAAGCTCATGGGCGGGCAATGATGCGAACACGCCGTTGAACGCGCCGACCGGCGTTCGCGTCGCGCTGACAATAACGACGTCGTCTTTCATGACAGGTTCCTTCCGAGCTGTTCGGGGCTATTACGACGCGGGCTGGCCGCAGGTCTTTGATATATGTCATAGGGAGGCCGCCGGACCTCGACAAGGCGCAAAGGCGCGCAAAGCAGCCGCATGGCCTGCATGCCTCGCCCCTCGTAGGGACCCGCCTCCAGTCACAAAAGGGTAGCCGCAAGCGGTGAAACAGCCTATTTTGGCGGCAAAGTCACGCCTTCGCCGCCGCTAAAGGTTCTTCGCAAAGCCTGAAAGTTCATGTCAGAGACAGCCACCAAGACTGCCGAGCCGGTTACGATCAAGAAATACGCCAACCGGCGGCTCTATAACACCGGAACAAGCACCTATGTCACGCTGGAAGACCTTGCCGCGATGGTCAAGAACGGCGAGGACTTCGTGGTCTATGACGCCAAGACCAGCGAGGACATCACCCGGTCGGTTCTGACCCAGATCATCTTCGAGCAGGAAAACAAAGAGGGTCAGAACCTTCTGCCGATCACGTTCCTGCGCCAGCTGATCCGGTTTTACGGCGACAGCATGCAGATGCTGGTGCCGCGCTATCTCGAAGTCTCCATCGAATCCTTGACCCGCGAGCAAGAAAAGTTCCGCCACCAAATGGCGCAAGCCTTCGGCGTCGGCGCCTTCACGTCGCTGGAAGAGCAGGTCCGGCGCAACATGGACATGTTCGAGCGCGCTTTTGCGATGTTTGCGCCGTTTGCGCGACGGGAAAGCAGCGGTGGCGAAGCCGGTGAAGCCGAAAAAACCTTGGGCAAATCGGGCGATATCGACGATCTCAAACGTCAGCTTGACGAGATGAAGCGAAAGGTCGATCGCCTCACCGGTGGCAGCGAATAGGGCGTTACGCCGGGTCGGAGCGCTCGATCTCGATCCGCCGCGTCGCGCTGCGCATGCCGACGATAAAGCCGGCCAGCACGTCCACCAGCGCGATCGCCATCAATAGGAAGAAGGTCGAGGTCGCGGCCCGCTGCACCAGCAGAAACTCGACCAGCATGGCGATGAACAGCGCCATCGCCAGCACATGATCCATGATGCTGCGGCTACCGGCCCGGGTCGATTTGATCAGCTCGATCCACAGCAGGAAAATGGCGAAGGCGAGAAGAATATCCTCCCAGGTCAACACCCAGTCCTGCCCCGACATCATCTGCACGGTGGTGACCGGCGAGGTCCAGCCCACGCCCGGGGTGAGAAACGCGATCATGTTGTAGATCGCGAACGGAATTAAAAGCAGCGGAAAGCCGAGCGCAAACATGATCCATCTCGCTCAACCGCCCTCGGGCGAGGGCGCGCGGCGGGGCGGTGGCGCCGCGATGAGAAAGCTTGGATCGTATAAGGGCGAAGCCGGCGCAGACAATACTACGCCGACACGGAAGTTCAGGTTTCGGACTTCTTGCTGAGCACTTGGCGGCCGCGATACATGCCGGTTTTCAGATCTATATGGTGCGGCCGGCGCAGCTCCCCCGAATCCTTGTCTTCGATATAGGTCGGCGCTTTCAGGGCGTCGGCAGACCGGCGCATGCCGCGCCTTGACGGCGACGTTTTTCGCTTTGGCACGGCCATAGCCGCTCTCCTCTATGCAGTTCGCTGCTCGGAACGCGGCTTATAGAAGAATGATTGCGGGGAGGCTAGGGCATCATACCGAAAGATCATGCCCAAAAAATCGGATTTGAAGCGAATAGGCCAATTCTGGGCTTTACGGTCCCCGCACGCAGGCGTCCAGGCCGCTGAATTGGAGCGATCGCTGCTCATAAAGGGCGGCCAGACGTTGCACCAGCACGCTCGGAATGCGGGCGCTGCGGCGCACCGGGTTGGGCAGGATCGCCGCGAGTTCAGCGGCCTCGGGCGGGGTGAGATCGCGGGCCGATTTGCCGAATGCCCACCGGGCTCCGGCCTCGGCACCGAATTCACCGTTCGGTCCCCATTCCGCAATATTGAGGTAGATTTCGAGAACCCGCCGCTTCGGCAGCACCAGATTGAGCCACAGCGCCAGCGGGAACTCGATCGCCTTGCGGATAACGCTGCGGCCCTCCCACAGAAACAGATTTTTGGCGGTCTGTTGCGTGATCGTCGATGCCCCCCGCGCCTCACCGAGTTCATCCGACTGCTGCATCGCCTCACGGATGGCGCCGAGGTCGATGCCGCGATTGCGGCAAAAACTGCCGTCCTCGGCGACAATCACGGCAAGCCGTAGCGCCGGCGCGATGCGGTTTAGCGGCACGACGATGCGCACGACACGCTTGCCGGTGGCCCAGCGCCACAGCATCGGCGTCGAGACCGGATCGACGAAGCGATAAAGCGGCGCGATTACATAGGGGATGAGCAGGACGGCGAGCGCGAGGATTATCAAGTTCCTGACAAGCCGTCGCACGAAATGCCCTCCGCGCGCGCGATGCCGACATGCGTGCGAGCTCTAGTCGCGCGCGTAGCCGATCAGCGGTTTGCGCTTGCGCCCAAGCAGGATCAGAACGGTCGCTGCGATACCGACGACGACCCAAGCCGGCAGGTCGAAGCCGCGCTGCAGGTACGGGTCCCAGGCCCAGGAAAGCTTAAGCTTGAGCCAGTCTTGGACGGCATTGAGGCTGTTCTGATCGATGATCGCCCAGACATCGTCGAGCCTGGTGTAAAGGAAATCATGATTGGCGATGGATTTCGTCCCGTCATAGACGAAAAGCACGAAGGCGGTCGCCAGAAGGCACAGCCCGACGAAACGAAACAGGAATCTGATCATGGCGATCTTGGCGGAGAACGATCGGTCTTGAGCGCCAGCCATTACCCTTCCACGGCGGCGAGTTCAATGCGCTGCAGCGAAAGATCGTGCTATGCGGATTTCGCTGCCACCGATCGACCGGGTTGGCTTGGCAAGTTGACTTGACAAGTTGACTTGGCAAGTAGCCGTAACCTTCGGCGGGGTCCTTGAGTACGGACCCGGGCTTTCGCTAAAGTCCCACGGGGCTTTGCTTTAACCCACTCATTAAAGCGCTCATTCACCGGCAGGCGATCGAAAATGGCGGCCAAAAACGGCGGCAGAAACGGCGGGATTGCGCAGCGTCCGACCTTCACCGATCAGGAAGCCCTGCTGTTTCACAGCCAAGGCCGCCCCGGCAAGCTCGAAATCGTCGCCACCAAGCCGATGGCGACCCAGCGCGATCTTTCGTTGGCCTATTCGCCGGGTGTCGCCGTTCCGGTGCTGGCGATCGCCGACGACGAGAGCAAGGCCTTCGACTACACGACCAAGGGTAATTTCGTCGCGGTGATCACCAACGGCACCGCCATTCTCGGGCTCGGCAATCGCGGCGCCTTGGCCGCCAAACCGGTGATGGAAGGCAAAGCGGTCCTGTTCAAGCGTTTCGCCGATATCGATTCCATCGATCTCGAAGTGTCGACCGAGGATCCGGACGAGTTCATCAATTGCGTCAAACTGCTCGGCAAGGGCTGGGGCGGGATCAATCTCGAAGACATCAAGGCGCCGGAATGCTTCATCATCGAACAGAAACTTCGCGAACTGCTCGATGTGCCGGTCTTCCATGACGATCAGCACGGCACCGCTATCATCGCTGCCGCCGGCCTGATCAACGCGCTGCAACTGACCGGCCGCAAAATCCCGACCACCAAGCTCGTTTGCAACGGCGCCGGCGCGGCCGGGATTGCCTGTCTTGAGCTTCTCCGCGCCATCGGCTTTCGCCCGGAAAATCTCATTCTCTGCGATACCAAAGGCGTCATCCACGAAGGCCGCACCGACGGCATGAACCAATGGAAATCGGGCTTTGCCGTTAAAACCAAAGCGCGCACGCTGGCCGAGGCGCTGGCCGGGGCGGACGTGTTTTTCGGGCTTTCGGTGAAAGGCGCGGTCACTCAAGCCATGGTGAAGTCGATGGCGGACAAGCCGATCATCTTCGCCATGGCCAATCCCGATCCGGAAATCACCGTCGAGGAGGTCGCGGCGGTCCGCTCGGACGCGATCATGGCGACCGGCCGCTCCGACTATCCGAACCAGATCAACAATGTGCTCGGCTTTCCCTACATCTTTCGCGGCGCGCTCGACGTGCGGGCGCGGGCCATCAATATGGAAATGAAGATTGCCGCCGCGCAGGCCTTGGCCGCGCTGGCGCGCGAAGACGTGCCCGATGAAGTTGCCGTGGCCTATGGCGCGCGGCCGAAATACGGACCCGACTACATCATTCCGGTGCCGTTCGACCCGCGGCTGATTTCCGATATTCCGCCGGCGGTGGCGAAGGCGGCGATGGAGTCCAAGGTGGCGCGGCGGCCGATCCAGGACATGGAGGCCTATCGCCACCAATTGCGCAGCCGCCGCGATCCGATCGCCGGCGTGTTGCAAGGAGTCTACGAAAGGCTGCGCCGGCGGCCGCGCCGCGTCGTCTTTGCCGAGGGCGAAGAGGAGCAGGTGATCCGCGCCGCGGCGAGCTTTGTTCACGAACGGCTCGGCACCGCGCTTCTAGTCGGCCGCGAACCGCGCGTGCGCGCGACCGCACAAGGGCTTGGCATCGAGCTCGGCGGGGATATCGAAATCACCAATGCCGCTATCTCCAAGCGTAATTCGTCCTACGTGGCGTACCTTTATGAGCGGCTGCAGCGCCGCGGCTTTCTGCAGCGGGATTGCCAGCGGCTTATCAATCAGGACCGCAATCACTTTGCCGCTTGCATGGTGGCGCTCGGCGATGCCGATGCCATGGTCACGGGCATGACCCGCAATTTCTCCGTGGCGCTGGAAGATGTCCGGCGCTGCATCGACACCAAGCCCGGTCATCGTGTGATGGGGATTTCGCTGGTCCTGGCGCGCGGCCGCACCGTTCTGGTCGCCGACACCGCCGTGACCGAGATGCCGACGTCCGGTGAACTTGCCGAAATCACAATCGAAGCGGCGCGCGTCGCGCGCAATTTGGGTTACGACCCACGCGTCGCCTTGCTGGCGTTCTCGACTTTCGGCCAGCCGCCGGGCGAGCGCTCGCAGCGCGTGCAAGAAACGGTGCGGCTTTTGGACGAACAACGCGTCGATTTTGAGTACGACGGCGAAATGGCCGCCGATGTCGCGCTCAATATGGAGCTGCGCGAGGCCTTTCCGTTCTGCCGCCTGTCCGGGCCCGCCAACGTGTTGATCATGCCGGCGTTCCACTCCGCCTCGATCGCGACCAAGATGTTGATGGAGCTTGGCGGCGCCACCGTGATCGGTCCAATGCTGGTCGGGCTCGATCGCTCGGTGCAGATCGTGCCGCTTGCAGCCAACGACGCACAGCTCGTCAATATGGCCGCCATCGCGGCCTTCAATGTCAGCGCCTAGTGCCGCGAACCCGAAGTTCGCACAACTTTGCGGAGGGCTCGGATGCGAACTTCGGGTTCAAAAGCGGCACTACGGGGATGGAGTTGCTAGTGTCCTTATCGATTCCGAAGTTCGTACGAGTGAGGCCGCGAATGCTTACGAACTTCGGAATCAGGACACTAGCGCATGATCCCGAAAAGTGGGTACCGGTTTTCGGAAAAGATCATGCTTAAGCAAAAAAGCTAAAGCCGGAACGGTCTGCCGAGGCGCAAATGACACAACCCGACTGGAGATGGCCGCATTGGACTTGGCCGGCAGGTAAGCGCATCGCCGTCGTCTTCAATGTCTGTCTCGAAGCCTGGTCGGACGGCAAAGCGCCGGGCATCAGTCCGATGGGCAATCCGCTTCCGGCCGGCGCGCTCGACACGATGGCAATCTCCTGGGCGGCGTACGGCGTCGAGGTCGGCATCCACCGCTTGATTGACGGATTGGCCAACCATGGCGCCAAGGCGAGTGTCATGGTGAATGCGATCATTGCCGAGCGTTCGCCGCACACCGTGCGCGCCGTGGCCGATCGCGGCCACGAAGTGTTGTCGCATTCCTATGCGATGGATGTGATCCCGGGTCTGCTTTCGGATGACGAGGAGCGGCGCAATATCGCGCGCTGCACCAAGCTTCTCGCCGAAGCTAGCGGAAAACCGGTATGCGGTTGGCTCTCTCCGCGCGGCACCTCGAAGCCCTCCACCCCAAAACTCCTCGCCGAAGCCGGCTATCGCTGGTATGGCGACGTGTTCGATTTCGATCTTCCGCGACTCATCAGCTATGGCAACAGCACTATTGTCGCCATTCCGTTGTCGTACGATGTCAATGATATGCCGTCGATGAAGTACGGCCATCCGCCGCGGATGATGCTCGAATCCTATAACGAGGTGATCGAGATTGCGCGCGCCGGCAGCGAGCTTCGTGTCATCGATGTGACCAGCCACGCGCACATTTTCGGCCATCATCGCGGCGCATATTTTTACGAGAAGATCATCGAGCAGGCGATGTCGTCGCCTGATATCTGGGTCGCCACCCGCGCCGAAATCGCCGATCACGTCTTGAGCATCATGCCGTCCTGACCGGAGCATGGGACAGAGGATGGAAAGTCTCGGCATGGAAATTCTCGCATGATCCCCTTCGAGATGGCCGAGCCGGCCTCGCTCAGCGAGGCGGTGGCGATGCTCGATCCGCAGGAGTCGACGATCCGGCCGGTCGCCGGCGGCACCGCGCTGATGCTGATGATGAAAGCGGGCGTATTCCGTCCGACCCGCCTCGTCAGTCTGCAGCGGATCGAGCCGGAACACGCCCGCATTGCCGTGAACGGTTCCGGGGAATTGCGGATCGGCGCGCTCGCAACGCTGAGTGAGCTCGAACACGATCCCAATATTGGCGCGCGACTGCCGATGCTCAAACGCGCGCTGCGCACGCTGTCGAATCCGCGCGTCCGCAATGTCGCCCGCGTCGGCGGCGCGCTTGCGCATGGCGATCCGCATATGGATCTGCCGCCCGTGCTGGCGGCGCTCGCTGCGCGCCTGACCATTACCGGTCCGAAAGCGACGCGCGAACTGCCGCTCGCCGAGCTTTACACCGGCTATTACGAGACCGTTCTTGAAAGAAACGAACTCATCACCGCGGTGACGGTGCCGCCGCTTGGCGGACGCAAAGCCGCTTATGTCAAGGTCACCGCGCGGTCGGCCGACGATTGGCCCGCGCTCGGTATTGCCGTGTCGTTCACGCTCAAGCACGGCGTGCTTCACGATCCTGTCGTCGTGGTCAGCGCCGCGACCGAAAAAGTGACGCGCCTCGCTGCCGCCGAACAGGTCCTGCACAACCAGCGCCTTGACGAACATCTGTTGCGACGCGCCGGCGACGCCGCGGCCAAGGAAGCGATCCTGCTCACCGATGCGCATGGCTCCGCCGGTTACAAGCGCGAATTGCTGCGCGTCTATCTGGGCCGCGCGGTGCGCCGGGCGGCTGATGGCGCGGGAGCTGACCGGCCATGAAGCAGATCGGCCGAGAGCTGCCGCGGCTGGAAGCGCGCGCCAAAGTCAGCGGCCGCGCCGAATACACCCATAATCTGCGCCTGCCGGGCATGCTGTACGGCAAGGTATTTCGCTCGACCGTGCCGCACGGCGTCATCCGGCGCATCGACACCACGGCCGCGCGGGCGCTCCCCGGCGTGCATCGCGTCGTGACCGGCGAGGATATCCGCAAGCTCATTCCGGAGCCGTACTACGGCCCGGCCTTTCACGATCAGCCGATCCTGGCGCTCGACAAGGTGCGCTATGTCGGCGAGCCGGTCGCCACCGTGCTGGCGCGCGATCCGCATGTCGCCGAACAGGCGGCGCAGCTGATTACCGCCGAATACGACGAGCTGCCGGCCGTCTATGACGAGCTGGCCGCAATGCGGCCGGACACGCTGGTGCATGAAGTGCTGCGGCCGGCCGGCACCTTTGCCGATCTCAAGCATCTGCAAGGCCGCAAGGGCACCAATGTTGCGCTCGACTATCACTTGCGGCGCGGCGACACAGATAAGGCGTTCACTACCGCGCACCGCGTTTTCGAGCACGCGTTCAAGACGCAGCAATGTCTGCACCTGCCGTTCGAGCCGCACGTCGCGGTGGCGGAGCCCGGCGATGAGCGGCTGACGATCTATAGCTCGAACCAGACGCCGTCATTCGTGCGCATCGAAATCGCGCGGCTGTTCGGCTGGCCGGAAAATCGCGTGCGCGTCAAAGTGCCATATCTCGGCGGCGGCTACGGCTCGAAAGTCTATGTCAAGCTCGAAGCGCTGGTCGCCGCGCTCGCCATGCTGGTCCGTCGTCCCGTCAAGATCGCGCTGACGATGGAAGAGCAGTTCTACATGATCACCAAACATCCGACGACATTCCGCATCAAAAGCGGCGTGGACGAGGATGGCCGCGTCATCGCGCGCGCGTGCGAAGTGTATTGGAACGGCGGCGCCTATGCCGATATCGGGCCGCGGGTCACGCAGAAATCCGGCTTCACCGCGGCCGGCCCATACGACATCGACAACGTCAGCATTGATTCGTATGCGCTCTACACCAATCGCACGCCGGCCGGGGCCTTGCGCGGCTTTGGCGTTCCGCAGCTCGTGTGGGGCTATGAAAGCCACACCGATCTGATTGCCCGTGAACTCGGCATGGATCCGGTCGCCTTCCGCCGCAAGAATCTCTTGCGCGATGGCCGGCCGCAGGCGAGCGGCACGGTGCTCCACGATGCCGCTCTCGGCGAGGTGCTCGATGCGCTCGTGGCGCGAATCGGCTGGGACACGCCGCTCGACCGCGGTTCGCCGACGCTGCGGCGCGGGCGCGGTATCGCCATCGGTCTTAAGGCCTCGATCTCGCCGACAACATCGGTCGCGGTGGTGAATGTGTCCGCCGACGGCAGCGTGTACCTTTACAAAAGCACGGTGGATATGGGGCAGGGCGGCGACACCGCTTTCGCGCAGATCGTCGGCGAGGTGCTGGACGTCGAGGCCGAGGAGGTCCGCGTCGTTGCGCCGGACACCGATGTCACACCCTACGACATGGGCACACTCGGCTCGCGTTCGCTCTATCACATGGGCAACGCGGTGCGGCTCGCGGCGGAAGATGCCCGCGCCAAATTGCGCGCGCTCGCCGTCGAGGCCGGGTTGCCGCAAGGGACCAATTATCCGCCGGCGGAAATATTCAAGAAGCGCTACGGCATGCAGGCTGGCAATGTCATCGGCACGGGAAGTTTTGTGCCGAGCTACAAAGCGCCTGATGCGCAGACCGGCCAGTCGGACAATGTCACGCCGTTCTGGATGGTCGGCGGCGCGGCCGCCGAGGTGGAAGTCGACACCGAAACCGGGCATGTGCGCATCCTCCGCCTGATCAATGCCGCCGATTGCGGCAAGCTGGTCAATCCCGCGGTGGCGCGCACGCAACTGTCCGGCGCGGCAATCATGCAGCTCGGTTTCACCTTGTCCGAGGTAATGCAGCTCGATGGCGGGCAGGTCACCAATGCGTCTTTGGCCGATTATAAGATTCCCGGCATCGGCGACGTGCCGCCGATGGAAAATGAGCTTGTCGCGGCGGAACAGCATTCCGGCCCGTTCGGCGCCAAGGGGTTAGGCGAAACCGGCACCTTCGGCGTCTCGCCGGCGATCGCCAATGCGATTCACGACGCTGTGGGTGTGCGGATCACGGAATTGCCGATCACCGCCGAAGCGGTGCTGCGTGCGCTGCGCGCCAAAGCCGGCCGCCCGCTCGAGGACGAATGATGAGCGCGCGCACCATCAGTTTCACGCTCAACGGCCAGCCGGTCTCGACCGTAATCGAGCCGCATCGCAATCTGGTCGAGCTTTTGCAGCGCTTCGATCTGTTTGGCGCGCGCGAAAGTTGCGGGCAGGGCTTGTGCGGCTGCTGTACCGTGCTGGTCGATGGGCAAGCGGTGTCAGGCTGCCTTTATTTTGCGGTCTGGGCCGACGGCAAAACGATCACCACCGTCGAACATCTGGATGCCGATGGCGCGCTGTCGAACGTGCAGGAGGCTTTTATCGCTTGCGGGGCATTCCAATGCGGCTTCTGCACGCCGGGATTCGTGCTGATGACGCATCAATTGCTAAAGCACAATCCCGATCCGGGCGACGAGGACATTCGCCACTATCTGTCGGGGAATCTCTGCCGCTGCGCCGCTTATCCGGAGATCGTCGCCGCGGTCAAACAGGCCGCCAAAACGGCGGGAACAAAGGCAGCGGGAACAAGCGCGGGGGGAATGACATGAGATTTTGGCAACTTGCGTTGACGGTTATCTTGCTCATCGCCGCGCCGCTGGCGCGTGCCGAAACGATTGACGTCGGCGGCGACCATGGCGGTCTCGTTTTTCTCTATCAGCAGAAATGGGAAAAGCTCGCCGCGCAAAGAGTCAACGTTCGCGTCGTCGGCATGTGCGCGTCCGCCTGCACCTTGCTGACCGGATACTTTCCGCGCAAGGACATTTGCGTCACCCCCGACGCGGTGTTCGGCTTTCACGCCGGGACTTTTCCGTTCGTCACCGAGCAATTGCTGCGGATTTATCCGGAGGACATCCGCAAATGGATCGACGCCCATGGCGGATTGACCTGGAGTTTGATCTGGATGCAGCGCCCGGAGACCTACAAGTTCTTCCACAAATGCTGAAGCAAGCGCCGCCTGCGGTCAGGTGCCGTTCAACGCCGCGATAAAGCGCTGCTTGATGGCGTGTCCGTCCCGCAGCGGCAGCACCCGCGGCACGTCCTCCGGCTTGATCTTGGCATTGATGAGAATTGGCCCTTCGCCGGCGTGCAGCAATTTCCGCACCTCCGCCGCCTCTTCGATGCGCGTCACGGTACGCGCCTTGAGGAAACGGCAGGCCAGCGCCATCCTTTCGAAATCGACGCCGGCGTCGGTATGGCTCGGCTGCATGCCGGTCTCGCCGTAGCGCGCGTTATCGAGCACCAACACGACGAGATTTCTCGGTTGCTTGACGCCGATCGTGGCGAGGCTGCCAAGGCCCATTAGCATATCGCCGTCGCCGGGAATCGCGACCACGCGCCGATCCGGCCGCGCCAGCGCCAGACCGAGCGCGATCATGGCGGTGCCGCCCATCGCGCCCCAGAGATAGAAATTCAGCGGGTGATCGCCGGCCGCGGCGACGTCGTAGGTCGCTGAACCCAATCCGGGCACGACCAATAGATCGCCGCGATCGACCAGGAGCCGCTGCACGAATTCGCGCCGGTCGAGCATCATCGCGCCCTTATCGCGTCCATTGCTTGCGCCCGATCAGCCGTTGCGACAAGAGGATCGCGACCGCAAGATCGCCGTTGAACGCCATGTCGCAGCCGGCGCCGACGATTTCATCCACGGCATCGGCGCTCTCGACCCGGTAGGTGAGAAAGCCGCCAAGCCGTAAGACCTCTTCGGTGATGGCGCCCATCGGCACCTGCCATGGATTGAATTCGCCGAACTCGCCGCGCATGGTGACGAGTGCGATGCAGCCGAAACCGCAATTGCGCAGCAGCGAAAACATATTGACGCAATTGCCGACGCCGCTCGACTGCATCAGCAATGCGGCGCGTTGTCCGCCCAGCGCGGCGCCGGCGACGAGTCCAACGCCTTCTTCTTCCGTGGTCAGCACCACGTCGATGATCTGCGAGTCGTTTTGGCACAGCGTGATCAGCCGGCTGTGTCCGGCATCGGGCACATAACCTACTTGGCGGACGCCGACGCGGCGAAAATGCGCGTAGATCGCGTCAGGCCAGGATGTCGCAATGTCTGCCGGACTATGCACGGGCGGTCTCGCTATTGGGGTCAGCGAATATTGCACGCCGCGCGCAAAAGCCAAATCGTGGAGAGCACGCGCCTAACGCCGCCACGGCAAACCTTCGGGCGCTTCGACAAAGAACCAGGCGCCCTGGCCCAATTCCGCCGGGAAGGTCGCCACGATGCCGTCTTCGAAGGCGCGCCATTCCAGATCGGCGCCGTCGATCGCCGCTTCGGCGGCGGCCAGTGATTCGACGCCGAGCGCGTAGCCGATCATGAGCGGCAATGAGGTGACCGGCACTTCCGGCAATTTTTCGGTGGCCCGGTCGTGACTGACCAGATAAATACCGCCGCGGTCGAGCCGGATCAGCGCGCCGCCCGGGGTGAACGTTGCCGGCCGGCCGGTGAAGCGCGCGAACCGTTGCGCCGCCTCTTCGATATTGCCGACCGCAATCACCACATCGATGAGATCGCAAGTGCTGTTCGGGTGCGAAAGCCAGCGCGGCTGCCACACGGTCGCTTCGGTGTGATGCGTCAATATCTGGATGCGGCCTTCCGGCATCGCTCTCGGCGTCACGCGTGCGATCGTAAAAGCGGCGACGCCCGGGCCCTTCTCCGTCTCAACCGGGCGCTGCATGCGGACCAAATCGCGCACCGGAAAGCCGGCGCCGGCCAGGCGCTCGCGCGCCGCCTCCGCATCGGTGACCGAAAAAGCGGCGAGATGCAGTCCGGCGCGGCGGGCGAGCGCCGCATCGAGTTCGGCGGCCAGCGGCGTGTCGGAATTTTTAAACAACACTTCCATATAGCCACGCGTAAACATTGCGGTGACGTTGCCGAGTCCGGTGGGAACGAGGCGCCCCGTGGACGGCTCCTTATCCGCTTGGATCGAGACCGGCGTCGGCGCAAAGCCGGCGCGATGGAGCGCGCGGCCTGCCGCTTGCGCGTCGCGCACGAAGTGTCCGACGTGATCGAGAAAAATTTCGTCGCGGAGAGGAAGCTGGCGCCCGATCGCGGCCGGCATTGTTGCGCGCGGCACCACAATCACTCCGACCGGGCGAGGCCGGCGTCCTCAACGACCTTGCCCCAGCGTGCGATTTCCGACTGCAGAAACTCGGCAAGCTCCGCGGGAGAACCCGCGCCGACCGGGATCATGCCGATGTCGCGCATCCGCGCGCGCACATCGTCCATCGCCACCGCGGCATTAAGCTCAGAGTTGAGCTTGGCGACGATCGCCGGCGGCGTATCGGCCGGCGCGATCACGCCTTGCCAGGCCGCGGCGTCGAAACCGGGCACGCCGGCCTCGGCCAGTGGCGGAACCTCCGGCAAAGCCGAAAACGGTTGTTTGGTGGTAACCGCAAGCGCCCGCACCTTGCCGCTGCTGATGAACGGGGCCGCCGGGCCATAGTCGGTAAACATCACCTGCACATAGCCGGCCATCAGATCGTTGAGCGCGGGCACCGTGCCGCGATATGGCACATGCGTCATCTTGATTCCGGTCATGGTCGAAAACAGCGCCGCGGCCAGATGATGAAAGGCGCCGACACCGCCGGTGCCGTAGCTGAGCGTGCGCTGCTTGGCGAGGTGGATGAGGTCCTCGACGCTGTTCACCGGCAGCGACGGATTGACGACCAGCACGAACGGTACTCTGGCAATCAGGGCAACCAGCACGAGATCCTTCGCCGGATCGTAGGGTAGGCTTTTGTAGAGCGTTACGTCGGCGGCAAGCGACGACACTGTCATCGCGATTGTGTAGCCGTCGGGCGGCGACTTAGCGACGAAATTGGTGGCGAGGATAGTGCCGGCCCCGGGCCGGTTTTCGACGACGAAGGCTTTGCCAAGCCGTTGCTCGAGTTTCTGCGCCAGGAGGCGCGCCAAAATGTCGGTGCCGCCGCCCGGCGCAAATGGCACGACAAAGGTGACTTGGCGTTCCGGGTAAGTTTCGGCGCCATTTTGCGCCACGGCCGTCGCGATCGCCATCGCCGGCAAGCCGGCCGCGAGCAAGGCACGGCGCGAAAGGGTCATCCTCCTTTCTGCCGTCATTGCCGTTCTCTCCCGGTCGCCCGGCGTGGCCGGATTTTTGTGTGATTGGCTTGCGCTTTACCATGACCGGCGCACTGACGTCATCCCAGCGCGGCTGCGGCACAAGCGTCCGCCGCCGCCGGAGAAGCGCCTGGTTTGCATTTCTTGACAGCCAGTTAGGAGCCGGTCATAACGGCGCCGGTCTGCGCATTCCATGCCGCCGTCGCGCCACGAGGCCGCGGACCGTCAGCAGAAGAGACTGGCAGCAGAATAGACTGGAAGGATCCGGTCCGGGCAATGCCCGAGCATCGGGCTTCGAATGAGCTTGGAAACGAGGCTTGGAAGTAAGGCTTGGAAGAGGACGACAGATGTTCGCGGTCTTTAAATCTGCCTAAGTCCGTTTTGTCTGGTACGCTGCCGTCGCGTTTAGTCCGAAAAATCAAGCATTTTCAGCCGATGATTATCAGCGCCGTGTTGCCTCGTTTGGCCTCGTTTTGAGCAGTTCGCTAGCAAATCCGCTAGCAAGAAAAACGCCCGGCGTTGGCTGATTCGGACAGCGGAAGAAATCACCGAAAAGTCGAGTCATTTATTGCAAGGCGCAGTTCTTGATTCAGCCAGCGAGCCGCCGCAGACTCACCGATGATTCGCGAGGGAATGGGGGCCGAACGGATGCCAACCATTCCGCTCGGCTTCCCTGAACAACTCGACTAACGAAAACGCCCCGCCCGGTTGAGCGAGGCGCTTCGATGCATCTGGCCTCAGTTGCCCATGACGAGACCGCCGTCGACGTTAACGGCCTGGCCCGTCATGTAATCGGAGTCACGGCTGGCGAGAAAGCTCACGACGCCAGCCACGTCTTCAGGAGTTTCGGGTCGCCCGAGTGGGATCAGC